>TARA_R110000868_G_scaffold159516_17_pt1 | contig 13986 bp, 14 predicted proteins | sample TARA_R110000868 | Tara Oceans TARA_R110000868 (sample SAMEA4397489) | marine metagenome | biome: Polar Biome; feature: [SRF] surface water layer (ENVO:00010504); material: water (ENVO:00002006), including particulate matter (ENVO:01000060) such as... | depth 5 m | reverse complement strand
GATTCGAACGTCGCTCTTATTCCATTTCGCAGCGGCCATGCGTTTTAGTTTATTTCTAAACTCAATTCCTACTCCTGCTTTAGCAGGTGTGGCATTACCCTCTAGGGTGCATGTAGCGCAAACAAAAACATGGGTGATAATTTTACTCTCTAAAATTTTCATTTTCTTATCATCACACCGATTACTTGCAGTTACTACGTCTGTAGCTCTGTCGTTTCTTCGACTTTTCTTTTACAATGGATAAAAGACAATTATTTTTTCGAAAGGACGATGCGTGGCCCAAGATCCTAAACACAAAGCTCTTGAAATCAACTTAGACAAAAGCATCTATGGCGCCTTCGCCGAAATTGGTGCTGGTCAAGAAGTAGTGAGGCATTTCTTTCGTGCTGGTGGCGCTGCAGGGACTATTGCAAAAACTATGTCTGCCTATGACATGAAATTTTCAGATGATATTTACGGTAAAGAGCCCTCCGGCCGCTATGTTTGTGAAAGTCGATTGGTGAAGATGCTCGAGCACGAATATTCACTCATGCTTGAACGCCTGGATTCAAGAGCTGCGGACACTAGATTTTTTGCCTTCGCCGATACTGTGGCGGCTAAGTCATATTCTGGAAAAGGCGAAAGTCATGGTTGGATGGGCCTTCGTTTTCAACATGATCCAAAAGCGGCAGCTTCAGAAGTTATCATTCACGTTAAGATGCTTGATATCGAGAACGTCCAACAGCAAGAAGCCTTGGGAGTCATTGGCGTCAACCTTGTTTATGCCGCTTACAAACACTCGGAAGATCGCGAACGTTTTGTCACTGAGTTAATGGATGGTTTGACCACTGAGCGATTAGAAATTGATATGATTCGTGTTTCAGGACCTGCGTTTTCAAAGATTGACTCAAGACTTCTATCTCTCGAGCTTGTGAAGCGAAACTATTGCCAGGCCGTAATGTTTGCCGCCGATGGAAAAGTTCTTCAAGCTTCCGATGCTCTTTATAAAAAAAATATTATTTTATGTCGCGGCTCTTATCGTCCACCTACATTGGTTAATCTCGATATGTTGGAGCGAGGCCAGGCATGCTTTCAAAAACTGCTAGGTAGTGATAAAGGTGAAATTCTCGTCTTGCCAGAAATATCAATGAATAATCTGCGCGATCGTGGAGAAGTTGATAACGAAGACTTTCTCGCTCGTGTTGATCTTCTAACAGTTCTTGGTCGCCCTGTTTTGATTACCAATTACCAGGATTTTGGTGATTTAAATGATTTCATTTCAACTTATAATAGGGCCCAGGTGGCCTTCGTTATGGGTTACTATTCTGTGAGTGAATTGTTTGATGAAACAAAATATCTCAATGTTAAAGATGGTATTTTAGGAAGCCTTGGTCGTTTGACAGGTCATAATACACGTATACTTGTTTATCCTTCTAAAGAAGATGATGGTGAAGGTGTTAATACCGTTGACTCATTAAAGAAGAATGCAGCGACAGATACTTTGGTTGAGTACCTAAGAAAAACAGGTAAACTCCACGACATTACTGATTATTCGAAACAGCATTTTTCAATTTGGTCTAGGGTCGTTTTAAAAATGATTCAAGAAGGTCAACCTGGGTGGGAGAGTATGGTTCCACCATCGGTTGCTAAACGAGTTAAAGAGAAATGTTTGTTTGGTTATCCTTGCGAAACCAATTAGTCTTTCTCTTTTTATTTGTTCTTTTTCTCGCTCAAGCAAAAGGAGCTGAGGTCGAAGTTATGCGACTCGACCTTAGGCCGTCTGGCTCGCGAGTTGTCTATAAAGCAGAGTTCAATCAGTCTAAATGTGAATTTGTTCCCGGCTCTAAACCTCGGTTTTATCGCGATGTTGTGACTCCTCTTGGCACCTGGCAACAGGAGCAAAATTTCCTTGATCGACTATACTTTGGCGTTAAAGAGCAATCTATCGCAAAGAATAAGCTGCGACTGGTATTGAATGCAGCTGATAATATTGAACTGCTTGCAATTCCTGTGAAAACAGGTGGTGACTGCATTATCAAACGATTGATGAATGATCCTGAAGGACCTAAGGAGATCGGCTCAATCGAAATTGTCCTCGATATGACCTTTGGCGTACCTGTTCTTTCAGAAGTCATAATAGAAAACCATGAAAATAGAATTTATAAGAAATCAAAACTAAGACCTTGGGATCTATCTGGTTACTTTCCAATCTATGAGGCCCATCTTGGTTTTGGTGTTAATGTTCACTCTAATATTTATAAAGAAAATGATAAACGTTTTTGGCGAACCGATCCTGCGGTGGAACCTGTGCCACTAGCACTTCTGAGAATTGGACCTTTTTTCCTGAATAAAGATGGAGCAGGGGTATTACTTTTACCTTTTGAGAAGGCAACGTTGCTTGCTACTTTCTTAATAGATGGTGAACCGTTTCGCGCAGATGGATTTCGTGAGCGAAAAAAGTCTATCTATTCAGGCTTTATTCTCAAGTCGAAAGACTTTTACCTGCAATATTTTAAAGATATAGGAAATGTTTCAGGTGGCTGGGTTGCCAATTTTGCTTGGAACCCAGAATGGAATATTAATAATCGCTACACTGTCTCACCTCGAATTATGATCCAACGCTGGGATGGAGATTATACGGATTATTATTTTGGAACTGACGTTCATGAATCGACGAGGCTTGGTGCCCATTATGTTGCCGACCCGGTTTGGAATGGCCTTTATACAGTCACTCAAAGTTATCGTTGGGGCAGACTGAAGGGATTACTCGTAACTGAATTAAAAATCTACGGCGACTCTGTTAGCAATTCACCTCTTACTAAACAGCGTACGGAATTTCGTTTGATAACAGGGCTGCTCTACAATCTTTTCTAAACAACCTTGACATCAATATTTAGGCTCCCATCTTATAAGTAGATAGGAGGCTATTATGAATAAATTTGATTCTGTAGTTGCTGGAGCACTTGATATTGCTCAAACAGAAGCGCATAAGCGCAAGAACTCCGAACTATTCCCAATCCATTTACTTTTTGGACTTGTTTCCAATCCTCAATCATTTAGTGCAAGAGCATTTAAGTCACATAAGAATGATATTAAAAAGCTTTTAGATCAACTTCCCACTGTATCTAAGTCCTCTGTTGATCAACTGCGACCGAGTAGTAAGTTCTCTGAGTGGCTAACTTATGCCAGCTCTCACGCCATCCAAGCAGGAAAGCAAGAGATCACTGAGTCAGAATTGCTGCGCTTTTTGCCGCAAATTATTCCTGACTTTAAGTTTGATCCCAATATTCTAAATGAAGCACACGATAGTGAAGATGAGGTTCCCTCTTTTTTGACAAATCTTAATGAGATGGCCGAGCAAGGGAAGCTTGATCCGGTGATTGGTCGGACAAAAGAAATTCGTGCCGTCATGGAGATTTTAGGAAGACGTGGGAAGAACAATCCTGTGCTTGTCGGCTTAGCAGGTGTTGGTAAAACCGCAATTGTTGAAGGGCTGGCAGAAGCTATTGTAAAAGGCGATGTTCCTGACGTTCTTAAAGATAAAACAGTTATGGCCCTCGATATGGGCTCACTCATGGCGGGGACTAAGTATCGCGGTGAATTTGAAGAGCGATTACAAAAATTAATTAAATGGGTGAAAGGACAAGCCGGACAGGTCATTCTCTTTATCGATGAAATGCACCAACTCGTAGGAGCTGGTAGAACCGATGGCGCCATGGATGCGGCCAATCTTCTAAAGCCTGCTCTCGCTCGTGGAGAGCTTAATTGTGTTGGTGCAACCACACCTGATGAGTATCAGAAATATATCTTGGGTGATGCAGCTCTTGATCGCCGTTTTCGTCCCGTACCTGTCAACGAGCCTTCAAAAGAGGATGCTATTGAGATTCTCAATGGGGTTCGTGAAAAAATGGAGATTCATCACGGAATAAAGATTTCGGATGAAGCCGTTTTCCAATCAGTGGTTCTCTCCGATCAATATCTAACTGATAAGCATCTGCCTGATAAGGCCATTGATCTCATCGACGAAGCTTCGAGTGCCATGAAGCTTTCGGCAGAAGCTATGCCAGCAAAGCTCGTTGAGTTACAGGCCGAGATACGCTCAAAAAAGATCTATGCTCAAATGGAGAAATCCTCAGAGCTTAATAGTGAGATCGCTAAGCTGGAAGAACAATTCAATATAGATAAAGACAAATGGGAACAAGAAGTCTTATCTGTTAAGAAAATTTCTGAGCTAAAAAATCAACTTGAACGTATGAAGTTTGAGTTGGAACAAGCCGAGCGCCGTCAAGATTATGAAAAGGCTAGTGAGCTGAAATATGCTCAAATTCCGGAGCTTGAAAAACAACTGGCAGGAACCTCTCATGATTGGGTTCTTGGGGCCAAGGATATTGCCGCTGTTATTTCGAGGCAGACAGGGATTCCAGTCGATAAAATTTTAAAAACCCGTCAGGATAATATCCTTGAACTAGAAGCTAAGTTAGGTTTGCGTGTCTTTGGACAAAAAAACGCGCTTCATGAAATTGCTGAGACTTTAATTTCTTCCCATGCAGGATTAACTGATGGCAAGAGACCACTTGGTTCCTTCTTGTTAAAAGGTCCTTCCGGCGTAGGAAAAACAGAAACTGCGAAGGCGCTTGCTAACCTGTTGTTTGATACAGAAGATGCACTCATTCGCTTTGATCTATCCGAATATTCCGAAAAGCATTCAGTCTCAAAACTGATCGGAGCTCCAGCTGGTTACGTTGGATATGATGAGGGTGGTGCACTAACAGAAGCTATTAGAAGAAGACCTTATGCTGTGATTTTGTTTGATGAAATAGAAAAAGCTCATAAGGACTTTGCTGATATTTTGCTTCAAATTCTTGATGATGGTCGCCTCACCGATAATAAGGGGAGAACCGTTAGCTTTAGAAACACGGTTATACTAACCACGACCAATTCTAAAGATATTGAGTCCGATTTCAAACCAGAAGTATTAGGTCGTCTTGATGCCGTGCTTGAGTATTCATCACTTGGTCCTGAGATCATGCATGATCTTATTGCGAAGCAAGTGCGTCTACTTAACGAGAGATTGGCCGATAAAAAAATTAAGATTGAGCTTGAGCCAGAGGTTTATGAACAATTAACAGAGCGTGGTTATGATCCTCGCTATGGTGCCAGACCACTTGCCTCGGTCTTTAACAAATTGATTGTGAGACCACTGGCAAAGACCATGCTGGCCCATCATTCGAGTCAATCTCATTTACTGGCTAAGTGGAATCCTAGTCTTGATGCTGTTGAGTTTGAGTAAGGTTAAAATTTGCCGCGATATAGGGGAGCCTCGATTTAAAATGTATAATTTATTATATATTTTAGTTAATGAGGTTTTTCCATGTCTGATGTCAAAGTTTTAAAGCCCGAAGAATTTCTCGTTCGTGAAGGCGAGGCCAGTCAGGACATGTATTACCTTCAGTCGGGCACCCTAGCGGTTGTGAAACGAAAGGGCGATGGAATGCATCAGATCGGCACCATCTATTCTGGTGAGATTGTAGGTGAAATGTCCTTTCTAGATGAAGAGCCTCGAAGCGCTTCCGTTAAGGCCATTAGTGAGTGTGTCCTTACTGTGATTCCAAGAAAAAAGTTTGAACAGTCGATGAAACAGCTCCCAAAATGGTATCAAGCCCTGGTTCACACTCTGTTAGATCGCTTAAGAAAAGCTAACTCAAGAATCAAAGTCTAAAACCAAATTCCAAGTCTGTCGGTGATGCGTTCTTTTTCTTCGCTTGAGAAGTTATTTCCATCAAGTGATAAATGCTTAAGTGAAGGCATAGAAAAGAGATCTTCTGGTAGTTTTTCAAATTGATTATTATCGAGAATAAGGCGCTTCAGTGTGCTCAAGTTAATAAAGCCCTTGGGTAGCGCTGATAAATTATTATTAGTCAGATCCAGTTCTTGAAGTCGGTCTAACATAACTAACCAAGCTGGCAGTTCGGTTAATCCACTTTGGGAGATGAGGATTTTTTCAATGCTCATTGCAGGAGCAGTTTGCGGCAAAGACTTAAGCTTCGCCCCTTTTATCTTGAAAATTTTTAGTTTTGGCAGTGAAAAAACTTCACTTGGTAGTTCTGTAATCAGAGGTGCTTGAATCGAAAGATGCTCGAGATTGGTTAAGCGATTAATCTGCGGTGGAATATCTGCCAAACCTTCGCCAACCAGTTCTAAAATTTTAAGGTTGGTTTCACTTAAAATCTCATTTGGAAAAGACGCTTGGTTTTTTTTAAGCTTAATTCTCAAGAACAATCTCCTAGCGGTGTTGTCCCGGTCCCGGAATTCCTAAAAAGTATAATATTGAAGTCATTGGCCCATGACTCATATGTTGTTCAGCTTCTTTCTTTACAATATCTTTAGCGTGAAATGCGATGCCTAGACCGGCAGCTGCCAGCATTGGAAGGTCATTAGCGCCGTCGCCAATTGCTACCACTTGTTCGAGTGAAATTTTTTCTTGTTGAGCAATCACTTTTAGAAGAAAGGCTTTTTGCTCAGCATTGACGATGGTGCCTTCAATTTCACCCGTAAGCATGCCATCACTTATTTCAAGTTCGTTAGCAAAAGCATAATCAAGCCCCAGCTTTTCTTTAAGCGCTTCGGCGAAAAAGGTGAAACCACCAGAGATCAAAGCGACTTTATAGCCGAGAGATTTGACGGTTTGGATGAACTCAACTGCGCCAGGAGTAAAAGGCAGACGTTCAAGAATTTCTTGCATCTGATCAACTTTAAGACCTTTAAGTTTTGATACTCGTTGGCGTAGAGACTCATTAAAGTCCATCTTGCCGTTCATAGCTTCTTCTGTGATATGTCTAACTTCAGAACCAACACCCGCCACATCGGCCATCTCATCGATCACTTCTGTTTGAATTAAGGTCGAGTCCATATCAAATACGATTAGACGCTTACTTCTTCTAAAGACATTGTCTTTGATGAAGGCGACATCGACTTGATGAGCTGTTGAGATTTCAAGTAGCTTGGCCTTTACGCTTTTCCAGTTAAGTCCTTTTGGAACTGTGGTGGTAATTTCAAGGCAGGTGAAATTTTTAGGCGTCATATTATCAATACGCAAAATATTGATACCAGCTCCGGCAACAGCGTCGGCCACATCGCGAACGAATGCTGCTGGGAGATTTTCAGTAGCGACACAACTTAAGATAAACTTCTCACCAGGATCGGGTAGATCTCTCATCTGTACGTCTTGGAAAGTGAGAGTGAGATTCATTTGTGAACATGCAAAGAGTAGTTCTTTTACAACATTGGGCTCTTCATCAGTGACTTCAATTAAAAATGAAAGGGACAGGAGTCCGTGTGTAACGGCCTGGCCCATATCTTTTAAGCTAGCGCCGTGCTCTGTCACCAGATGCATCAGTTTCGAAGTGATCCCTGGTTGGTCGGGACCAGAAACAGTGACGAGGATATTACGGTTGTTGGACATTTTTTGCATGGGCCATTTTCCTTTTAGCCTTCAGTTTACGCAAAAGTCCTAGAGAATACTCTAGGGCGGAAAAAACAGACAGTAGACTTGCAATAGCAATGAGTCCAAAGCCAAGCTCTGGCATTGGGATTCCAAAGGGACGATCAAAAGCCATCAGTAGTGGAACGCCAACCATTTGGGTGGCAGTTTTCCATTTACCGGCTTGTCCGACAGGAACGCTAAGGCCTCGCTCGGTAGCCAGTAGTCGTAGGGACGTGATGTAAAGCTCACGAAGCACGAGGACGACAACTAAGAGCCCTGGCACGCGACCAAGCTCTTGCAGCATAATAAGTGAAGAGATGACGAGAAATTTATCGGCAATCGGGTCGAGAAACGATCCAAATACTGTGACTATGTTTCTCTTTCTCGCGATATGACCGTCAAAATAGTCAGTGATAGAGGCTGCAACAAATGTCCATGCAGCGATATAGCCCAAGGTTTTATGCCAGGGAATAACCCAGTCCCAAACTAGGGTATTGGCAAACATGGAACCTATGATCACGGGAATAAGAAGAACGCGAAACATTGTTAACCGATTTGGTAGGTTATCAATTTCCCATTCGTGTGGATTTGTTGTTTTCATGGGTGATTTAGTCCGTTGTAAGAAACAATTCAGGCTAACAGAGAAAATGTTTCCCGTAAAACCAGAAGGTTATCACGTGATAAGATTATTCCTAGTTATACCAAAAGGAAGGACATGGAAGGACAACTTAATCTTATAAAAACTGGCTATCAGGATGTGGAAAAACGAATTTTTCCAAGGTTTCCTTTCTGCTTTTTAACTTTTAAAGGTGAGGCTTCTAAGGCCCACGCTTTCGAAGTTGTTGATATATCCTACACAGGTATGCAGCTTGGGCTCAAATCTGGCGGTCACCCGTACGTAGAAGGGCAAGACCTCAAGGGCGCTGTCCATTGGAAGGGGCGCTCGCTTGATATTACTGGCAAAGTAAAATGGGTTAGCGGCCAGCGACTAGGGGTTAAATTTACTCAAGATGACAAACTCGAACAAAGCATCAAAAGCTTTTTATCGATTGATAATATCGTTAAATCAATGAGACCCGTTCACGGTCATGACATCGATATGGATGTTCCTAGCAATCTAAAGTATTGGGTAAGGGCCGATGGGCCATTTGAAATCTTCGTGTGGCGTCACAATGACGGTGAGATTGCCCGCTTCCAAGTCATCATGATGGAAAATTACGTGGAGTGGCATGATGGTAAAGGTATTAAGACTGGCCGCGTGATTTCAAAACGCGACATGGATACGCCTTTGATACTTGAAGATGAGATCATGTTCCGGGTCGATGAGGGCGTTGATGCGGCGAAAGTAAGCATGTCCAATGAAATTGTTGCTGCCCTTGGAGAGTCACATCTGCCAACTGGTGCACGAGAATTTTTATCTTTGAAACTCTCTTAAATTGAAACTTTTCACCAGGGACTCGACCACCTATAATGGGTCAAATCCTGGGGAGAACTAATGAATAGAAATTTAGCTTTAGAATTTGTACGCGTAACTGAAATGGCCGCAATTGCCAGTGCCAGAACCATGGGCCGAGGTGATGAGAAAGTAGCCGATCAAGCGGCCGTCGATGCCATGAGAAAGATGCTCGACTCTGTTGAGTGTAATGCTACGGTTGTTATTGGTGAAGGTGAGCGCGATGAAGCTCCGATGTTATATATTGGTGAAAAAGTTGGCAGTGGTGTCGGTCCAGAATTAGAAATTGCTCTCGACCCTCTAGAGGGAACAAGTGTTTGTGCCCGCGGTCAGGAAAACTCGATTTCTGTGATGGCCATCGCTGAAAAAGGTGGACTACTTCACGCTCCAGATACCTATATGCAAAAGATCGCTGTTGGCCCTGAAGGCAAAGGCGTCATCGATATTAAAGAATCTCCACTTGAAAACTTGAAGCGTTTGGCCGAAGTCAAAAAATGTCGCGTTCAAGATTTAACGGCGATTATTCTAGATCGTCCTCGTCACGTAGAGCTAATTGAAGAAGTTCGCGCCGCTGGTGCACGTATTCAGCTTATCGGAGACGGTGACGTTGCAGCGGCCTTAGCTTGTTGTGACAGCAATTCAGGTGTTGATATTTTGATGGGAATCGGTGGAGCTCCAGAGGGTGTGATCGCAGCCGCGGCCATGCGTTGTATGGGTGGTGATTTCCAAGGAATTTTAAAACCAAGAAATAATGAAGAAATTGAACGCGCCAAACTGATGGGTGTTGAAGATATTAATCGCGTCTTTCATATGGAAGATCTTGCGAGCGGCAATGTTTTATTCTGCGCCACAGGTGTTACAGATGGAACATTTCTTCGTGGCGTAAAGTTTAAGTCATGGGGTGCGATTACTCACTCAATGGTGATGCGCTCTCAAAGTGGAACGATTCGCCGTATTGAGGCCGAGCATCACTTTGATAAGAAACCAAGATACTAGAAGAATTTAAAGGAGTGTTCCATGGCAGGAGCAAAAGCGACTAAAGAGACAACCTTCGATGCCCCGATTGATAAAGTTTGGGCCGTCGTCAGTGATTATGAAAGCTATCCTGAGTTCGTGGATGGCGTCAGCGCAATTAAGATTCTTGATCGCTCTAATGGTAAGGTCCGCGTTGAGTACTCCCTCAATATGATTAAGAAGCTAACTTATATTCTTAATATGGAAGAGAGCGCACCTAATAAGCTTTCTTGGAGCTTTGAAAAAGGTGATATCTTTAAGGTTAATGCTGGCTCATGGGAACTTACTGATCTTGGTAATGGCAAGACTGGTGTCGTTTATAATGTAGAAGTTGAAGTAAAAGGTTTTTTCCCCGGCGCTGGAATGATTGTTAAAACATTAACAGAAGTAAACCTGCCAAATATGTTGAAAGCCTACGAAGCAAGAGCGAAAAACGCTTAGGATAAATCATGGCCAGTGAAGATAAAGATAAAGGTATTTCGGAAGTCATTAAAAAGGTCGTCTCTATTGGAGTTGGGGCCGCTTTCATGACGGAAGACGCTGTTAAAAAAGTCTTGGCCGATCTTCCGCTACCTAAAGAGATCGTCAATGGTCTTTTGAAAAATGCTCAAACAGTAAAAGAAGACTTTGTTCAATCTGTGCGCTCTGAACTTTCAGATCATCTTTCAAAAGTTGATCCTAAAAAGTTGATGGAAGAAGTTTTAGAGAATTACGATATCGATGTCCAAGCCAAGGTAAAGTTTACCAAAAAGAAGTAAAAATGATTCAGCTCGATGAGTTAGCTAAGCGTTTTGAAAAGATCACCAAGAAACTTGGGGATGCCTCCCTTGTTGCTGTCACCAAATATTCAGATCTCAGAGAAATTTCCATGGCCTATGATATTGGTCATCGTGACTTTGGTGAAAATAGAGTGGGTGACCTTGAAACGAAAGCTAACGGTCTTCATTTAGATGATCGCGATGATATTCGCTGGCATTTTATTGGCAATCTACAAACTAATAAAGTCGCCAAGCTAATTAAAGTTCCAAACCTTTATGCCATTCACTCGATAAGCTCCTTTAAATTATTACAGGAGCTTCTTCGCCGCGAAAGCGAGATGCTCTCACCGATTAGAATTTACTTTCAAGTCAACACCAGCGGTGAGGCCGAAAAAGGTGGATTTGAAGATTATGAGTCGCTAAAAAAATCTGTAGCACATTTTTATAAGTCATCTTCTTCGGCCATCATCTTTGAGGGCCTAATGACCATGGGAACTTACCGAACCGATGATCGTGATGCTGAAGCCAGACGTTGCTTTAAAACACTTAAAACCTATGCCGAACAACTCAAGCAGGACTTCAAACTAGAGAAGCTCAGCCTTTCTATGGGGATGAGTGAAGATTATGAAATTGCCCTAGAAGAGGGCTCTGACGTGATTCGCGTGGGCTCTTTATTGTTCAAATAGGTGATTTTGATCACTTTCCTTGTAACTTCCCGTAATTAGACCATGTATCTTTTTTCTAGATAGTCAGCCTAGCTTGACGAGAAGCCTTAAAATTAGGAAAAACAGGCATATCCAATATGAGGGGTTTTTATGCGTCAGGTTCCAGAACTCAGTCTTCTAAGCTACGTCAACGGATCATCAACTGATCAGGTTAAGTTCGTTGATCAGATTACTACAGGTCTTAAAGACTACGGTTTCATTATTCTTAATGACCATACTGTGGCCCAAGAAAAAGTCGATCGTGCTTACGAATTGGTGCAAGAGTTCTTTGCACTTCCGGTCGAAGTTAAAAACAAATATCACCAAGCTAAAAACGGTCGCCAACGCGGTTATACTCCTTTTCAAACTGAGCACGCCAAAGACAGCAAAACTCCCGATCTAAAAGAGTTTTGGCATGTAGGTCGCGAGCTTCTTGCGACTTCGCCTTACAAAGGTGAGTACCCAGAGAACGAATGGCCAAGTGAAGTTAAAGAGTTCAAGAAAACATTCTTAGAACTTTATTCTGCTATGGACGCTTCAAGTGTTGCGCTTTTAGAAGCTATTGGTCGCGGTCTTGATGTACCTGAAAACTTCTTTAAAGATATGGTTAATGATGGCAACTCGATTCTTCGAATCATTCACTATCCACCTACGAAGGGTCAGGACACGAAAAATGCCATTCGTGCTGCCGCTCACGAAGATATCAACTTAATTACTATGCTTGTTGGTGCAACTGCTTCAGGGCTTCAGCTGCTTGATCACGATGGTACATGGCTTGATGTTGATTCAAAGCCTGGTCAAATTGTTGTTGATACTGGTGATATGATGTCACGCTTAACCAATGAAGTTCTGCCTTCAACTACGCATAGAGTGATCAATCCCGACAATGATGGTTCTGCTCGCTACTCAATGCCATATTTTGTTCACCCACACTCCCGCGCTGATCTAACTTGTCTTGCTTCATGTGTTGGTAAGGGTGCTAAGTATCCACCAATTACGGCAGGGGATTTTCTTACTCAGCGCCTAAGAGAAATTGGGCTTTACTAGAATTTAATTCCAATTGCGAGTTTAGCATTAACTAGGTTAGTGCTTTGCTCGCGACCATCTTCAAATGCTTCGCTCGCACTAATAGATTCTGCAATGCTTTCAATCACCATGGACATGCCGTTTGATAGGGCCATGGCATAGCCAAGTCTAGCAGACGGCAAAAGCGTGGCAAATCCACTAGATGTATTGCCATCGACTTCAGTAGCTGAAGTTCCAAGACCAATTCCAAGTCCTAGGTAGAGGTGATTTCTCGATTCACCAATTTGATCAAAATGATAAATGAAGTCGGCAATACCGAAAATTCTGGTGGTCGGAATATCAATATTTGGCTCTGTAAGAGAAGTGTTCTCTTGATCGTAACGAAGACCAAAACCAGCTGTCATTTTCGGATGAAAACTCCACAGCCTTTGAACTTCAAAACTAACACCACTTCTTGTGCTTTCTAGTGTGGCCTCTGTCTCTGTTATTGACTCAGATAAAGTAAAACTTAAATTGCCGCGCAGAAGCCATTTTTCTGGGCGTAGCTGAGAGATGCGATTTCTCTCGCGCGCTTCTTTGGCTAGCTCTTTTGGATCATAGCGAAGTAGGGGGATTTCGGTATAAAGATTTTCAATAGTGTTGGTGTAATTAACTGTTTCGCCTTTTTGAAAGGGGACAGTTGCGCGGGTATCAGCGATCTGCCAAAGAGAATAATCTCTGGTGACTTCGATGGCGCGAGCAGACAAAGAAAATTTCTCATTAGTAAAAAGTGATTCTTGGTGAACTAGGATGCCCTCAGCTTTTCCTTTGCGAATAACAAAAGTTTTTTTGGTATTGCTAACACTTTGAATGATGAGCAATTCTTCCTTGGCCCAAATGGACTTTGAAATAAATAGGGTCAGAAATAGAATCAAAATTTTATGCATTAGATAAAGTTTAATGGGCCAGGCAGCTTCTAACAAGAGGAGGATAAAAACGCTTATAACCGATTAAATGCGTCTTTTAGTTGGCGATTTGAACGAACTAGGATCGCAGCCTGCACACCATAAATGGACCCTAACTAACTGAAATTAATCAATCGGATACTTCTTAACATTTACTGCGTCCCTAGCCTGAGAAAATAGGGATAACTCAATATTTCTCGGCACTTCTCCTTAAAGCATCGGCATTTAATCCCGATAAGCCAAAGGAGAAAGAGGACCCAAAACTTATGTTGATGGCTTTTAGGCACAATATTTTCATTTTGATTTTTGCAACACTTGCGCTTGCAGGATGTGTTGCGGATAAAGGTGCCAGCAAGTCAGCTAGTTGTGGAGCAGGACAAGAGTTCGATGCTGTGACCAGAAAATGTAAAACGGCCCAAGGAGCGACAGCACCTTCAAATCTTCCACCTGTTGCAACGACAGCTACAGGAACTATCAGTGAAGACACGGCCGGCACGTCTATAGCCCTTAATTATACTGACGTAGATGGCGATCTAGCGACTTCATGTACTATTGTTGGTTATGACGTCATCACTTTTGGTGCACCACCAACATGTTCATGCTCGGGCGGCTTTTGTTTTGCCAC
>TARA_R110000868_G_scaffold136883_2_pt1 | contig 13986 bp, 31 predicted proteins | sample TARA_R110000868 | Tara Oceans TARA_R110000868 (sample SAMEA4397489) | marine metagenome | biome: Polar Biome; feature: [SRF] surface water layer (ENVO:00010504); material: water (ENVO:00002006), including particulate matter (ENVO:01000060) such as... | depth 5 m | reverse complement strand
AGTGTCAGCTAAAACAACTTCATCAACACCTTCAACAACTAAATCCTTCTTTAATTTATTAGCTAAAGTATAAGTTGAGTCTAGCATTTTAACTTCTAAAACCTCTTCTTTAGTTTCTGTTTCGAAGCCAGCTTCCTTTTGCGTTAAGCTTATGGTGTATGGCTTTACAGCTTCTATGATTGAGATTCTACCATCTGAGTAATCTTTTATCATTAACCCATTTATCTTACGCTCCTTTAGGTTTACGTACTTATCGCAGAACCTGTAAAAGTTCTTAAACGCATTAAAAGGATTCCCAGCTATACCGTACACTTGATGGTACATTTGACTATATGACTCAGGGGTTGGCGTTCCAGACAAGAATATAACCTTAGCTTTAGTTCTTAGTATTAAATCTCTTACCGCTTTAGCTCTCTTGCTTGGTTTAGGGAAAGCACCTAAACTATGTGACTCATCGCATACAACTACACCCCACTTTTCTATAGGAATCTTGTGCATTGACTCGTAGTTAATTACAGTAAGCTTGAACGATGGATTGTCTAACTTCTCGTAATCACCTACGATTGAGCTGATAGCCTTTTTCTTAGTTAAGAATAGAGCGTGTTCTACACCCATTTTATCTATAGCACCTAAACTTGTTAATGTTTTACCTGTACGAACCTCCATTGCTAGATAAGCAAAGTTAGAGGTCTTTAATATATCTAATGTCCTGTCAATTATACTTGACTGATAATCTCTAAACTCCATATCTTTAATGTTTAACAAACGTGCCGTCAACCATATCACCGCTTCTCTTACTAATAACGCCGTAAGCTGCATCTAAGCAGTCAAGTAAGTCTAGGTTGTTCATCTTCGCTTGTATGATTATAGTTACTAAGGTATCAGTTAAATCGCTTGCTTTAAGTAATGTTGATTCTGTCATCTCTTGTGGTTGTTTAAGTGGTTCATAATGTTTCGTATCAAATCGTACCAAACTTGTTCATCGCACGCATCGCCTAATTCTTTATAGAAATGCTCAAAATCTTTAATCTCTTTTATAAACTGCTCTAATTCCCAGTCCTTAAATAAATCTATATTAGATATAATCGTATTGCAGATTGTTGATGGTGCTCCCGTCTTTCTACCTAATGCGTATCTAAATGCGTAGAATATAATTGTTGTTGTTACCTCAGCTTTCATTTTCTATAATTGTTCGTTTGATTTCCTTAACTTTACCGACACCTCTTTGTAGGTTTTCCTCTAAATCAACAGCACTATTACCGCACTTACACCAATCCATGTGGTGTGTTCTATGACTATCGGATAGCTGTACATCTTTACAGCTCGTGCATTGCCATGTTAAAATTATTCTCATAACTTATTTTCTATTGGTTTATAATACTCTTCACAATGGTAGCATTGATTATCGCACAAAAAATTACCTTCTATATCTGATTGACAATAAAACGTAGGTTCTTTCTTCTTTAAGTACATATAATTAGCTGCCCTTTCTTTGGCTGCCTTCTTAATATTTCCCTTAACCCTTTTCTTTGCCATATCTTTAACAGCTCGCATAACTCTAGCTCTAGAGTCGAATGACTGTGATAGTAGAGTGTAGTTATCGTTACACACTTTGCATAACACATCAGTCGTTAAACCTTCTGTAATTATGGTTCTACACGCATTACATAACGTAGCACCATCCCCTCCGTTAAGCTTGTGTATTGTTCTCATTTCCCTTGTTTTAGTTTATAAAATACATAACGATATTAGTTAACGTATAAGCTATACATACGGATATTAACAGTCCTATTATAAATAACTTCATTTCCTTTTTCATCTCTTTTTTTTAGTTAGTAGGATAATCCCATACATCAAACCTATCGCTTGACTTGTTTCTAGTAGCTGATATAGCTATAGTTTCTTTACTTAAAGTGTATGTAGTCATGTAACAATAATTTTTACCATTATCGCTTATACGGCCTTCTTGTATTACACTAGTCACTAAGTCTAAAGCTTTAGTATCTGATACCACCTTACTCTTGTTGTTAATTATCATCTTCATACCCCTTGTTTTAGTTTGTTGATTCTGTATTCAATTACGCTATTAAGCGTAGGGTCTAAATCATTAAAGCAAACTAACAAACTCTCCAAATACTCGATTACTCTTTGATTAGTATATTTAGCCCCTGCTTCAAACCCTCTCTTCAATTCTTTATAACTATTGGTTTCGTGCATATCAAAGTGATTATGAGCGTAATGTTCTGAAGCTATTTCTAATTCTTCTTTTGTCATCTCTCTTGTTTTAGTTCTTTGATTCTTTTTAATAATTCTTGTAACATAGGTTCTCGAATAATATGAATACAATCATCTACGATATCCTCCAACTCCTCAATTACTCTTTGGTTGGTATTGTCTTTTAAGTAAGAAACGTAAGATTCTAGCTCTTCGTAATATCTATTTAAACCTTCATTATAATTAAACTGATTACAGGTTAAAAAGTCGGTTTTAATTGGCTCTGTCATCTCTCTTGTTTTAATTCGTAAATTCTTTCACTTAACTTCTCCGAAGCGTTATAATGTTCAGCCAATTCAAGTTGCTCTTCCAGTTCCTTGATAACTCTTTGGTTGGCGTATTCTATAGCCGTGAATACTGACACTACGTCAACACCTCCTTCACCATTAAACTGCACTCCGTGCTTCCAGCTCATTGACTTTAATAATCCCTCTACTTTCATATCTCTTGTTTTAGTTTATTGATTCTATCTTTTAAATCCTTGAGTGAATATATACCGTATTCAATATAGTATGATAATACTTCCTCCAACTCTTCAATAACTCTTTGGTTGGCTAATTCCATAATCAAATCAATAGTATCATCTTGCAAATTATCGCAAGGAATATCACAACGAGGTTCATTACAACCCTTACATTGCAATCTTCTCTTTAGTTCTTCTTTCATATTACTCTATCTTTAATTGTCCGTTTATCTCGTGGATTCTATCCCTAAACTCCATACACATACCTTCGCTAGTTACGTTGTGCTTATTATCTACTAGGAAATTAATCCAAGACGTTAATTCTCTTGTAACCTCACGCTTTACAACCCTTTCAGTGTAATGGTCTTTAGTTATTCTATCCTCCAACCAATTCACATATTCAATAGTTGGGTTTTCTTCTAAATCCTTCCACCTTCCACCACTTTTGTAGAACTCTTGCTTTAACGTATTTCGTTTACTCATACCTGTTTTTTTGGGTTACATTCCGTAAGTAAATAATAGCCAATCCTTAAACTTATCTTTGTTTTTCGGCTCTATACAAGTTATTGGTATTTTAATATCCATCATGTCTAATTCTGCAAAAACATACATATATCCATACTCGTCAATCTTTACGTGCATACTATCGTGTATCATACACCTCCTGTATTTTCCATTCTCACATTTAGTAAAGTCTAAATCAGTTAATAAACGGTGTACAGCACCATTTACATCAAGTTTATCTTTTAGGTTATCTTTCTTACTCATAACTATTGGTTTAGTTTTCTCCTTCTTATTATTATCCACTTCCCGAATGAATCTCTTCCCGTTTCAGGAGTTGTTCCCTCTTTAAATAAAGCGTAAGATGTAATCCATTTGTAAAACTTAGTTCTTGATATGGTCATCTTAGAATTCCTTCCGTAATCAGGATACTCGCTAATGAATTCCATATACAACTCTTGATTAATCATCTTAACTTCAGTTCGTAGGAACGTATTAGGTTCAGCACCTTCTAATAAACCGCACCACTCAATAAAGTCATGGCAAGTTTCAGCAGACAACTGACGAATTTTAAGATTAACAAACTCACTTCGCTGTAACCCACCACCTAAGTAGTTTTGTAAACAGTTTATCATGTAGTTATCAAACGAACACCAATCCTCATCATTCCAATCACCGAACATTAACTTACCAAAATCATCAATAGGAGTGAAATCTTTATTGTAGTGTTGGTATAGCTCTAACTCCCATTTACGTCTAGCAAATGAATTACCAGCTCCCTTTATAGCGTAGTTGGTTGTAATAGCAATCTTAGGCGACTTACTAAATGGTATCTTAATAGCATCCTTATTCTTTTTCTCTAACGTAAGACCTTCAGTTACAACACTAAACAATCTCTCAAAGTCAAAGTGTTTCTTTACATCGTCAAATACAAGTATCTGAGTATCTGCGGAAACTAATTGGTATGCAAACGAACGCTCAAACGTAAATGATTTCCCATCTATAGTAACAACCTTTTTCATTTTAGATAAAGCGTTCATGAATAAACCTTTACCCGTACCTCCTTCAGGATTGTCAGATATAACCTCATCATTTAATATAACCGCAGGGCAATATGATAGATTCTTATGAGCGTGTAGTAGGAAACCTAAAGTACTCTCCATAGAATTCACTCTTTCTGTATCACCACCACTAACATTAGATATAAACCGCTTAAAGTCACAGTTATTAACCTCACAAATATTAAAATTCCTATCTATCACGTGGTCTTTCCAGACGTAACCACCTAAATCAAGGTAATCAATAGGTATCACCTTATTCTTAGTAACTTGAACGGCACAATTTCTGTAGTATAAGTACGCTGAGTCTTTAGTATCTGAGATGAAGTAAATATCAATCGTAGATAGTAAGGTTAAAAATTCCTCCCTAAATAACCTTGTTTGGTCAGCGAAGTAGTTATAGATACTTAAATCTTCTAGCTCTATTAAGTGCCCTAAGATAAAGTCCTTTATATCTTTTTCAGAAGCATGGTCTATTAGGTTGTTAGTAACCCTTACGAAGACGTAGTTCTTACCTCCTTCGGGACAATACTTATAAAACCCGTTATCCTCTAAGAAGAGCTTAAATAGGATATGAACGATTCTTATAGTTCCTTTATCGTTCTTCGTCCAAAACTGCTTTAGCGAACTCTCGTCTAAAACCCTAGACATAACAGACTCTATTACTACATCGTCAATATTAGAGTCTTCTAAATCTTGACGGATTTCTTTTTTTGTTGCACCTCTTCTAAATTTTGCCTTGATGCTATTAACTTGCTCTTCATCCTCGTAGTACTTAGTTCCGAAGTTCTGAGAATTAGCGTAAGCTGAATCTACAGTCCTTGTTATTTCACTTAGAGAGAAGTCATCGTTGGCGTATCCGTTTAGCACGTACGAAGCTAAACTCTTATTGATACCATAATCATTAAACGCCATAGCTAAGATGAACGCATTTTGATTTCGTTGACCTTCAGCCATTGGGTATTTCTTAACCCACCACTTAACCAGTATCTCTACAATCTTATTCTCATCTGTAATTGGTATAGTAGGTACATCTCTTATAGCTACAACCTCTTTATACTCAACTTCAGCCATCGTATCCCAAAGTAATGACTCTGTGTTTACGTAAATCATTGGGTCGTAAGACTCATAACAAACCCTAGATACATTCTTGCAGGTCTTATCGAAGTAAGGTGACTCAAACTGTTTCTCTAATGAATTGAAGTAGTTGATATGATTATCTACATCTTGAGGTATTTTAACCAATACCTTTAATCCATTTCCCGAAGGGGATATAAACACTGAATACACATATTTACTCTTGCTTAACATCTCCTTCTCATCCAGCATCTCCTTCTTCTTAGGATACCCATCAAAATCAAGGCATATAAGACCGCTGTGTGCTGTTATAGAACTATCAGCTCTCTTAGTAAAGATTCCTGAGAAACATACAGCAGGTAGCTTCTTTTTAAGTTCATTGCGAATAGGTTTATCCTTTTCTTTACGGATACCCATTACTAATTCTTTAGACGCTCCATCCTTTATCCTATCCAGTACTATACCTACCTCACGATAGAATGGAGTCGCTGTTTCTTTGATATTTTTGAATATCGTAACTTGTAGTGTTGACATTATGTTGATTTTGTGTTGATTAAATTAACTTAACTATCTGATATTCAATAGTAGTGTTGATTATGTTGATTTTAACTTACAAATGTAGGAATAAAAAATATAATTATTAATATATATATATATATATAGTATATAGCCCATTAAATTTAACATTCTACACATAGGGTTGTGTTTATATGGTTGCTATAATAAGGGTTTATTGATACATATTTTATTACTGCTCTCATCTATTTAGTTTAGGTGTTACCTCGTACTTCTTTGCCAACATAGCTACAAAATCATCAGCACTATCAGGTTTTTTAGTCATAAACGTATCCCAATCCTTATTCCAATTTCTAAATTCGTGTAACATTCTATAGATATTCTCTTCATTAACACATTGCTTGCTAAATAATCCTAAGCTTTTAAATTTATGGTCGTAGCTTCTGAACCAAGCGTTTACTATATTCTTGTTTGTCCACTCTGGTTTATCGTATGATTCTTTGTGTTTATCTATGTGGTTTAGTAATTCCTCAATCAATCCTTTTAGTTCTTCCATCTTTATCTGTTTTAATCGTTTAGCTCCTTGTTAGCAAACATTTGAAGAACATTTTTGTAGTGCTTCTTCAAAACTATCACATTCTTCTGCTACAAAATGTCTTGGGCTTTCTACATTATTTGCCACATCATCAAAGTTAATAAGCACTACAAACCAAAGTAAGTGTAGTGGGTTTTGTCCAGCTTCGTGAACATACCAACCTTTAGGTACATAACGTTTCCTAACAACGTGTATATCACATTGCTTTGTAGTTGATTTTTTACTAAATAATCGTTTAATCCAATTCATATCTTTATCTATTTAAGTTTGTTCTTAATCACGCAACGTGCCATACACAGACCGTTAGTTGCAATTATGGTTGGGGTTGTTGCAGTTAAATTTATGTATTACACCTCCACGTCTATAACCTTCGTAAAGAATATACTCGCAATTATCAATTTTAATAACCTTTATATTATTATTAACTACCTTTGGCTGTGTATGTTTAAGGGGTTCATCATTACTACACCCAACCAAAAAAGCAACTAACAACGTGTATAAAAAACACTTACCTATTGTACTTTTAAAAAATTTATTCATAATATTTACTTTTTGTTTATTAATTAATTTATTTTCTCTTTAACGTGCATTTCATACACAAATACGTTAGTTGCAATTACTTACACACTCACTACTTACAACAAACCAATATTTCTTTTCGTGAAGAGTGTCTTTCTTGTTCTGCACATAAAGCACGTATTCATCTGTTAGTTCAATCACTTCTTGGTAGTATATTTTTGCAGGCTCATAAGGGTTGTCAATACCATAAGTGTATTTCCAAGTCTGCCCAACTTTTATACTGCCTTCATCATTAGTGCATCCAGTCGCAACAGCAACTAACACTAAATAAAAAACATAGCTCAATTTCTTCATAATTTATCTGTTTTAATCGTTTAAAAAAATGCTAGTCTTTCCTAGCAGTCACCTTACAAAGCCTTGCTACCAATTTACAACCTAAAGCTACCTGCTTAGGCTAATGCAGTACTCGACACCTGCGGGCTATAAGGGTTTCAGGAATCGAACCTGTCTCGTTGCGGTAGTCAGAATCGAACCAACTTACAACCATTACCGCATTTACTTACGTTAGCGTTAATAAAGAAGAGTACGACACGTTGCCGTACTCTTCTATCAATCTAGGGGGATTGAGATACTAGAAAGGTAGGTTATCGTCTTCCTCTTCTACCGCTACTGCTTGTTTTGGCTTAGGCTCAAAGGTGTCAAGCTCAACGTACGGTTTACCACTACGTCCCGTTAGGATGTTTAGGTTTACCCAACCACGTTTAGCTCCATGCTCTTTAAGGAATGGTAACGCATCCTCTACTTTAATTGATACTCTACCAACTACAAAATCAGGTTGGTCTTCTCTTGTTGAGAATGAAAATCCATCTGCAAATACTTTTTCTTTTGACATAATGTTTGTGTTTGTCTCTCTTAATAGTTAAGGAATTACGGTCTGAGAGTACAACCGTAACTCCATCTTTATAAAGTCCGCTACAACGGACTACTCAATATAATCGTCAGTATAATAATCATCAATGTTTTCGGTAGCATTTTCTCCAAAGAACATCTCATGCACTTCAACAGCTCTTTCTACCTTTTGCTCACCTCTTTTAATGAAATCTTCTGACGGTCTAAAGATTCCTAACGCTTGAGTAACCTTATCTATTACTAGGAATATAAGAGGCTTACCAAAGAGTTCTTGATAGATGTAAGCTTGACTATCGTAGTGGTATATGTTAGCAGACCGCTTAAACTTAGTAATGTCTGAGGTGGTCTTTAAATCAATCAAAACATCCTTGCCTACAATATCAGCCTTACCTTTCCACATCTTACCTTTAATCTCCTTAATGCTAGGAACTTCAAACTCATTTCCTTCAGCATATATAAGGTCAAAGAAATCCATGTTTGACTTCATGGTATCTGTCCATGACTTAATATCATCAACCTCCTTATTTAGAAGTATGAAGTCTAGCTCGTTATCACTACAAAAGTCTTTGTATTTCTTAGTTCCCCTAGTGGATGAATCGAAAGATAAACAATCCTTAGCCTTCTCAGGCTCTAGAATTATCTGGTGAAACAATCGTCCTTTAGCAAATACGGGGTTGTCAGGTTGGTTAACGCCAAAATCCTTAACATTACCTAGTAGTGCTTTGATGTCGGAGTTAGAGAGGTATTTCTTACCTACCCCTCTATAATACTCCTCATCATCTTTGAGTTTTATTAAGTCTTCTTTCATAATTAATGTGTTATAGGGTGTGCTTCTCTGTATAGCCTACACGTTAACTCTCTACTTCTTTTCATTATACTAGCTTGGTGTCCAAGAATATTTTCATCTAATAAAGTATCATGCATAATTTCTATAGTCGCAATATCTTCATCTTTTACTTCAACACCAACGTCAAGCACTTTTACCCTATGTGCTAAACTATATAGAGCACATACCTCGTCGAAACCACCGCCATCAAGCTTAGTACTAATAACTTCCGCAAGCCTTTCAATCTCCTTTGCTATCTTTTCTTTTGCCATCTTTATAGGGTTTTTTCTATTTCGTTCTTAACTTCAGTTTTGATAACGTACTTAGCTTCAAGGTTAGATACAATCTTCGTAAGACCTAACGTCTTGTTGGCAGCTACATACTTAATTATCTTAGCCCAATTAGCATCATTAACCTCTAAAGTTTTCTTAGTTTTAGCCTTAACTTTAACGGGTGCTTCAGATACTAACTCAGGAATATCTTCGCCAGTCCATAACGATAACCCTAATCCGTGCATTGCAATAGCTTTAGCAGTAGAGCGTTGTATGGTCTTATTTATATCCATAGACGTAATGTCGCCTAAAGGTATAGAGTTGTTCCTGAAATTCATGACAGGCAGATAGTCAATATGCTCAATGTCGTTAATAGTAATACCAACCTTTACATAAGCGGACTTCCCGTCAGAGAAGTAGTTTAAATCCGTTTGAACGGACTCATATACGTGCCTCTGAGCGTCAGGGTAATTGGTTTTAAGTAAGTGCCAAGCGTTTGCCCATGACAAGTAATCCATCTTCCCTTTACTTTCTACCTTATCCTTTATAGGTACGGCTGATAATATTGCGTAAATACTTTCTTCTTTTTTCATAATTGGTTTAGTTTTTTAGTGATTTTAGAGTAACGATTCATAATTTTAGTTCTTAATTCTTGAGTTTCTTCAATAGAGCTTTTACTAGACTTATTAACGATAAGGCTGTGTATCTTAGAATCAATCAAGTCAAGTTTTGTTCTATAGTTAGACAAAGATACAATATAAACCCCGTACCTCCATCCTTTTTTTATGAAGTTTTCATACTCATCAGGAGTTATTTCCTCGTAGTAACCGCTTGACTTTGACGTGTTTAGAATTGAAACCTCGCTACTCTCATTTATTCGAGTTATTTTAATGCCAAATACAATCCTAGCTTCTACTTCACGAGTGTCAATAGACGCTGCGTATGGGTCGGTCAACGCTTCGTTGAAAACTTCTGCTAAAGAATACATGACTCAATTTTACTTATTGATGTTAAATAATCTTTATCGCTCACAATCTGCTCCTGAACTCTTCTTATACTATGAATAATTGTAGTGTGGCTTATTTTATAGCCCTCTTCTGCCATGTATTCTTGTATAGTTACGAGCTTCATTTGCCTATTAGCACATACAAAGTACAAAAGATTTCTAGCGTCAACCACATCTCTTTTCTTATTCTTAGTAAAAAGCTCATCCCTTTTTAGCCTAAACATAGATAAGATAGCTTTAGTGTATTGATTAAATATCTCCTTTTTCATTCTTTTCGTCTATTGAAATCATTAATAGTATGAGGTATCCACATAAATCAAATACAGTATCCTCAGTTTGGCCTGAAATGCCTACATTCTTTATCCTAGCTAGTTTATCGTCTATCCTAGTACATATTGAATCTAAGGCATCACCTTTGTTGAATATATTTAAAGGCTCTAAGGCTGAGTTTCCGTATGCTTTATTTTTCTCTAGTAGCATACGCTCAATCTCGCTTACTTTATCAATTATTACGTCTCTTTTGGAATCTTGCTTCATTTTTCTTTAGTTTAGGTGTTCTTTTCGTTTTCTTAAAACTTTTAGGCTGGCTTTTATCCTGTACTTTAGTTGCAGGAATCTTTGTACTACCCTCAAGGAAAGCTTTCGCTTTATAGCTTCTTGTATTATTGGCGTTATCAATCTTCTTGACATAATCTGTTAGGTTAATTAATATTAATACTACCGCTATACCGCATAGCGATACTAGCATTACTGTCATTACTATTACCATTGTTGATTTATTAATACACCTTAAATAATCTTAACGTATATTTATCCTATGAATAAATTCACAAAATTAGTTTACGCAGTATTAATGGTGTTGGTGTATACTTTAGCTATCGTTTTGTAACTGACTTATCGTAAATAATAATAAGCATAGCCGCTATTGCTAGTATTGTAAGGAATGATGGTTGTTCTGTCATGATAATTCTTTTAAGCTAAGGATTAAGTCCCCTAGTTTTCTTAGGTTATGTATGATAAACTCACCTTCGTCTCCAGCTACTACATGAAACGGTTTATCGTCACCTACAACTGAGCTACAAAGCTCCATCCCTAATAAGTGTAAAGTATAATATATATACCCAGGATTACCCATACCTACAAATTGGTAGTTCTCTTCAAATCCTAAAACTATTAATGCTTTGGGTGTTATCTCTGTTTGAGTTATATCATCCATCGACTCGTTTAAATCTTCAGGGAACATTTCTTTCGCTCTTTGAGTTACTTGGTTAAATATACCATTGAATGCTCTTTTCTCATCATCAATAACATCATATCTCTTCTCTTCAGTATCCTTCTCTACATACTCATCAATAGCAGCTTGAAATGCTTTAACTCCTTCCGAACTAGAGTGAAGGGCTACTTCATGCTCATCTACCTTACAATCTACCATCTCTTTGTTTACTACACGAACTCTGTATGTATTGTACTTACCGTAGTTGAACGTGTAGCCATTATTGAAGTCGACGAACCCCGCGTAGCCATTATTGTACTCCGAGGAAGACCAATAAGACCCCGCTTTATAATCATTACTATTTTCTTTATACTCGACTAGTAACTCCTCTCTAGTCATAAGTCTATAGACAGGATGGTTATCATATTTATCCATAGCGGCATTCCATATCATAGTCTCAGGTTCATCGTAGAACTTAGGAGGCTTCTCTGCATCTAAATGCTTATCCATAGCATCTTCAAGTACCTCCTTAGCTTTGTTTACGTTATCCGCATTGGCTGTAGAGGATGTTACGTACTCCTCTTTAGGTGCTTCTGTTTTATAATAATGCTCAATAAGACTTTTATCTATTCCATCTAAAAACATTGAGTTTAAATCGATTTGGCAATTCTTAGCTCCAGCTCTTTCTAGCCCATCATTTACCCAACCTAAGCAATCTTCCATTGCAATCATCAGCTCTTCCATTAATGACACGTCTACAGGCTCTAGCTCGTAGTATTCATTTGAAGCCATAAACAGATGTAAATCTTTTATCTTCGCTTCGAACTCACTCTTCTCTTCTTTTAATCTTTCAATCCAGTTACTCATTATGTTTTGTTATTTATTTGTGAAACACGGTCTACTATTGTTTAAAAACTCTATAAGCTTAGGTATGTCTTCTACATCAAACTCTATATTTAATCTAATCTTATGAGCCATAAAACCTAAACCACTAACAGATAACTCGTCCATATTCCTTGGGTATATCTTACGTTCCCTAGAGTATAATAATACACCCTTATGATGATCGAATACTTGCTCTTCAATTATAGTTACTTCCATCTCTCTTGTTTTAGTTCTCTTAATTCCTCTTGTAAGTCTTCTAAATACTCGTTTGAGCTTTCACTTGGATAGTCTATGAACTGTAATCTCTGAATCTCTAAAGATATAGCATCTTTTAAATCCTTAATTTTCTGACTTTCTTTCATCTCTCTTGTTTTAGTTTATAGTACTCATCGTTAATGTTTGGATAAGATTTATTATATTCTTTAATCCATTTACGAATCAAATACTTATACATTGCATAATAAATTATTAAACAACAAATGCTGTATAATATAAAAGCTAATAGTATTATGGTAGTTTTACTCATCTCTCTTGTTTTAGTTTACTTATTACCTCACTTAAAGTGTTTATAGGCTCTACTAAGTCGTTCCTTAGTTTCGGTCTATCAAAAGATAACGCTGTTAAATATCCTAATGTATTGTTTAGTTTGTCTATTAGATTCATCTCTTTTGTTTTAGTTTTCCGCTAATTCTTTTACTGCCTGCATTATCTCAGCTCTGGAATCGAATGACTGTGACAATTTCTCGTATTTTACCCCACTTAGATAAGAGTTCGTGTGGTTTTAATGGTGTTATTGCGTTCCTATTGTCTACTAGCATTTTTGCAACCGCTTCTCGTATTTTCCAATACTCTAATTTATAATCTATCTCTACTTCTGCTTCCTCCAACTCTTCGATTACTCTTTGATTGGATTGTTCTTCAAGGATGGTAATATATTTTAGAACACTAATAGGCACTTTTATATAATCCTCTTCTGCATTTTCTTTCCAATATTCTAAAGTTTCTCCGTGCATTAATTGGCTTTGTTTCATCTCTCTTGTTTTATAGGTTGAAATTATAATTCTTCATTGCAATCTCCGCACACTACGTAAACAAAACCATCGCCTTGTCTCATAACCTCGTTTTTATGTTGGCACAACTTACTACACCCTAAATTATAAAGAAAAGCTTTACACTCTTCTGCATCTTTATCTTTTATAGTACCACCGAAGAAGGCAGCATCTTTAATTAATTCAATAATCTCCTCGTTACTCATATCGTTATTTTATAGGTTAAATGAAGCCTCGAAGGTTGCTACAACAGCCTGTGTAATACATCTATCACACTCGGCAACATTCAACGCTGACTTGCCTAACACCCCTGCTAGGACTTGTTCACTATATGCAGCGTTCAAGTGGCTTGCTCTCTTAATACGTTTAATAATTAACTAGGTCAGCACTAAACCGCCAAAAGCTTTGCATATAGTCAAACCAAATTTTTATATAATCTAACTTATACCCTTTGCCTTTAGCGTGTTTAATTATATCGTCTTTATTGGGTTTACTGTCAGAAGTTCCTTCTAGCCACATTTCCCATTCTCTTACTCTATATTCGTATTCCATAATTTAAAGTATCTAGTTAATATATTTATGCTACCGACATTCATGTCGCTACCATACTTTTAGTCGTATTAGCACCCTCTTTCTCGTGTGTTCAAAGTACTAGAGTAGGGTCACTGTAGTTGAGGAGATGTTCGTGGAATTTCCCACTCAGGGGTATCGTATTAACTCCCTAGCCATTCATACATATTACTATGCACCTTCTTCGCTTTAACTACATTGCTGAGAACTCATTTGTGTTGTGCTAAACTGTGTACATTAGCATTTTACCCCA
>TARA_R110000868_G_scaffold147602_1_pt1 | contig 13996 bp, 13 predicted proteins | sample TARA_R110000868 | Tara Oceans TARA_R110000868 (sample SAMEA4397489) | marine metagenome | biome: Polar Biome; feature: [SRF] surface water layer (ENVO:00010504); material: water (ENVO:00002006), including particulate matter (ENVO:01000060) such as... | depth 5 m | reverse complement strand
CTAGAACCACTAGATCCAGAAGTTCCACTAGTTCCGCTAGAACCTGAAGCTCCACTAGAGCCAGAACTACCAAATTCTCCCGCTAATGTAAAACTTATATATACATCATCATTATTAGTAAAATTAGTTCCAGAAACTAAATTAGATATAACAATAGAATTCCATCCGCCAGCGCCAGCAACTTGTTCAGTAACCACTGAAAATTCAAACAAATAAAAGTTAGAAGAGTTCGCGCTTTGTTGTATTTTTATATAACCTCTTCTAGCTGCGGAACCGTAACTAGACAAAGAGGCTAAAAAACTAACTAAATTATTTGCTGGGGTCGATCCATCTGTATTGGCAATATAAAGAGCAGTGGCGCTGCCCATTGTCGCATTATTTAAGCGCAAATATCCATCACCTGGATCTGCCGCACTGATTGTGGTGCTGTACTTATAGAAAAAAGTGTTTGCTGCATTATAACCGTCGCGCCCACTTGACCCAGATGTACCAGAAGAACCGCTTTTTAGCTTAAAACTGGAATAACTCATGTTATATATAACTACACTTTTTTTTAAAAAAGTAGATTAATTATATTAAGCCCATATTAAGCCACTTCCATTATATTTTAAATATGTATTAGGGACGGTTGGCGCAGGAATAGATTGTATTACACCGTTATTGATAACTAATACTGTTATTCCTGTTGAATTTGTTATTATATTGGTCAATTCTAAATTGCCACTAACTGATGCATTCCCAAGACTATCTATAGAAAATAAATCAGAATTTACGCCTGAAGTAACAGCAAAAACATTACTATTGTAATTAACAGCCGCGCCACAAGCGTTACCAGACAACAAGCTAGGATTATCGACGGCTGAACTTAATATCTCAACACCTCTGTAAGTCAATACATTTGCGGTTGTCGAAGTTAAACCAAATAATACTGGTCTAGAAATTTGACCATTCGTTGTTGGTTCGTTTGTGGTAAAAGTCCCAGCAGTATCTGGAGATAAAAAGTAAACTTCTCCAAAAGCTAAACCACTTAATCCCGTGATTTTACCATTAAAAATTAAATTAAAAGCATTTGTTGTTGTTTCTTGAACGATTCCAACAACTTCAGCATTTTGCCCAGTATCTGCTTTTGCTTTGTACCAAGATCCTGTTTCGTATCTTAATATATCACCAACATTAAATCCATGAGCTGCATAAGAAAAAGATTGTAATAATGCATTGCCATTTAATACGTCGCTCCAAGATGTGGCGTAATTTGTCGAACTGTTTTTAATTAAAATTTGATTTACAGATCCACCAATTGGTACGCCAAAACCACTTGATCCAGATGTTCCGCTGCTTCCTGAAGTTCCACTGCTTCCCGAAGTTCCGCTACTTCCTGAAGATCCGCTAGAACCACTTGATCCGCTACTTCCCGAAGTTCCACTAGCGCCAGAGCTTCCACTGCTTCCTGAAGTCCCACTGCTTCCCGAAGTTCCACTGCTTCCCGAAGTTCCGCTACTTCCTGAAGATCCGCTAGAACCACTTGATCCGCTACTTCCCGAAGTTCCACTAGCGCCAGAGCTTCCACTGCTTCCTGAAGTCCCACTGCTTCCCGAAGTTCCACTGCTTCCCGAAGTTCCGCTACTTCCTGAAGATCCGCTAGAACCACTTGATCCGCTACTTCCCGAAGTTCCACTAGCGCCAGAGCTTCCACTGCTTCCTGAAGTCCCACTGCTTCCCGAAGTTCCACTGCTTCCCGAAGTTCCGCTGCTTCCTGAAGATCCGCTACTACCTGAAGATCCACTAGAACCACTTGATCCGCTACTCCCAGAAGTTCCGCTGCTTCCTGACGGACCTCTTTCTACAACTTTTGAAGCGGAACCTGCTGGCGCAACAGATTCTATTAAAACATTATTATTATTACTGCTTTCAACAACAGTAATATTCGATCCGCCTCCAACGGTTACGTTAATCTTATTAGAATTAGAGGAAGTATTGACATCGATAGGCATTTTATAAATGTGTTACATCCGCTAAAACGTCTAATCTAAATTCAAAAAGCGTACGATCTTGAATGCCTGTAGAATAAAAATGTAAATCACCATATAAATTAATAGGAGGAAGTGTTTTCGTAACGCTAGACGGAAAACTAAATTCAACTATGCCAGTTCCATTTATTCCACTAACAATTGTTGGCACAAATGTATACAATAAATTTCCATCAGGATGCGGCCTTATTTGGCCTGTGCAAACTATATTGGTAAAATCCAACGAATCTGACGTTACAGTTATCGTTTGCGTGGGAAACGTGTCGCCTCTTATGACTGTTAACTGAGTAGCCATTTGATAATTATTACACTATATATTAAATATAGAGACAAAAAAACCCAAGCTTACGCTTGGGTTCGTGAATTATAATTTTTTTACTTAACTACTGGCAGATCCGAATTGACGACTCCATTGCTAGATGCGTCAGAAGCGGCCTTAGCGCGGTTACTTAGTTCTTGATTAATAAGACGAAGATTAGCCTGAGCCATTTCGATCTTGCCGAGTTCATCATAAGCGAAAGCCTTTAGTTGAATGTCGCTTACTTGTGATAGATTAATTTGATTCTGTTCCATAATTATGTACTGTAATGTATATTATATTTCTCCGAGAATTTTTAAAGTTCTTTTATGCAAAGCGTTATTGGGATCTAGTTTTACGCTTGGTGATTCATTCGTCATGGAGATCGTTCCTCTTGATACAGACTTGAATTCACGCAACAACTTTTCTTTGATCTGCATTCTTGATCCACTTGCGAAAACACCGATTTTTTCACATAAATTTTGTAAATCTAAATTAGTCATATCACTCAATTGATCTTTAAAAATTTCTAGATTATACGTCCCAAATGGATTAACTTTTTTTACACCTAAAATTTCTTCTAGTTCTCTAATTTTTTTTATATCAGAATCCTCAGATGGTGCGGTGATTTTTCCATCGGCTAAAATGAGATCGTCTAAAGATGATTTTGGAGCTTCAGTCTTTTTAGACTTTTTATCGTCTTTTTTTGTAAGCTTTTTTGCCATATAATATACTTTGTTTAATTTGATATTATTCAATAAAAAAGGCGTTACCCTTTCGGATAACGCCAATTTTGTTTTACTATATATTAGACAATTAGACCGACCAACGCACGGTTGTCGAGAACCATACGCCCTTCTTCTAGACCGCCATAATAACCGATCTTACCCTGACGAAGAGTATACTGATCATCAGCAGTGAGATTGAATTCAGATCCAGTATCAGAATCAACAGCGACGGCGCGGATTAGAGAATCGCGACTTCTGTCAAGACCGATAACGATTTCTTCAGTTGATCCATCGAAAGCCGCAGCAGACGAAGTGATAGAGTAGTTACCAGCATAAACGGTAGAACCAGCTACAGTATCGAAAATAGTGTTGAATCTCTTACCAATACCGAGTTCAAGAATTTCCATGATGCTTACACCATAGAATTCAGGAAGACCGGCTTGACTAAAGATTTGATCACGAACAGCATCAGTAGCGACTACAGGAGCATTACCAGCACTATAACTTGTGCTAGCAGCAGCTACAGGAGCGATTTGAGTGTTGATTGGGTTATAAGCCATACCACGAATTTCTTCAACAATTTCAGGAGAAACGATAAGATCGGTCAATCCTCTGCGAGCGCCAGAAGGAGTTCCTCCAATGAATGAAGAATTGAGACGCTTGATCTTAGTGAACAACTTGTTCAAGTCGTTAAGAACGAAACGATTAGCAGCAGCAGTACGGAAAACGTGATAGTTGTCAGAGGCTGTGGTTGAATTTCCAGTAGAAGCTTGAGCTAGAGCAGTAAGAAGAAGGTTAGCGGAAGTTCTTTCTTGCTTTAGCATAACTTCTTGAGCTATGCGAGTGAAAGTCTTGCTAACTACGTCTAGACGGCTCTTGGCAGCGTACTTCTTATCGAAAGCTACGGCGCTATCAAGCTTATATGTAGCAACCTTTAGCTCAGAAGAGGTAGGTTGAACGATATTCTGAGGAAGACCACCAGCAACAGATTGACTATAGACCTTTATATAGTCTTCGTCGAAAATGTCATAGTAGAGATCCAAAGGAATTGAGGGATTATCTTCAGCATTAAATTGAAGACTAGTAAAGAGGTTAGAAACGGTTGGAGCGTTGTTAATAACTTCAGCTAGAACGGGACCAATGAACTGTGCCAAAGCAACTTGAGCTTCGTAAGCAACCTCGCGGTTGCGAGAAGCCATAGCTTTGATTAGTTCAACTTGTTCATCTGTTCTTTTTAAAACGATTTTCATATTATTTTGTATTTAAAGATTAGAGGACAGAGCTATTGGTGCAATCGATTTGTACGAGAGCGTATTTGGCACCAGCACTACCAGTACCAGCGAAATAATCACTCTTACCGTTTTGACTGGCTCTGCTTCCAGTAGCCAGCACCTTACCGATAATGGCGTACTGACCAGTAAGAGGTCCAACAGTTGTTGGAGCCAATCCAGAAACTTTACCAGCAGTGGCTGAAATAAGAAGTTGAGAATTAACTACCATGTTAGCGTCAACCCAATCGATAGCGGTATCATTCAAAGTGAACATACCACGGGTAGCGACAGGAACAGCTTGTCCAGAGAGAACGGCTTGTAGCTCTGCTTGCTTTATAGGATTATAAAGCAGCTTTTCACCATTTTCATCATAGGCGAGTGTTTGATTGAGCGTAATACCAAGAACAGGAGCGTCGTTGGTAGCCGCAGTGAAGGTAAGAGGAACGCTAGGATACTGAGCTGCTCCAAGAAATGGATAATCAGTCTTGCCTAGATAAGCATTAGATGCATAAGTGATTGGATCTAAATCCAAATTACCAGCATTAACCTTGACGAAAACACCAGCGGAACCATTACCATTGGTAAATGGATTATCATCGCAGGTGCTGTTAGCGAACATATTGATAACATCAATATCGCTATACTGTCTGAATGGATATAATCTTAGTGACATATATTTTTAGTATTTAATTGTTATGTTTTCTTTCGAAAAAGCTTTAGCTATCTTTTCTTTCCAAGAAAGTTGAGCTTCAGTAACTTCAATCTGACTAGAAAGAACGGTAGTTTCTTCTTTAGCATTAGCTAAAGCGGTTTCAACTTGAACCGTCTTTTCTGTCGCTTGAACGACTGTCTGAACATTCTTAAGTCTCTTAGCTAACTCAGCTTCAAGTCTGTCTTGGAAAGTTTTTTCTTGTTCAGTTTTAAAAGCCTTACTCTTGTGTCTGTAAACTACAGAAAGTTTTTCTTTATAAGAAGCGAACGCTTCGTCTGAATTTGTTAAAGAAGTAATATCTTTAGCCAAAACAGATCTATCAAGATCATCAAAATCAAATTCTTGATCTAGAATTCCCATTCTTGTGTTGAAAAGTTCTTGATTGTTCTTGACGGTAACAGCAGCTTCTAGCTCGCTAAGTTTGGAAATTGTAGCGTTTAAATCTTCACGCAACTTTTCAGCTTCGGCTACGGCCTTAAGCTTACCTTCTTCGGAGCTTTGAAGTTGAGACTTAAATTCGTCATTCTTTAATTTAATGCTCTCGGCGATTTTGAGAGAGATGTTAGCAATTGCCTCTTCATTAAATGAAACGGTTTCTTGCTTTTCGGCAAGAACGGTCTTAAATGCGGATAATATTTGTTCTAGATCCATAGTATTTATTTTAGATGTATTTACAGTAGTTTTTTCTTCTTGTGAAAATATTTTCTTATTTATTCGTAACAAATCTAATGAATTGACTTCAAATGATTCTGCTTCTTCAGCTTCAATGTCATTTTTAATTAAATCAGAAGATCCATCATCAATGATTACTCCTTGAACGTCAGCGGCAGGATTTGTAGTAAATCCGATTCCTAAAGGATAGATACGACCAGTAACTAAACGATAAACCGGAGTTCCATCGTTCATAACTCCTGGACCATCGAATCCTCGCAGATATTTTTTAAACTCTTCTATTTGTTTCTTATCTGTAATTATTTCAGCTTGGCTCAAATCAGAACTTCCAACAGCAACCATGTATTCATTAAATCCGATTTCCCAACTAGCACTTATTCTTTGAAATAAATTAGATTCAGGATCATTTGACTCCATAAGAGCATCGGCAAAATTTCTATCGACTGTCTTATAAACTACAGCCGCCAAAGAAATGTTAAAAGGGTCTAGTTTTCCTTTTACTTGTTCGTCTGAAATGATTTCATTAGAACCAATAGCAGAAAATGCTGAATTAACGATATGCCCTACAACTCTTTGTTTCTTATGTTCAATGTTTGTAGGCTTATGAATAAAATATTTTTTAAAAGCAATAGCAGTATTAGTATCGATTCCATCACCATTCTTATTAAATTTATTAACCAGCGCAGCATTAAAAGCGGCCCCAATCAAATCAACATTCGCATCCAAATTAACAGATGAAGGGATAAGACTCTTTAGAGATTCTAAAGAAGCTTTTGACACAATAACATTGTTATCAAAATTTAAACTCGCCGTTACAAAATTCTCAAATGATGTTCTATATTTAAATTTGGATTCCATAATACTTAATTTTACACTGAGTATTTAGTACTGTGATATAAAAGTGCAGCAGAATACGTTTCTAATTGATGTTCTGCGCCCAATTCTTGAATTTCAGGTAAAATATTTACCTTATCTAATATCGATGGATCTTTAAGAGAATCAACCGCTATAGTCATCCAAGTATTGCTTTCGCAACCGACAATAATTGCTTCTGACAAGCTTTCAGCAATCTTCATTTGTTCTGCGTTTAAATTCTTTTTCTTATATTTTTTCTTTAATTCTCCTTCGATAACAGAATATAAAGCTTTTGTTTTTTCCATTGTTTTTGCTATTGCGTCTTTAGCGAAAACAGATGCTTTCGCTCCAATAGGGCGACCTCTTTCTGTTGGAGTAGTTGTCTTCTTCATTGGTGGCTTTGCTCCTGAAACCGCACCTTCAGGCATTGCAGGAGGAATAACTGGAACTCCACCAACGATTGGATTATAAAATCCTTTTTTACGCTCTTCAACAAACTTGACCTGAGCAGCCGCCAACTCTTCTTTAGTTGGGTAAATACCAGTTTCAATCACTCTCAACCCTTCTTCTGGAGGCAGTATTCCAAGTTCCATCATGCGCGTGACCACGCGATTAAATTGTGTTTCATCTTTAATTGAAACTTCTTCAAATTTAGGAATGGGGCATTTACCTTTAAAACCTAAATTCTTAAATATTAATTCCATTTCTGGACGCAAAAAGTCATTCAAGAAAGCGTTTCTACCTTCTTTTAAACGTTCAAAAAATACTTGAGCTTTTACAGTTGTATTCGCAAACTTTTCAGAACCAATAAGAATATTCTGCAAACCTTCTTTAATATCTTCATTTACTATTTTATATTTATCGTAACCTAAAACTTTATTCAAATCAGGGATAATAAACTCTGCTTTAGTGGTATAGTCAGCAATAAGAACTCGACCTACAGATTCATTATTTAGTAAGCCTTGCATGGCTTTTATATTTTTATGATTGATACCTCCTTTGCTTGGCTCAGTACCCATCGTTATCAATAGAATAACATTCTCAATTGTGCGGCAGATAGCTTGATCTATCTTCTTCATTTCCATCTTAAAATTAATATCGTCTAAAACGGCAAAACCAAAAGGCACAGAAAAAGGCTCATAATCTTGTTTCTTGTAAAAAGAATATATAACATCAGTAGGATTAAGCTGAATCTTTAATCCGTCTTGCGCCCATTGACCATGTTTAATCTTATCTTGCGTCTCTTTATCTAAACTATTAAAAACTTCAACGTCTCTTTCGTTTTTAGGATTTTGTAATCTTTCTAATTCGTATTCAGAAAGAATCTTTTGATAAACTACCTTCCTCCAAGAGCTTGTTCTATTAACAGTTAGATAATATGGATTCAATAAAATATATTGAATAGGAATTAAATTTTTAACATCGTATGAAGTGGGATACTTATGAATTTGCATGTCGGTTTCATAAGATGAACCATCATAATTAGCGTAAGTTTCTAATATGCTTTGAAAATCATCTATTGTGAATTTAGCATTTACTTTATAAAAGAAAACATTGCCACTTCTATAATACTCGCGAAAATATTGGTCTTTTACATTCCACATCTTTGTATATTTCATCCATTTAGAAAAAAAGTCGCGAGCTTTTTGACTACCGCCTTCTAAATAGATTTCTGCATTAGCAAATTCAGACATGATATCAACAGCATTTCTAAAAATAGCTACATTTGCATAAGCTTTTTGACACAATTCAATCGCATCGCGAATATTGTAACCATTGATTGACATTTCGAAAGGCAACATTCCTTCGCGAATGTTAGCGTACTTATAAATTTTTGGACCTACATAAGCTAAATTTCTTCGTATTGAAGTGCCACCTTCTCCAGTACCAGCTCCATTTCTTTCGTAACTAGCGGAGCTTTCGTAAAAAGAGTCGCCAACAAAAGATGGCGAAGATTCGTCGCTATTTTTATTAATCAAATCTTCTAAATTAGAATTTTCATTCTCTTTTGCACCTTTAGAAAATCTGTTCCAATAATTCGACTTTTTATTATAAGAGCGGCTCATATTTATTTATTTTACACTTATAACTTTAAAAGTGACTTTCAAAGTTACTTTTATGCTATAAACATCGGAGTAAATGTTTCTGTATTATCTTCTACAGTCACAGTTCTCATATCAATTATAATCTTTGTTAGCCAATTTCCTAATACTAATGCAGAATAACTATCTTTTCTTGGCTTGTCTGGTCCAGATTTGCGTTTAAGATTGGCTGGAAGATCAAAGTTTTGCATACCTTGAGCAGATGTTGTTATCTGTATAAGAGCGCATTCTGTTTTTGTTAAAAATATCATATCCGATAAATGCTCAACAAAATCAATCATTCTTGCGCCAACGTCAGACTTATCTAAATCAGAAACGTTAGAAAACTTAAGGTTTTCTATGCCTATCTTTTTATTAATTTGTGATCTGTAATGATCGTCCATAGCTCTGCTAGCAAAATAAATACGATGATGATCAAAATTAGCTTGTAGCAATTCGTTAGCTTGACGTATCCAAGATGATGTAGGTTTTCTTAAGAATACCATTTTAAAATCTGATTTATTGTATTCCATTTTTGCGGAATAAAGATTTGTTTGATATTCTTCTGGTCTTTCAAATTCTGTGAGAATAGATTTTAATTCAATCTTCTCGTCTTTAAATAATTCGCTTTCATTGCATGAGTTCATGAATTGAACGCCGCCGTTATAGTCCATGCATATAGCAGTTACGTTAAAATTCTTCAGAATATATAAAAAATATTTAATATGGTCTTTTAATGATGCGCCAGCCAAAGCGTAAGAATGTACTAAAGTACCCATTTGTTTTTCATAATTAACTTTTATTACTTGAATAGCAAAATCATCAGATCCTTCCGTTTCTGACCAAGATGGATCAACCGCCACAATGTATTCATCCTCAGGATTTCCGACCACTTCTACAGATGGGCTTTCTCCATCAGGTACTGTGCATAATGCCATTTTAGATATTTTAAAATATCCAGAACTGTCATCTGTAAATTGAGCGCCGAACTCTCTTTGGAATTGCGACTCACTCATTGTAGATTTTGCTTGATTAATCAGGTTCTGATCGTATAGCTGAACTGGAGCGCAATCATACGAAAATTGCATAACACACCTTTTAGATGAATCGGTTGGCTTGGGGTTATGTATTAGATTATCATATTGCTCAAATAATTTATAAAGATATTCAAACTTAAAAGACGCAGAAGACAATGCAATTAATTTGTTGTTAGGCCATACATATCTATCTTCTTCTTTCATTTCTCCGCGCTCAATCAACTGAGACTCAAGATTATATAATTCTTCGCGTTGAGTTGGGTTCTGAACTACAGATAAGAACGGTATAATAACCTCGTTGTAAATACGTTCTGGCATCAACAAGAACTCATCAATAATAATACGATGAAAACGAAAACCACGAAGCTTTTCACCGTCTCCTAAAGGCAATGCGCGTATTCTGCTTTTGCCTATTTCCATTAACCATTCATCATTGTTTTTAGAAACGTGAGTAATACATTGTTTTAATAGATAAGCTTCAGGTTTTGCAGCTATATCTTCAATTTTTTTAAATATCATTTTTGACTGACGAAAAGAGCGAGAGAGTATTCCAATCTCAACGCCTTGATTTAATATAGCATCTAATACAGCAAAAATACCAGTAGTATAACTTTTACTCATACCACGCGACCAAACACCTAGAAAATAATCACTCTCCAACATAGACTTCACAGCCATATGTTGAAATGGAAATAGCTTCACGCCTGTAATCAAGTCAGTAGTGAAAGTCACATTGTTTCTTAAAAATTGATAAAACAAAAGCTTCGCTTCTCGCTCTTCAATAAAGCCTTCTTTTTGAGAAAGCTCTTCATTTGAGACGTAAGGATTTTTTCTTTTTCTTTGGTTACCTGTTTCCCAGCTCATGATCTAAAAAATATTGTAAATCTACCTGCCATAAATCTTTTCCAAAATATAATAACCTTGGAATAAGATCTATAGATCTTTTTCTACTTCCTGTAAAAATAAACTGCAAACGTCTAGGATATTTATGCGTTAAATTCCTTAGATTATGAAATACATATTCTAAATTAGTTTTTCGTTTGTATTTTTTATGATTATCGATTATAGAATCGATGGTTGTTTCTATAACCACAAATAGATAACCTTCAAGTTCGACCGTGCGTTGTATTTCTCTTTCAAAACGTTCTACTCCAGACGCTAACGTTCCTAAAAAATCGTTTTCGCTTTTTCTGTCGATAAAAGTATAATTATACTCTTGAGCATTCATTAAATAATCTCCAATAAATAATTTTTCAACCTTGGTGTTAGGAAACTCCAAAGGATCTTGTTCGCGAGTATCAACTAATATTGTTTCATTTTTTAAATGAACTTTATTAAAATCTTTTGGCAATGGTTTATTAAAAAGAGGTTCTTTTTCTAAAAGTTTACATACGGAATTATAAGAACCAAAATGTTTTTTATATAAATCTATCGTCGGCAAATGCAAAGACTTCAATTCGTTATAAAATGGCGCAAAAAGATAGTCTTTTACTTTCATTCTTTTTTGCAAAATCTCAACGTATTTTTGTTTTACTATTTCTTGATTCTCATTTTTTTCCCATGTAAGAAATTCATTAAAATCAAGAAATTCTGTATTAAAATATTTAATTTTATTGATGAATGGGATCTGCTTTTTGTAATAAAGAGATAGTCGCGGATAATGCGTACAATAATACTCTCCCTGATAAGTTCCATGCTTTTTTAAATGAGCATGAAAAGATTTATCATTAACGAAAGGCTCTTTACATATCTTACATTCTATCATATAGCATCTTCTTTTGTAATACCTAGTATTCTCGCCTTCCATGCGGACATGGTTTCGAGTCTATCAGCTTCTTCTTTGACAACTTTCTTTTGCATGTCTGCTATTTGAATCATCATCTTCCTTTCATTTTCGTCTTGGAATAATTCTACAAGACTTAGAATAGATGCGTTCTTTTGTTGATGAGATTCTATACGTTTTGCGCGTTCACCGTTTAACTTCTGTAAAGATTTATCAATACGTTGAGCGCATTGATTATATTCTTCACTAATGGTCTTTAATACTTCAGTAAGACGCATTGTAAAATCTTTTTGTTCTTGAGTATCATTAAACATTTCGTTTACTTTGTTCTTTTTCATATCAATTTGTTTAAGATTTATGTAATCCATGCAAACATTGATATACAAATTGATTTCATCAATAGTTAGGTCTGGCTTGTCCCAAACAGAACGAACGAACTCCGCTTCAAAAAGATCCTTATCATTTGCGCTGCGATAAGAATCGTAATTTTGAACAAAACGAGGACTAGCGAGATAGTTCAACAACTTTTCTAAAAACTTTCTATGTTGCAGCGTTAATTTCCCTTCCAACAGATCTTGTCCAGCCCATTTATTTACTTTTTTAATAACCGTACCTAAGCTTCTTGGAACAACGTATTTTTCATTTACCGCTGACTCGCTATCAACTAAATATTCTGGATATTTTTCTTTTATGTACTTATGGACAGCTCTGTATTGAGCAGTAATAAATACATTAAGATTAGAAACCCCAGCCAACTCTTTAGAAAACAATAGTTCTGTAATTTGTTTAGGCGTAATTCCTGTTTTAATGTTTTGATCTATAAATTCTATATGAGAAGTCGTTAACCATTCTGAATCTGGTTTGGGTTTAGTTTTTTCTTTCTTACCCATAGACCCAGAAGAGACCATATAATCTCTTATTAGTTTAGCTTCTTTGGATCGCCCTTGAAGATCTTCTCTATTAAATAAAAGATTTGCTATAACAACATAATCAGTCAAACCTTCTTCTATTTTTTTATTAATTATTATTTTTTGCTCTTCAGATAAATTATTCATTGTTAAAAACGTCGTTATCTTTTATCAATGACTTTGCTTTTAGATAAAGCATCTTTTTCAAATTTTTAATTTGTTTATATCCAGCCTTTCGGCCTTTTTCGCTCGTTTTAAATTTTAAAAACTGAGCGACTTCATCGTCGTTTAAACAATCTATAAAAAACATTTTATAAGCGAAAAATTGCTTATCTGTTAAATGATCCTTCATTAACGAATGAAGCTTTTTTTCCGCCAAAGAAAAATTAACAGATTCAGTTTCTGGAATGGATACGAAATAATTTTGATGATTTTGCAAACTTACTGTCATTTTTATATCATAAGCATTTTTTTTCGTCTTTTCCCATTTGGCGTACAATGGACATTCATTGCATTGCTTTTGACTTTTAGTAAAACCGCATGTGTTCTCTTCGCTTGTAAATGAAGCTGCTTTATTGGTGTTAAACGAGCAATTGACACAAGGCTTCACAAAACAACTATACGAGTTTCTAATTATGTTCTTTATCTGATTAGATACGATTCTGTTGACCCAAGGTTCTATGGGACGCTTCTGATCCCATAGGTGCCATTTCTTATGAATATGAATTTTTATGATCTGCTCAATGTCTTCAAAATCGAACCAAACAATTGCTTTTAACTTCCACTTTGCTTTTCTTTTTTTTACGACTTGATTTATGATTTCATACATCTCTTCGAAAGTTTTTTTGGTTTTATGCTTCATTTATCTCGTTGAAGTTCTTACTGGAAGCGCATTCTTTTAATGATTGAGAAAGATACTGTTCTTTAGTAAGCTTTTCTACTTTGCCAATTGGTCTAGAGAATCTTTCAGAAGATGGGGGAGAACTAACTATATCTTTTACAGAAAACCTATTCTTTTCTGCTCTTTCGACTTCATATTCTAATTTTCTTGGTTTTACGACTGTAGTGGGTAAGCCATCTTCATCTACGTCCGCTCTTGATGGAGTAGGAACAAGTTTTTTAGGTTGATTATTCTGAATTAATGATGCCAAAGGATTGCCGCAACCAGAACAGAACTTCGCTCCTACTCCATTTTTAGAACCACATTGACTACAGTACATACACCATATTATATGATTACGAATTAACTTTATCTATTCTTTTTAACACAGTAACAATATACTTTAATATTTCACTTCTCATAATATCTTCCTCATGAAATTGAAAACAATAAATACCCTTTTCTTCGCTTTCTTTATTATTGAACAAATCATAAACTTTCATAAAACCAGATTTATTTCCAATGTCTGATTGCATAGCGTCTCCGCAGATAAACATTTTGGTATTTTCTCCGATACGAGTAAGAAGAGTAATCAATTCTTTACCACTATAATTCTGAGATTCATCTGCGATAATAATCTTCTCGTTCCATGTAGCACCTCGTAAGAAATTGACAGGCAAAGCCTCTATAATACCACTAGTTTCAAGATACTTCGATTGAGACATGGGGATAAGCTCATCCAAT
>TARA_R110000868_G_scaffold150271_2_pt1 | contig 13997 bp, 9 predicted proteins | sample TARA_R110000868 | Tara Oceans TARA_R110000868 (sample SAMEA4397489) | marine metagenome | biome: Polar Biome; feature: [SRF] surface water layer (ENVO:00010504); material: water (ENVO:00002006), including particulate matter (ENVO:01000060) such as... | depth 5 m | reverse complement strand
TCGGGGCGGCCGTTGCCGTTTGCGCCTGTCCATCTCAGTCTGCCGTCTCAGCCTGCCGCCTCAGCCTGCCGCGGCGCGCCCGCTCTCGCGCACGATCTCGACCAGCCGGGACGGTTTGAGCGGGTAGTCCGACAATCGCGCGCCGAACGGCTCGAGCGCGTTTTCCACCGCCGACACGATGGCCGCGGCGGCCGGCACGGTGCCGGTCTCGCCGACGCCCTTGACGCCGAGCGGGTTCAGCGGCGACGGCGAGGTTTCGTAAAGCATGTCGATATTTATAAGTTCGGTCGCCGTCGGCATCAGGTATTCGGCCAGGTTGGTCGTCAGCGGCTGGCCGCGTTCGTCATACCCCATCCATTCGTACAGCGCGTTGCCGATGCCGTGCACCACGCCGCCGGCGATCTGGCCGTCGACGATCATCGGGTTGATCAGCGTGCCGCAATCGCTGACGACGACATAGTTGCGGAACGTCACCGCGCCGGTCCCGATATCGACCTCGACCTCGACCGCCTGGACGCCGTTGCTGTAGGTCAGGGCCGGCGGCTTGAAATTGATCTCGGCCTCGAGACCGGGATCGACGCCTTTCGGCATCGAATAGCCGGGCGCGCCCGCCGCCATTTCGGCGACCTGTTTCAGCGTCACCGAAATATCGGCGCCCTTTACGCGGACGCTGCCGTCGGCCAGTTCGAGATCGTCCTCGGCGGCTTCGAGCAGATGCGCCGCCAGTTTCAGCACCTTGGTCCGCACCGCCTGCGCCGACTGATGCACCGACGATCCCGCCGTCACCGTCTGGCGGCTGGCGAACCCGCCGAGCCCGAGCGCGATGCTGCGCGTGTCGCCGGCGACGACCTCTATTTCCCCGACCGCCACGCCGAGCTGTTCGGACGTCACCTGCGCCAGCATGGTCTTCAGACCCTGCCCCATCGCCAGCGCCCCGGTAAACACCCGCACCCGGCCCGAGCGTTCGATCCGCACGGCACCGGATTCGAACGGGCCGCGGCCGGTCCCCTTGAGGCTGTTGGCGAGGCCGATCCCGATATAGCGGCCCTCGGCGCGGGCCGCCGCCTGACGCGCCGCAAACCCGGCATAGCCGATACGCTCCAGGGCGATCCGCTGGCATTTGCGGAAATCGCCGCTATCGGCGCAGACCGGCGATCCGGCGCGGGTCTTGAGCGGCGTCTCGTAGGGCATCGATTCGACCGGGATCAGGTTGCGGTCGCGGATCTCCGCGCGGTCGATGCCGAGCCCCTGCGCCGCCCGGTCGAGAAGCCGTTCCATGGTGTAATTGCCCTCGGGGTAGCCCGCGCCGCGCACCGGGGCGGCGGCGACCGCGTTGGTTTCGACCACGTGCACGTCGATGTCGTAATTCGGCACGATGTACGGCCCCGGCACGCCGGTCGAGGCGTTATAGGCCATGTTGATCCCCTGGGGGGTGTAGGCGCCCTGGTCGCTGAGCATGGAGCCCCGGATCGCGAGCACGCGGCCGTCGCCGTCGGTCGCGATTTCCATCGTCCAGTCCTGTTCGCGTTCCTGGATGGCCGACGTGAAATGTTCGCGGCGGTCCTCGGTCCACTTCACCGGCCGATCGAGCAGCTTCGCCGCCAGGGCGACCGCGATTTCCTCGCTATAGGCGATGTATTTCGAGCCGAACCCGCCGCCGACATCCGGCGCGACCACCCGCAGGCGGCCTTCGTCCATGCCGAACAGCCGCACCATGGCGGAGCGGACCTCGTGCGACATCTGGGTCGACGACCACAGAGTGATGGCGCCGTCCAGCGCATCGTAGCGCGCCACCGCGCCGCGCCCCTCGATCGGATGCGCCGCGCCGCGATGCTGGACGAAGCGTTCGCGGAAAACATGGGGCGCCGCCGCGAAGGCCGCTTCGGCATCGCCATAGGACTGGCCGAACCGGACCAGCACGTTGTCGGCCGTATCGCGGTGCACCGGCGGCGCATCCGCGGCGAAGGCCGCCGCGCAGCCGGCCACCGACGGCAGCGGGTCGTAATCGACCCCGACCAGCAGCGCCGCGTCTTCGGCGACGTAACGGGAGTCGGCGATCACCATCGCGACCGCTTCGCCGACATGGCAGACTTCCTCGCCCGCCAGCAGATAGGGCGTCACGTCGGGCCCGAAATCGGTGGTCGGGAACTGCAGCGGCAGCCGGTCGGACAGGATATGGGGCGAGAAATCCGCCAGCGTGTAGACCGCGGTGACGCCGGGCAGGGCTTTCGCCGCGGCGGTATCGATGGCGCGGATCAGCGCGTGAGGATGGGGGCTGCGCACGAACGCCGCCTGGAGCAGGCCGCCGAGATGAATGTCGTCGACAAACAGGCCCTGCCCCCGCAGCAATGCCGGGTCCTCGACCCGCTTAACCCGTCCGCCGATCACTGTGACACCTCAAATTTATTCCGCAAAAAACTAGCACAGCCGATGCATCTGCCCCATAAAAGGTTCTCAAAAAAACGAAGCGGAAAGCAAAATGAACATTATTTCTCTCAAGCAGGCCGACACGATCATCGACGCGATTTTCGAAAAAAGCCGGGAGCTGAACCTGCGCCCGATGACGGCCGTGGTGGTCGAACCCGGCAATGTCGTCAAAGCCTTCAAGAAGGAAGATCACGCCTCGGCACTGCGGCTGGAGATGGCGCTGGGCAAGACCTACGCCGCCCTCGCCCTCGGCCGGTCGTCGAGCCTGGTGCAGGTGCGCGCCGAACAGCGGCCCAATTTCATGAAATTCATCGACGACGCATCGGAACGGCAGGTCTTCGCCGAAGGCGGCGGGCGGCTGATCCGCAACGCGGAAGGCGACGTCATCGGCGCCGTCGGCGTGACCGGCGACCGCCAGGACGTGGACGAGGACATGGCCGCCCACGGCATCCATGCGGCGGGGCTTAAAACCGACGAAGACTGCGCCGATATGGGCCAGCTGGTCCGGCTAGACAACTGACGGCAATTTACGGCCGTCATCCCCGCGCAGGCGGGACTCTTCAGCCGATATTGCGATCTCCGGAAGCCCCTCGCGCAGGCGGGGGGCTTCCTGACATTCCCGGGAAAACCGCCCCTCAGGCGCCTTCGATCACCGCCCGGCAATCGCCGAAACCGATGCTGCGGGCGCCGTCGCGTTCGCACCAGGCGTGCATGATCAGTTCGTCGCCGTCGCCGAGAAACTTGCGTTCCTCGCCGGTCGGCAGGGTGACGGGACTGGCGCCGCGCTTGGTGATTTCGAGGATCGAGCCCAGCGCATCCTCCGTCGGCCCGGAAATCGTGCCGGTGCCCATCATGTCGCCGGGCCGCAGATTGCAGCCGTTCGACGTGTGATGGGTCAGCATCTGGAAGATCGTCCAGTACAGGTTCTGCATGTTGGTCACCCCCAGGGTCACCGGCGGGAGATCTTCGTCGCGCATTTTCTCCGACGCGACCGACACCTCGATATTCACGTCGAACCCGCCTTCGGATTCATTGGCGGGAGAGGCGAGGTAGGGCAGCGGCGCCGGGTCGCCGTCGGGGCGTTCGTATGCAGCCGCGCGGAACGGCGCCAGCGCTTCGAGCGTCACCACCCAGGGCGATACGTGCGATGCAAAGCTCTTGGCGAGAAACGGCCCCAGCGGCTGGTATTCCCAGGCCTGGATGTCGCGCGCCGACCAGTCGTTCAGGATGCTGAGCCCGAAGATGTGATCCTCCGCCTCGCCCAGCGACACCGGCTGGCCGAGCGGATTGCCCGGCCCGACATAGAAGGCGATCTCGGTCTCGTAATCGAACGCCATGGACGGGCCGAAGGACGGCACGTCGGCATCGGGCGCCTTGGTCTGGCCGACCGGGCGCTTGCAGGTTTCGCCGCTGACCACGATCGACGACGCGCGGCCGTGATAGGCGATGGGGATATGCTTGTAATTGGGCATCAGCGGGTTGTCGGGCCGCAGCATCATGCCGACATTGGTCGCGTGAAAGATCGACGCATAGAAGTCGGTATAGTCGCCGATCTGCGCCGGCAGCCGCATCGCCACATCCGCCTGCGCGACCATGATTTCGCCGGCGACCGCCTCCGCGGCTTCGCCTTCCTCGGTATCGTAGCGCAGCGCCCGCGATGCCGCGGCGCGCAGCGCCGACCAGTGCCGCCCGCCCATCGCCATCAGCCCGTTCAGGGTTTCGCCGGCGCAGGCGCCGGCGGCATCGTCCGCCGCGCCGCCGATCACGCCCTTTGCGCGCGCCGCCGTCACGTTGAGAATCATGTCGCCGATGGCGATGCCCACGGTGCCATTGCCGGTCCTCGGATCGGTATAGACGCCGAAGGGCAGGTTCTGGACGGGGAAATCGGCGCCGGGTTCGTTGGCGCTGTCGACCCAGCTTGTCAGCGCGGGATCATGGGTTTCGTTCAGTTTGGTCATTAAATCTTCCCTGTAAAATTCTTCTTCAGGCCCTGCCAGCAGTCCTGGTAGCCGGCCTGCACCTGCTTGCCGTTCGCCGCCCAGTCGGTGAGGGCGATGGGATAGCGGGTCTCGAACATAAACGCCATTGTCGCCCCGAGGAATTCCGGTTTCAGCTCGGCCGCGGTCGCTTTTTCATAGGCGCCGTCATCGGGCCCGTGCGGCGACATCATGTTGTGCAAACTGGCGCCGCCGGGCACGAAGCCTTCGGGCTTGGCGTCGTACTGGCCGAGGATCAGCCCCATGAATTCGCTCATGATGTTGCGGTGATACCAGGGCGGGCGGAAGGTGTGTTCGCCGACCAGCCAGCGCGGCGGGAAGATAACGAAATCCACGTTCGCCAGCCCGGCCGGTCCCGACGGCGACGTCAGCACCGTAAAGATCGACGGATCGGGATGGTCGAAGCTGATCGAGCCGATCGCCATGAATTTCGCGAGGTCGTATTTATAGGGGGCGAGATTGCCGTGCCAGGCGACGACGTCGAGCGGCGAATGCCCCATATCGGCCACCCACAAATTGCCGCCGAACTTGGCGACCAGCTCGAAATCGCCCTCCGCGTCCTCGAACGACGCGACGGGCGCCAGGAAATCGCGGGCATTGGCGAGCCCGTTGGAGCCGATCGGCCCGAGGTCGGGCAGGCGCAGCGCGGCGCCGAAGTTTTCGCACACATAACCGCGCGACGGGCCGTCCGGCAGCTCGGCGCGGAATTTGATGCCGCGCGGCACGACCGCGATTTCATTCGGGGCCGCTTCGACGGCGCCCATTTCGGTGATCAGCCGCAACCGGCCCTGTTGCGGCACGAACAGCATTTCGCCGTCCGCATTGTAGAAACAGCGGTCCGTCATGGACGCATTTGCCGCATAGATGTGAATGCCGATCCCGGCCTGGGCATTGGCGTCGCCATTGCCGCCGACGGTGCAAAGCCCCGCGATCAGGTCGGTTTGTTCGTCGGGAATGGGGGCCGGGTCCCAGCGCATCTGCTGCGGCGACAGCACGCCCCCGTCGAAGGGCGGCGTCCGCAGAAGGCCGTTATCGAGGCGGCGGAACGCGCCGTGAACCGCCGACGGGCGCATCCGGTAGACCCAGGTTCGCAGGTTGTCGGCGCGCGGCTGGGTGAACGCGGTGCCGCTGATCAGTTCGGCATAGAGCCCGTAGGGCGCGCGCTGCGGCGAATTCTGCCCGTCCGGCAGCGCGCCGGGCAGCGCCTCGGTGGCGAATTCGTTGCCGAATCCCGATTGATAATCCAGTTTTGTCGTCGTCAGCGTATCCATTTCCGCCTCCTTCGGGAGTCTGCCATCACCGGGATATGGTAGCGCGCAAAGCCGCGCAAGGCGATACGCAAGCGACGCTGGAATTCCCTGAAAACGCGCTTATATTGCCCCTGACAGCGCCCGACGGCGCGAAACGGAATTTCTGGACAGAACCATGGGCGTTAACAGCGGCGAAATCGCCGCCCGGCGGACTTTCGCCATCATTTCGCACCCCGATGCGGGCAAGACGACGCTGACCGAAAAGCTGCTGCTGTTCGGCGGCGCCATTCAGACGGCGGGCGCGGTCAAGGCGCGCGGTGCGGCGCGGCGCGCCCATTCCGACTGGATGAAGGTCGAGGCCGAGCGCGGCATCTCGGTCGCGTCTTCGGTGATGACCTACGAATACGGCGGCTGCACCTTCAACCTGCTCGACACCCCGGGCCACGAGGATTTCAGCGAGGATACCTATCGCACCCTGTCGGCGGTCGATTCCGCGGTGATGGTGATCGACGCGGCGCGCGGCATCCAGGCCCAGACCCGCAAGCTGTTCGAGGTCTGCCGCCTGCGCGACATGCCGATCATCACCTTTATCAACAAGCTCGACCGCGAAAGCCGCGAGCCGTTCGACCTGATGCAGGAGATCGAGGAAACCCTGGCGCTGGACGTGACCCCGGCGAGCTGGCCGATCGGCATGGGCCGCGATTTCCTGGGCTGCTACGACACGATCGACGACCGGCTGGTGCTGATGAAAAAAGGCCATGCCACCGGCAAGGTCGAGGACGAGGCCGGCGAAGAGACCGTCTGCGAAGGCGTCGACGACCCGAGGCTCGACAATCTGCTGCCGCAGCATGCGGTCGAAAAGCTGCGCGAAGACGTGCCGATGGCCATGGGGCTGTGCCCGCCGCTCGACCTCGATGCCTATCGCGAAGGGACGCTGAGCCCGGTGTTCTTCGGCAGCGCCATTAACAATTTCGGCGTCCGCGAACTGCTGAAGGGGCTGGTGTCCATGGCGCCGCCGCCGCGCCCGCAAAAGGCCGAGGAACGCGTCGTCGACCCCGAGGAAGACAAGGTGTCCGGCTTCGTGTTCAAGATCCAGGCCAACATGGACCCCAAGCACCGCGACCGGATCGCGTTTTTCCGCATGGCGTCCGGGCATTTCAAGCGCGGCATGAAACTGCGCCATATCCGCAGCGGCAAGCAGATCAACCTGCACAACCCGATGCTGTTCCTGGCGCGCGACCGGGAAACCGCCGAAGACGCCTATGCCGGCGACATCATCGGCATTCCCAACCACGGCAACCTGCGGATCGGCGATGCGCTGACCGACGGCGAGGAACTGCGTTTCACCGGCATTCCCAGCTTTGCGCCGGAACTGCTGCGCTCCGCCCATCCGACCGACCCGATGCGCGCCAAGCATCTCGGCCGCGCCCTGCAGCAGCTTGCCGAAGAAGGCGTCGCACGGGTGTTCAAGCCCCGCGTCGGCACCGACTGGATCGTCGGCGTGCTGGGATCGCTGCAGTTCGACGTCATGGCCGACCGCATCCGCTCGGAATACGACGTGCCGGTCCGGTTCGAATCGTCGTCGCTGCACACGGCCCGCTGGGTCGAGGCGGACGATCACAACATGCTGAAGAAATTCATCGACGCCAATCGCAGCGCCATCGCCGACGATCACGACGACATGCCGGTTTTCCTCGCGCGCAACGCCTGGCATCTCGACAGCACGGCCGAAGACTGGCCGGACGTGAAGTTCCTGAAAACCAAGGAACAGACGCAGTAGCGACCTGGGCCGGCGTTATTCGGCGCCGGCGGCCTTCAGAATTTTCACCATTTCCCCGAAGCCGCGGCGCTGCGCGAGACCGAGGGGCGACACGCCGCTGCCGTCGGGAATGTTCACGTTCGCCCCGGCATCGACCAGGGCCTTCAGGCAGGCGACATGGTTCGCCCCGCCATCGCCGAGAACGATGGATTCGATCAGCGCCGTCCAGTTCAGGTTGTTGACGTGGTCGAGCGGCGCCCCGGCGGCGATCAGCGTTTTCACCACCCCGACATGGCCGAGATGCGCCGCCGCGATCAGCGCCGTGCCGTCATAGGGGCTGGTCGTCTGTCCGGGATTCGCGCCGGCGGCGATCGCGATTTTCAGCATTTCCACATCGTCGGCCACCGACGCGATCGTGACCACGTCGTAGCGGTCGCGATCCAGCGCATCGAGATCGGCGCCGGCGGCGATCAGCGCGGCCGCCGCCGCATGGCGTCTGGCATGGGCCGCGACCATCAGCGGCGTGCGACCATGGCCGTCGCGCGCATTCAGCAGGGATTTGTCGGCGCCGAGGCGCGCGATTGCCGCAACATCGCCCTTTGCGGCGGCGGCATGGAGCCCGGTATAGGCGGCGTAGTCGGCGTCGCCGGGCGGCACCTGGGCCTGTGCCGGGGCCTGTGCCGGCAGCGCCCAGAACAGGACCGCGCAGACCGCGATAACACGACCGGAAACGATCATTATTCCGCCGCCTGACGGGTGACCGCGACGGGTTCGGCGCAGGCCGACAGGGTTTTCGACAGGGTCTCGCCCTCCGGATCGGCAAGGGCGGCCTCGCGGGCGGCGGCGATATCGCGCGCCGCCTTTGCGGCATCGATCTCGCCGGCCAGGGACGGGCGGATCAGCGCCGCCTCGATCCGGGCGAAATTGCCGGTGCCGCGTTTATGCGTTTCGCCATAGCCCTTGATCAGCCGGGCGCATTCCGCGATTTCCGCGGCGAGCGCGGTATCGAGAGGCCGGGCGCGTTCGACAAGGCCGAGCCACGCGTCGATCGCCTCCTGTTCGCGGCGGAAACGCCAGGTGCCGCGCCGCCAGCGCCGCATCCCGGCCAGCGTGCGCAGTTTCAGGAACCCGGTCACCGAGGACGAATTCAGTTCCATCCCCTTGTGCCAGTTGCGCAGGCCCGGCGATTTTTCGGCGCGCGCCAGGATGCGCCGGGCGATGCCTTCGGGCAGCACGTCGCAGAATTCGGCGATGCCGGGTTTCAGGAATTCGGTGACGATCACCGTGTCGCCGGCGGCGGCGCCGGTTTCGGCGCGGATGCGCGCCAGCCGCCCGGGCCGGGTCTTGGCCTGGGCCACCCGGATGACGTCCTCGAAGGACATGCGGACGGCGAGATGCTTTGCCACCGATTCCAGCAACGCCACGTCGCTTTTCGCGAAGGTCGCAAGCCGGTGGAGATAGGACCCGGCATAGGCGGCGTCCTGGAAATCGATCAGCCGCGGGATGGCATGGGCGAGGACCGGCTGAACACCCGCCGGAAACATTTCCGCCGCCCGCTTCAGCACGGGTTCGGCGCCTCTGACATGGCCATAGCGGTCTTCCGGCTGGTGGGCCTTTACCGCGACATCGCCCTGCGCGGCGCGCAGACCGGCATCGAACCCGGCGAGATTGGCGTCGACCGCCTTGCCCTCGGCGCGGATGCCCGCCCGGAAGGTTTCTTCGGCAACCGGCATCGCGCCGCACCCGGCGATCGCGCCCAGCAGCACGGCGCTGATATGGGCGCCGGACTCGCGCGCGGCGTCTTCCATGTCGAACAGGATCTGCGATTTCGACCGGTCGCCCGCCGCCTGGACGAGCTGCTTGCTGTCGGCGCGGCCGTCGCCCATCTGCATTTTCTCGGCGGTCGAGAATACCCGGTGGGTCGAGGCGATCAGCAGCGTGCGGTCCGGGGTGACGTAGCCGGACTGTATCTGGCGGCCGGTTTCCAGCAGTTCGGTCGATGCGAAGATATCGACCTCGCCCGGCGTCGGGCTGAGCGCGAAGACCGGTTCGCGATCGCCGAGCGTGTCCCAGGTCTCGGGCCAGATTTCGACGTAATAGGTAGTCGCCCCGGTACGCTGTGCGACGCCCGGAATCGACGTCGCCTGCACCGGCAGGTTGCTTTCGCGGGCGGCATTGACGATCCAGCTCGTCAGCACGCCGCCGCCCTCGCCGCCGAGCGCCGCGACCAGCAGGGCGACCGGCGCGGTCACGACGCGCGCCCCTGCATCGCGCCGATGACGGATTTGCGGATGCCGGCGACGGCGCGTTCCAGAAGGCCGGGATTGCGGATCCGCTCGGCACGGTAGAAGGACGGGCACAGGACCGCCGCGTGGCTGACCTCGCCGCACAGGCCGCAGCCGACGCAGTTATTGTTGACGCTGGCGACCGGGTCGCTGCGCAGGGGATCGGGGTTGGGCTTGATGGTCAGGCTGGGACAGCCGGACAGGCGGATGCAGGAATGATCGCCGGTGCAGACCTCGTCGTCGATGCCGAAGCGCGGCAGGTCGACGCGGCCGCCGCTTTTCAGCTTTTCGGCGTTCTCGCCCTTCAGCCGGCGCTGGCGCGCAAGCTGGCATTCACCGTCGGCGATGATGATTTTCAGGCCTTTTTCCGGGGTCGTCAGCGCCTCGCGCAGGGCTTCGACCATTTCCGCCACCGAATAGGTGCGCACCGTTCGCAGCCACGGCACGCCCAGGCTTTTGAGCGTCTTTTCGATCGACATGCCGGGATTCCGCCCGCCCCTGCCCTTTTCGCTGGACGGTATGAACTGCTGGCCGGTCGCCGAGGTGAACCCGTTCTGCATGATGACGAGCACGGAATCGCCCTCGTTCAGCATGGTGCCGATCACGCCGGTGGTCAGGCCGTTATGCCAGAACCCGCCATCGCCCATGATCGAGATCGACCGCTTGTCCTGGAAGGGTCCGACCGCGGCGGCGCTTGCCAGCGACATGCCGTAGCCGAGGATCGAATTGCCCATGGAGAACGGCTCGAACGTGGCGAAGGCGTGGCAGCCGATATCGGCGGCGATATGGACCTTGCCAATTTCCGCCTGCAGCAGTTTCAGCGCCGAAAACACCGGCCGTTCGGGACAGCCGGTGCAGAACTGCGGCGGCCGCGGCGGCACCGGCGCCGGGAACGCGGCTTCCGCCCCCGCCATTGCGGCGGCGATGCGGTCGGCCTCGGCCCGGATGCGGGACGGATCGCCGATCCCCAGCCCTTCGGCATCGATGAACCCCATCAGGCCCTCATGCATGACGGCGCCGTTATATTCGCCCGCCATGGGAAAGACGTCCTTGCCGTGAATGCGGGTCTGGATGTCGGCACGGCGCAGGATGACGTTGATCTGGTGTTCGACGAATTCCGGGTTGCCCTCCTCGATCACCAGCACGGCATCCTTGCCGGCGGCGAATTCGGTGACCTGGTCCGGCACCAGCGGGTAGACGACGTTCAGCACCATCAGCGGAATCTTGCTGTTGCCGAAATCGTCGGCGAGGCCGAGCCGCGCAAGCCGGCGGATGAGCGTGTTGTACAGACCGCCCGGCACGATGATGCCGAGCCGGTCGATATCGCCGTCGAAGAATTCGTTGATATCGTTGTCGCGGATATATTTCAGGGCGGCGGGCAGGCGCTGGTCGATTTTCAGCTTTTCCTGCACGAAGGTCACCGGCGGATGCGCGAGATGGCCGTAATTGAATACCGCCGGGTCGGCCTGGCGGTTGCGGGTGCTGACGGGCGGCCTGACGTTGTTCTTCGCCGTGAACCGTCCCTGGACATGGCAGGCGCGAACCCGCAGCTGCATGATGACCGGCGTGTTCGACGCTTCGGACAGTTCGAACGATTTTTCCACCGTATCGACGATCGACGTCAGGTTGGGCCGCGGGTCGACCATCCACATGCTCGATTTCATCGCCATCGACAGGGTACGTTCCTGGATGACGCTGGCGCCTTCGCCGTAATCCTCGCCGCTGACGATCAGCGCCCCGCCGATCACCCCCGGGGACGCGAGATTGCTGAGCGCATCGGCGGCGACATTGGTGCCGACGATGGACTTCCAGCCGACCGCGCCGCGCAGCGGGTAGTTGATCGACGCGCCGAGCATGGCGGCAGCCGCGGCCTCGTTCGCGCCGGTTTCCACGTGGATGCCCATTTCGTCCATCAGCTCTTCGGCGTCGAGCAGGACGTCGAGCAGATGCGACACCGGCGCCCCCTGGTAGCCGCCGACATAGGCGACCCCGGATTGCAGCAGCGCCTTCGTGACGGCGAGGATGCCCTCGCCGTGAAAAACTTCACCGTCCCCCAGGCGCAGGGATTCGACTTCCTTGCTGAATGATCGTTCGGCGCTCATCTGTTTCTCCCTTTGGGGAATTTATACGCGGAATTCACGTTTTTGGCACGATACCATCGACCCATTTGCCTAACGCGCCGCACGCAGTATTGTCCGCCCGACATGGCAGATAAACCTTCTTCTCCCCCGACTTCCCCGCTGGCGCGGCTGCCGTCGGTCGACCGGCTGCTGAGCGCGGAACCGACACAGGCCATCGTCGCCGAATTCGGCCGGGCGGAAACCACCGGCGCGATCCGCGACGTGCTGGCCGATCTGCGCCGGGAACTGTCCGCGTCCGGGGGCGCGCCGCCGGAGGCGGAGGTCATCCTGTCCGCCGTCGCCGACCGCCTCGCCCGGCAGGCGGCCCCGTCCCTGAAGGCGGTGTTCAACCTGACCGGCACGGTGCTGCACACCAATCTCGGCCGCGCCGCCCTGCCGGAAGAAGCGATTGCGGCGGTGGCCGACGCGGCGCGGGGGGCGAGCAACCTCGAATACCGCATCGGTGAGGGCAAGCGCGGCGACCGCGACGAACATATCGAGGATCAGCTTTGCGCCATGACCGGTGCGGAGGCGGCGACCATCGTCAACAACAACGCCGCCGCCGTGATGCTGGTGCTCAATACCTTCGCACTGGGCAAGGAGGTTCCGACGTCGCGCGGCGAGCTGATCGAAATCGGCGGCTCGTTCCGGATGCCCGATATCATGGCGCAGTCCGGCTGCACGCTGGTCGAGGTCGGCACCACCAACCGCACCCACCTGAAGGATTTCGCCGGCGCCGTCGGGCCCGATACCGGCATGATCATGAAGGTCCATACCAGCAATTACGTGGTCGAGGGCTTCACCGCGGAAGTTCCCGAGGCGGAGCTTGCGAAGCTTTGCCACGACAACAACATTCCCTTCGCCATCGATCTCGGCAGCGGCACCCTGACCGATCTCGCGCAGTTCGGCCTGCCGCACGAGCCGACGCCGATGGAAGCCATGAAACACGGCGCCGACGTGGTGACGTTTTCCGGCGACAAGCTGCTGGGCGGGCCGCAGGCCGGGATCATCGTCGGCACGAAGGACTATATCGCCCGGATCAAGAAAAACCCGATGAAGCGGGCCCTGCGCTGCGACAAGATGACGATCGCCGCCCTGTCCGCCGTGCTGCGCCTGTATGCCGACCCCGACCGGCTGGTCGCCCGCGTGCCGACGCTGCGCCTGCTGGCGCGCCCGGTCGACGACATCCGCGCCGTCGCAGGGCGGATCGCCCCGGCGCTCGCCGCCGCGCTGGACGGCGCCGCGTCGGTGACGGATACGGACTGCGAAAGCCAGATCGGATCGGGCGCGCTGCCGACGCGGCGCATCCCCAGCGCCGGGCTTGCGATATCGCCCGTTACCAAAGGCGGTACCGCGCTGAACGCGCTGGCGGCGGCATTCCGCGCCCTGCCGGTGCCGGTGATCGGGCGCATCCAGGACGACGCCTTTATCCTCGACCTGCGCTGTCTCGAAGACGAAGACCGGTTCACCGCACAGCTTGTCGGGCTCGATCCCCCGCAATGATCATCGCGACCGCCGGCCATGTCGATCACGGGAAAACCCTGCTGATCAAGACCCTGACCGGTATCGATACCGACCGCCTGCCGGAAGAAAAGAAACGCAACCTGACCATCGATCTCGGGTTCGCCTACCTGCCGCTCGACGGGGCGGAGACGATCGGTTTTATCGACGTGCCCGGCCATGAACGGTTTATCCGCAACATGCTGTGCGGGGTCGCGGGAATCGATTTCGTGCTGTTTATCGTCGCCGCCGATGACGGCCCGATGCCCCAGACAGAGGAGCATCTCGCCATTCTCGACCTGCTCGGCGTCAGCCGCGGCGCGGTGGCGCTGACCAAGATCGACCGGGTGAGCGCAGAACGCGCCGCCGAGGTCGCCGAAGACATCGAATTGCTGTTCGCCGACACGTCGCTGGACGGATTGCCGGTTTTCCCGGTTTCCGCCATGACCGGCGAGGGGATCGACGGGCTGAAGGCGCATCTGCTGGAAACCGCCGGCGACATGCCGCCGCGCCCGGTAACCGGCAATTTTCGGCTTGCCATCGACCGCAGCTTCGACGTGGTCGGCGCCGGGCTGGTGGTCACCGGGACCGCGTTTTCGGGCCGGGCCCAGGCCGACGACGCGGCACGGGTCCTCGGCGCGGACATGGAAGTGCGCATT
>TARA_R110000868_G_scaffold4567_4_pt1 | contig 14015 bp, 9 predicted proteins | sample TARA_R110000868 | Tara Oceans TARA_R110000868 (sample SAMEA4397489) | marine metagenome | biome: Polar Biome; feature: [SRF] surface water layer (ENVO:00010504); material: water (ENVO:00002006), including particulate matter (ENVO:01000060) such as... | depth 5 m | reverse complement strand
GTATTGCACCGGCGGCATTCGCTGCGAGAAGGCGACCAGTTTCGTGAAGGCCGAAGGTATCGACGAGGTTTTCCATCTCAAGGGCGGGATATTGAAATATCTCGAGACCGTGCCGGCTGAAGAGAGCCTCTGGCGCGGCGAATGCTTCGTGTTTGATCGCCGCGTCGCGGTCGTGCACGGGCTCGAACAAGGCACCCACACACTGTGCCATGCCTGCCGCGAACCGCTCGGCCCGGAAGATCTGCGTTCGAACCATTTCGTGCCCGGCGTCTCCTGCCCGCATTGCCATGACCGGTTTTCCGAGGCTGACCGGGAACGCTTCGCCGAGCGCCACAAGCAATCCCTGCTGGCCGCCCGGCGTGGGGAGAAACATCTCGGGCGCGTGTATGAGAGTGACGAGACCGATACGGAAGCGGAGATCGGGTGAGCGCCGCCCTGCCCGTGCTCTGGTCCTTCCGCCGCTGCCCCTATGCAATGCGGGCAAGGCTGGCGCTGGCGGCCAGCGAAACGCCAGTCGAACATCGCGAAGTCCTGCTGCGCGACAAGCCCGCGGAAATGCTCGCCGCCTCGCCCAAGGGCACGGTGCCGGTGCTGGTCCTGCCCGTCGGGACAGTGATCGAGGAGAGCCTCGACATCATGCGCTGGGCTCTGGCGCGCCATGATCCGCGTGGCTGGCTGGCGCCGGGGGATGCCATGTTCGAACTGGTGGCGGTCAATGACGGGCCGTTCAAGCAGGCGCTCGACCGCTATAAATATCCCGATCGCTATGAAGGCGAGGATGCGCTGAAAAACCGTGCCCGCGGGCTGGAAATCCTGACCGGGCTTGACGCACGGCTGGCTGGCTCTGCCTTCCTGTGCGGCGAAGCGATGAGTCTGGCCGATGCGGCGATCTTCCCCTTTGTGCGTCAGTTCGCCCATACCGACCGCGACTGGTTTGCCGCGCAGGCCTTGCCGCATCTGCAAGCCTGGCTCGCGGGGCATCTGGCCTCGCCGGTTTTCGTCGCTATCATGCACAAATACCCGCTCTGGCATCCGGGGCCCGCAGATGACGGATTACCGTTAACGGTCGCTCCATCATAGCGCGTGCAATTTATCGTCAGAACGAGCCTCCATCCGGCGGCCGCGCCTGCCGTTGAACCGCATCAGGAGATCTCCCGTGAAGACTATCTGGATACCGCTCGCCATCGCAGCCTGCGCCGCCGCGCCCGCCCACGCCCAGCATTGGGGCTATGAAGGCCATGAAGGCCCGGAGCACTGGCAGGATCTCGATCCGGCCTGGGCTGTTTGCGCCGCCGGCCAGCAGCAATCGCCAATCAATCTGACCCATGCCCTGCATGCCGGACTGGGCGCGCCAGAGATCGACTGGGCCGAAGAGACGGCCGGCGTTGTGGTCGATAACGGTCACACCGTCCAGGTCAGCGTCGAAAATGCCGGCGGGATCACGCTGGGCGACACCTATTACCGCCTGCTGCAATTCCACTTCCATGCCGCCAGCGAGCACACGATCGACGGCGAGCATGCGCCAATGGAAGTGCATTTCGTGCACCAGTCGCAAGCCGGCGATCTGGCCGTGATCGGCGTGATGGTCGAGCGCGGCGATGCGTTGCCGACCCTCGACTCGGTCTGGGCCGCCATGCCCGCCGATAGCCATGCCTCACCAGGCGTCGCCGCACGCGTGCATCTCAATGATTTCCTGCCCGCCGATCGTGAAGCCTTCCGCTATCAGGGCTCGCTGACGACACCGCCCTGCAGCGAAGTCGTGTCCTGGACCGTCTTCACGGCCCCGGTCGCCGCCAGCTCGGCACAGATCCACACTTTCGAAGCGCGCCATCCGGAGAGCTACCGTCCGGTTCAGCCGCTCAATCGCCGCTTCGTGCTCGTCTCGCACGACTGATCGCACCGGCGTCGCAAAAAACAAGCCCCGGACCAGCGATGGCCCGGGGCTTTTTTGTTTAGCGATCCGGCACCTCCGCTCTGGCACCGGCGCTGCGCGGTGTGTAGGTTTCGCGCTCAGCGGAACTGGACCGGGAGCGCGCGAGATGAGCATGCCCAGATTACCTCTCAAAGGCGCTTGCCGGTGCGGCGATGTCGAGGTTGAACTGACCGCGCCGCCGCTGATGACGGCCGCATGCCATTGCACGGGCTGCCAGAAAATGAGCGCCAGCGCCTTTTCGATCACGGCAATGGTTCCGCCGGACGGCTTTGCCGTCACCAGAGGGCAGACCCAGCGCGGCGGCCTCGGTGAAGGTCAGCTTGACCACCAATTCTGTCCGCGCTGCATGACCTGGATCTTCACCCGCATCAGCGGGTTGGACTATTTCGTCAATGTGCGCCCGACGATGTTTGAAGATACAAGCTGGTTCTCGCCCTTCATCGAAACCATGACGCGGGACAAGCTCGCCTGGGCGACGACACCGGCCCGCCACAGCTTCGAGGCCTTTCCGCCCATGGAGGATCTGCCGACCCTGATGGCAGAGTTCACTCGGGACGCCTGACCGCGCCTTGCGATCAGTGCGGCTCACCGGGCCTATAGCCATTTTCACGCACCGACAGGTCGATCGCGCGCCATTGCTCGGCGACGAAGAGCGGTGCCTGGTCGGCATAATGCGGCGAGTCCTCGTCCAGCGTGGCGGTGCCATACTGGATGATGGCCGACGCGTCCTGTGTGCCGTCGGCGAGCCATTCGACCAGCATGATCGAGGTGTCGCCGGCGGCAGCAATCAGCCGGCCTTGCTCGTCGAGATCGTGCGAGCTGGAATAGATGGCGCGCAAAATGTCCGGCCCGCCGCCAACCGCCAGATCGACATCGCCGCGCACCAGCCGGTTGACCTCGCCCCACTCCGGATCGAGCCGGGCATGATGCGCCATCAGTTCGGCGGCGGCTTCGCGCAGGGCTTCGACCGGATCCATCAGCCACGGATCATTGGTGTGCAGATTGCCGATGCAGCGTACCGCGACGAGGACGCCAAGGGCCGCCTCGCGATTGCCGGTATCGGTTGAAAGGTCCCAGCGCCGCAGGACTGACTGGGCTTCCGTCATTGCGGCATCGCCGGTGAAATCCTCCGCCAGCAATTCAGTGACCAGCCGCGCGACCGGCGAGAGATCGGAATAGAGTTTGTCGAACTTGATCTCCAGCAGGCGCTCACGGCTGATGGGGCCTTCGGCGCGCAACAGGTCGAGCCCGCGCCAGGCGCGATTGGAATAGCGTGGCTGAATGCCGAAAGTCGGTGAATAGCCGGCCGCATCGATATTGTCGGCCAGTTCGGCCGCATCGAAGGGGGTCTGGTTGGAGGAGAGCAGCCAGCCACCGGCCGGATCGGTATAGATCGGCATGGCGGTGAGCGGCAGATACTCGTCCCAGATCAGTTCGGACCGGTCGCCAGGCAGGTATTGCAACCAGTCATAGCCCTCCTCGCGCACCGGCATGCGGGCATTGTAGACATAGGCAATATGGCCCTCGCGATCGGCATAGACGGCGTTGAGCGAGGAGATGGCATTGATCTCCATCGCCGCCATCCAGCTGTCAAAATCAGTGGCGCGGTTCATCGCATACCATTGCTCGACCTGGCCGATCTGATCCATGCCGGAATAGCGGATCGCGTAATCACCATGATCGGTCCGCACGACCGGTCCATGGCGCGACCACCACATATCGCGCGTCACCGTCCAGCGGATCGGTCCGAATATTCCGACAGTGATGCGTGCCGTCCCATGCTCGAGATCAAGCCATTCGCCGTCGAGCCGGTAGCGATCGCCCTCGGTCTCCAGCACATAGATATCCGACAAGTCGGGCTTGTTGACTGTATGGGCCCAGCCGAGATCGGGATTGAAACCGTGCAGGATGAGCGGCGCACCGGGGAAGGTCGCGCCGGCCATGTCCCAACCGTCTTCGGAGTGCAGCCGCGCCTCATACCAGGCCACGGGGCCTTCAAACGGCTGGTGCGAATTGATCAGCAGGCGTGTGGCACCATCAGCCGAGCGCGATGGCGCGACGGCAAAGGCATTGGAGCCGAAAGGCAGGCGTTCGCCCTCGATCAGCTGAAACGCCGTCTCGCTGGATCCCATCGACACCGTGCGCTGGCGCACATCCTCGAACAATTCGCCCAGATCGGCATCGAGCCCGTACATGAAGGGCGTGCGCAGCACGAAACCGGCGACAATGTCCTGGCCTGTCACCGGCAGTTCGGCGGCCCAGGTGTCGCGCGGATGTTCGGCGGCATAGAGGTTGAGCCCGTCAGCATAGGCCTCGACAAGGGCACGCGCCGCCGGTGAGAGATCGCTCTCATAGCGGTCCTCGACCAGTTCGCGGATACGCAGGAGCTGAACGATGTAATCGGTCGGTGCGGCATCGGCGCCGACATAGCGCGCCAGCCGGCCGCGGGCGGCGACCAGTGTCGTCTCCAGGGTCGCCCAGTCGTCCTCGGCCTGGGCATAACCGAGACCAAAGGCAGTGTCGGGATCGGTGACACCATAGATTTGCGGCACCCCGAACTCGTCGCGCACGATGCGCACCGAATAGGCCTGCGCCGCCTCAAATGCGTCGCGTTGGAAGGCCTGCAGACGCAAACTCGCCGGTCCGAAAATCCCGACCGGCCCCACAAGCGCCAGAAGAATGATAATGATGACGGCTATCCGCCGGCGTTTCGACCTGACCATGATGTGTCCCCTTTGGCGGCAAGTCTAACCCAGCGGGCCGGGGCGGCAATGCCTGAAACCGTGGCACGAAAAAGGGGCGCCCCGACGGAGCGCCCCCTCTTCAGGCCCGGTATCGCCCGAACCTATTCCCAGAAATAGGGCTGGCGATTGTGATTGCCGGTGACGGTCTCATTCATCGTCGCCGCATCATAGAGACGGCCATTGAGCATCACGAAGTCGATCTCATCCGTATTGCCGATATCGTCGAGCGGATTGGCACGCAGGATCACCAGATCGGCGAGCTTGCCGACTTCCAGCGAGCCGATATCCGCATCGAAGCCGAGATGGCGCGCTGGCATCACTGTCGCGGCCCGCAGGGCCTCGAGCGGTGTCCAGCCGCCGCGCACCAGCGACCACATCTCCCAATGCGAGGCCAGGCCTTCTTCCTGACCATGACCGCCAATCACGACATCGACCCCGGCCTGCATCAGCAGGCGCGCGACGCGGCCATTATCGTCGTCGACGAAATCGGTCTCGGGTGCCGTGGTACGGCGGACCGAACTGGCCTGCAAAATCGTGGGCGGCACATGCCGCGAGAGGATCGGATGCAGCCAGACATCCGTCGCCTGGCGCCAATAGGGATCACCGGCGAGGCCGCCATAGGTGACAACCAAGGTCGGCGAATAGGCGACATGGGTCTGGGAATACAGGCTGATGACGTCGTCATAGATCATCGAGACCGGCAGATTATGCTCCAGCGATGAATTGCCGTCGGCGATCAGCGACATGTCCATATGATAATTGGACCCGCCCTCCGGGACGACCAGCAATCCGGCTTCCATCGATGCGGCGACAACCTGTTGGCGCTGGTCACGGCGTGGCTGGTTATAATTCTTGATCGAGTGCGCCCCCTGCGCCGCGAGGCGGAAGACGTGCTGCTCGGCATCGTCGAGATTATTGATCTCGGCATAGACCGACGCTGCGCGGGCACCATAGACGATCTCGCCGCTGGAATAGATGCGCGGTGCCAACAGACGACCGGCCCGCGCATACTCACTGGCCGGGAAGATCTGGCTGGCCTGGCTGGAAGGGTTGTGGGTGGTTGTGACGCCGAAGGCGAGATGGGCGATTTCCGACCAGTTCTGCTCGGGAATGATCTCGTCCGTGCCTTGCGGCCCATGGGCATGGGAATCGATGAAGCCCGGCGTGATGGTATGCCCGGCGACATCGACGACGCGCGCACCGGCCGGCACTTCGATATCAGAGCCCACCGCGGTGATGCGATTGCCGTCGATCAGGATGGTGCCGTTCTCGATCACGCCGCCCTCATCATCGGCCATGGTGATGATGCGGGCACCGACCAGCGCGGTAATCCCGGTCGGCCGATCGGCGGTGGCCGTCATGGACAGGTTCACGCCTTCGGTCGGCGGCTCATAGCCCTCGCCCTCTTCGGCATTCGGATTGGGACGGAAATCCTCGATCCGGGCCGAATAGAAGACCGGGCCCATGCTCCAATTGACCTGCTGGCCGCCATCGCTCCAATGGAAATAGGTGCCGCCATTGCCCGACAGCTCGACCGTTGGCAGGGCGCCGCTGGTGCGGCTCTCGCCGACCGATTGCGGGCCCGGCAGCATCGGGCTGACGAAGACATCGTAATTCTGACGATAGGCGACATGATCGCCCGCTGGTGAGACCTCGAATTCGGTCACCAGCTCGCCAGTCGCATGGGTGCGTTCATTGGCGCCATTGAGATCCATCGACACCAGCGAGGCCCCGTCACCGCCGCGAGTGACGAAGACGCGGTCATTGCGATTGGCGAATTGCGGGTTCTCACCGCTATCCGTCACCAGCGCCATCGCGCCGCCACGGGCGGGAATGGTGTAGATGCCCGGCGCTTCGGACCACTGCGGTGCTGTCAGGTAACCGCCCGAACCCTTTTCGAACACGATGGTATTGCCATCGGGCGAAAAGCGCGGCCGGCGGTAATGACCCGGATCGGAAGTGACGACAGTCTCGCGGCCACCGCGCGCCGAAATCGTGCGGATCGAGCCCAGCGCCTGATCGTCCCAGGTGACGAAAACAATGCTGCGTCCATCGGCCGACCAGCTCGGGAAGAGCTCGCGGCGGTCACCATTATTATTCGTCAGGCGGCGCGGTGCGCCATTGCCTGTAGCGCTGCGAACCCAGAGCTGACCCAGGGTTTCGAACGCGATCTGACTGCCATCGGGCGAAGCGGTGGCAAAGCGCGGCATGGAGGTTTCAAACGTCGCCGGTGCGACCTCGATCTGTGGCCGTGGCGGATCGACGATATCGCGCGTATCGGAGACCGAGAATGGAATATCGGTGACATTGCCGCTGGCCAGATCGACACGGTGGATATGGCCGCCGGCCCAATAGACGATTGATTGGCTGTCGGGCATCCAGTCCATATTCGGATACATGCCGGTGACGCCCCAGGTCTCCTGCATGTCCTGATCGAGATTATCGACCAGGCGGCGCTCCTCACCGCTATGGAGGTCCTTGACATACAGGGTCGACTGGATGCGCTCACGGCGCACAAACGCCATATAGCGCCCGTCCGGCGATGGCGTCGGACGCACCGCGCCGCCGGCCCCGTCAACCGCGGTCGAGGTCTCGCCGGTTTCCAGGTCATAGCGCAGGATATCGAAGAGATCGCCGTTGGAATCCTGGGCGTAGATGAAGCTGTTCCCCGGCGTCGTATTCATCGTGTAATAGATATAGCGGCCATCGGGCGAGAACATCGGCTCGCCGAGTTCCTTCTGGAAATTCTCGTTCGGACGTTCGACCAGCTGCACGCCATTGCCGCCGAGCACGTGATACATCCAGATCTCGCCGACGCCGGCGGAACGCCCGGTCGTGTAGTGCTTGCGCGCCGCGATATAGCGGCCGTCCGGGCTCCAGGTTGGGTTGTTGAGGAGGCGGAAGCTCTCATCGGTGAGCGCGGCGGCGTTGGAGCCATCGGCATTCATGGTCCAGATATTATCGCCGCCCCCGCGATCGGAGGTGAAGGCGATGCGGCTACCATCGGGCGAGAAGCGCGGCTGGATTTCCCAGGGCATGCCCGAGGCGATATTGGTCGCTTCGCCACCGGTCACCGGGATGGTGTAGATATCGCCGAGCAGGTCGAAGGCGATGGTCCGCCCGTCGGGGCTGACATCAAGGCTCATCCAGGTCCCTTCGGTGACGTTGAGCGGCACCTGGCGCATGACGAGGCCGGGATTGGCGACATCCCAGTCTTCGGAGGCCGAATCGTCCTGCCAGGCCAGGCCCGGTGATGTGCACAGAATGGTCGAAGCGGCGAGTGCCAGCAGGTATCGGGTCATTTTACCTCCCAAAGAGTCCAAGAACAGAGGGGAGAGTAGAGCGCCCGCATCAAAGCGACAAACTAACGGTTTTGTAACGCGGGCGTCGACCGGGCCGAAGCGGCGCCGTTGGCGCTAGTGGGCGCCGCCCATGCGGCCGAGACGGACCTGGTAATCCACCGCCAGCGCATATTCCGGATCATCATCGGCATCGACCATCAACTGGCCGGCGCGGGTGAGGAGCTGGTGGCAGTCATGGCTCAGATGGCGCAATTCCAGCTGTTTGCCGGCGGCATCATACTTGGCTGCGAGATCCTCGATCGCCTGCAATGCCGACTGGTCGACGATGCGCGATTCATTGAAATCGACGATCACACGCTCCGGGTCGCCCTTGATGTCGAAGAGCTCGAGGAAGCCGGTGGCCGAACCGAAGAAGAGCGGGCCCTCGACCTTGTAGACCTTGGCGCCGGCTTCATTGATCTCGGTGATGGCATGAATGCGCGAGGCGGCGTTCCAGGCGTAGAACAGCGCCGAGACAATCACGCCGACGATCACGGCGACCGCGAGATCGCTATACACCGTCACGCCGGTGACCAGCAGGATGATGAAGGCGTCATTTCGCGGGATCCGGCGCAGCACCATGATGCTCTGCCAGGCAAAGGTGCCGATCACGACCATGAACATCACGCCGACCAGGGCAGCGAGCGGGATTTGTTCGATCAGGCCGGAGCCGAACAGAATGAAGGCCAGCAGGAAGAGCGAGGCCGCAATTCCGGACATGCGCAGACGTCCGCCCGACTTCACATTGATCATCGACTGGCCGATCATGGCGCAGCCGCCCATGCCACCGAAGAAGCCGGTGACGATATTGGCCGCGCCCTGGGCGACGCATTCGCGCGAAGCACCGCCGCGCTGGCCGGTGATTTCGCCGACCAGGTTGAGCGTCAGCAGGCTTTCGATCAGACCGATCGCCGCGAGGATGAAGGCGTAGGGCAGGATGACCTGCAGCGATTCCAGATTCAGCGGCATTTCCGGGATGTGGAAATTGGGCAGGCCGCCGGCAATCGAGGCGAGATCGCCGACGCGGGAAACCGGGATATTGAAACCGATCACCAGGGCAGCGACGATGCCGATCGCGACAAGCGGTGCCGGGATGGATTTGGAGATTTTTGGCCAGAACTGGATGATGACCATGGTCAGCACGACGAGGCCGAGGGTGAGGATCAGGGGCATGCCCGTCATCCAGACATGTTCGCCGGTCTCATTGATGATCTTGAACTGATCGAGCTGGGCGAGGAAAATCACGATCGCCAGGCCGTTGACGAAGCCGAGCATCACCGGATGCGGCACCATGCGGATGAATTTGCCCAGACGCAGCACGCCGGCGGTGACCTGGATAATCCCCATCAACACCACGGTCGCGAACAGATATTCGATCCCGTGCGTCGCGACGAGATGGACGATGACGACAGCCAGGGCGCCGGTAGCACCGGAAATCATCCCGGGACGGCCACCGAACACGGCGGTGATCAGGCCGACGATAAAGGCGGCATAGAGCCCCGCCAGCGGCGGCACGCCAGCAACGAAGGCGAAGGCCACCGCTTCAGGGACCAGTGCCAGCGCCACCGTCAAACCAGCCAGAAGCTCGATCCGGATGCGCGTCGGACTCAGATCAGGACCGTCGCCACGATTGCGGATCGTTGCGGCTACGCGTTCCGCGAACACGGCAAGGGGAGATCGGTTCATCAGGTGTATCCATTCAGTGTCGGAGCGCCGGAGCGCCCAGGCCAGACCCGGCTCTTATGCTGCAACGCAGCAAATTGCCAGCACGTTTTCTGTTCCACCCTCCGCGCGTCAAGACTTTGCTAACCACGCTTCTCAACGGAATATTGTCGTCATTGGGTTAGCCTGATCGCTCGGAATAGGGGTTTTGACCTTGGAATATCCCAGCGCACGACGTCAGCCGCAGAGCGGACCCGCCAATGATACCACTGATGGCCAGCGGCCAGTAATGGCCGATGCGGCTGCGCTCACTCGCGCCCATATGCGCGCCCAGGCCCGGGCACCGCAGCACCGCGTCAATCGCAAGGCACTCGGGCATTTGATGCAGACGATCGACCTGTTCGCGATCGCCATCATCAGTACGGCGGGTGCCTTTGCCGTCGCCGGCGGTGCCGTCACCCAGGTCCCTGCCGGTGAGCTATTGCCGCTGGCCGCCTACGCCGCCCTGGCCCCGGCCCTGCTGCTCATGTTCAAGCTCTACAAGATCGATCCGCGCGGGGTCGTGGTCTATCGCGTCCTGACCGCTTTCATCGCCGCCGGGCTGAGCGGCGCCGCGATCATCGCGCTGGCCCATCTCACAGCGCCTCGCAGCGCCGATCTGGTCGCCGGCTTCGCCATCACCGCCACCTCCGCGGTCACGCTTTTGCACATCATCTATGCCGGCTTTATCGAGCACTGGGCCAAGGCTGGCCGTCTGGCGCGCAATGTCGTGCTGGTCGGCGCTACGCCCAATGCGCGCAAGCTGATTGCCGCCAACAAGGGTTCGGGCACCGTCAATGTCGTCGGCATATTCGACGACCGCAAGGCGCGCAGTCCGACCGACCTCGCCGGCGCGCCCTATCTGGGCGATACCGACGATCTGTTCAATTGGGGCACCCTGCCCGAGGTTGACCGCATCATCCTGACCGTGACGCCCAAGGCGGAAGACCGCGTGCGCATGTTGCTGACCAAGCTGCGCGCCCTGCCCCACCCGGTTTGTCTGTTGCTCGACCTCGATAATTTTGATCCCGACACGACCAGTCTCGAAGACGTGGTCGGCGTCCAGGCGGCGCGCATGAGCGGTGTCGAGGAACGCGTCGGACATCTGATCGCCAAGCGTCTGCAGGATCTGGTCTTCGGCTCGATCATGTTTGTCGGCCTGTTGCCGATCATGCTGGTCATCGGTGCGGCCGTGCGGCTGGAAAGCCGTGGCCCGGCCCTGTTCCGGCAGCAACGCGAAGGCTTCAACGGCCGGATGATCACCGTCTATAAATTCCGCTCCATGCGCCACTCGCCCGAGCGTGATTTGCAGACTGTACGCCAGGTCGAATTCGATGATCCCCGCGTCACGCGGCTCGGCGGCTTCCTGCGCCGCACCAGCCTGGATGAATTGCCGCAATTGTGGAATGTGCTCGGCGGCGAGATGTCGCTGGTCGGTCCGCGTCCGCACGCTCCGGGCATGCGCACCGGCGGCACCAAGACCTCGAACCTGGTGGCCGAATACGCTCACCGTCATCGCTGCAAGCCGGGCATTACAGGCTGGGCCCAGATCAATGGTTCACGCGGGCCGCTGCATTCACCGGAAGCCGCCCGCGAACGCATTCGCTGGGACGTCGATTATATCGCGCGCGCCAATTTCTGGTTCGATCTGATGATCATGCTGCGCACCCTGCCCGCCCTGCTCGGCGACAAGCTGAATATTCGCTAGGAGCATTTGTCGCAAAAGTGGGAACCGGTTTTGCGGTTCGAAAATGCGACCACTCAAGGCTGAGCATTTGTCGCAAAAGTGGGAACCGGTTTTGCGGTTCGAAAATGCGGAACCCACGAAACCTGGAATCCGCGAACCGCGTCCTGCCCCCCGAATTCAACGAAGCGCCTAGCGTCGAAGCAGGGATTGCGGCCGCACGCGATTGCTGCGCCATAAATCCTGAAGCGCCGTCAGCAAAGGCGCCTCGGCGGCCGGCAACACGGCGTCAGGATCGGTGCCGTAAACCGGGTTGAACATGTTTTCCCGGTCTTCATAGACCCGCCAGCCACTATTCCAGCGGAACATGGCCCAGCCCGCGCCGGCCCGTTCCAGTGAAGCGACGCGGCGGCGCAGATAGCGCTCGGCATCCGGGGCCCAGCGCGCAACGCCAAACTCGCCCATCATCCAGCGCGCCGCATCGGGCGGCATGAATTCCGCCTCACCGCGTGCAAACTCAACCCCGGCATGGCGGGCCTGGTGCGTATAGGCGCGCGGGCTGTAATCATGCACGCCCAGCACAAGCCCAGGCGCCGAGTTCAGATCAAGCAGGCCGGCAAAACTGCTATGCCCGAACCCGTCCGGATTGATCAGGATCGGGGTCTCGGTGTCGTGTTCACGGATCACAGCCGCCAGCCGGCGGGCCAGGGCCGGCCAGTCGGCGGGCGTGCCGGCGACCTGTTCGGCGAGGCGCTCGGGATCCCATTGATCGAGATCGCCGCCATCGGGGCCGGGCGCGGCCTGGTTGGCATTGGGCTCGACCATCAGCAGATAGCCCGCAACATTGGCGCGCGAACGGAAGCGTTCAGCTGTGCGCCGCCACATCATGTCCCAGCCGTCATGGGCCTCTCTCGAGGTCCAGACATCATCATTGATCATCGAGGCCGGGAACCAGCTGTCGGCAGACTCGCGATGGAAGGTGAATTCACTGCGGCCCGGCCCGGTGCGAAAACCGATCACGACATAGAGGCCGGCCAGTTCGCATCGGCGGACGAGATCATTGAGATGATCCTCAACCGCCAGATCGGGAAGATAGGGCGCCCATTCCGCGACAGTGCCGGGATGGGACAGAATGACCAGATTGGCACCGCTGGCGGAGAGCGCCTGCAGCGCTTCGTCCGTCACCGGGACACCGACGGCACCGTTTCCGAGAAACTCCGTACCGTCGAGCTGAGGGAAGACCCGGCGCTGGGCCAGGACCGCGCCGCGAAGATGCGGTCCGGTCGCATTGTTCCACAAATCGAGTCGGCTGATCTCGGCACGGGCGCAGCCGGGCAAGGCCAGCGAGGCAATGCCGGCAGCAGCGAGAACGGATCGGCGGTTTGGGCCGGTCATAAGGCGTAAAATCCGCTGAGCCGATCAATCTTGCGGGTCAGCTTGCCCGGCCATTGGCGGACGGGGCCGAGCGGTGCCGCTTCGACCGCCCGCGTCAGCGCCTGTCCGGCATCGCGGGTTGCGCGCAGCAGGGATGGATTGGCGATACAGCCGCGCGCCAGACCGATTTGATAGCTCGACAGATCCCGTTTGAACTGGAAATCGCCCGGCCCGAGTTCAAGCGCGAGATGTCCCTTGTCGGCGGCGGCGCGAGCCGCTTCGGTCAGCAGCAGAACGCCGGCGCTCAAGCGGGCATAATCGGCGTGATAGGCCGGGAACCAGTAATGCGACAGCCGGTCGCTCTCCATGCCGATATGGACCGAGACGAGCTGGTCGCCGACATAGAGCGAGGAACAGGAACCGGAGAAAAACTCGCCTTTGCGGCGCAGCACGGCCTTGAGCAGATCACGCGTCCAGGCAACGGAAAACACGTTGAAAACATTGGTCGCCGCGTATTGCTGACCCTTCCATTCCATCATCCGGTCGAAGGCCTCAGGGCTGGTTTCCTCCATCACATAGCGATGGCCCCGCTCAAGCTCGCCTAGCTTGCGGCGACGGCCGCGCAGGGTGCGCATCGCCTTGGAATCGACCTGGCCGCGGCGTGTCTCCCAGGCTTCATAGCCCTCGGACAAATCCAGCATCCAGGACGCAACCGTCTCTTCGGCATGGTCTCGGAACGGCTTCTGGCTCGACAGTCCGGCATGAAAAGCAAACAGAGGCAGCCCGGCCTTGCGCAGAACCTCGTGCAGATCGATCTCGACGCCCGGCTCGGCGATCACGCCCTGGACATCGCCCATCGGTCCGGCGAGTGGCCGCGCATAACCCAGCTTGCCGGTGTGCAGCGGCAGAAATCCGGTGATCTGTCCGGCCTCGCGCACGACGAGCACACGCGTATCATCGCGGGCCTCTTCACAGCATTGCGCAAACTCCAGCGCGAAATACGGGCTGGCGAGTGCAGGATCGGCCGCGACGAAGGCTCGCCAGGCCTGCTGCTCTGCGGCAGAGAGTTCACTGGGTCGTTTTGATCCAACATCCATAGGCTTGATTCCGCTTATACTTCCGGCCCGACCGGGCCGTCCCCAATGCCTTGATAACGCACGAGGCCTTATCGCAGGGTGAACGCCAGCGCCGGTCACGACAATCCCCTTTCACGCGGCACTCATCTTGCAGTGTTCGCT
>TARA_R110000868_G_scaffold296349_4_pt1 | contig 14016 bp, 14 predicted proteins | sample TARA_R110000868 | Tara Oceans TARA_R110000868 (sample SAMEA4397489) | marine metagenome | biome: Polar Biome; feature: [SRF] surface water layer (ENVO:00010504); material: water (ENVO:00002006), including particulate matter (ENVO:01000060) such as... | depth 5 m | reverse complement strand
ATATGTCAGCGGTTGCCGTTGATGCTGTAGAAAAAGACGATACGACTTTTTGGCCTAAGCAGTGGGAAAATACATATTTCTCATGGCTTCGCGAACCAAAAGACTGGTGTGTATCCAGACAGCTTTGGTGGGGCCATCAAATTCCAGTCTTTTATTGTGATGCTTGCAACCATCAATGGGCCAGTGAGCAAGATGAAACGACTTGTTCAAAATGTAAGAGCGATAAGGTTCGCCAGGACCCCGATGTCCTAGACACCTGGTTCTCTTCTGCTCTTTGGCCATTTTCAACACTTGGTTGGCCTAGTGTTGAGCGCATGAAAGAAAAGAAATTTGATACCTTCTTTCCAACGGCGTGCTTAGTAACAGGCTTTGATATTATTTTCTTTTGGGTTGCTCGCATGATGATGCTGACCCATAAAACACTTAATATTCGCCCATTCAAACATGTTTATATCCACGCCATCGTACGCGATAAGTTTGGTCGAAAAATGTCCAAATCTCTTGGCAACGGTATCGATCCACTGGAAACAGTTGCCGATTACGGCGCGGATGCCTTTAGGTTCACTCTCGCAGCAGGCTCAGGCTATAACAGAACTCTCAACTTGGATCCGGAACGAATCAATGGCTATAAAGCGTTCGTAAACAAGTTATGGAATGCTTTCAGATTTACCCACCCATTTCTACAAGACGCCGGTGAGTTACCTAGTGATCTATCAAAACTGGATCACCACGAGCGTTGGATTTTAGCTGAACTCAATACTGTTGCCGCGCAAATGAATCAAGGGCTTGATGAGTATCGCTTCGATGAAGCTTGTCACTCGATCTATCATTTCGTGTACGAGAAATTCTGTTCTTGGTTTATCGAGCTTTCAAAGCCGATCTTGTACGGCGAAGATCAAAAGCAAAAATCTCAAAGAGCGGCCGTTCTTCGCTTCGCTTTCAAAGAGATCGTAACTCTACTTCATCCAATCACTCCTTTTATTACGGAAGAGCTTTGGAGCCATCTCAAAAATGATGGCGACGATCTATTGATCGTACGTGACTACCCAGAGTTTACTGAATCTCTACAGTTCACAACTGATCAAGAACAAATGAATAAATTTGTAGAGATCGTCTCGAGCACTAGAGCACTCAGACAAAGCGTTGGCATTAAACCTAAAGAAGAAGCTCCAGTAGAAATATTTAGTGATGATCAAGAGCTGATGGATTATCTGACCAGCCAAATTGATGGGCTAAAAGATATGACTAAAGCGTCTTATGTGAAGATTCAAAGCAAGGATCTCGATCGTCCAGCTAAATCAGCTGTGTCGGCACTAACCCACTGCGAGATATTCTTACCACTAGAAGGACTCATTGATATCGATGATCAATTAGCAAGGCTTAACAAAGACCTGACAAAGACAGAAGCTGATTTGGCTAAACTTACTAAGAAATTAACCAATCCTCAGTTTATCGATAATGCTAAACCCGAGATTGTTGAAAAAGTAAAAGCTGAAGCTAGCGAGCTTGAAGAGAAAATTGCTTCCATTAAAAGAAGTTTATCCAACTTTAAGTAATTTTCGATCCATTCGCGTCACTAAGGCTAAAAGGGGTATTTTATGAAGTTTCTCACAATCCTTATGCTTATTAGTGGCGCCGTTTTCGCTGAATCTCTCGAATCCCAACTTGCTAAAAAGCGCCAGGGTTCAAAAGCACCTCCACAAGCTAAGTCCGTCATGCAAGAAGCCACTCAGAAGCTGCAAGCCTCGGGACTGGCCAAGAAAGCTGTCATCCGCGGTAAAAAAGCTCCCGACTTTAATTTAGAGAGTTTTAAAGGTGGTAATTTTCGCCTTAAGGATGCTCTAAAAAAAGGTCCGGTTGTCGTAACGTTTTATCGTGGCGGTTGGTGTCCGTACTGCAACCTGCAACTAAAAGCCTATGAAGCCCGTTACCAAGATTTCATCAAGGCAGGCGCAACCATCATCGCCATCTCACCAGAGCTTCCAGAAAATGCTAAAGCTACGGCCGATGCTAACAAGGTCAGCTTTAATCTACTTTATGACAAAGACAACAAAGTCGCTAAGCGCTTCGGACTTGTTTTTGATGTTGGTGAAGATTTACAAAAAATCTATAAGAGCTTTGGTATCGATTTAGACAAGTCTCAAGGCAATGATAAATGGCAATTACCTCTGGCCGCGACTTACGTCATCGCTAAAGATTCAACTGTTGTTTACTCATTTGTTGAAGCTGACTACACCAAGCGTGCAGAGCCCCAGGTGTTGATCGATCTATTAAATCGACTATAAGCTAAATATTTTATTTAAGCCATCAACCGAAGATTGCATATCGGTTACGATGCTCTCTCCGCTTTTATTAATCCATTTGGTAATGATTTCATCGCGCTCAATAAAGATTTCGGCGCGATGTTCAACCGTTGCCAGTGATGGATAATCGGCTAAATCAAAGGCTAAAATAACTGATTTCATGCCGTAAAACTGAGCTATATTGGCGTAGAGACTTGAATCGGAAACGACACCGACGGCAGCACTCATAAACAGCATATCAGTTTTATAATGAGAGTTTTCTATGACAAAAAACTGCGGCCCTTTTCTATCGGCCAATTCTTTTTTGAGTGCTTCGCATTCAATATCTGCTTCAATAACAACAACAAAGTTAGTACTGGTTAATTCATCAAACCAATACTTCCAAATTTTTTCGTGTCTAGACCACTCGCTGGCGCGAATAGCTACAAAAATATAATTTTCTAGTGCCGCAAGCTGTACACTTTCTTTTTCACTGACTTCAATAGCTGGAGCTTTAATTTTGAGCGGGACCTCCGACTCCACCACTAGATTAGCCAAAGCAAGAAATTGTTGATCTAGAAATGTCGATTGTTCTTCTTTATTGAGTCCATGAGTCAGCATTGGCTTAGTCATGGTGGTAGCAAAGGCGATACGAATAGCTGCCTTAAGGGCTATGCCCATAGTGGCAGCGGCTGCTCCTCCGTGATAATCGATAAATGCCTTCACGCCAAAGAGATTGCTATTATTGTGAATCCACGGGAACACTCCAAGAACCGTATCTTTGTCTTCTTCGATAAAATGCAGACTATCGATATATGGACAATAATTATAGGCGTGGGGCTTATCTTTGATCAAAATGATATCGATCATCGGAGCATCTAAACTTTCATACAAAAACTTAATGGCTGCAAAAGTAGCAACTTGTTCACTTAACGTTTTTGGGGCACGAATGGCAATTTTTTGAATATCGTTCATGTTGTAATCATTCTTTTTTCATCAGCAAATAAAACTGTGAAATAAACTACCGCGTAAGGCAGCAAGAATAAATTAAGAACTGGTACCGCAATCAAAAACAAGAAAACAGTGCCACCAAGAGTGTAAGACATAAAACTAGCCTTCAAATTGGCGATACACTCACCCAGCTTCATTTCATGCCTGGACCAAGAATAATCCAGAAAGCCCACGGCCAATAAAACTGCCGAGATAACCACACTGACTGGGACTAGAAATGGAATGAGCGAGAACAAGAAGCCAACCAGCGACAAACCAATAATGAAAACAATTTTCTTTGATTCATTCCAAAGGATTCTTAAAATTCTTTTAAACATTACGGCAAAACTATCGCCAATACTCTGTTCACTTTGTCCTAGGATGGCGCGCTCGACTCTGGAGCTAATAACGTCATTAAACGGTGAGGCGATAATTGAAATGATCAGTACGAAGGTCCAACTGATTACAAAATACAAAACGATCGTCATGATAATGCCTATAAACCATGTGATGACATTACCCCAAGTATCGTTTGAGATAGCTTCTTTGACCCATTCATTACCCCAAGCTAGAACATCACCGTACATCCAGGCACCTAGCCAATAATACAATGCAAATCCAATTAAAACCGGAATAGTGGATAAGAGCATGATCCATTTATCACCTTTCATCACACTCAGTGCCTTTGAAAATGCTTTTATAAAACTCATTGATCTACCTGCCATTTACTTGGATCTTGAAACCTAAATTTCGAGAGGTTTTCAAAGTCTTTAAGTTCGGGATTATCGCTGATTGTCCGTGCAATATTTTTGAAGCGTTCCCAAGAGAGATTATTGTAAAGGACGTCGGATTCCACGTGAAGCTGCTCACTTTTGACCATCTTTTTAAGCGCTCTGCGCCATTGACCAGTAGCCCCAGCGAGGTTTCCATCCTTCCAGTGAAACAGCGCTGTCGCAATCTGCAGTACGGCCCAATAGATATAGCGGGCATTATCTCCGGCGTCCTCTAGCCACAGATCTTCGAGCTCCTCGTGGCATTCCCAGTAGTGACCGCTGTTAAAGAGCTCAATGCCCCTTTTCATCTTCAAAAGATGCTCGGTTGAAAACTGTCCGTAATAATAATCTGCCACTATACTTAACCCTGTTTGCGTTGCGTAATTTTTCCGCTTTTACGCCTTATATGCTAGAAAATCCCAAATTAAAGACACACTGGAAAGCCAATGCCCGTCAATGCACAAGAAATATCAAAAAGTCTGGTCCCTGACTCAATTAGAAATCTTCAGGTTTATCAAGCAGGTAAGCCAATTGATGAGCTTGCGCGCGAGAAAGGTCTCACTAGTATTTCAAAACTTGCCAGCAATGAAAATCCTTTAGGCCCATCACCTTTCGCTATTCGTGAAATGACTATGGGACTTTGGAATGTGCACCGTTATCCCGATATGCACGCCTATGCACTTAAGCGCGCCCTGGCCGATAAGTATGAACTCAAACTTGAAAATATTGTCCTCGGTAGTGGTTCAGAAGGAATCATGGGCTATATTGCTCGCGCCTTTTTGAGCCCTGGACTTGAAGTTCTAACCAGTGAAAAAACGTTCATTGGTTTTACCATTTTAGCCAGGAGCGCTGGCGCTAAAATTACGACTGTGCCGCAAACAGATGACCACCGCTACAACGTTAAGGCTATGGCCGCTGCCATTACCGAAAAAACCAAAGTCATCTATATCGCCAATCCAAATAATCCGACTGGAACTTATATAACTAAGGCAGAATTTGATCATTTGATGTCGCACGTTCCAGGCCACGTGCTTGTGATTCTTGATGAAGCTTATTTTGAATTCGCTCAAAACCAAGAAGACTATCCTGATTCGATGACCTATCGCTATGACAATGTCATCACACTTCGAACTTTCTCCAAAGCTTATGGCCTATCAGGCGTGCGCGTTGGATACGGCTTTGGTCATGAAGATCTCATCGGCAATTTAAATAAGGCCAAGCTTCCCTTTGAGCCTAATTTGATTGCACAACTTGGCGCCGTTGGTGCGCTAGAAGATGTTCCTCACCTCGAGCGAACCTTGATGAATAACTCTGTTCAATATATTAGGACTTTTGAATTTTTAAAAGGACTAGGATTTAAGCCAATCTCTTCGATTACTAATTTCATCACCATTCCAACCGGTAGTGCTGCTGCTAGTGATGCGCTCTACGGGTTACTACTCAATGAAGGCGTCATCATTCGCCCACTCAAAGCCAACGAAATGGCTGAGTATGTGCGCGTCTCGCTTGGGACTCATAAAGAGATGGATCATTTCTTCAGCGCCATGAAAAAGATCATGCCAATTTATCGCGACCAGTTCGGAGCTTTATTATGAAAATTTGTCGTTACTTTGTTAAGGCCGATCCCTTCAAACAAGCCCGTATGGGAATTGTGCTCGACGATGAGGGTGTTGTGATTGATCCACAAGCGGTATGGGCATGTGACTATGAACGTGAAGGCTATGCACACCCGTGGGATCGAGCTAAAAGACAAATGCCGACATCACTTCACTACCTACTCAATCACTTCGACAATCCCTTTGATGCGCTAGAAGAATCGTGGGGACTTTATTTGTTCCTGCAAAAAGTCGGTGACCTTACAATGAGTAATGGTGTCAGTGTTTTCCATTCATTAAAAGATGTGACCTTGGTTAATCCAATGGATCGTATCAGCACTTACCGCGATTTCTACGCCCATGAAAAACATGTGGCAGCAGGCTTCAAAAAAAGAAATGAGCCAATCCCTCCGGCTTGGTATGAAATTCCCGCTTACTATAAAGGCGCAACAGAAGGATTTATCGGCGACGGCGAAGAAATTCTTTGGCCATCTTATACCGACATCCTCGATTACGAGTTAGAGCTGGCCATGATTGTTGGTCGCGACGGAAAAAATATTAAAGAAGATGAAGCGGCCGATCATATTTTTGGCTACGCCGTGCTTAATGATATTTCGGCCAGAGACATTCAGAAAAAAGAAATGGCCGTGCGCTTAGGACCTGCCAAAGGCAAAGACTTCTGTACAATTTTAGGTCCAGTCATCGTCACCGCCGATGAATTTGAATACCAAGAACCAAACCTTCTCATGACTGCCAAGGTTAATGGCAAAGAGTGGTCAAGAGGTCAGTCTGGCGACATTCATTATACCTGGGCGCAAATGCTGGCCCATGTTTCGAAAGATGAATGGGTCATGCCAGGCGACGTTTTTGGCTCAGGCACAGTCGGAACAGGTTGCGGACTAGAACTAGATAAGTGGATTCAGCCCGGCGATAAACTTGAACTTAGCATTGAGGGCATCGGCACATTAACCAACACTGTTGGAAAAAAGGTTGAGAAATAATGGAAAGTTTTAAAGCTTCTGGCACTCATACAAAACAGGCTCATGTTGATATACCAAAAGGAACTTTTGAAGAAGAACATGGGCGCAAAGGCTTTTTTGGTCGCGTTTCACAGCTCTATCATAAGAACGCCCCTGTCAGTTGGTCCAAGATTGAAGGTGACCTAAAGCCTCGTTGCTTACCTCCGCTTTTTGGTAAGAACCTCAAGCATAATAATTTCATGGCATTGCTTAAGAACAATGATGTCGTGATCTCGGCGGCTCACTTTGACATGAATTTCTCTCGCTTTTATCGAAACGCAGATTTTGATGAGCTTTTCTTTATTCACGCTGGCGCTGGAAGATTTGAAACAAGTTATGGTCATGTTCCATTCATCAAAGGCGATTATATCGTCATGCCAAGGGGAACAACTTATAAAGCATTCATTGATGAGCCGACTAAGTTTTTAAAGATTGAAAGCGCCTCAGAGTTTGAACAACCAACTCGCGGCATCCTCGGTCCAAATGCACTATATGACCAAAGCGCCATCTTTGTTCCCACTGCCGCCGTGGGTAGTGAGCCAGATGGTGATCATATTGTTGAGATTAAACGTCAGGGTAAAATTACGGCAGTGACCTATGGCTTTAACCCCCTCGATGTAACGGGCTGGAAAGGCTCAGTCTATCCATGGAAATTATCTATTTATGATATTTGTCCAGTAATGAGTCACCGCTATCATATTCCACCAAGTGGCCATACAACTTTTGTGGCCAAGAATTTTGTCGTGTGCAGTTTTGTCGAGCGTCCACTAGAAGATGCCAAACATAAAGTACTCAAGGTTCCTTTTTATCACAGCAATATAGATTATGATGAAGTGCTGTTTTATCACCAAGGAAATTTTTTCTCGCGCGATAATATAGATGCCGGAGCCCTTACCTATCACCCACAAGGTATAAACCACGGGCCTCACCCGAAAGCCTTTGCCACAGTTGATGATAAGACTTGGACAGATGAGTTCGCTGTTATGATTGATACGCGAAATCCGCTTGAACCAAGCACATGGTTTTCAGAAAATGAGTTAAAAGACTATTGGAAGTCATGGATGGAATCATAATGAAGATGAAAAGTTTTAATACTGATGGCGAATTCGCTAGTAATTATAAATTCTTGATAGGCTCGATTTTGCCAAGACCAATCGCTTGGGTTTCCACACTCAATGAAGATGGTAGTAATAATCTAGCACCTTTCTCATTTTTCACAGCAGTCAGCGCCAAGCCCATGATTATCGCCTTTAGTCCCTTGATCAGATCAAGCACTGGTGATTTAAAAGATACTGCCAAGAATATTTTGGCCCATAAACAATTCGTTGTGAATTTTGTTACAGAAGAATTGGCGACGAAGGCCAATGCTACAAGCGCTGAGCTGGCTTATGGCCAAGACGAGTTTGCTCACGCCGGACTAACTCCCCTTGCCAGTGAAACCATCAAGGCCATGCGGGTGGCCGAGAGTCCGATTCAGTTTGAATGTGTTTACCGCGATCACCTTTCATATGGCGAAGTTCCAGGCGCCGGTATGATTATCACTGGCGAAGTGCTTAAGGTTCATGTCAATGAGAGCTTGCTCGATGGCGATAAGATCAATACTCAGAGATTTAATCCAGTTGGTCGTGGAGCTGGCAATGATTGGTTTCGTTGCAACGATACCTTTGAGATGGAACGCCTTATGAAGGCCCAGATCCAGAAATAGAGCTAACCTGTTATTTTTACAGTGTCCCTATCGAAATTCCCAGATATTAGCTATGGTGAGCCCTCAATCGGGGGAATAATGCTTAAGAATCTAGTCATTTTATCGCTTTTATCTGCGCCAGTTTTGGCCGATGAATATGAACAAAAATTTGAGCCAACCGTTTGTAACGAGGGTGACTCCTGTGTCATCACAACGACCGTAGCCAATAATAAGTCGGTTTTCAAACTGATCCAAATTGAAGATGAAGACGGTCAAAACGTTGGAGCAAAACTCAGCTCGAGCTCGGCCATTACAGATATATTCTATGAAGGCGTTCAAGCCTGTTACACAGGTATCATTTCTGATATCTGCGATATTGGTGAACTCATGACTGGAAACACTAATGTGGACTATTCACAAGGTGGTCACACTCTCATTGAATCCTTTCATTGTTATTCAATTGATGGCGTTATCAATTTTGAGTACGAAGTGAAGAGTGATTATGCGGATGAGATTGAAATAGAGAAAACTAAACTTTCAAAATGTGAGTAAAAAAAAGGAGCCTTTCGGCTCCTCTTTTTTTATTTTGCTGTCGTTACTTTTACTTTGCTTCTTAAGATATCAAATGTTTTTTCTTCGCGAATCGCGTACATAAGATTTGCCTTAAGTTTTTCATTTCCAAGGTAGTACTCCTGGATCTTGTCTTTTTCTAGACCTGAAGTCTTGGCCATTTCGTCAATCTTAGCTGTTAGGTCAGTTTCAGTCGCCTCAACTTTATAATCTTTTGCAAGAGTATCAAGAATTAAGCCTGACTTAACTTGAAATTCAGCTTTAGTTGTAACGTCTTCGCTCCAACGTGAGAAGTACTCTCCAAGCATCTTGTCATTGAAACCTTGTTGCTTAAGGTTTCTAGAAATGTCTTCTTTAACATGTTGCTCTTGTTGCTCAACCATTCCACGAGGAACATCAAACTTGTTTTCCTCGATCAACTTGTTCAGCATATCTTGGTGAAGCTTTTCTTTAGCGGCACGGTCTTTTTGCTGAGTAAGCATATCAAGGTTCTTGGTTTTAAACTCAGCTGCATCTGCATAACCAAATTCTTTAGCAAGCTCGTCTGTCAGCTCAGGGAAGTTCTTTTCTTTAATCTCAAGAAGCTCAGTTTCAAAAGTAACCTTTGCTCCACGAAGTGTTTCCATGTGGTAATCAGCAGGGAAAGTAAGAACGATGTCTTTCTTCTCACCTTTTTTCATACCGATCATGCCGTCTTCAAAACCAGGGATAAACTGGTTTGAACCGATCTCAAGAACGAATTCTTCGCCCTTCATATTCTCTGGACGCTCGCCGTCTTCTTGAACGCCTTGGAAGTTAAGAACTGCAAACTGACCTTTTGCAAGCTTAACGCCGGCATCAGTTACTTCAGTCATCTCAGCTTTTGAACCAAGGTAGTTTTTTTCAAGTTGTGCTAGGTCTTCGTCAGTCACTGTAGTTGAATCCATAGTGAATGAAAGACCTGAAACGTCTTTCAACTTAATTTCTGGAAATACTTCAACAACTGCTTCAAAGCTTACGCTCTTGCCTGCGTCGTATTTCATATTTTCAAATGCTGGGTAACCAACAACACGAAGCTTCTCAGAAGTGATTGCTTCATAGACTTTGTTTTGAACAAAGCTGTTTAGGGCTTCGCCTTCAAGTTGTGGTCCGTAAATTTGCTCAACCATGGCCATTGGAGCTTTACCTTTACGGAAGCCCTTTAGGTTGGTGGTCTTTTGTTTTTTTGCAACGGCTGCTTTAATTTCAGTCGTTAGGTCTAGTTTGTCGAAAGTGAAAACTAATCTCTTGGTGCAGTCATTCACTGCTTGAACTTGATAGCTCATAATATTCCTCTGCTGATGCGTTGCGCAATAAGTCAAAACTGATGGCTAAAAGTAGCCACCAGACGCTCAAAAGTCAATTTAAAGGACTGGGTAGACGACCTTATAAAGCACTAAACCCTGGGGTGGTGCGACCGCGCCAAGACGCTTTTTTACGGACTTAGATAAAACCGCTCGCACATCGTCGATACTGGCCTTATCGCGACCCACTTGAAACAGGCTCGACACCATCAGTCGAACCATTTGCTTAAGAAAACCACTACCGGAAACCTCATAAACCCAGATGGGATTTTTCTCATCATAGGTAAGCTCGCTAGCAGGTCTTATAGTGCTTTCAAAGATCTTTCTGACGGTTGAGTTCACCGGTGTGCCGAGAGTTCTAAAGTACTCAAAGTCGTGCTCACCTTCAAAAACTTTGGCAGCGGATTTCATTTTTTCAATATCTAAATCATAGCGATGTTCATAAACAAAGCGGGCCAAGACTGGAGCAACTCGACCGGCGCTAAAATAATAGCGATAAGTTTTTGAAGAGGCGTCTCTAACCGGGTGAAAGCCGCGTTCAACATCAATGGCACTTACGATTCTAATATCTCTTGGCAAAGTTCCATTGAGTGCACGAATAATTTTTTCGTGAGCAATATCGCTCTCCCACGTCACCTTGGCATATTGATTTAAGGCATGAACACCTGAGTCAGTTCTTCCTGATCCCAAGATAGACGGCTCAACCCCATGATTGAGCTTAGTTAAGGCTTCGCGAATTTTTCCTTGAACAGTTGGCAGCCCAGGCTGAATTTGCCAGCCATGATAATCGGTACCATCGTATTGAATCTCTAAAAGCGTATAACGCTTAGAGGAAGTCGAAGGTGAATCCGACTCCGAGAGATTGTCCTGAGATTGTGATGTCATCTTGAAAGTTTCCGTAATCTTGTACGCGGGCAATGATATCAAGCGATGTGTTGCTTATGCCGTACTCACTAAAATAATTAAATGCTGTGTGCGAGAACATATTCGAGAGACTCAGCTTAAATCTAGCTTCAGCATAATAACCTGTTCCAACTTGGCGACGACGCTTTCCTGCCGCACCATTATCAAAGTCGGAACGAACTTGATAAAGACCAAGTGCTGAGGGACCCGCTTCTGCGCTTAGAGCAAACCAAGTTGAAACTGGAAGTTCAATCGTAAGTCCTAGCTCAATCGGAAGAGTCCAAAGGCTAAACTCGGTATCGCTTCGCTCGCCATCAATAAATCTTCCGTTTCCTTGTGCTAGCCCAAAACCAAAGTTTGCACCCCAAAGAATATTGACCCACGAATTAACGATCGTCTTTTCCCATGAAAACATGAGAGTTCCACCGCGTATGGCGCTTTGATCATCAATATAAGTTTGCTGATAAACGCCACGTGAGTCAGTAACGTCAAAGTCATCGCGAATATAATAAAATGAAAAAGTATAATCTTTTTGATTCGCTATCGATTTGAAAATCTCACGATCTGTAGCCTCAAGTAGTCTATCTTGTGGAATTGAAGCATCATCAATGACCTTTTGGCCGCGCTCAAGTGCATAGTCACGTGCAGTTGGTTGAGTAATTTGCGGATTGGCCTGGCGTAAAAAATATTCGGGCTTATCTTCTTCAACCATTGGCATCGCTTTAACTGAGCCTTCAGATTGTGGAATAAAAGCTTGAGTCGCTTCATCTAGATCATCGTCATCGATTCCTTTGATGATTTTTGAGTACTCTGAGTGATCAATACCATCCATGATGAGTTGACCGGCATCTTCAGCTGTCACAGAAAATGAGCAAGCTAGCAGAGCTAGTAGTAAGAGATTATTGATCATCTTCACTCTTCCATTGAAATATTTCATCAAACTTACCCTTGTTCAAAATGAAGTATGCAAGTGAGCCGATTACATAGGTGAGAATAATGGCTGCGATCATGTACTGCTCATACACAAACGTAGCTGCAAGCAGAATAAACATTAAAAACAATGTTCTCTTTTTGTGCTTTTTAACCCAATCCGAATTTTTGAAAGAGTTAAATGGAATATTACTGATCATTAAAAATGAGAAGAATAATGAGTAAACGATGGCAATCGGTTTAAACTCGACCAGAAATGGAATCTCGGTTGAAAGCAGACAAAAGCCAACGATGGCACAAGCTGCACCTGGAATAGGTAGTCCTTGGAAATAACTCGAAGCCACTTTGTCGATATTGGCATTAAAGCGGGCCAAGCGAAGTGCGCCGCAAAGTAGATAAATAAAAGCGACCATCAGTCCGACACGACCTGTATCGCGCAGGAAATGACTCCAGATCAACATGGCCGGAGCAACACCAAATGAAACCACATCACTAATGGAATCAAATTGTTCGCCAAAAGTTGATTGAGTTCCGGTCATTCTGGCTACTCTGCCGTCTACGGAATCGAAGATGGCGCCAAGGATAAGCACCATAGATGCTTTATAAATATCGCCATTGATGCCAAAAATAACGGAGGCAAAACCACAACCCATATTAAGAGCTGTGAAAGTATTTGGTAAAAAGAAGGCGAGTTTTTTAGCTTGAGCTTTTTCCATAATTAATTCACTTGTATGTCTTTGGCGATGGCAGTGTCACCTGCAATCACTTCATTATTTGGATTGATTAGTATCTCATAGTTATCGGGAAGAAAAAGCACTACAGTGCCACCAAAAGGAAAGAAACCGATATTAGCGCGCTCTTTTCCCTTATCTCCAGGCATAACAACCAGTTCAGGCCATTGCCCCAAAACGCATTTAATCAGCTGCATTCCGATGATATGGTTTTTTGCATTTTCCAGACTTAGGCAAATTCCGGCCAAACTCATATTGCTTTGGTCAGCTAAAGGTTTAGAGTTAAAGCGAAAAGTGGATCGCCCCTCTTTTGATTGAAAGTCTTTTACTTCGGCCTTAGTTGGTAGATAAAGCCCTGGCTCGCTCCACCAAGGAATCCCTAGGTGGATTTCTTTTAAGTTTTTACCAAAGACAACATGATTCACACCCTCTCGAACCGAAATAACACGAGCATTGGCCGGAGCATAAATCATTTCATCAGAGCGATTTAAGATATTGTCTTTGTAAGGACTGTATTTGCGACGAAAGATGATCAAAGTTGCGGCGTAAAACAAAAATAAAGGGAAGAAGATCCAGCCCACGCCAGCGAGTCCGAACACCGCCAAGGATATTCCCATTGATACATGAAAGGATTTATCTAAATAATTTGGGAACATGCTGAAATCGTAGCAAGCCAATTGAATCTTGTCACACGACGCTACGCTTAAATTCCTTATCTAAAGGCCTAAAATAATAGGAATCTTGTCTTAATTTGTTTTGCTCGACGTGGCCTAAGAGCTCTTTTGCTCTGGCCTGGATTAAATCGGTAGTGAACTGAAGTTCAAAGTCCTGCCACGGCCCTTCAGGTTGATGCCCAAACAGCTTTGATTCACTCGGTTTCCAGTCACTAGCTGCGATCAGGTCACTTGATTCAGTTGGGCCATTCCATTTATAGGTAAAGACTTCGCGCTTAAAAGCGTGGCAAACCCATTCGCCCTGCTCAAAGCCTAGGATCTTTGGAACTTGGTAGTGATGAAATGAGTAAACAGGAACCTTGGCCAACTCAAAAAGCTGAGCAATTCCTTCCCCGAGTCTAATACCAGTGTAAGAACCAGGACCATTGCAGATGATGACACTGGCTAAATCGAGAGCTTCACAGCCGACTGCTTGCAGAGCCTGATGAATTTTTAGATGGATATCACCTGAATGTTGGAGCTTTTCATGCTTTTCAAAATGGA
>TARA_R110000868_G_scaffold96949_2_pt1 | contig 14026 bp, 14 predicted proteins | sample TARA_R110000868 | Tara Oceans TARA_R110000868 (sample SAMEA4397489) | marine metagenome | biome: Polar Biome; feature: [SRF] surface water layer (ENVO:00010504); material: water (ENVO:00002006), including particulate matter (ENVO:01000060) such as... | depth 5 m | reverse complement strand
TGATGCCTTGCCAGAAGGCTCCTGTAAGCCAAGCTTGCGTATTGGGTGAATTCAACCGGTCGTCGCAACTATTTCATTTAGCTTCTCAGCCGGCGATAAATATCTCAACGTCTTTCTCGGACGCTGATTCAGCCGCAATGCAATTTCATCAAGATGCTCTTGTGTCCACCTCGACAAATCAGTGCCTTTCGGGAAATACTGACGCAGTAGGCGGTTGGTGTTTTCATTGCTGCCTCTCTGCCAAGGACTTTGAGGGTCACAGAAGTAAACCTGAACATCGGTAGCCACGGTGAATTTCTTGTGACCACCCAGCTCGCCGCCGCGATCCCAGGTCAAGGTCTTTTTCAGCTCTAAAGGCAACCTGTTAACTTCTCTACAAAGAGCTGAAACAACACTCTCGGTATCTTTGCCGTTGACCTGTACCAGCATCGTGAACCGGGACTGTCGTTCCACTAGGGTAGCTATATGCGAGTTCTTGGAGCCCGAGATTAGATCGCCTTCCCAGTGACCCGGAACTGCGCGGTCTTCTACCTCTGGGGGGCGTTCTCGAATAGACACTGCATCAACAATGCTGGTCTTGGGCACTACCGCTTCGGTAGTCGAATGCTTTGATCTTCGCATCCCTCGCCGAGAGCGAAGATGTTTCACCAGCTCTTTCTTTAGCACGCCTCTTGCCTGAACAAAGAGGCTGCGGTAGATGGTTTCGTGAGATATTTGCATCAATGAGTCGCCCGGAAATTGGCGCTCAAGCCAACCTGATATTTGCTCCGGAGACCAGTCTAGCTGAAGTTTCTCTGCCACAATCTGTTGAAGACCCTGATTTACAGCAAGCAGGCACCGCTTGGGTCGCGTTGCTTGGTCCCAGGCCCTCTTATCAGCTTTGCTCGCCCGATACGTTTCACGACCAGCGTTACGATCGACTTCTCGACTTACCGTCGAAACTAGCCGGCCAATTGAGTTCGCTATACGTCGAAGCGAAAAGCCGGCAGACAACCCTCGCGAGATGTCTTCACGCTCTGACAAAGAAAGAACCCGGCTAGATCTAGTTCGACTGGGAAGAGAAATACCGCCATGAATAGCCAATACGCCGCTGATAGAGCCAGCATGTTTGCCTAGAGCACGACCTATTTCACTGAGGGACTGACCTCTTTTCCATCTATTCCAAAGCTCTCGTTTCTGCGGAGCTGAAAGTCCGCGCTGCTTGGTGGCCGTCATAAGTGGACGTCCAACGTTTGGGTGGTCGAAGTATGTAGCATTGACCGGTTGAACCCACCGTGGCTTTTTTTAATATGTCGTTATCCACCTTGAGCTGGCGGTTTTCCTGCTCCAACTGCCGAATGCGCTGCTGCTCAGGCGTCAGCGGCTTGCCTATCCCGGGTTGTCCCAACTGCTCGGCGTCATACTGCTGTAACCAGCGCCGAACGGCCGTATCTCCGATATTAAGATCACGGCATACCTGTGAAACACTCAGGCCCTGATCCTTGATCATCTTCACGACTTCTAGCTTGAAGCTGTCGTCGAATTTTCTGCGTGTGTCGCTCATGAAAAACTCCTCGATAGATGCATTTTCCACCTATCGGGGTGACCGGGGAAATTAAACCACTACACAGCGAGCACTTAGAGTCTTGGATGACCCCTCCAGAAGAGGTTGCGAATGGCCGCTTTTTCCGAGGCTGTGTAAAAACGTTTTCGTGCCAGCTTGATCGTCTGAGCCGGAACAAAAATCGTGTTCCTACGCAAATTTCAGGTCTACTGACTGACCCATCTGCTCTACATTTTAAGTAGCAACGTAGACTTCAAAAGGAGCCGGTGAGTTCATCCTGACGGGTTCTCTTTGGGCCTCTGTCATCAACGGAGTTCATGCTGACAAGCAGGACTGCCGGGAGCACTTTCCGTCAGAAACAGAGATGCAAGCATCCCAATCAACCCGAGTATCAAGGGTAGGATGAGCGCTAGCTTGTAGCTCTGGAGGCTGGGACGCATGGTTTCGCCAGCAGCAAAGAAGTCCAGAGCCATACCGAAGCCTGACTGCACCATCGCGGCAGCCAGAAAAGCGCCCATGTTCACCAAGGCTATTGCGAAACCCACATTGGGCAGCTGAACCGATTCCTTTGTGGCTGAGAAAATGACTCCCACCTGCGCACCTGATAAGCCCAGAAGAGCGAACAGGATCATCGCTCCCCAGCCAGGTGTCCATTCGCCAAATGCCATGTAAGCCCATACCGCTGCAGAAAGTACCGCGGCTCCAACGATTATTGGCTTTCTCGCTCTGATACGGTCGGAAATCCACCCCGCGAACAACGAACCAATACCGTAAATGATCAGAGACACGGACGCATACTGGGCCCCCTCGATTGCCGTAGCTCCGAACCCGTCAGTCAAGAGAGGGACTGCCCACAAACCCAGAAAAGCGTAAAACGTGCCATTGGTTGCAGCTACGCATAGAAAAAGCAGCCATATCTGTCGAGACCGCAAAATAAGACGGTTTCCCTGCAAAAGTAGTCGTGTGGCAGTCCGAGACGGTTTTTTGCGATATTTGCCTTGATCGGGTGAATCCCTGCAAAACGCTATCAGTCCAATCGTGGCTAGGAACGTAATCCCGCCAAAGAACATCACGATCTGACGCCAGCTGAACAAGGTGAGCAAATGAGCCGTAGGGCTCTGCGCAACCACGCTCCCTGCCGCTGCCAGCAGCATGGAAGCCCCCATGATCAATGAGTGACGCTCTACCGAGAACCAGACGGCGTTGTACTTCATCAAGGAAACAAATACAGCAGATAGACCCAGGCCCATCATCGCTGAGCCAATGGTAAGCGTGCTCATGCCTGGCGCTAAGGCAAAGAGCACAGCCCCTACTCCGGTGACGGCTCCACCGGCAAGCGCCCCGTTTCTTATCCCTATTGAGTCAGCGAGAATTCCTGCGGGAATCTGCATTAGCGTATAGACCCAGAAATGCATCGAGGCGACTATGCCCAGGGCAGTAGCTGTCAGGTGTAGATCTTCGCGAATACTGCCGGCCAGCGTCGCTGGAGCGAAGCGAAAAAAGAATCCGCTCACAAAAATGCTAACCAGCAATGACCAGCCGCCCCATTTGATCCATCCAGTAGTAAAGCCAACATATGATCCGGCCTCGGCGCGCACGCTACTCATGACCCGCCTCCTGCAATCGTGAGGCAATGAGATTTGAGAAATACGCTGCCACTGGCTCCATGGGGGTGTAGTGCCCTTGAATACGATTTTCTAGCCCCCTGAGCTGGTATTCGCATATTTGATCGTCCTCCAGGATCACCTGGTTCAGGCGCTCAAAGTAGAACTGTGAGATCACATCGAAATCGGCCCGCGCAAGTGTCTCCTCGTGAAAGGCGTATCCGACGTTAATGCTGGTACGTTTGGCAGAAATTGGTGTTTTCTGAATCCACCACATTACTTCTGGTGCAGTGACAATGAAGAAGCCGGGCAGGATGACGCAGAAATGGGTTCCCTCGGCCGCGGAACCCGTGATGCCATTACCAGGAGGAAAGGCCAAGTGTCTCTTGCCCGGGAACAGCGCAGGCGATTGCGCGTTTTTATGGTAAACGCCGAACCAGTTCAGATCATGAGCAACGGGTTTAACAGGCTGGCTGCCTATTGAACGGCTGTGTATGAAATTGGTGTGCAGAGTCTCCATGTCTACTTCAACGTAGAGCTTCCAATTTGTGGCCAGGGTGTAGGCTTTTTGGTGGACACAACGCATCCGATCAGTCTGATGTGGCGCGGCCACGGTATTGAGGTAGTTACCGATATATTCCTTGAGGGGTATCGTGTTGTCCTCCTGCAGGTTTACGAACACGAACCCTTCGGCAACCTCGCACTGAACGGAAACCAAATTGAGATTTAGGCCGGAGAGCTCAGTCTTGGAATACACGCCGCCCAGGCCCGGCGCGCTGATCAAATCGCCGCTGGTGTCGTAGGTCCATTCGTGAAAAGGACACTTAAACCGCGCGTTTTTCCCACAGGCCTCTATGGTTAAAGGAGCGCCCCGGTGCCGGCAAGTATTGAGAAAGGCGCGAATAACGCCGTCGTCGCTTCGTATGACGATCACGCTGCGCCCCAGAAACTGGCGAGTGATGAAGCAGCCAGGTTCCGCTATTGAGGATGCCAGACATACGAAATGCCATGCTGGGAAGTGGATAGCTTCCATCTCCTGCATAAACCAGTCCTGATCGGTGTAACAACGCGATGGGAGCATTTTTAAGAGACCCGCTGGCGCTTCGGCTACCGAACTCATGTTTGGATGGGGGTTGCTCATTGCGGTCATAACGTCGCCTGTCTTCTGGATGCGTGAAAGGTGGCTAGAGCCTACAAAACGACCGCGATCGGATGGAAACGGGAAAAGCCGGCGGGGGGTATCGAATATCTCGATGCGTGCTACGCAGGATTGTTTTAACCTGTTTGAAATACCTGTCGGGGAACATAAAGGGTTGGGCCTAGCCCAAAATTAGAGGAGGGCTGACGATGAAATGGAGTCTGGACCAATTACGCACCTTTTTGTGCGTCGCGGACACGGGCGGATTCTCCCGCGCCGGCGAGAGGCTGTTTCGCGCCCAGTCCACGATAAGCTGGCAAATCCAGCAGCTTGAGCGCCAGATTGGCGCACCGCTGCTGCAGCGCAACACCGACGGCGTGTCGCTTACCGAAAAGGGTATGGCCTTCTATCACAAAGCCCAGGCTGTCATCACTGCCAATGACGAGGCCGAATCTTGGCTGAGCCGCAACTACTCGGTATGCCAGACCATCCGGTTCGCCACCACTGACTGTTACGCAAGCAGGCTATTGCCTGGAGTCCTGCAGCATTGGAAGGAACAGTTTCCTGAAGTGAAAATATTAGTGGAGTGTGGGTACAGTCCTGACATTTGGGAAAGGTTTCGCAGAGATGAGATCGATATCGCTCTGGCACAGCACTGCCCATCTGATATCAATGCAGATCTTGTTCGGGTGGAGCCTTTGGATTGGGTGTGCGCTCGTCAATCCCTCGCCTGGCAGCGGAACCCAGTTCCGGTCGCGCTTTTTGAGCAAGGGTGTCCAGACAGAGAAATCATGCTTAGCGGACTCAAATGCGCAGGAAAGGACTATAAACTTGGCTTCGAGACATTCAATTACGCCGGTCTTGTCGCGGCAGTTGAGAGCGGAACAGTGATTTCGGCTCTTCCGAGATCCACCATACCGTCCAGTTTAAAGAGCCTTGGAGCAGAACATGGGCTCCCGCGGCTGCCGTCGTTAAACGTGAAGCTGGCTTGCCAAAGAGCCAACGCAGACAGTGTCTGCAAGCACTTCTACGAATCGATCGCCTTCCACCTGCAAGCAGAGCAATGCATTGCCACAGAGCCCGCCAGAGAGGCTGTGTAAAGCCGACTGGACAGTTGTTAAGTGTAACTTCGGTTGTCGGCTCTGGCGAACGCTCCGGAATCCTTTGGAAGTAAAAACTTTGGTTTCCACTAAATAGAAATACTACTCAGAGGAGACTGCCAATGACGACAATACAAATGATCCGCTCTACTACAGAGCGAGCAAGTTATACGATTTGCCTGGTGCATGATGACCTATCGGCAGATGAAACGAGCCGACTATCAAGAGATTGGAGATGGCAACGCTCAACTAAAAGCGAATTTTGTATAGTTTGAGATCTGTCTCGTATGCAACCAATGCGGGCGTGCTGCGCTCTTGAGCGTCAAGAGTAGGACGCAAAGTTGACGATGGGGTGCGAATAAGCTGTTTCTGCGCGGAACTGTTCATCTGGCTGGGCGAGCAGCGGATTGGGAAGCACTCGAATTCGGCCAAATGAGGTCGCAATTGTTACCATAATGTGGCCAAGCCGGCCAAACTATGAGTTCAAGAACAGTTTTCACACAGCATCGGCCAGCAGAAGCCACAACAAAGGGATGGCCTAAGCCCGCGCGAAACGAGAACGGTCACGCCGCACGGTCTCAACGACGTTATGCAAGCCAGCAGCCATAAGGCTAGCATCACACATCGCCCGCTGTTCCTCTAGCCATGCAGGCTTACCGGAAAAATGTGGCCAAAACTCATGGTCCGCATTCAGAGTGGTCCCTCTATTTTTGAACAACCAATGCGGTATCAGACCCTCACCGCATGCCAATGGATGCAAATCTTTCTCGGCCAGCAGACACCTACGCATAATCACTTTGTAATGATGGGCTATGGCTAGAATCTGCATGAGGTGGAGGACGCAGGGCGGATGATCGAAACCCGCACCGTCTGAAAGAAGGTAGTAGCGGCTATGAGCTTCATCGCCTACGGCAAAAAACTCCTCCAGTACAACCGAGAAAACACCGCGTGTGTGTTGATCGAATGGTGTGGGCGAGGATGTCGCAAAGCAAAGCCTAAACCTGTCGTACTGTTGCTTTCCTTGGGCCTCAAACCACTCGTGAAGCTTCTCTGGCGCTTTATAATTGTCGATAGTGCGATGTGCGCCTTGGCTACGTCCCGCCAGCCAACCTGTATCCAAGTCAAAAAAGTGGTTCACCCAGTCAATATGCCCTTGGGTTAGTGCTCCAGACAGATGCTCGGCCGTTGACCAGGAGATAGAGGGGATCTGCAAAGACTGCGGTAGTAGTGCATTTATTTCCGTACAGGCCACACCATGCGCTTCGAGCGTGTTCAGTAAGCGTTTTGCTTGCATAAAAACAGGGTTGCGCTGACCTCGCCACCAGCGCCACGACGACGCAAGCATATCAACGGATTCTTTGATGCTTATCACTGGCCAGCACTTCCTTTTGATCATGATTCCCTGCCCGCACTTCGCCTCTTTTGGCTCCGCGTCGTCTTAAAGATATCGCATTTGGACCCAAGGGACACGTGCTCTACCCTGGCCGCGCTCCAGAGCATCGATTAAAAAGAAATTGAAACCTATATCACCCTCATGAGCATACCCAGCCGGTCGGCTCAACCGGCACTGCATGAGGTGATTTTTCGTGATCCTATCCTGTCCTGTCTGTCATTCCCACAGCGTGCAGCGTTGTCACTACGGTAAGCGTATCGGTGGCGCTGTGGGCACCGTTGCTGGCGCACTGAGTGGCGCTGTCAGCTCAGCCAAGGGCGCTGTTGAAGGCGCACGCGTCGGCGCCGCTGTATTTAGCATTGCCGGTCCCGCCGCCACTGCATCAGGCGCCGTGCTCGGTGCCATCAGCGGTGGCCTTGTCGGCTGTGTTGCCGGCATCCGCCTCGGCGCTGTTCTGGACGAAGAACTGCTCTGCCGCTACCGCTGCAGCGACTGCTCTAACCACTTTTAATCGCATTCACCCCCTCATCTCACAGCCCGACCCGGCCTGGCTCCGGACGGGCGCTTATACCGTTTTCTCAGGAGCATTCCAATGGCACATCAAATCGAAAACATGGCTTTTGTCGGCGCTACCCCCTGGCATGGACTGGGTAGCCAACTCTCACCCCATCAACCGCTGGAGGTATGGCAACGCGAAGCCGGTATGAACTGGCATATCGAGGAATCGCCAGTGCGCTTTGTTGCTGGCGCTAGTTCACACTTGGGCAGTATCCATTCATTCCCAGAACAGAAAGTGCTCTACCGCTCAGACACCAAAGATCCGCTCTCAGTCGTGTCTCAGCGCTACAAGGTGGTGCAGCCCAATGAGGTGCTGGAGTTCTACCGTGACCTCACCGAGTACGCGGGCTATGAGCTGGAGACGGCTGGTGTGCTCAAAGGCGGCAAGAAGTTCTGGGCTCTTGCCCGAACCGGACAGAGCAGCGTGCTCAAGGGCCATGACGAGGTGAACGGCTATCTGCTGCTAGCTACCTCCTGTGATGGGACCTTAGCCACGATGGCAACCCCCACGACGGTTCGGGTGGTCTGTAACAACACCTTGGCTATCGCCGTGGACGGCGCCAGCCATGCCATACGGGTGCCGCACAGCACCGAATTCAATCCACAACGGGTGAAGCAACAGTTAGGGATCTCTGTTTCTCAATGGAGTGAGTTCATGTACCGCATGAAAACGCTGTCTGAGCGCAAGGTGAAGCCGAAAGAGGCCCTGCAGTACTTCCTGCAGGTGATCTGCAGTAGCGACAAAGATATGCAGGACCGTAAGCAGTTACCGCAGCACCGGGCACTGCAGAAGGTTCAAGACCTGTATCAGGGGCAAGGTCGTGGCGCTCAGTTGATCTCCGCGCAAGATACCGCCTGGGGCTTGCTCAATGCAGTGACTGAGTTTGTAGATCACGAGAAGCGTGCCCGCAGCATCGACCACCGGTTGGACTCTGCCTGGTTTGGTCAAGGTGCCGCACTGAAGCAGAAAGCCCTGGACCATGCCCTTCAGCTGGTCGTCTAAAACTAACGTTCACCATATTCCCATAGCAACATAAAGCCCGGCCAGTTTTGCTGACCGGGCTTTTTTGCGTCTGGGTGTGGCACAACTCTGGAGCACATCACATGAAGACAGAAAAACACCTGCCCACGCCTCCGCGTAAGGGCACAGCACTGCGCCTGGTCAGCACGACTAATTTGGATCGCGAGCAATGGCTCACTGTGCGCAAAGGCGGTATTGGCAGTTCGGATGCAGCCGCCGCCGTTGGCTTAAATCCGTATAAATCACAGCTGGCGCTTTGGCTGGAGAAAACCGGGCGCGACGGCGCCATGCCGCAGATCGACCCGAACGACGACAGCGCGCCGGTGTTCTGGGGGACGATTCTGGAGCCCATTGTTGCTACTCAATACAGCAAGCGCACTGGTCTCAAGGTACGTAAGGTCAATGCGGTCCTGCAGCACTCAGACCCAGAGCTTCGCTGGATGATGGCCAACCTGGACCGTGAAGTGGTCGGCTCAGCCGAGGTGCAAATACTGGAATGCAAAACCGCTGGCATCAACGGCGCTCGTCTTTGGAAAGACGGCGTGCCGGAATACGTGCAACTGCAGGTGATGCACCAGTTGGCAGTGACCGGTAAGCAGGCAGCGGATGTTGCTGTGTTGATCGGGGGTCAGGATCTGGAGGTTCATCGAATCGAGCGTGATGAAAAGATGATCGCTAACCTCATCGAGCTGGAGCGTCGCTTCTGGCAATACGTTGTCGATGACATCCCGCCACCGGCTGATGGCAGCGATTCAGCGGACCAGGCATTGCGTTGTCTCTACCCTCAGGACAATGGCCGCACGCTGGATCTGAGTGGTAATCCGACACTCAACGTGGCGTATGTTGAGCTCAAAGCACTGAAGCAAACCATTAGTAAGCAAACACAGCGTGAAGCCGAGTTGAAGCAGCTGCTCCAACAAGCCATAGGTGACCTCAGTCGAGCGACCTTTGCCGGCGGCCAGATCACCTGGAAGCGCAGCAAAAACAGTGCGGTGCTGGATACCGACAGTCTGCTCAAAGACAAACCCTACCTCAAAGCCCGCTACAGCAAAGTGAAGGAAGGCAGTCGCCGCTTCCTCATCAGCTAGTACGCATCCACCACCTAAGCATTAACACCCTCCCCCCTTGCCTCGGGCAGCTCTCGCTGCTCGGGGCTTTTTTACATTCAGAGGAATATCACCATGTTAAAAGGTCTCGCTATAACGCCGCCTGTGCTGGGCCGCATCGCCATCGGCAAAGTCATCGAAAAGAAGGGTAAGCGCTTACCCGAAAAGGACGACCAGTTCACTCTGACGTCGCAGGTACAAAGTGACGGTCAATGGCTGCTTCATCCGTTGGACAAGGCCCTGCGCAATGAAGCTGGTGACAAGCTACGTAGCATTCCCGTAAGACTTTTATTCAATGATCCGGACCTGAACTTTCGGGCACAGTACGCCATGTTTGATCGTTCAAATGGTCGACCGGTTTGCATTGGCGATGGCGAGCAGTGCAAGCGCCGTGGCAATGAAGGTATCAAGTCGCTGCCCTGCCCTTCACCGGATGGCTGTCCATTAGCTCAAGGCGGTAATTGCAAACCCTATGGCCGACTCAACGTTGCTATTGGCGATGACGACCCGCTGGGGAGCTTTGTATTCAGGACGACCGGCTACAACAGCATCCGAACGTTGTCTGCACGGCTGCGATACTTCCAGGCGCTGTCGGGTAATCGACTGGCCTGCTTGCCGCTGGAGCTGCGACTGCGTGGCAAATCCACCCGCCAGAGTCATGGCACCCCCATCTACTACGTCGATCTGACCATTCGCCAGGGCACAACGCTGGAGGAAGCTCTCAGACAGGCGCAGGAGCTGGACCAGGCACGCTATGACGCCGGCTTTGATCAGAGGGCGCTGGACGCTGCTGCACGGCAAGGATTTGCCAACGGTGCGTTTGAAGATACCGAAGATGAAAGCCGTCAGATGCTGGATGAATTTTATCCGGACAACAAGCCTGAGCGCGCCAGCAATACCACGCCCGAAACCCCACCCAGCCTACAGGCGCGTCTACAAACACGTGTTGAAGGCGTTGACTCAACCCCGACAAACCAGGCACCAGCCTAACCACCCCTTCTCAGGAGAAAAACATGTGCACTAACCAAACCGATGCCTGCCACTCCAGCGGCGGTCTCCCATTGTCTGAAAGTCAGGTTCTGAGCTGGGCCGAAGCCATCCTGCAGGCACGCTTTGCACGCTGCAGCTATCTGACCAGTCCTGCGTTGGTACGGGATTACCTGCGTATGACGCTGGGTACCGAAGAGCGTGAAGTATTCGGGATCATTCTGCTCGATAGTCAGCACGGCGTGCTGCGCTTTGAGCGCTTGTTCTACGGCACCATTGACAGCGCGAGCGTATACCCACGGGAGATAGTAAAAACCGTGCTCAATACCAATGCGGCTGCGGTGATCCTCACGCATAACCACCCCAGTGGTAACCCTGAACCTAGCCAAGCAGATATCGCCCTTACCCAACGCGTACAAACAGCGCTGCAAACCATTGATGTGCGTTTGCTCGATCACCTGGTGGTCAGTGGCACCTCTTCAGTCAGCCTTGCAGAACGCGGCCTTGTTTAACCACTATCAGTGAGGTCATCATGCCTTCTACCCACTGTTGCGCCTGTGGCGCGGCGACATCAATACACCGTCAACATCTTTATCCACTAGCGCTGGTGGCAGCCCTGCTGGACTGCACCCTGCGCCACTATCAGCACTCAACAACCAAGGATGAGCCCACTGATCAACCCTGGTCCAGTCTCGCCAACATGGCAGAACTGATACCGGTCATCGCAGCCAATCAAAGCGCCAGCAAGCAGCAGGCTCGCGAGCTGGCGGATGTCATGCAACGGAACTGGTTCGGCAATTTTGATCAGTTGTGCTTGAGCTGCGGGATCATGGAGATGGATGAAGCGTAAACGCAACGTCTCAGAGAAAAAGCGATAAAGAGCGATGTGCTGGTCTTAGCAGGGCCAACTGTAAAGCTAATCCAAGGAGCCAACATAATAAGGACGCCTCTGGCTCACTTCCTAGTCTGTTTTATCGCCGCCCCAAACCGTCGCTGGTTCCTATGAATGGACCAGCGGGCTTTGGGCACCTCTGAGTACGCCGTCGATGACGGCAACAAAAAAACCTTGCTGATCTCCTGTCCAGCCAAGGTTATATCTCTGCACAAGCGATCGTAAAACCTGCGCTAATTCGGGCGCTCAGATGGATGGATTAAAAAAGATTTTACTGATGAAGCAGTACAACAGCACGGTCATCATGACCAACGACATACAAGGCGCGCCCCCTAATGGTTGCGTGCATAAATATGATCCATATTCGGCACTCCAGATTGAGAGAGAAAACAGCATCACATCAAACACCGGCCCGCGCTTTAACGGCTAGAACAGGCGAAAATTGTACGGCCATCGATCAACCTGTCAGCAGGGCATCATTGCTGAGATTACAATTCACAGCATAAATAGTAGTGGTAGCGACAGTCCCCGCGCCCAGAATCAAGTAAACTGATGTACGCCTGGCTGCACCAAAATTGATCCGCATAAGCTCCTGTTTTCACCCAGTAGAGCCCGATACGCGGCTGCAGCTACAACAAGAGAGGAATTCCACTCCATGTTCAACCGCCACTACGCCGTATGGCCTTTTTCCGTCCCCCACAGCCTGGAACTGCCGCAAACCTCCCTCTACAGCAATTTGACTGTTTCAGCCCTGCGTTATCCGAATCACCCTGCCATCATTTACTACGGCACTACCTTGTCCTATCGAGAACTGGATCAGCAAGCACAAGCCCTCGCCGGCTATCTGCAAAGCGCCGGTGTCAAGTCCGGTGACCGTGTACTGCTATATATGCAGAACAGCCCCCAGTTCGTTATTGGTTTTTACGCCATTCTGCGCGCCAATGCGGTAGTGATTCCGGTTAACCCGATGAACCGCCAAGCAGAGCTGGAATACTTGCTTGAGGATTCCGAGGCGGAAGTAGCACTCTGCGGCCTAGAGTTACTGGATAATATAGCCCCTCTGATTGGCCTGCACGGGCTGCGCGAAGTGATAACCAGCGCTTACAGCGAATATGTCCGCGAGCCAACCCGTATCGACCTGCCCGAGGCAGTCAGGTTGGACGCTTTGATCCCGGCACTGCCGGGCGTCAGTAGCTGGCAACAGGCGTTGTCTGCCAATCATGTTCCCGGTGCATTGACTGCGGGCCCGGACGACCTGTGCGTTATACCTTACAGTTCAGGCACCACAGGCAATCCCAAAGGTTGTGTGCATACACACCATAGCGTCATGGCCACCACCGTTTACTGTTCGGTATGGGGTAACGCGCAGCATGACAGCATGCAATTGGTATCAGTGCCGATGTTTCACGTCACCGGCATGCAGGTGTGCATGAACAGCTCGATCTTTATCGGTGGCACTCAGGTGGTCATGACCCGCTGGGATCGCAAGGTGGCAGCGCAACTAATCGAAAATCACGGAATCACCAGTTGGCGCAACATATCCACCATGGTCGTTGATCTGCTCTCGGACCCTGAGATCGACCAATATAACCTTACCAGCCTCAAGGCTATTGGTGGCGGTGGCGCAGCTATGCCCGCGGCAGTGGCGGAGAAGCTCAGGCTCAAGACTGGCCTCGAATATGCCGAAGGCTATGGTCTTTCTGAAACCATCAGCGCCACACATATGAACCCTTACCACGCGCCCAAGCCCCAGTGCCTGGGTATCCCGATCATCGGTGTGGATTCGCGTGTGATCAATCTTGAGTCGTTGGAAGAAGTCGGGCTCGGCGTCACCGGAGAGATCGTTGTTCAGGGCGAGCAAATATTCCAGGGTTACTGGAAGCGTCCCGACGCGACCAAAGAGGCCTTTGTCGAGCTAGAGGGAAAGCGCTTCTTCCGCACCGGGGATCTGGGCTACTACGATGAAGAGGGCTATTTCTTCCTCGTCGACCGAGTCAAGCGCATGATCAACGCGGCGGGGTTCAAGGTCTGGCCGGCCGAGGTCGAATCATTACTGTACGGCCACCGCGCCGTTCAGGAAGTCTGCGTGATCTCAGCCCCGGATACCCGTCGCGGCGAAACCACAAAAGCGTTCATCGTGCTGGCTGCCGACCAGCACGCCACGGAAGCCGAAATTATCACCTGGTGCCAGGCTAATATGTCCGCCTATAAGTGTCCCAAGCAAGTGGCATTTGTCGACGCACTGCCAAAGTCACCCACCGGTAAAATTCTCTGGCGAGCGCTACAGGAACAAGAGTGGGCAGACAATTAAAAGAGACCACCGCGTATCTCGCCAAAGAGTCCGTTTAAGGTACGCGTTTATTCAGAGCCAAGTGAACCACTATCCCGTGCGACGCCTATGCAAGATGATGACTGCGCATCCCAGTGGTAACTGTGCATGTGGATCGCCACTTTGAAGTGTCGGCATTTAATATTGCCTGGGTGAGACATATAACTTATATCCGCACCGACAAAGGCTGGCTGTATTTATCCGTGGTACTGGACCTGTTCTCACGCAAGGTCATCGGTTGGTCAATGGCCCCTAATATGTCTGCAGAGCTGGTGTGTAGTGCAATGCAATTGGCGCTTGCTCAGCCGCCGCCGCCGCCGCCGCCGGGGCTGATCTCACACTCAGATCGCGGTAG
>TARA_R110000868_G_scaffold29030_3_pt1 | contig 14027 bp, 13 predicted proteins | sample TARA_R110000868 | Tara Oceans TARA_R110000868 (sample SAMEA4397489) | marine metagenome | biome: Polar Biome; feature: [SRF] surface water layer (ENVO:00010504); material: water (ENVO:00002006), including particulate matter (ENVO:01000060) such as... | depth 5 m | reverse complement strand
TAGATTTACAACTGATTTACAATCTCGCACTGAGAAGCAGAAACAGCTTCAAGAAATTATCAAATACGTTCTCTCACAATCTGAGAAGAGATCATTTCCTTTTGATGGCGCTTCTAACGTAATCTTTCCACTTATCGCCACTGCTTGCGTTGAGTTTTCCGCTAAATGTTATCCTGAAATCTTTAAGGATGGTAACATTGTTAAAGCTAAGGTAATTGGAAACGATGATGGCGAAGTGATGAAAGACATCGAAGGCAATGAGATGCGTAATGAAGACGGTTCGATTGCTGCCCTTGATGAGACTGGCTTATTAGCTATTCAAAACGTAGGGGCGAAACTTAAGAGAGGCCAAAGAGTTGCCACAGTTCTTAACTATCAGCTAAATGAAGAGATCGAAAACTTCGAAGAAGACATGGACGCGTTGTTTGGTGCATTAAGTGCGCTAGGAACGATGTTTAAAAAGGATTATTACTCTTCTGAAGATCAAAAGCTTTGTTCTGATTTGATTTATCCAGATAAGCTAATCATGAACGACTTTGCGCCTTCTTTTGCAGCGCCCGTCACCCATATCATTGAGAAATACCCGCAAGATGTTGTTTCTTGCATTCGTTCTGGTGATTACATTGATTTCGATTTTGACCCAAACGCTCAAGACTCAGCTTCTTTCGACAATGCTTTAGACAAGAATGATGAGAAAAGCACTGGTGACGAAGCATCTGCTGGATTGGTTTTTTTCCTAGAGCAACATACTTGGATTGACTTAGACGGTGATGGCTATGCTGAGCCTTACATTGCAGTTGTTCACAAAGCTACAAATAAACTAGTTAAACTGGTTAAAAGATTTAAAGAAAAAGGTGTTAAGAGAAACAAGAAAGGACAGATCCAATGCATCGAAGCAATCAACTTCTTCGTGCGGTACATCTTCATTCCTTCACCTGATGGTTCGTTCTATGGTGTTGGTCTAGGTCACTTACTTTTCAACATCAACTCAGCGATCAACAGCTCAATCAATCAATTAACTGATGCTGGCACACTACAAAACACTGGTGGCGGGTTTATCTCTAAAGCACTAAACATTTCTGGCGGCATGAAGCCTTTCCGCCCTGCTGAATGGAAGATGTGCGACTCGTTTGGTGGGAATATCCGCGATGCAATTGTTCCTCTGCCTGTTCCAGAACCTTCTCAGACTTTGTTTGTTTTGATGCAGTTCTTGGTTAACGCTGGGAAAGAGCTTGGAAGCTTAAGAGACGTTCTAACTGGTGAGAACGCAGGGAATATCGCAGCCACGACTTACATGGGAATGGCTGAACAAGGACAGAAGCAGTTTAAAGCTGTGTTCATGCGGATCTACAACTCACTTAGAAAAGAAATCAACATCTTCTACGAGCTAGATTCTGAATATCTAAATCAAAGAAAGTACGCCGAGATCTTAGACATGAAGCTAAACGAAGTGCCGAATGTTAAAGAAGATTTTAGCATGAAAGGATATGACATCGTTCCAGTCGCAAACCCTGAGAATGTCGTCTCAATGCAAAAGTTTGCCAAGGCTCAATTCTTGATGGGCTTTATCAACTCGCCTTACGTTGAACAAAACTTACTACACAGAACAGTGTTTGAAACTGCCGGCATTGAAAACTTCGACAAGTTCATAATTCAACCACAACCACAACCAGATCCTGCTGTGCAAATGGCAACTCTTCAAGAAGAAACCAGACGCATGGAAATCCAAGCTAAGACTCAAATTGAAGCGGCTAAATTGGAACTAGAGCAAATGAAGTTGCAAAGACAATCAGCCGAAACCGATTCGAAAGTTTTAGTCAACTACGCACAAGCTGGTAAATTAGTGAAAGATACTGAGATGGCAGAGAGTAGAGAGAAACTAGACGTTCTCGACAATATAATTGACGCAGAATCAAGAAAGAGTGAGATGCAAGACCGCAAAGAAGACAGAAGATTTAGAGCGGCAGTAGAGCTAGCAAAGCTAGAGAATCAGCAAGTCAAAATCCCTTCAACTGAAATCGAATTGGAGGAATAGGCCGCTGATATTTTATTAATAACCTGAGTAAAACAAATGAGTAAATTAGAAGTACAAGAGTTAAGAGAGTGGTTAGGTAATCCAACCGCTTTGAAGTTTAAGACAATTTTAGCAAATTCTCGACTTAAATTGCTGAATGACGTGTCGCATAATTACATTGGCAGAGACCACCAATTTAATAAAGACATCATCCTAAGTAGTCTTGGAGGCTGTGAAGCAATAGAGCAAGTTTCTAATTACTTTGACGCAAAAACAGACGAAGAGTTAGAGAGCTTACTAAAGTTATTTTTCGGAGGTGTGAGTGAGTAATTTAAACACTTCTGGTTTTAACGCCGTTGAATACAGAATAATCATTTTGCCTGAAGAAGTAGAAGAAACCACAAAAGCCGGGATTATTATTCCCGATAAAGCGAAAGAAGAAATGCAGGGTGCTAAAACAATTGCAACCATAATTTCTTGTGGGGCAAAAGCTTTTGATTCTAGCACTTGGAAAGACCAGCCTAAGGTTGGAGACAAAATAGTAATTCCAACATACGCGGGATACATTTTGAACAAAAAACAAACTGATGACGGCAAAGAATACCGCATCATTTTAGATAGAGATATTCTAGCAATTAAACGTGAGGAAATATGCCAGTAATCGACCGCTCTGAAGAAATTGATTTAGACATTGGAGTCCAAATCGAAGACGAAGCTCCTGAGAAAGAAATCGCTCCTAATCCAATCTTTGAAGAGATGGAAGAGGAAGAAGCAGAAGAAGCTCCAAGGTTTGATCCGAAAGCTGAGGAAAGAGCATTTTATCAGTCTCTTTCTGAAACTGAAAAGGAAGCTTGGGACAGAGGCTGGAGAACTGGCAGATTCTTCAAAGGAAAATATAAGGATGGTACTCCGAAACCGCATAAATCAGCCGAAGACTTTTTGGCTATGCAGGAAAAGGAAACTCCAATCTTAAATGAGAGAAACAGAAAACTAGCTAAAGAGAAAACAGTCCTTGAAACACAAGTAGCTGAACTGGGCAAACAAATGCAAGTTCTGTTAAATGTTCAAAAGATTGCCCAAGAGAGCCAGTTCACAAAATCTTACGCTTCTTTAGACGAAGCAGAAGAAAACGCTATTCTTGAAGGTGACGTTGCTAAGGTTAGAGCTATTCGTCAACAGCGTGATGACTTAGCTAAGTCAAAAGTTGTTTTTGATGAGCCAGAAGTCGAGCAACCAAGAAATCAAATCAATCGCGATGAAAAAGCGCTTTTTGATAATTGGACTGCTGACAACACTTGGTTTCATCAAGACAAAGTATTGCAAGCAGTAGCAGCGGCGTATTTCGGGGATTTATCCGAAAGAATCCCTCTTCAAGAAAGGTTAGAAATGGTCACTGAAGAAGTAGAGAAACGCTTTAGCGACAAACTGGGAATTTCAAAAGCTCCTAGAGTCGAATCTGGTCAAAGAGGAATCAAGACTGGAAAAGCCCAACACTCTTACAACGACCTTCCTGCCGATGTTCGTAAGAATTGTGATTTTATGGCTAAAAGACATAACTTCTCAAAAGACCAAGTTGCTAGAATGCAACAAGAGGCAATCAAAGAATATTTTAATTAAACTGAGGTAATCATATGACTAAAGAATCAGCTAGAATACAAAAATCACACTCTCAAGAAAGATTGGAAATCCAAGATTCAAGAGAATCACGACCAACTACTAGAGACCATGAGGTTGTCAAAATGCCTGATGGAAGAGAATTTATTAGCAGCCCCCGCACCTCCCTAAAAAGAGCCGGTGCGCTATCTGACTTGCCTCAAAAAGCAGGTTTTTTACGCAGATGGGTTTCGTCTAATATACCCGGCAGAATCCAAGATTTGATCGATCTTGGCTACCGACCAGCTACCGATGAAAACGGCATTGAAATTGCTCCAATACGCGGTGGTACGAATAAACAGGGCGAAACCTTCATGAGGTACGCCATGGAAATTTCTGAGGAAATGAACGCAAAAATTGAGAGAGATAAAAAAATAAAATCTGAAGCAAATCGTCAAGAACATCTAGATAAGATGAAAGGCGCGAGCTTGGGTTATAGTTCTTCGACCTACATTGGGCAAGATACAACAAAATTCGTAACTAAACAAAATTAAAAAATATGGCAAACGCTAATATCCCTTCTGGTCTTAGACCAATTAAGAACTCTCCGTTCAACGAGATTCCTAAAAACTACTACTACGTCCCTTCAAGCTATGCAACTGCATTGTTTATTGGCGATCCTGTAATCAAAACTGGAACTTCTAACACCGCTGCTGTTTTAGGCGATGGAAGACCTTTCGCGGCTGGTTCTTTACCAGAAATCAATAAAGCAACTGCTGGTGATGCTAATAAAATCACTGGTGTTATTATTGGCTTCTTGGCTATCCCAACCAACTTAAACATAGCTTACAACGCAGCTTCTACTGAAAGAGTTGCTATTGTTGCCGACAGCCCATTCCAAGAATTCGAAATTCAAGAAGAATCTGCTGGCACTCCTTTGGCTGTTACTTCTGTTGGCTTGAACGCAAACTTAGTATTCGCTGAATCTGGCTCAACTGTCACTGGCTTGTCTGGTGTAGAATTGGACACTTCAACTCCTGCTACTGACGCAACTTACCAACTTAAAATCTTAAGATTGTTGGATGCTCCTGAAAATGCTATTGGTCAACACGCTAAATGGCGCGTTAAAATCAATAACCACACAGAAGCAAATATCGTTGCTGGAATCTAACTTATTAACTTAAAATAAATCTATCATGTCTGTAATTGTAACAGGTACTATCCCTAAAGCACTAAAACCAGGAGTAAAAACTTTCTGGGGTTCTTATACCGAAGACGATCTTCTTGCCGCTAAACTCCTTAAAATGGAAACTACCGACGAGCAGTTCGATGAAGATGTGTTAGTTAGCCCATTCGGCTTACTAACCGCTAAAAACGAAGGCGCGGGCGTTGATTACGATTCAATGACTCAAGGCTATGTGACTAGATACCAACAAAGAACTCGTGCTTTGGGTTATCAAGTTTCTTGGGAAGCTCGCAAGTTTGGTAAATATCTTAACGTGGTTTCTAAAGGTAACGAATTCCTTTCTGCATCTCTTCGTGAGACTAAAGAAGTGGATGTTGCTGACCTTTTCAACAACGGCTTTGATACTAACTACACTTTTGGCGATGGTAAAAAGTTCTTTGCAACTGACCACCCTTCTCGCGCTGGCAACTTTTCAAACACTCTTGCAACTCCGCAAGATCTTTGTGAAGAAGCTTTGGAAGAATTGTGTGTTCAAATCAAAGAAACTAACAACGACAGAGGAATTAAAGCTAGAATTAAACCAGTTCTTCTTCAAGTTCCTTCTGCTTTGATGTTTGAAGCTACTCGTATTCTTGAGTCTCAACTTCGTGTTAATACCGCTAATAACGATATTAACGCTTTGAAAAATATGGGTCTATTTTCACAAGGAATCGTGGTTAACCCACACCTTGAGTCAAATGATGCTTATTTCATCAAAACTGACGCTCCAGAAGGTGCTAAAATGATCACTGCTGTTCAAGGTGAATTTAGCAACGATGGTGCTTTTGAATCTGGAGATCATAAATACAAAATTATGACTTCTTACTCAATTGGTGTTACTGATCCACGCGGCTATTTCGCTTCTGAAGGAGTTTAGTTATCAACTGTTGTCCTAATGGGTAAAGGGGGGTGAGATTCCCCCCACAACTAAATTTTAAATATTATGACATCTAATAATTTCACTAAAGGCGTTAATAACATTACCGCTCAAAACATCTTGGGACAAATGATTCAATTGGATCCAACCCAAATGCACACTTACTTTAACGACTTCGACACTTATGCTGCGGCAGACTGGACTGTAACCGAAACGCAAGCTGGTGCAACTCAAGCACTAACTAATGCTGATGGTGGCGTTCTTTTGCTTACTAACTCAGCAGCGGATGATGATATAGTTGCTTTGCAAAAAGTGGGAGAATCATACAAATTTGTAGCAGGTAAAAAATTATTTTTTAAAGCTAAATTTGCCGTTTCTGATGCGACTCAAAGCGATTTTGTTATTGGTCTTCAAATCACCGATACAACCCCTTTGGCTGTAACTGATGGCGTTTACTTCAGAAAAGACGATGGAGACGCTAACTTAGATTTTGTTGTTGTTAAAGATTCAACAGCATCAACCGCAACTGCGGTTGCTACTGTCGTTGCTGCCACTGATATTACTGTTGGCTTCTACTACAATGGCGTTGATGAAGTGGTTTATGCTGCTTCAACTAATAGCCTAAACCCAACTGTTTTAGGTAAATTAGCAACTACCAATCTTCCTGATGACGAAGAATTGACTATCTCTTTTTGTATTCAAAACGGCGAAGCGGTAGCTAAAACTTTGTCTGTTGATTACATTTTTGCAGCTAAAGAAAGATAAATCAGGAGCAATCATGCGTAGAATAGAAATCGACATGGATTTGGCTGATGTTGCTGATAATGGAGTTTTCCTAAATCAGACACGAGGCGGCGCTAGCAACTTCAATCTTAACGGGGCTGGGGTTGTTAATGGCGAATGGGTCACGCCAGATCTATTTGCTAAACAAATTGGCTTTGCATCAACTGGAAATATTTCAGGAGTAAATTTTACTGTTTCTGGCTATCAAGACAAAAATAAGACAATTGCTATTTCTGAAACTATTGCTGGTCCTAACAATAACACTGTAGAAACAACGAATTATTTTTATTCAATTCAAAGTATTTTTGCAAGTGGAGCTGTTGGAACCAACACTAAAGCTGGTCCAGTTGACGAAGCTATTTCTCAAATTATTCCTATCGCTAGGACTAATTCCGACAGAAACGAGCGACAAGTTGGCTTGACTTTTATCGTGACCGGAACTATCAATTATACTGTCCAACAAACTAATGACGATGTTCAAAGTTTGACCGACAGAACCTTTGATTGGTTAGATCAGGATGATTCAGCTCTGGTTAATGCCACTACTTCTAAAAACGGAAACTACATTGTTGTTCCTCAAGCGATGAGAGTTAGAATCGACTCTTACTCTTCAGGAGCAGCTTTAAAAATTCAAGTCAACTAATATGGATTACCGAGTAATATGCGACAGGACAGGCTTCAAGAAATGGCGCTCAGAATGTCGCTATGAATGGAATGGCAAATTAGTTTGGAGTAAGGTCTGGAGGAGAAGACAACCGCAGGACACGCCGATTGTTTATCCTCCAGCCCAACCAATACCAGATGCTAGACCAGAGACAACGGACAATTTTATTAACGTGCCAGTACCTGATTACGATTAAATATGAAAAAATGCGGAACTAAAAAAGGCGGAAAAAAGAAATAACGCTTGCAACAATAAAAACTAAGATCTAAAAAATAATACAGCTTCTTTTGAGTAAATGTAGTTAAGCTGAGATATAAAAACTAAACTCTCAAAAGAAGATGGATTGCTTTAACCTGCCAGCAGTAGCAGAAAAATACGATAAAGACCTCGCCACTCTATCCAATATGGAAAAGATAGAGCTAACCGAGTATTATCTCAAAAATTACTTTGAAGGCACTGAGCAAACAGCAAAAGAATTGCCCCTAGAGCATTTTATCTGCAACAAAACCTACGTTAGACAGATAACCCTACCTAAAGACTTAGTCCTTACTGGCAAAGTTCATAATTTCGACCATACTAGCATCCTATCTAAAGGTGATGTAACAATCATGACCGATGAGGGCGTTACTCGCATAAAAGCCCCTGCAACATGGATTTCAAAAGCAGGCACAAAGCGCTTAATTTATGTGCATGAAGACACAATTTGGGCTACCATTCATCAAAGCGAAAATACGCTTGTCGAAGACTTAGAAAAAGAGATAGTTCATGAAAGCGATTTGTCGTGGATTAATAAAGAAAATTTATTAGGAGATAAATAATGACATTCGCAGCAACAGCAATAGGTGGAGCAGCGTTGGTTGGTGGTGGAATGGCTACTCAAGGCTATTTTGCTAACAAATCTTCTAAAAAAGCAGCAAAAGCCCAAGCAAACGCAATGGATGCGTATATCAGAGAAATGCGCGCAAGAAGCAACACAGCTATTGGCTACCAAAAACCCTACGAAGAAGCTGGCAGAAGTGGTTTAAATATGCTTCAGCAATTAGTCACTGGCAATCCTCAAGATGTTATGTCGCGTTTAGAAGCGACTCCGGGCTATCAATTCCGCATGTCTCAAGGACAAACTGGCGTTCAAAATCTTCTGGCCTCTAAGGGCGGCCTTAAATCTGGCGCTGCAATGAAAGCATTAAGTGATTACGCGCAAGGAACAGCCTCACAAGAATTTGGCAACCAAGTTGGCTATGCTCAAGGATTAGCTGGAATCGGACAAAACGCAGCAATTTCCATGGGTAACTATGAGATGCAAGCTGGATCTAATATTGCCAACTCTATGCAACAAGGTATTCTAGGTCAAGGTCAAGCAATGGCTAACCGTGATGCACAAATGGGAAATATCATTGGTGGCGGAATGAGCCAAGTTGGCGGTAGTATGATAGGTATGGGAATGCAAGGCATGAGTGGGAAACCAAAATCACCTTCTGGCTTTACCTCAACAGGTGGTGGACAGTATAATTCAAGAGCATTTATGAACTCTGGTCAATCTTCAATGGGGTATTAATGCCAGAATTAATTCAACAACAAACCCCAGATTATCTAGGTAATATTCTTAAAGGCTATCAGCTTGGTCATTTTGGTCAGCAAGCAAAAGCTAACCAGCTACAGCTTCTTGCTGCCGAACAAGAGATGGATATTAACAAACAAAAATTTGCACAAACTCAAGCTGAAAATATTTTATCACAAACAGCCTCAATGGGCGATAAAAACGCCCTTCAAAGACTTGCTGGGTTAAACCCTGTTCGTGCGGAAGGAATAAGAAAGCAACAAGATTATAATGATGTTCAAGGTGCTAGAGTTTTAGAGGCTTTTGATACTCTTCCGCAATACGCTCGCAATCAAAAAAGATGGGAGCAAATGCACAACGAATATAAAGAAGCTACTGGCAGAGAATTACCTTTGTCAGGAAGTTTTCCATCAGAAAGAAATGATCCAGCTATAGCGGAATTTAATGCTTTAAAAACTCGTCTAAAAGGCAGAGAACAAGAATTAAAAGAGCAAACAGATTTAAGCGTTCAAGAAACTGGTAAAGGATTAATGACCTTTGATAAAAAAACTGGCGAATTTAAACCAGCTCAAGTTAATGGACAAAATATTCCTGTTTATGTTAAACCTCCTTCTTCTGTTGTAAATGTTAACAATGGCGAACAACCAGCTTTCAGAAAGAAATTAGAAGAGACTTACGGAACAAAAATAGCGGAAAGATTAGACAAGGTTAACAACGATGCTGAAAATGCCGTGCAAACTAAACAATGGCTCGGTGTTCAAAGAGAGGCATTAAACAACCTTCCTAATACTGGCGTTTTAGATAGCTCTAAAATCTACTTAGGCAATTTAGCTAATCAACTAGGCGTTAAAGTTGATATGGGTAAAATTTCTAGTTTAGAGCAATTAAGCGCTGCTGGGAATACAATTACTATTCCTTTGGTTAAACAACTTGGTTACAACCCAACAGATGCTGACGCTCGCTTAATTGGTTCGACAATTGCTAACATTGGCAAAGGCAAAGCGACCAACTTACAATTAAATGATCTAATCGACCAAGCTTCTGACAAACAAATTGCTAAAGCTCAGATTGCAGATTCTTTGAGAGCGCAAGGAAGAGAAGCGGAACTTACCCAAGAACTTAGAAATTACGATTTAAAAAATCCAATTAAAGTTCGTAATCCTCAATCTTCTCAAAATAGAAATACCGTAGTTCCTTCGGCAGCAGCAATTGATGCTACAGCTAGAAAATATGGTATTTCAAGAGAGCAAGTTATCGCTAAATTAAAAGCAAAGGGGGTCATGTAATGGAGCAAGACCTTTTTCAAGAACACGGAATTGATCCTTCTCAAGATTTACAGCAATCTAATCCTATGGAAATGGGGCAGCAAGAAGCTATCTCTCCACAACAAGAAGTCGCGCCTCAAGATAATTCTGCTGATTCAATGGATTTATTTGCTGCTCATGGAATAGAAGCCCCACAAGCTCCAATAGATAAAATGGAAGCTGTAAGAAATAAATTGCTTGAAAATATCTTAAGACCAGCCGCCAGAACAGTTAGAACTGGATTATCTGGCTTGGCTTCAATAGCTGATCCTATTAATATGGCTTTGCAGCTACCTCTAGCCTCAGAGCAAACAAAACAATTGTTTGACAAGGCAACTGGTGGCTTTGCAGCTCCACGCAATACAGCAGAACAATTAGTTGATTCTGCTGGAGAATTATTTACTGGTGGCGGAGCTATTGGGAAAGGTGCAATTTTAGCAGCTAAAGGCGGTGGAAAAATAGCGCAAGCTGCTGGCAGAATGTTAGGCGTTGAAACTGGACAACAAACTGCCTCACTTGCTGGCGCTTCAACTGCAATGCCAGTAGCACAAGCAGGAACTCAGCAAGGCTTAGATGTCTTAAACGTTGCTCCTGATAGCAAACTAAGAGATGTTGCAAATGTAGGCGTGGGCTTAGTATCTGGTGTTGCTGGTGGAATTGGTGGGGCTAAAGCTGCTAATATACCTGTAAGTCTAAAAAACTGGCGCATTAAAAGCACTTTGCCAGAAGCTCAAACCAATTTATTAGGTAGAGCTAAAGTTGCAAACCAAACAATTAAAGACTTAGAAACTAAAGGAATCAGCCCGCAAGAAATTGATTTTGAGTTAAAAGGCGACGGCGGAATTGGTTTAGATCCAATTGATGTAAGTAAATCAAACCTAAGCAACATTCAAGATTTAGCACAAATTGCAGCTTCAAGAAAGATTCTTCAAAACTCATTTGATATTAGAGAACAAAGAATTATTAAGGAGCAAAACAATATTTTGAGAGGCGTAACACCAGATGAAAATGCTTTGCCGCAACTTACTCAAGAATATTTAAATTCCTTAAAAGATAAGATGCAGAAGAACGCAAAACCTCTTTATGATAGAGCGTTTAGTGTTGTTGAGCAACCAGCTACAACTGAAATATTGCCATTGCCAAAGAAGCAAGAGTTGTTGCAACAGGCAAAAGGTGGCAATAAAATATCTGATGAAGGAATGGACGCTATTTTTAACCAATACAAAGAAGCGCGCAAAACCATCAACCAAGCCAAACCAAAATCACTCACGCAATTCATAAAAGAAAATGGCGGTATTTATGATGCTGGAGGTGATTTAAAATCTATGGGTTTAAATGAGAAAGTGGGCTTCCTGAGAAAAGATCCTTACTTTACAAGAACAACGGCAGAAGGAAAGCAACAAATTAGAGTAATGCCAGATGATGTAGCGCAAAGAGCTTGGGAGAGTGGGTACTTTCCTGAAGCTCAAGAGCGACCGACTGTAAATAATTTATTAGATGCTTTAAATGAAGAAAGAGTAGGAAATTTAAAATATAGCGAAAAAGATGCAAACATAGTGCAAGCAAGAGAGCAAGCTAAATATGCTATTGATCAAATGGAAAATTATGGCATTGATATAGAAAAATACAAACAAGCGAAGGGAATGAAAGAAGAGCTTAAATCTCCATCAGAAATAATTCCTCTAAATTCTAAATTTATCAATTCTGAAGGCGATGAAATTGTTTTACAAAATGTCTTGTCTCGTCCAGACATAAAACAAGCCTTAGTTAAAAGCAGACAAGCCGCAATTAATGCAGAAGGAACAAGTGCTAGTAAATTTTTTAGAAAAGCTACAAATGATATGTCAGACAATCATCCAGTTGTTCTACATAATTTACAAAGTTATTTGAGAAGAAATTCTGGTAATCTTGATAAACTTATTATTGATGCTGATGAGGCTTCTTTAATGGCTAAAAGAAGCGATATTTTACAATTCTTAGATGACAACCTAGTTGGCTATAAAGATGCTCGCAATACTTACAGCGCAGATTTAGAAGAGTTAATGAAAGCGCAAAAAGGCACAAAAGGAATCATTGCTAATCTGCAATCAGACAAGGGCGCTGACGCAATGAATAAACTTTACAGACTAAGTCCAACTGAAATCTCAAAAGTTAAGTCTCAATTAATTGCTATCAGTCCAGAAAAATATTCTAGCGCAGTTAAATCTTTTGTGGATCAAAAAATATCTACCTTAAGAGAAAACCAAACCCTTGCTAGTTTAGTTAAAAATCCACAAGAAGCAGCTAAATTAAAAGCTATGTTTCCTTCTGCCAAAACTTATGATGGATTCTCAAAAGCTCTTACTTACATCGAGAAAACAAAACCAGTTCAAGATATTTTAAAAAGAGCTTTAGATCAAGATATTAAATCTGCGCCTCTTACTGAATCAATCGCACAGGGAGAAAGTATGCTAGGGAAAGGTATAAAAGCCGTTCCTCGTGCCGCAGGAAGAATGTTTATTGACCCTCTTTCTAATAAGATTAGTTCCCAAATTATGCTGCAAGAAGGAATAACTGGCAGGAGCGTTAAATCTGTTGATATTAAACAAGCTGAAACAATGGCTAATTATGCCTTTACTGATGAAGGAAGACAATTATTTCAACAATTAGCAAAAACTACTAAAAAAACCGATGTCGATAATTTGATGACTCAGATTTATCTACAATCAGGTTTTTTAACAACTCTCACAAATTCAAAAGGTGGTTCAGGGGATTTATCTTTAATTTCTGACGCCAACGCAAAAGAACTAAACATGAGTGAAGATGAAATACGCTCACAACTTTCAAGCCAGCGCGAAAAAGAGCCTGTTCTAATGGACGGAATTAATATTGACGAAGAATCTAAAAAAATTAAACAACGCTTTTACAGAGACTAACTATGGCACAAAGATTTTATGAACCAGTGGCAAGAATATTTACTAATGCTGGAGCGGTTGGCGTTGGCTATAAATATTACTTCTATGCAACTGGAACCACAACGCCCGTCACAACTTATCAAAATGCTGGCTTAACTGTCGCAAATACAAACCCAGTTTTATCTGACGCAAATGGTCGTTTTCCTGAAATTTGGTATTCTGATTTATCTCAATTGAAACTTATTGTTAAAGATTCTTCTAACAATACTATCGAAACAGTTGATCCAGTTGGGGCAACCGATGCCGCCGTTTCTCTTAATGATTTTGACGTGCGCCCAACTTCTTATTGGGGTTTAACTGCTGGCACATCAACAGCTTTTACTTTAATCGCCAATCCAACAATTAGCTCATACGCCAACAATCAAACTTTTGTTGTTCAACCCCATTTAGATTGTGGTGACAGCCCAACTTTAGCAATTGATGGATTATCTGCTTATGCTTGGAAAAAATATACACAGCAAGGAACAAAAATTGCGTTAAAAGCAAATGATTTAAGAGCAGGCCAACGATATTTTTGCGTTAATGATGGTGTAGATATTCTTTGCTTAAATCCGTCTTCTTTACCAATTCTTTCGGGTTCTGCAACTGCTTTAACAATTGCGTCTGGTGTTGTAACCTTAACCAACAATTCAAGCTCTTATGTTTTAGACACCGAAGGAGCTGCTGCAACCGATGATTTAGATACAATAAATGGTGGGCAAGATGGGCAAATTGTTATTTTAAATTCTGCAAATGCTGCAAGAAACGTAGTTGTAAAACACAACATAGGAAACATTTACAATCCTAATGCCTTTGATATTACTTTAGATTTAACTACCGATCTAGTTGTTTTAAGATATAATGCAACAGCGGTAAGATGGATTGTTGTTTCTGTTTCTGCTTTTGGCAGCGCTCCTTCTGTTTTAATTTTGTCTCAAACAGCTTCAAACGCGTCTTCTATTTCATTTACTGGTTTGTCGTCAGTATTTTCAAAATATGTAGTAGAATTTAACAACATAATCCCAACCAACAATGGAGCTGGGCTAATCATGCAATTTAGCACAGATAACGGCGCA
>TARA_R110000868_G_scaffold55424_3_pt1 | contig 14031 bp, 14 predicted proteins | sample TARA_R110000868 | Tara Oceans TARA_R110000868 (sample SAMEA4397489) | marine metagenome | biome: Polar Biome; feature: [SRF] surface water layer (ENVO:00010504); material: water (ENVO:00002006), including particulate matter (ENVO:01000060) such as... | depth 5 m | reverse complement strand
AGATGGCGGAGGACATGGGATTCGAACCCACGATACATTGCTGTATACACGCTTTCCAAGCGTGCGCCTTCGACCGCTCGGCCAATCCTCCGTAAGTTTCATTTATCACTGCGTCTAACTGCATGTAAATGCATTTATTGGTCTGACAATAAGTTGGGCTCGGGCCAAACGCGTGTATAATAGCGATTGTTTATTTACTAAAGGGCATTCATGAGTGACGCGAACAGCAAAAATGATTCCAAAGACTTTATTAAGAATTTGAAGGAAAAGCATACTGATAAGTCTGAGAAATCTTTTAAATCAAATGTTGAGAACCTCAAGTCCATGGACGAGCGCGCTGCCAAGATCAATTCAATCTCGCCGTCTTTTTGTACCGCCAAATGGGTTCAAAGCACGGTTATGCTTCACAACGGTTTCACTCACAGCTGTCACCACCCGGCACAGCACAAGATTCCACTAGAAGAAATTAAAGATAACCCCTCTGCTATCCACAATACAAAATTTAAAAAGGAACAGCGCCAGAAGATGCTTGATGGAGAAAGACCGGAAGAGTGTCAGTACTGCTGGAATATTGAAGACCTACCAGATGCCCATTATTCTGATCGCATTTATAAATCAACCAATGAAGTTTGGAGCTTTCCACATTTACAAAAAGTTCTAGAAGCTGGTGCTGATAAGAATATTAATCCGACGTATTTAGAAATTGCTTTTGATAACACCTGCAATTTTAAATGTATGTATTGTACTCCAGATATTTCAACAACGTGGATGGACGAGATTAAAAAGTTCGGACCCTATCCAACTCGTTACAACACAGGAAACCTCGAGTGGCTGCAGCAAGTTGGAAGAATGCCTTACCACCACTCTGATCACAATCCATATACCGAAGCTTTTTGGAAGTGGTGGCCGGATCTTTATCAAGACCTAGATACATTTCGCATTACTGGAGGCGAGCCACTTCTCAATCAAAATACCTGGAAGGTTTTAGAGTGGGTGAGTAAAAGCCCCAGAGAAAACTTCAACTTGGCGATTAATTCCAACATGGGAATTCAAAGACGCTGGATAGACAAGCTTTTAGGTTATACAAACCAAATTAGCCCCAATGTTAAGACGATTGAGATCTATACGAGTTGTGAAGCTGCTGGTGAGCAGGCGGAGTATATTCGCTTTGGCCTTAACTACCGCGAGCTCATGGATAATGTTAGACACTATCTGAAAAATTCAAACCCAAAAGATCGCGTTAACTTCATGATCACTTTCAATGCTCTTTCAGTTACAACCTTTACTGATTTTTTAGACGAAATTGGTCGCCTCAGAAGTGAGTTTAATCCACATAAAGGGTTCGATCGCATTCCTCTTATGGTTTCCTATCTCAGGTGGCCATCATTCCAGTCCGTTAAAGTTCTTCCAAGATCTGTTAGAGAGAAGTATGCCAAGCATTTTAGAGACTACGCAATTGCCAATTCAATCGAGTCGAGTGCAGATGGCTTTATTTATCTTGAAGAGGTCGACCAGATAAATAGATTGGCCGACTTTATGCTGACAGATCAAGATGAAGAGTCATTAAGCTTAGATCGCAAAGACTTTGGAACTTTTTATCGCGAATATGATCTAAGAAAAAACCTTAGCTTTACTGATTGCTTTCCAGAGTTAACAGACTTTTATCAAGATTGTCTTAACCTTTAGATTTTAATTATGAGTATACGAGTTTTTGACCTTAAATTTAGCGAAGCTGAAGAGAACGAATTTGCACAAGGTTCGATCAATATTTTGCGTGAGGGCTTTTTAACCAATCACACCCAAACACGACTTTTTGAAAATACTTTTGCCAAGCGCCAACAAACAAAGCACGCCCTCGCTGTAAGCTCTGGAACCGCTGCCTTAGAAATTGCCTTCAGGGCCATCAATGTTAAAGATCGATATGTCATTGTTCCAACGAACACTTTTATCGCTACCGGCGCCGCAATTGTTAATGCCGGCGGAATTCCCTATATTATCGATATAGAGCCAACGGGTCTTGGAATTTCCCCCGATCAATTAAATCTTGCTCTTGAGAAACTAACTCCAAACAAAATTGCTGCCATTGCCGTGGTTCATATTGGTGGGCATATTGCACCAAGTTTTCAAAGCATCCTTTCTAAAGCAAGGATGAACGACATTCCTGTTGTTGAAGACTGTGCACAAGCTACTTTTGCCAGTTTAGATAATGAGCTTGCTGGCAACCATGGTGACATTTCCTGCTTTTCATTTTTTACGACGAAAACCATGACAACTGGTGAAGGTGGCATGGTTGTAACCAATAACCCAGATCTCTACCAAAGATCACTACAGATTAGACGCTTTGGAATGAGCCTTGAGGATCCAACAGTTCATACTATGGGTGGATCAAACTTTAAAATGACTGAGTTCAGTGCACTATTGGGCCTGATCGAACTTAAGCGCGTTGATTCGCGCATTGAACGCCGTCGCCACCTTGCCCGCATCTATCAAGAACAACTTAATCCAACGTTTTTTAAATGCTTTGGTGATATTGGCAGCAGTTACTCGACTCACTACAAGCAGATTGTCCTTTTGAATAAAGGGGGACAAAGAGATCAACTCGAACAATATTTATCTTCTTTTGGCATCCCTTTTACTGGTGGCGTCTACAACACTCCTCTTCATAAGCAACCGGCGATGAATCAGTTTGTCTCCAGTTCGCAAGATTTTGGAGTGTCTGACTTTTTTAGCGCCAATCATTTCTGCCCCCCATGCTACCCCGAGCTTTTAGACCAACAAGTCTTGAGTATTTGCGGCAAGATCAATGACTGGAACCCGGCATGAGTACAAAAGATTATTTTTCACAAATCACATATTTGATGATCGAAACTAATTCATCTTGTAATTTAAAATGTAGCTTTTGCAACAGAGAGGAGCTTGTCGCCAAAGGCTGGCGAGCCCCTCTAAATCTCAATATTGAGCAGTTTCGAAAAATTCTTTCTCCTTTTAAAGACTGTCCCATTGATACCATTAAGCTTGAGGGAATTTCAGAGCCCATGATGCATCCCAAGTTTCATGATCTAGCACTAGAGCTGCGCCAGACATTTCCCGATGCATTTGTCATCATTGCCACTAATCTTCAATACAACCTAAAGAAGACATCTTTTCTAGACACCCTTGCCCATGTCGATATGGTTTACTTATCAATCGATGGAGAAGGGGAGGACTATGAAAAAGCAAGGCCTGGTGCCACCTGGAAAAGACTTGTCCAAAGCCTCGAAGATATTAAAAGTTTGGTCCCAGTAGAAGTCAGGCGCTCCAAACTACATATAAACTTTGTCTGTACAGAGTTTAACTTTCACTGCCTACCAAAGATGTATGAGTTAAAGGAAGCTTACGATCTCGCCTCTGTGCGAATTAACCTTGCCCAAAACTGGAGTGAAGATCAGCAAAACAGTCGAGATTTTCACTCAGAGATGAGAATTTTTCTCAAGCAATATGCGTCAGATGTAAAAGGCGTAGCCGAATGGCGTTACCGAGATTGTTTTTGGCCTCATAGTGGAATTATAATTGATGTCGAAGGAAATATTCGACAGTGCATTATCAACACCAGTCAAAATCCTATCGGTAATATTCACAAAGACAATGTTCGCGATATTTATAATAATTCTGAACATTATTTACGAGTCAGAGAATCTCTGGCGATTGAAGAGCCCATAGAAGCCTGTAAAAATTGTGACTACAGCTTACTAACACATGCACTAAAGGATATTTTTGAAGAGCAACAAAGCACACAGCCACCACGCTCCTTTATACGACTCTAGCGAACGGCTTCTTTTTCAACTCGTTCACCCAGGCTCTTCGGGTGCGACGTTATGGGTAATTCAAACCCAAGCACAGGTTATTGCCAGAAAACACACAACGATTAATCCCGTTAAGCTTTTAGAGCAGTATGAATGGCTAAACGCAAGAGACAGCAGCCCCTACTTCCCATCGGTCCTCAATCCGCAAGAGGGTGACAATGCTTTTAGTTATGACATGACCTTCTATGATGGGGCCCAAAGTCTAGCCTTTTATCTCTCTTCAAATGAAGTGGAAGACTCCAACCTACTCGTTAATCTAATTAAAGAACTTCAGTCTTCCTTTTACGTTTCTTCTGACCAGCACTTCTCTGCACAAAGCTACCTCTATTATCTACGTGAGAAGTTTTTCAAGAAGGTCAAAGCTTGTGAATTAACAAGACCAGACTTGCAGCCTCTGTTTAATTCTCCAACAATTACAATTAATAAACATGAATACGTAAATTTTCCAGGTCTTTGGAAGTTTTTTTCAAGTTCACAGTGCCTTTCTCTTTTTCATTCATTTAATAGTCTCTCTCTTGAGGCCATTCATGGTGATCTAACAACTGAAAATATATTGCTCGCCACTGACGGGTTAAAACTCATTGATCCAAATCAAGAGAATCATATTTCTACTATGGCCGTTGATATTGCCAAGATTTACCAGTCAATACACTCTCATTATGAGCATCTTGATACGGCTATCGTTACTACCACAAATAATTCCATCGACTTCACCTTACAGCTTGATCAAGCCTATATTAATAATTGTCACATGCTCTTACATGCGCTCGAAACAGAGCTCTCACTAAATTTGTCTGAGGTCTATTTTCACGAGGCTATTCATTTTTCGCGAATGCTTCCATACAAACTTAAAAAGCCTGAGACATTTCTGGTCTACTACGCGAAAATGATTCTACTTTTTAATTCGGTTATTCGATGAGTGTCGCTGTTTTTATCCCTTCATATAACTGTGAAGAACAAATCGTCCGCGTATTAGAACAAATCAAGCAGACAGACCTGCCTATTTACTTTATTGACAATTCCTCTAAAGACAGCGGCGCAATGCTTATTCGAGATTTTTGCCATGAGCGACCAAAGTGCAAGCTCATACTTCACAGCGAAAATTATGGATTAGGTGGCTCATTTAAAACGGCCATTGAGATTGCGAATAAATATAATCATGATTGGATTATTTGGTTTCACGGCGATGATCAAGCGACTTTAAAAGATTGCCTTCCCTTAGTTGATGGGCTTTCTTCATTGCCACAAGTTGATGCTTATCTTGGTGCTCGCTTTATGCCCAGCTCAAGGCGTCTTAATTACTCGCGATTACGTGAATTTGGAAATCGTTTCTTTAACCTTCTATGTTCTTTGGTTGTTAGACGACGGGTTTATGATATTGGTTCGGGCCTTAATATCTATCGCACTTCAAGTTTAAATCGCTTGAGAGTTGAAGAGTGGCCAAACCATATTGCTTTTGACATGAACCTACTCTTTCATTATGTCTCGAGTTCGAGACATTTATTTTTTCCCATTTCGTGGCGAGAAGTTGATCAAGTAAGCAACGCTAAAAACTTTGCAGTCGGTGTCGATGTTTTGAAATCTATTATCGTTTGGATAATGCGAAAAGAGTTAATTTTTGAGTCTTCTGACGACCCATCCAAGAGAGTCTATAGTGTTGAACCTTGACCTAGTGATGCCCATGGCCGGGCTTGGTCTTCGAGTTAAAGACCTCAAGATTGACCAGCCTAAGCCACTTATTAAGATTAGCGGTAAGCCGCTCTTTCAACACTCGCTAGACTCACTTCTTTCTTTTGCAAATGTCAGACATAAAGTTGCAACGGTTAGTGACGAAATTAATGAACTAGAAGGCTTCGCACTTATAAGACCCGAACACCAAACAAATGGACCACTTGAAAGTGCACTTTTGGCGGTTCAAGAGCTTCAAGGAGATTTGCCCTTTGCTGTTCTTGATTGTGACTTAAGTTTCACAATTAATACTTTGGTTCGTTTTGGTGCGGCCGATGCCATTATTATGACTTTCGCTTCAGATAAACCTAGGTACTCCTACGCACAAATTGCAAACGCTTCAGTCACACGTGTTGCTGAGAAAAAGGTCATCTCCACAAGCGCAATCGCTGGATGCTATCTCTTCAAGTCTAAATCAACTTTTTTGAACCTTGGGCAACAGCTTCTTAGTAATAATGCGTTAGCCAGCGAACTCTATATATCTGATTTGCTATCTGTGTACTTAAAGCATGAGCTTCGTATTAAGGCCATCGCAACAAATGAGTACTGTTCACTTGGGACAACTCAGGAAATATTGAGCTCTGGCTTTAGCATCGACTCAAAGTAGTCTCTCATCTCAGTGAATGACTTAAAGTCGCTCTTTTCATCTTTTTCGTTAATGACAAAGGATTTGAGATAGCTAATTTTTAAACGATCACTTTGTCGATCTCCGATCATGATGGACTGTGCAAGATTGATATTAAGTTCTTCGGCTGCCTGAAGTGCCATTCCTGGGTAGGGCTTTCGAAAACCACTTGGCTTTCGGTATTGATCTATGATGGCATCAGGATGAAAGGGACAGTGGTAGGTCGACTCAATCTTTATACCGTGATTCAGGTAAAAATCATGAATGTAGCGAGTTGTTTCAATAAAATCTTCCTCACTGTATTTTCCGCGTCCAATTCCAGATTGATTTGTTAGGACTACGATCAAATAACCTGCCTTACGAAAAAGTTTCAATGTTGGTATGATTTCTTTTAGAAAAATAACGTCGCTTTTTTTCCCAGGATAAGCAGTATCTTTAATTAAGACTCCATCCCGATCTAACAATAGAGCCTTTTTCTTACCCAAGCCTAACGAAACATAATCTATCACGGGCTCTGCGCCTTCTTTATTTGTTTGGTAAGAAAGTCCTGAACATACAAAGTCTGAGCCTGGCCCGAGCATACCCTTTTCGTCCCTTCGCGCAAGTCTCCAGTAAGTTGTATTATGTATGGGCTCATCAAAGCACAGGTTGATTTCAATACCATGATCAAAGTTTTGATTTGCAACTAGCTTTCCACGTTCATATGACTCGTTAATACTTTCTATTTTCATTGCTTGTGCCCACTCCTTCTTTGCTTAAAGAAGACAGATAGTTGCTTAGCGCATTCAAAGTGTAAAACTCCTCCAACAATTTCAACATTATGATTGAGTTTACTATTGCCAAAAAGGTTCATGCTACAGCTTAGTGCTCCCCCTTTTGGATCATAAGCCCCAAAAACAACTCTTCCTATTCTCGAGTGAAGTATTGCGCCCGCACACATTGCACACGGTTCAAGAGTTACGTACAATGTTGTTTTTTCCAAGCGCCAATCTTCCAATTGCTCACAGGCTTTTATGATCGTAATGATTTCGGCATGGCCACATGGATTATTGCTTTGCTCTTTAAGATTATGGCCTTTTGCTAAAACAATTCCAGCCTGATCTACAATAACCGCGCCAACTGGAACCTCTGACAAGTTTGAAGCATGCTCTGCCTGCTCAAGGGCCATTTTCATAAACCATTCATCTTCGAAGAACATCATTTTACCTTAATAAATTTAACGCCATAAGTGGCAGGTCGACCCAATAGAGTTCTTCTTTGGCTAAGAACTCTAACTCTACATTTATCGTCTTTATATCCATAAAGGCTATATTCTTCGTCAATTTCTAACTCATTTAGACTTACTATTGCTGCCTCACCTTTTCTGGTGTCATAAATTCTGGCAGGTTCACGTTTTTCACCAATTTCCACTTCAATTCTTTTATCTTTTCTGTGCCTAAAGTCATATTCGGTCCAATTTATTTTTGGATAAAATATCGGCCTATTCACTGAGAAAATTATCCCCACAATCGCGACTAAATTTAATACAAGCAGACTGGCCGCTGCAAGCTCGCCGTTAATGTAATGTATATAGGCAACAAGGACGCTGATCACAAGAGTGAAAAGTAATAACGTTAAAAAGGAGTACATCATCCGCTTGAGTGCGCGAAAGGTGAGCGCGTACAATCCTAGCCAAATCGAAATATAGATCAGTGCACCAAGTGCGCTAAATAAGTCACTAACCCTGACAAGTTCAGACAGGAAAACTAGCGTCATAGAGAGCTCCACGTAGTGTTTCACTCGGTTAACCTTAGTTGCCTCAATTTGTTTTGATAGATGAAGGATCATTTTACTATTTTCCTAATTTGCCTGTTGTATATTTCGTAGAACATTTTATCATGACTAAACTATTAACACGGAGGATTCATGAAAAAAATCGCACTTGCAGCTACTTTTGCTCTTACACTGGCCACTTCGGCATCAGCCGCTCACGGCCCAGCCGGCTGCGGTCTAGGCTCTATGCTTTTTCAAGGCAAAAGCGGTCTAGTTTTTAACGTACTTGCTGCAACTTTTAACGGTTCGTCTGGCAACCAAACATTTGGCATGTCAACAGGTACACTTGGTTGTGAGGATGCTCAATCAGCTAAAGTCTCAGCTGTGTCTTTCGTTGAAGGCAACAAGATTGCCCTTTCTAACGATATCTCTCGTGGCCAAGGCGAAACACTTGACGCTTACCTTGAACTTGTTGGAAAGAAAGCTATCGATAAGAAAAAGCTTCAAAAGTCTTTTGGCACAATCTTTACTCAAGAAGCTTCTGCTGAACAAATTCATCAAAATATCTTGGCCGTTATTTCTCTTTAGTAATGACCTTATTTTTTAGGGGGGCGCTTGTCGCCCTCCTTTTTTTTTCAACCTCGTCTCTATTCGCCTCCGCACTTGATCACGAGTGGCTCTCCTTACTTCGTTATAATGCCTATGGAAACAGCTTTCTGAGCGAAGCTGATTCAGATCGTTTTTTTCTTTCGAACGATGGACGCTCAAACCCTGTCTCTGAGTATGAAGCTCTTGCGCTAGCCATTAATCAACCTATAACAAATGATGATCATGCCGTTTGTCGATTTCCAGCTCGAACACTTAAAATTATACGGGACAAAAACCTATCTACTCTTCCCAACTTCAGTAAATGTAATAATCTTAGTCAGTACCTTAGAGCAACTAATGCTAAATCGGCCTCTCTCGTTTTTGCAGGCTATTTTATTCAAAAGCCATCGTCAGCTTTTGGTCATACATTTTTGCGCCTACACACCAATCAACAAGGCGATGCAGCTCTTTTAGACTTTGCTGTCGATTTCTCTGCAAGTGTAAATACATCGAATCCCATCGCTTATGGTGTCAAAGGTATTATTGGTGGATTTCCTGGCCGCTTTTCACGTATGCCATATTTTTTAAAATTACGTGAATACGCCGACCTTGAATCTCGCGACATTTGGGAATATCCGATTGATCTCACGCCACAGCAAACTCAACTTCTCGTTCTTCATTTGTGGGAGATGGATCAGACACATTTTGATTATTTTTATTTTTCTGAAAACTGTTCTTATCATATTCTCAGAGCGATTGAAGCTATTGCCTCGAGAGAGGTTGTGCAGCATCTTAAATTTTTTGTTACACCGCTTGATACGATTCATGCTCTTGAAGATGCCTCACTGTTGCTTCCGCCGATCAAGCGTCCTTCACAGTTTTCTATTTTGAACGCTTCCCTAAAGCGATTGAAAGGGGATTCATCTCTACAGGCAAATGCTTTTCTACAAGACCCTCTCTCTTTTTCTGGCACGCTTCCAAGCGACGCGATTACCCTCGACGCTTTTATGGAGATTTTAAACTACCGTTTTGCAGAACAACTCCTTACAGATCAAACAACACCTGAAGTGGCGAGTCTTAGACGAGAAGTTCTTATCGCTCGCTCAAAAGCGATAGACTCTGCGCCCATCGCTACAGATCCAAGTGATCGGCCTTCTTTAGGTCACCGCGGCTCATGGATTGATATATCCTATACTTTTGGAGATTCTTCTTATTTGCAGCTTACTAATACTTTTGCTGTTCACGACTTCAGGTCTAGTCCTATCGGATTTTCAAATCGTTTTCAAATGAGTATGGGTGAGTTTTCACTGCGCATTTCGGATCAGAAGATCAAAGTTGACCAGATCAAGGTTTTTGATGTTTTGAACGCCTCCAGCTCCTTTGCAATTGATTTTTCTCCCGCCTGGAGATTCTCGCTTGGGTTTGATCGCGTTAACTCGCAAGCAAGCCTTAGGCCTTACTCTCTTATAAGCTCTGGTCTATCATTTGATTTTAGCAATGAGCTTTTACTCATGTTGGCTTTTGATCTACGGCCACGATTATCAGAGGACACTAAGACTTTTCACCTACCGCTTGGGCCATCCTCAATACTTGTCTATCACTTTGACTGGCTTAGACTTGGCTTCGAAGCGAATTTTTATCGTGAAGTCGTAGATAAGAGTAATAACTATTTAATCAATCCATTCATGCGAGTAGATATTTCTAAGAACGTAGAAATTCAAGTTGAGTCAAAGTTTTCTAAGCATGAACAGCTTTTCAATCTCGGAATGACTTATTTTTATTAGATTTTAATCGCAAAGCCTAAAGTTGTTTGATACTCCCGATCACTACCTTTGGGTTTTCCTGTAAATATAACTGTGTAACCTGCATTGGCGGTAAAGTTTCCCATCAAATTAATCGAAGCACCTGTTCCGGCGTATGGAGAAACATAGATGGCGGGCTCTCTAACCGTTGTTACACCTGCCTGGGTGCGCGAGTATTCACTCTTTCTGGCATGGCCCCCGGCCCTAAGGAACCAACTCAACATGCCGCCGAAATTAATAGATGAGCGTAGACCTACCATTAAGTTTGTTACTTTTTCTTCAATGACCAGATCCTGTGTGGGAAAAGCCTCGTCGTCTTTGCCTTGTGTGATTTCTGCTTCTGCCGAAAAAATAGGAGGTCCATAGTTGGCCCTTAAGCCGTAAATCAGTCTCGACTTCATGTGTGGAGTCGGCTCAAGTTTTTGGACTCTCTCATATCCAACAATAGGCTCGAGCTTAAAGTAGCCCTGTGAGCTGCCTGATTGTGCCCAAGCAGGGAGTGTGGCGAAGAGGATGAACAATGTGGCGATTAATATTTTCATAGGACCATTATCCCAAGAAATCGTGGTGCGTTGCTAGGCGGTAAATTTATCTATTTTAGGCAAAAATGGCGCACCCTGAGCGATTCGAACTTTCGTGAGCGTTAAGGGCGCGTAAGCGGCTTTAATGCGAATCGTCCTTGCTGCTAGCGTCACGGTTGAGTGATGCATAAGCAGCAATGAATCTATTATTAAATACTTGAGTTTAAATGGCGCACCCTGAGCGATTCGAACGCCCGACCTTCTGATCCGTAGTCAGATGCTCTATCCAGCTGAGCTAAGGGTGCATAGTGAGTAGGTATTATTACTGGTTTAGGTCGTTTATTGTCAATTGTTATATGAAAAAACGGCCAACGCAACGCTATAATTTATTATAAAAGCCTACCAGGTCCGGAAATGTTTCACTAAAGGATCGACCCTTGCGCCGATCCATCTCATCGATAAAGATCTTAAAGTTCTTCTGACGTATTTTTTTGCCAGATTCTGAATCTGCTTCTTTTAGTGCCCAATCCAGTAGGAATTTCATCTTATTGATTTCAGAATAAAGAAAGGCTCCATTATTATTATTCTCAAGTACATTCTCTTTCATAAACTCGAATGCTTCATAAAGTGGGCCATAATATTCTTGATCGAGAGTCTTTAAATTTAGATAGTTCGGATCTCTAAGATAGGCAATGTCTAGGAGTAGTCTCGTTCCGCTATTTATAGGATATTTCTTTTTGATGCGGATCACTTCTTCAAGTAATTTCTTATAACCCGGTACCGACATTAAATTGAATGTACACATTAAGGTAATTCTAGAGTCTGGAATTTCTTCCAAAAATCTCTCAATGTTTTTAATAAAGAGCTGATAATCTAATCCGGGCCGAATATATTCTGCTTGCTTGCCATAGGTATCAACGCTGGCAAATATTTGTACTTCTTTTACTGCTTTCTTCTCATAAATTTGTTTCGTAAGCTCAATCGCCCTATCTATTCTTGCTTTTGGAACGCACAGGTTTGAATTGAATGCCAAGGTCAAGTTTGGATTGGGGTTATCAATAACATATTGCAATGATCTAAAGGTGGACTCTTCAAGTAATGGCTCTCCACCAGTAATTCTAAAGTTTATTAACTTTTCATAAATTTGGGGAAACCATTTCCAAAATGCAACTTCGTAAGGATTTTCTTCTCCGTTATCGCGCAACGACTTATGGGTGGGTCTTCGCGCCTCTTGATCTAAGAGTTTAACTGGTCCAAATTTACGAGCCTCAATTTCAATGCCTGAACTTATTTCTGGAACGCAATAAGTACAAGAGAGATTACATTTTTTTGAGAACATTACTTCTAAATAGCGAGGAGCAATATCTGCGAGTGCTCCTGCCTCAACGACTTCTTGATAATATGGCAGGGCCCACGATGAAGCTGACTTTGTTACACGATCACTGAAGGTTGAATCAGAACTATCTTCAACTCGCCAACAATAATTACAACCTGGGGGCCTCAAATTATTGAGCATCAATTTTCTTTGCATCTTTTTTTCCATCGTATTGTGAAGTACTGATGGATTTGCCTCAAGTTGAACTTCCGGGATTTTATGCCTTGGAGGATGGTGGCAACTATGAGTCTCGCCGTTCTCTAGATCAATAGTTACTTGAAGCCATTTAGCGAGGCAAAAGCTTGAACTAACTTCTGATAAATAGTCTTTAACTTTTTGAAGCCCTTCCTGAGTATTTACATCTATTAGATCGATATTAATTTTGCTCATGCCTCATTATAAGCACAAAACACTCCAGAGCATAAAATTTTATTTAACAAGGTGACCGATGCCAATTCTTCTAGTTGGGCCATAGATATTGAGTTCTACTCTGCGACATCGACCCTTGTCATCAAGTAATAGCCTCGAATTTTGGTCATAAAATAATACTTGTGAAACTGGACTGGAGCGCACAATACTCTCAAGAGCGATTGAGTGACCAAAGATACCGCCACTGGAAAGAGCACTTCGCTCTAGTTGGTCAAGGTCGCCAATTCTTTGGCAACCCCTCTCACCGCTTGATAATAAAGCTAGCCATGCTTGGTGATGTTTAATACTCGCCCTGGCGTCAATTGATCCGTGCGCCGCAACCATGAGTAAAAGGAAGATTTCTAATCGACGCTGTTGTATGTTTGTAGCGAACAAAACGAGAATCAATGCGAGCGGAACTGAAATTGTTCGAAGCAAGTAAGCTGTTGTGAATGAGTGATTGCCGCCATACTCAAAGATAATCACACCATAAAAGCTTAATGCGACAATAAGTATAATATCGACAGTCTTTTCTTTTTTAAGTTGCATTGCCTGCGAGAGCGCCAACCAGGACATCATCGCATAGGGGATAAAGTGAACATAATGAGCAGGACGCTTGAGAAAATCTAGAAGAGATGTAAAGTACAGCTCCATATGTGGCATCTTTCGCGTTTCCTCTACAAATGCCATACGTACAATATTAAATACAGTGAAAATAAGAGCTGAGCCAAGCCACCGAACACCAGGATTTTTAAGGGCTTCTGGAAATTGTTTTTGCTTTAGTTCAAATGCCAGAAAACTTATAAGGACAATGGGAGAAGTCTCATAGCTAAGAGTTATAAGGAAAAGTACAACCACATCGCTTGGATGCCAATTCTTCCTCCCATCGCAGTATTTTTTTAGCAGTAATAGTGACCATAGGATTGTTTCGTTGGCGATATTCAACACGAGATTATTGCCAGGAAGTATTGTTGTAAAGAATACGCAAAGAGCAAAAATAGAGTACTGACTTCTTCTTTTTATATATTCAGATAAAAAGTAGAAACCAAATGCATAGATAAACACCACATATGAGGCCGAGTAGATCTCCCGCGCCATACTAAGTTCCAGGCTTGGTATTAAGTTCAAAGTTAATACAAGGGGGAACTGGATAAGGTAATTACTTAGTCGAATCGATGGGGCATCATGATGAAACCATCGTCCATCGAAGACCTGAAGCAGAAAGTAGATAGAGTCGCTTCGAAGAGACTTCTCGCTAATAATCATCAAGATCGCGAGGAGGGCAAGAGTGATAAAAATGAATACACTTAGGGCTTTATGTTTCATGGGGAATTAGTTTAATTTCTAAATAAAAAAAGCGCCACAGTAGGCGCTTTTTAAATTCACGACA
>TARA_R110000868_G_scaffold176513_3_pt1 | contig 14034 bp, 12 predicted proteins | sample TARA_R110000868 | Tara Oceans TARA_R110000868 (sample SAMEA4397489) | marine metagenome | biome: Polar Biome; feature: [SRF] surface water layer (ENVO:00010504); material: water (ENVO:00002006), including particulate matter (ENVO:01000060) such as... | depth 5 m | reverse complement strand
CGAAAAAGGCATCACGAACTACCGCACCCAGGCGCAGGACGCGCAGGCTGTGCTGGATCAGTTCAAGCCTTACGAGTGGATACTTAAAAACGAAGGGGCAACGCCGCAAACGGCAATATCGCCTCTTTTGCAAACCGCAGCAATTCTTCGCACCGGCACTCCGGCGCAGAAGGCGCAGTCTGTAGCACAGGTCATGCAACAATTCGGCATCCCGATGGAGCATGTGCAGCAGCTTTTATCCGGTCAAGCGCAAGCCTCTCAAGGCTCCGTTGCTGATCCGCAGTACAACGCACTTGCTCAACAAGTGCAGCAATTGCAGCAATTCATTCAGCAGTCGCAGCATGGACAGCAGCAACAGTTTGAACAGCGGGCGTTGTCGGTGATTCAACAATTCGCCGCCGACCCCAAGAACATCCACTTTGATGCCGTGCAGGACAAGATGGTGGCGCTTCTCCAAGCTCCCCAAGTCATCGGCATACAGGATGGGATGTCCGAGCGTGAAAAACTGGAAACCGCATACCGTGCGGCGGTACGCCTAGACCCGAACCTTGCCGCGCAGGAACTTGCTCAACAGCAAGCCGCCACCGAGGCCAAAAAACGGGAACAGGCACAAGCGGCGGCTAACACCGCCAGAGCAGCGGCAGTGCAGGTAAGGGGCGCCCCTGGCTCTCCGATCCAAACTACCGTTGACCCCAATAACCGACGCGACGTTATCGCTAATGCGTTACGGGCGTCATCTAATTAGAGGTAAATCATGGCATTCGCTAATACGAATTACAGCGATGTTTTGGCTACCACAATCGAGTCGCGCAGCGGAACGGTGGCGGATAACGTCACCAAAAACAATGCGTTGTTGACCCGGTTGCGTGAGAAGGGGCGCGCTAAGCCCTTCTCCGGTGGCTCAACCATCCTGCAAGAACTGTCGTTCCAGTCCAACGGAACGGCGATGTACTACAGCGGCGCGGAAGTGCTTAACATTTCGCCCTCTGATGTGATTTCCGCTGCGCAGTTCCCGATCAAGCAAGCGGCAGTCGCAGTAACCATCAACGGCTTGGAGATGCTGCAAAACTCCAGCGAAGAACAGGTTATTGATCTGTTCGACGCGCGCCTTGATGTGGCTGAAGCATCCATCGAAAACCTGATCGCTACCGGGATTTATTCCGATGGCACGGGTTCCAGCGGCAAGCAGATTACCGGCTTGCAGGCGATGGTGGTTGCTACTCCGACGAGTGGCGTGGTCGGCGGTATCGACCGTGCTACGTGGTCGTTTTGGCAAAATCAGACCTTTGATTTTTCCACCGACCTCAGTGCCTCGGCATCGGCATCCAACATCCAAACCGGCTTTAACACGCTGTATGCGCGCACGTCGCGCGGCTCGGATGTGACCGACCTGATTCTGTTGGATAACAAGTTCTGGGGATTCTTCATGTCCTCATTGCAGAATATCCAGCGGTTTCCGGGTTCCTCGAAAATGGCCGAATTGGGCTTTGTCGCAAGCAAGTACATGAACGCCGATGTGGTGCTGGATGGCGGGATTGGCGGCAACATCCCTAGCTCGACCGGTTATTTTCTGAACACCAAGTACATTTTCTTCCGCCCTCACCGGAACCGCAATTTCGTTCCGATTGGCGACGAGAGAATGTCCACTAACCAAGATGCCATAGTTCGGTTGATCGGGTGGGCGGGTAACATGACCGCATCCGGTTTGCAGTTCCAAGGCATTCTCACGGAATAGGAGAAAATCATGCCTGATTACGTCATTGATGGAAAAATCGGCGTTGATTTGACAGCTACTTATGTGTCAACTTCTGCCACTAGTGCGTTGCTTCCCCATACACCGGGAACCATCGTAAGCACGACTCAAAACGGGCGGTATGTGTTCGCCCGCGCTGAATCGGACATTGCTGCTTTCGACTGCGTCATTTTCTCGACGTATGCGGATTCGGCAAGTCTCACGCCCATCCTTCGCGCAAACCCAATCACCACAACGAATGCCGCAAACACCGGGTATTCAATGGTGGGCTTCGCGCAAACCGCGATTTCGTCCAGCAACTACGGATGGATTGCGTTGAATGGTGTGGTGCGGGTGAATCTGCTGGTAAGTTGTAACCCGCGCGTGCCACTTTACACGACTTCAACAGCGGGCAAGCTCGACGACACCACCGTGTCGGCTGGCTACATCCAGGGCGTTGTCGCCAACACATCGGCTACTTCCGCTTCGGCTCCGTTCTGCATTGTTAATAATGCGGGTTTGATGACCTCAAACCCCGTGTAACGGGAGGCCCCTTCGGCAACGGAGGGGCCTTTTTAATGACTTTCATCCCCATGAAGATTATCGGCAGTTGCATCGCGGACGACGAAACGCTGTTTTGCAATATGGAAGCCGCGATTGCGAGAGGTCTGCCGGAAGTGTTGAAGCAGACGCCGGCGCACGACATGCCGATTGCGTTAATCGGCTCAGCTCCGAGCGTCAAGGGACAGTTGGAAATCATTAAAAAGATGCGGCAGGCAGGAACAAAACTGGTTGCTATCAAGGACGCCCATGATTGGCTGATTGAGCAGGGCGTTGTGCCAGATTACGCGCTGGCGATAGACCCGCAGGAGCATCGCTGGAACTGCTTTAAACGCAAGAATGCCAGAGTTAACTACATGATCGCGTCACAGTGTCACGCTGCGATGTTCGACCATCTGCGGGGGCTTAACGTGACCATCTGGCATCCCTACGTGATGAAAGAGCAAAAGCGCCCTCGAAACCGTATGCTGGTTGGCGGCGGCACGACTTCCGGCTTGCGTGCTATTTCCCTGTTCTATGTGCTTGGATATCGCCATTTCGCGCTGTTCGGGTTCGATTCCTGCTGCGATAACGGCGTGCTGCGCGTCAACGGCGACTTGCCGAAAGCGGGCGATGAGCTTAACGAGGTTCGCATCGAGAGGGACGGGGAGACATTTTACTGTACGCCCTCAATGGCGTTACAGGCAGAGCATTTTCAGGATTACTACGACTGGATACCTGACGCGCATTTTTACGGTTACGGGCATGGGCTGATTCAAACAATAATCAAGAAGCGTGCAGAAAACGCCACGGAGCTGCAAGCTATTCACGACGCCCCGCCAGCGGCTAACGGGCGCGTGTCTTTTATTCACTGGGGTAGCGACAAGGATGCGTCTTACCGATACCGCGCGAGGACTCCTGCACAGGAGTTGGGCGCGTCGCTAAACGACTTTACGGCTGATACGCTGGTGTTCTCCAAGCCGCAGGCTGACGAGTTGATGAAGATGGCGCGGGCCAAGGCACGCGGCGCATGGGTGGTGGTGGACTTCTGCGATGACCACTTTGATTGGGTTCATTACAAGGACGCGCTTAAACTGGCCGATGCGGTAACTTGCCCGACTCAGGCTATGGCGGATCGCATCAAGGAATTGGGCCGGGACGCGTCGGTGATCCCAGACCCCTACGAATACACCCACATGCTGCCGCACTGCAACGGCATCAACCTGCTGTGGTATGGGCATGGCGTCAACCGCGCCAGCCTGCAAAGGATACTCCCCGACATCGATGGCTACCCCTTACGAGTGGTATCGAACTTCGGTGGAACGATCCCATGGTCGCACGAAACCATGCTGCGGGAATTTGCCATGGCCGATATGGTGCTGATCCCGTTCACCGAGAAATACAAGAGCAATAACCGCACGCTGGAAGCCATCATGCAGGGCTGTTTTGTGGTGGCTGAACCGCATCCCGCACTAGAGGGCATCCCCGGTATTTGGATCGGTAACATTAAAGAGGGCATCGAATGGACACGGCAGAATTTAGCAGCGGCGCGGTTGAAAACTTCCGAGGCTCAGAAATACGTAATGGACGAATACTCGCCCAAAACCCTTGGTGCAATGTGGAGGAAAGCTATCCAACGGCCTACAACCTCGGCTGTGGCACCAAAAAATGGGACGGATGGATAAACGTCGATATGGAGTCTGATGTCTCGGACATTAAGTGCGATCTTCGCAAACTGGAAATTGCCAGCGACAGCGCTGATGCTGTGGCGGCAATCCATGTAGTCGAGCATTTCCAGCATTGGGAGGTGTTCGACTTGCTGACCGAATGGCGGCGAATACTGAAACCTGGCGGAAAGATGATTCTTGAACTTCCCTGCATGGATAAGGTTTTTGGCTACATAACGGACTGCGTTAATACGAGAACGGAAATGCAGGGCTTTATGACACTGATGGCGCTATACGGCGACCCGCGCCACAAGGCGGTGGGCATGATGCACAAATGGGGGTGGTTTACGGAACCGTTGCGCGAAATGCTGCAAACCGTGGGTATGCGCGACATCCGGCAGTGCGACCCGCGCTATCACTTTGTCTGCCGTGATATGCGATTTGAGTGCGTCAAATGATCGCCGGCGCCCTACCCCATGCCGAGCGCCACGAACAGATGGCGAAAGCGGTAAAGCTGTTTCCCATGATGAAAAAGCGTGCTTTAGATGGATTTTCTGACCGCCGCCTTTCGATTGTGTGCTACGGGCCGAGTCTCAATGATACGTGGCTCGACATTCGGGGGCCGATGATGACGGTATCCGGGGCGCATGATTACCTGTCGATGCGTGGATGTATCCCGCAATGGCACGTTGAATGCGACCCGCGCGAGCACAAGGCAATCATGCTTAAACGCCCGTCGCGGGCTACGAAATACCTGATGGCGTCCTGCTGCCACCCGAAGTTCTGGGAAACCCTGAAAGGCCACGATGTAAGGCTGTGGCACCTGATTAACGGCAACGACCTGGAAACGCCGCTATGGGTGAAGGAAAACCACCTAGAGGGCATTGATTGCATGATCGGCGGAGGGTCAACGGTGGGAATGCGGGCGCTGGAAATCGCCGCTGCGATTGGTTTTCGCCGGTTCAATATTTACGGCATGGATTGCTCATTCACCGATAGACATCATGCCGGGGATCACACCGGCAAGCGGCAGGCCGAAATCACGGTAACGGTGGGCGGCAAGCGATTTACCACCAGCCCGCAAATGTTGCAGGCATCGCAGGAGATGGCAGAGTTTATTTTAACGATGGACGCCGAGGTAACAATGCACGGCGAGGGGCTGATGCAGGAAACAGCAAGACTAATCAACGAACGAAAGGCGGCATAATGGACATTCAAGTTGGCGAGGCAGGATGGCGCAAAGAGGACTTTTCTGAGGACACGCGCGGCAAGATGCTGGTGCTTTTCTACGCGCGCCAGGTGAAGCACAATTACCGTTCGGAACATGAAAAGCGGCCTATTTTCATTGAAAAAGTATTCATCAAAAAGCTGATTCCGGGCGATGGCCGGTTGGTGATCGACCGTCCGATGCGCCCGGAGGACATGGACGAGTTTCCGGTGGAGTGGGCGCGTTGGGAGCAGAAAAAAACCAACCTCATACAAGGCACGCCGCTGGACGCATGGCCTATCCTCTCCGATACGCAAAAAGCCGAGTTTCGCGCCCTGAATATCTTTACGGTGGATCAGTTCGCAAAACTGGCCGACGAGGCCGGCAGTCGAATTATGGGGTTCAACGATCTGCGGGCAAAGGCTCGCGCTTTCATCATGGCAGCGCAGGACTCGGAGCTGATGGACAAGATGCGGGCCGAAACCGATGCAAAACTGGACGCGCAAAACGCTGAAATGGCCGAATTAAGGGCGCAGATCAAGGCGCTGACCGATGGCAAAAAAGGCATGTCAGACGAAGCCAGGGCCGCAGCCAGCGAACGTATGAAAAAGATGCACGCGGACAAAAAGCGGCAAAAAGAGCAAGTCTAATGTATACTACTGACGTGATCGCCGCACCCGGCGCTGTTGGCAAGCAAAGGATGCGACGATATGAGTTACACCCTACTTGAGCTAGTAGACCAGATGAACGGGGAACTGGGCTTAAACCAGCCCGTTTCCGTCATCGGCAACTCAAACAAGGACACCAAGCAGCAGCTTGCGCTAATAAATCGGTTAGGCAAGGACTTGGTTCGGGACTTTGAGTGGCAGCGGCTGGTAAAAGCATACATTTTCCAGACCACCGCTGCGGTCACTACTACCGGTGATGTAACCAGCGGTTCCGCCGTAGTCACCGGGATTCCCTCTACCACCTCCATCGCGGCTCAAAACGTAGTCACCGGCACCACCGCATCCGGCCTCGCGCCGTATGTGGAAGTGCTTACGGTTGACTCCAGCACGCAGGTCACGCTTACGCAGCCGGTCACAACTTCCGGGACAGCGGTATCGCTCACGTTCGCCAAGCAGGACTACGCGATGCCTGCGGGCTACGACCGCATGATTAGCGATACCAACTGGGACAGGGCAAACCACTGGCGCAACCTCGGCAGCAAAACATCGCAGGAATGGCAGTGGCTACAAGGCGGGGTAATCTCGGTTGGGCCGCGCGAACGCTATCGCATCTACAACAACAAGATGCGGATATTTTCCGCGCTTACGTCTGTTTATACCTTCGCGTTTGAGTATGTCGGAAACTATTGGGTAGTGCCGACCGGGGGCGATGCCGGCACGAAATCGGCGTTTTCACTCGACACCGATACCTGCGTGTTCCCCGATGACCTGATGCTGGCGGGGCTTAAGTTCTATTTCCTGAAGGCCAAAAAACTCGATTGCGGCGTGGAGTTGGGCGAATTTATGCGCTCATTGTCTTACTGTAAGGCGCAGGATGTGCCGACGCCGAGCCAGTCTCTCACGCCACAGGTGCAGAGTGAGTTAGTCGGGCCGTGGTCGATCCAAGATGGGAGCTGGCCGCAATAATGCTTAACGCATTCCGTCAAGCACCGCGCACGCAAAAGTCCGTAAGCCGCAGTATTGCCGCGCCGGTCGGTGGCTGGAACGCGCGCGACGCGCTCGGCGCGATGGATAAAACCGACGCGGTGACGCTGCAAAACTTCTGGCCCGGAACCTCGGATGTTGTATTGAGATCGGGCTATACACGCTACGCCACGGGAATTACCGGGCAAGTGGAAAGCCTGATTTCGTATTCTTCCGGCACCGCTGGGAAGTTGTTCGCGGCGGCTGGAACTGCGGTCTATGACGTGACCGCAGGAGGGGCTGTGGGCGCGGCTTCGCTCAGTGGCTTAACCAATGCCCGCTGGCAGTACATCAACATCACCACGGCGGCTGCATCCTACTCCATGATGCTTAATGGAGCTGACAAGATGCGCATCTTTGACGGGTCCGCATGGCACGCGGATGGTGACGGTGCACCGTATGACATCACCAACGTGAACAGCGCGACTTGCGCGAATATAACCCTGTTCAAAAACCGCGTATGGCTGATTGAAACCGGGACGTTAAAAGCGTGGTATTTGCCGATTAACTCCATTGGCGGGGCTGCGACGGCTTTGGATATGTCCACCATAGCGATGGATGGCGGCTACCTTATGGCGGCGCATACCTGGACGCTGGACGCGGGCTTTGGGATGGATGATTACCTTGCTTTCATTACCAGCAACGGCGAGGTTATTGTATGGAGACTAACCGACCCCACGACACCCACAGGGATAGCGTTAATCGGCGTTTATCGAATTGGTAGTCCGATTGGGCGGCGCTGCATGATGAAGTATGGCGGCGATCTGCTGATAATCACGCAGGACGGTGTAGTGCCGATGGCCGCGAGCCTGCAAAGTTCAAGGCTTGATCCTCACGTATCACTGACCGACAAAATCACCTACGCGGTATCGCAATCCATATCGAATTATGGATCAACGTTCGGATGGCAGTTGTGCGAACACCCCAAACAAAACCAGCTATATCTTAACGTCCCGGTAAGCGTTGGGACTCAGCAGCAGTATGTGATGAACACGATCACAAAATCGTGGTGCAATTTCACCGGCTGGTATGCCAACTGCTTCCAGACATACAGCGACGATCTTTACTACGGTGGAAACGGCTTCGTTGCTAAGGCATGGGACGGACTGGCGGACGATACATCCAACATCAACGCAGTCGGGCTGCAGTCGTTTCAGTATTACGGCGCGGCACAGCAAAAGCGGTGCAGCATGATACGCCCGCATTTCCTCACCAATGGATCGCCATCCATCTATGGCGATGTGAATGTGGATTTCGATTTATCCGATACCACTGCGGCGCTGGCTTTTGCGCCAACCACCTACGCCACATGGGATAACGCGGTGTGGGATCAGAATATCTGGGGCGTGTCGCTAAACCCCACGGCTGAATGGCAGGGCGCAACGGGTATCGGCTTTTGCTTCGCGCCGTTCATCAAGACCGCAACGCAGGGGATCGAGCTGCGCTGGTTATCCACAGATATGGTTTTCGAGGTCGGTGGTGTCCTTTGACATTACAAACGACCATTCTGCTGGCTATTGGGCCGCTCATGTTCTCGGCTGCGGCTATTTCGAGGGCGGATCACGGTCTCTTGGACTCAAGCGCAATGGTCAGTATGTCGCCGCCGTTATCTACGAGTGCTGGAACGGAAAATCTGTGGTGTGCCACATCGCAGCGGATGGACGCATGACGCCAGCCTATATCGCCGCGATATTCGATTATCCGTTCAACGTGTGCTGCGTGAGCAAGATCATTTGCCCGGTATCGAGCGATAACAGCCAGTGTCTGAAATTCGTGCGCAGCCTTGGCTTCACGGAAGAGGCGCGGCTAAAAGACGTTACGCCAGATGGCGATTCGGTTTTGTTCACCATGACGCGAGAAGCGTGTAGATTTATAAAGGAACGATATGGGAAAAAGCTCACCTTCGCCACCGCCACCGCCTGATTATGTCGGCGCAGCACAAGCCCAAGGCGTCGCGAACAAAGAATCGGCAATTGCCAGCAATCTGCTGAGCAACCCGAATGTTTATTCGCCGTATGGTAATCAGACCTTTGCTGGTGGTGAGGATGGCACGCGCCCCACCATGACGCAAACGCTCACGCCGGAAGCACAGGCGACGCTGACGCAGCAGCAGCAAGTGCAGCGCCAGCTTGCGGAGCTTGGCGGGCAGGGCGTGCAGACCGCGCAGGGCGTGATGGGTACGCCGTTCGGTTTTGGCGGGCCACAGGTTCAGACTGGGCTGGATACATCTGGAATTGCACGGATGCCGGTCAACGCCGGGATGACAGGACAAGACGCGATTATGTCGCGGCTGGAGCCGATGCAACAGCGCCAGCGGGTATCGCAGGAAACGGCGCTGACCAATCAGGGCTTGCGTCCCGGCATGGAGGCATACGACAACGGCATGAGGGACTTTACGCAGGGGCAGAATGACCTCAAAACGCAGGCTGCGTTGCAGGGCATAAACCTCGATATGTCGGCCAACAATCAGGGCTTTAACCAAGCATTGCAAGGCGGGCAATTCGGAAATACCGCACAGCAGCAGGCGTTAGCGCAGGCGATCCAGCAACGACAAATGCCGCTGAACGAAATCACGGCGCTGATGAGCGGGTCGCAGATACAAACGCCGACATTCGGGTCGTATCAAGGCGCATCCATTCAACCGGCACCCATCATGCAGGGAACGATGGCGCAGGGGCAGTCGGCTATGAATATCTTTAATCAACAGCAGGCGGCGAGCAATGCCCAAAACGCTGGCTTGTTTTCTCTCGGCGGTTCAGCCCTTGGCGCGGCGTCAATGTTCTTTTCTGACCGCCGCTTGAAGTCGAACATTCGCCGCATCGGCACGCACCCGCTCGGTATCGGTATTTACGCATACGAGATATTCGGCATTCCTGACACCGGCGTGATGGCGCAGGAATTGATGGCGGTTAAGCCAGATGCCGTGCACGTGCATCGCAGCGGATATTTGATGGTTGATTACGGAGCATTGTAATGCCTGAGATAAACCTAAACCCCTACAACGCCGAAGCAGATGCTATAGCCCGCCGCCGCAAGCTGGCGGAACTGTTGGCGGCTCAGGCCTCGCAGCCGCTACCGACCAATGAAACGGCGGGCGGCTATGTCGTGCCGGTTAGCCCTTACGCGGGGCTGGCTAAGATGCTACAGGCTGGCACGGCGGCTTATGGCAACTACAAGGCGGACAAGGACACCAAAGCACTGAGCGAGCGGCAGGTATCCGACAGATCAGCCACGATGGATGAATTTGCCAAGGCACTGGCAGGCACGCCAGCGCGCGGCGCGGTGGCAATGCCGCCTGGGGAATTGGGCGGCGGGCCGGGGCGCGAGGCTGTTCCGGCGCAGCCGGGGAGTCCGATGGCGGCGATTGCGGCGCTATTGGCGAGCAAAGACCCCTCATTGCAAAACGCCGGGATGAGCGCGCAACTTGCTGCTGTGGCGGCAGCGCAAAAAAGTGCCGCGGAAAGCCCATACGCGAAAATTGATCCGTCAAAATTTACGCCGGAAAGCATCGAGCAATTCACCGCTGGAGGCGGGAAAAATTACAACCTGCTGCGTGCTCGTGACAAGCTGGAGTTCGTGAATACAGGCAGTGCCATAACGCCGATGAATCCGTATGGCGGCACTCAGGCGGGGCAAGCTATGCCCATTGGGGTTTCTCCCAATACAACGGCAACTTTGAATATGGATATGTTCAAGCATTTGAACTTGTCTGAAAACCAAAGGCGGCAACTTGAGATAGCGATTGCTAACGCCAACACCTCTGCGGCCAACGCTCAAAATACCGGGATCGAAACGCAATTTAATACGGGCAGGGGAGTCCAACCGCCTACCCCGTTCCAGCAAGGTGGTTTCTCTGCGCCTGTTCCGGGGGGTAATGCGGCGCCAGTGGCACCGCCAGCCCAACCGACGCCAGCGCCGACGCCAGCGAATTTCCCGCGCATCGACCCCGCTACGCAAAGCGCCCGCAATGCCGAGCAGATCGCGCTCCTACAGCGTGAATTGACGCTGCCTGTAAACAGTAACCCGGCAGACCAGCAGCGTATCCGTGCGGAGATAGCTAAGCTATCGACTGGACAGCCTTTCGCGGCTCCCGGTGGCGATCCGCTGCCGCCAGCGACTCCTAAGACGCAGCAGGCAGCGGTATTGCATAGAACAAATGCGCAAACCGATGCGCTGCAACAATTACCGCAGGTTATTTCGCGCGCAGAGCAGGCGTTGCAGCAAATAGACGACATGGTAGGAAGTGTTGACGGAAAGAAACCGCCACATCCGGGATTTTCCGATGTTGTCGGCATGGGCATGCCGGGATGGAGATTCGTCCCCGGAACTGATGCAGCGGACTTTGATCGTCGCCTTGACCAAATCAAAGGATCGTCTTTCATGCAAGCGTTTGAGTCACTTAAAGGCGGCGGACAGATAACTGAAGTCGAAGGCAAAAAAGCTACCGATGCTATTGAAAGAATGGCTCGCTCTCAATCTGAAAAGGAATTCACAATCGCAGCAAGAGAGTTTCAGTCTGTGGTGAGAACTGGCGTAAATAACGCTAAGGCGAGAGCGGGGCAGGGAGGGACTAACCAAATTGTGGTGGATTGGTAATGCCTTACGAAATAAAAACCAAGGACGGTATCGTTATCAGGGGAATCCCTGATGATGTAAGGCCAGACGATCCCCGCCTAAAAATGCGGGCGGAGGCGGCTCGCGGTTCGCAGCGGGTGGAGGCGGCTCGCGGTTCGCAGGGAGTGCCGGCGACGCCTCAAGGCGCAACCACGATGCAACGAATACAGGCCAGCGTGCCGATGCGTTTAATTCAGGGTTTTCGCGATCCTATAGACGCGGGCGCGCAAATGCTTTCGCGTTTAGTACCTGATGCTGTTACGGATGCGCTGGATTACATACCAAGCAGGATGCGTGGCAGTGATAACCCGCTAATAAGTGGTTTCGCCAATGCTTATCTTGCAGACCCGCGACCGAGAGCCATTGATAAAAATATCCGCGAGACAGAGCAACAGTATCAAGCGGCAAGAGAGGCAACGGCACCCGTAACACTGGACAGCTTGATTACCGGTAAAAAAGACCCTGGCATGGATGTCGCGCGATTCACTGGACAAATATTTAGTCCGGCGAACGCGGCGCTGGCAAAAACCATCCCTGCCGCGGCCATGATCACGTTGCCACGGATGGCGGCAACGGGCACGTTTACTGGTGCCGTGGGATCGGCATTGAACCCGATAACCGATGAACGCGAGCAGAATGAGTTTTTAAAAAACAAGGCCATTCAAACCGGCGTTGGTGCTGCTGTGGGCGCTGTTGCCACTCCGGTAATCAGCAAAGTAATACAAGCCGTTGCGCCTTATGTTGAGCGCGTGATAAACAAAATAACAGGCACTTCGCAGGTAGCGGTTGAGCGGGCGGGATTGGAGGCTGACAGGATACTGACCAATGCCCTGCGCGACGTTGGGCATTCGATAGACGATATGCCGAAGGCGCAGTATGACGCACTGCGCAAACAGGTTAATGACGCACTGAAGTCGGGCGTAAAACTTGACGCAGCAGCATTGCTTAGAAAAAGCGATTTCGATGCGGCTGGATTACCTGCGACATTGGGGCAAATTACCCGCGACCCGCAGCAGTTTGCACGCGAACGCAATCTGCGCGGAGTTGCTGGTGTAGGCGAGCCGTTGATGGCTCGCTTTCACGGTCAGAATCAGCAGATACAGCAGGATATAGGAGCCTTCGCAAAGGGAGCATCCGACAAGGTAACGGCTGGCGAACGACTCGCGCAGGCGCTCGCGCAGACCGATGAAAAAATGAGGTCTGCAGTGAGTGGCGCTTATAAAGCCGCTAGGGAATCAGCGGGTAAAGACCTTGATATACCGATGGCTGGCATTGCACAGGATGTCACTGATATATCAAAAAGATATGGCAATAATCTGCCAAGCGGAATTAAAAATATGTTTGATGATTTCGGCTTGTTTAGCGGTCGCCAAACAAAAATATTCACTATGGAGGATGCGGAAGCAATAATCCAGCAGGCGAACAAACTACGCGGAAATGATCCGGCGACAAATAGCGCACTTAGTGAGATAACAAATTCACTAAAAAAGGCAATTATAGAAACCAGTGCAGAAGGCGGCCCGTTCGCCGCTCCGAGGGCATTAGCTGCGCAGCGTTTCTCCATGCAGGATGCGGTTCCGGCCCTGAAAGCCGCCGCAAACAACGAAGTCGCAGCAGATGATTTTGTTCGCAAGTTCGTATTGAATGCGCCTACGGAACAAGTCAAAAAAATGGCTCAGATATTGAGCGACCCGGCCAGACAGGAAGCAAAGGCGCAAATCGGCGCAACGATCCAGCGCGCAGCATTCGGTGAAAACATGGCTGGCGACAAGATATTGGCACCAGAAAGGCTAGCCAAGGCATTGCGTGATTTAGGCCCGCAGAAGTTGAGCGCGTTTTTTGATACGGCAGAGATTGACCAGTTAAACCGTTTGGCTCGCGTCGGCGCTTATATAAACTCGACGCCTACCGCCGCAGCGGTCAATACGTCAAATACGGCAGCCACCGCGATGAATCTTGCTTCGCAGATTCCGGGCGGCGAAAAGCTGCGGCTACTTGCTGCGGTTACTCAACCGATTATTAACCAGCGTGCGGTTAATAACGCGATGAACGCAGCGGTTCCACAGTCTGCCAATGTATCGCCCGACGCGGTAAGAAAAGCGCGTCTTGCTTCTGCTCTCGCTGGAATCGGCGTCGGAAATGCGACCGGATCGGCGTTCCGATAATGAGAACAAATACCACCACAGCAGTATCCCTAGGGGATTTGCTATGTATTTTAGAGCATCGTCCATAAGGAAATAATACCATGTCTTACAATGGCAGCGGAACGTTCCTAGTCAACTCAGCCGGCCAGCCGGTAGTGACCGGCACGACCATATCATCAACGGCATTTAATGCCCTTACCTCTGATCTGGCTACGGGGCTGTCCACCGCTTTAACCAAGGACGGACAGACCACGCCGACAGCGAATATACCGCTCGGCGGGTTCAAGCTGACCGGCTTGGCGGCGGCTACGGCCCGCACGGATGCGGCGAGCCTTGCCAATATTCAGGATGGAACGGGCGTTTATGCCGCAACGGTCGCAGGCACGGCTGACGCGATCACGATTGCGCCCTCGCCGGCAATCACCGCATACGCGGCAGG
>TARA_R110000868_G_scaffold343120_7_pt1 | contig 14035 bp, 11 predicted proteins | sample TARA_R110000868 | Tara Oceans TARA_R110000868 (sample SAMEA4397489) | marine metagenome | biome: Polar Biome; feature: [SRF] surface water layer (ENVO:00010504); material: water (ENVO:00002006), including particulate matter (ENVO:01000060) such as... | depth 5 m | reverse complement strand
GCTTTGACACCTATTGGCAATAATATTGAAGAGTATTGGGAAGGCTTAAAGAGCGGAAAAAGTGGTTCAGCACCTATTACTTATTATGATACGGAGAAGTTTAAAGTAAAATTTGCATGCGAATTAAAAAACTACAATGCAGAGGATTATTTTGATAGAAAAGAGGCCAGAAAGTTGGACAGGTTTGCTCAATATGCGCTAATTTCTTCTGATGAGGCCATAAAGGATTCGGGACTGGATCTTGATAAATTAGACAAATTTAGAGTAGGAGTAATTTGGGGAGCTGGTATAGGCGGGTTGGAAACTTTTCAGAACGAAGTTTTAAATTTTGCCGCAGGAGATGGTACACCAAGGTTTAATCCATTCTTTATACCTAAAATGATTGCCGATATTGCCCCAGGGAATATTTCCATTAAGCATGGTTTTATGGGACCCAATTATACTACGGTATCTGCTTGTGCATCTTCCGCCAACGCTATCATTGATGCTTTGAACACTATTCGTTTGGGATATTGTGATGTTGTTGTTACTGGTGGTAGTGAGGCAGCCGTGACCATAGCAGGAATGGGAGGATTTGGGGCAATGCACGCCCTTTCCACTCGTAACGAAAGTCCTGAGACAGCTTCCAGGCCATTCGACGCTACAAGGGACGGATTTGTCCTTGGAGAAGGAGCAGGAGCTTTGATTCTTGAGGAATATGAACATGCCAAGGCAAGAGGAGCAAAAATTTATGCCGAAGTGGCAGGTGGAGGTCTATCAAGTGATGCTTACCACATGACAGCACCACATCCGGAAGGAATTGGGGTTGTACGTGTAATGGAGAATTGTTTAAAGGATGCCGGACTAAAACCAGAGGATGTAGATGCCATAAATACTCATGGTACCTCAACACCACTGGGGGATGTTGCTGAACTAAAGGCCATTTCCAAGGTTTTTGGTGATCATGCACCCAATATGAATATAAATTCTACAAAATCAATGACAGGGCATCTTCTGGGTGCGGCAGGAGCTATAGAGGCCATAGCCTCTATTTTGGCCATGGAGCATGGACTGGTGCCACCGACCATAAACCATACTACGGTAGATGAAAATATTGACCCTAAATTAAACCTGACCCTTAATAAGGCGCAAAAAAGAGAGGTAAATGTTGCCCTGAGCAATACTTTTGGATTTGGAGGACATAATGCATGTGTGATATTTAAAAAAATTAGCTAATTCAAAATATGAACGCTTTTTCCAATTTATTTAATTCCCATTCAAAACAGGATGGGGATTTTTTTTTGGGAATGAAAAAAATACTGGGATTTAAGCCTAAAAACCTGGAAATTTATCAAAAAGCGTTCGTTCATCGCTCTGCCAATAGAAAGGACAAAGATGGCTTCCCAATGAATTACGAGCGCTTGGAGTTTTTAGGCGATGCTATGTTGGGAACTATAATCTCCAAACACTTATACAGTAAAGTACCTGATGGGGACGAAGGATACCTGACCAAAATGAGGTCTAAAATTGTAAGTAGGGAACATCTGAATGAGTTGGGAAAAGACCTTAAACTAATTGATTTTGTGGAGAGTAGGATACCTAAAACCCGTTTTGGCGACAATATCCACGGCAATGTTTTTGAAGCTCTGGTAGGGGCAATATATTTGGATAGAGGGTATAAATATTGCGAAAAGTTTATTAGTAAAAGAATTATTGATCCCTATGTGGATATAGAACAATTGGAAGGTAAGGTTATAAGCTACAAGAGCCTGGTCATCGAATGGTGCCAAAAACAAAAAAAATCCTTTAATTACGATATTTACGAGGACACAGGTAATGATGTTATTAAACATTTTGCAGTGAAATTGTCCATAGGGGGTAAAATTGTAGCCAAGGCAAGGGCAACCTCCAAAAAGAAGGCCGAAGAAAGGGCTTCCAAGAGGGCATACTTCGCCCTACAGGACAAAATGGATAAATCTTAAGGGCAGCGGTTCTTGAATTGATGGATTTATGTGAAACTTTGTTAAGCAAACTTGGCAATTGCCATAACAGCCTTAAAAATTGTTTAACTCCAACGTTTTCGTAGGTTTCACAACGTTTTATAGCTAGAATGGATAGGCTGGTTTCGTTATTAATCCTATATTTACGCCTTTCACGGAAAGTATGGCAGCGATACACAAAATTTCGGAAGATTTTTATGAAGAAACTTTTACTTTAATCGCTTTGCACAGCAGTATCGAAGACTTTATGCTGGTATACGCACTTAATTCATGTCTGAAAACTAAGTTAAAGAGGTCCGTGGACGATTTGGAAATATCACAAAGTGGCTCGTTCCCAATATTTGATTGGAGAGACGAGGTAAATGATCGCTATTTCACACTTGTTAGCAATAATGTTGTAAAGGAAGAGGAATTAAGTATAGGAAATCTTTTTCAAGACCAACCATCTTTTACAAAATATCATTTGGTTCCGGAATACAGGGATGTGGACTACTTTTTAAAGATAGAACATGATGAAATGGACGTGGAAGAAAAAATATTGAAATCAGTACTTTCCATCCCAAAGGTCATAACGGCCTATTTAGTGGATGCCAGTAAACTTAAATCTAAAAATAATTTAATATTTTAAAATAATGTCAACAAACAAAAAGACAAAAATAGTAGCAACCTTAGGACCAGCTACTAGTACGAAGAGTGTTCTTAAGGACATGATTGAGGCTGGAGTGGATGTCTTTAGGGTAAACTTTTCCCACGCCGATTATAATGATGTTGCGGAGCGGATAAAAATGATTCGTGAATTAAACGACGAATTAGGTACAAACACATCTATTCTTGCGGATTTGCAAGGACCAAAATTAAGGGTTGGTGTAATGGCCAGCGAAGTTGTTGTTGCTCCAGGAGATGAAATAACTTTTGTCACTGGTAAGCCTTTTGAAGGAAATGCAGAGAAAGTGTATATGAATTACGCCAATTTCCCTAAGGATGTAAAAGCTGGTGAGCGTATCCTTTTGGATGATGGAAAGTTGATGTTCCAAGTAATTTCTACCAATTCCAAAGATGAGGTTAGGGCAAAAGTAATCCAAGGAGGACCCTTGAAGTCCAAAAAGGGCGTTAACTTGCCTAATACCAATATCTCCTTACCTGCGCTTACGGAAAAGGACATTAAAGATGCCATTTTTGCAATATCGCAAGATGTGGATTGGATAGCACTTTCCTTTGTGAGATTTAGTCAGGATCTTATAGACCTTCAAAATATTATCAAGGAGCATTCCGCACATAAGATTCCAATAATCGCAAAAATTGAGAAACCGGAAGCAGTAGAAAACATCGATAAGATTGTGGCCTATTGTGACGGATTAATGGTTGCCAGAGGGGATTTGGGAGTTGAAGTTCCTGCCCAGGAAGTACCTCTTATTCAAAAACAATTGGTGTTAAGGGCAAAAAAAGCAAGGATACCGGTAATTATTGCTACCCAGATGATGGAAACAATGATTACAAGCCTTACCCCGACCCGTGCAGAAGTGAACGACGTTGCCAATTCCGTTATGGATGGTGCGGATGCCGTAATGCTTTCCGGAGAGACTTCTGTTGGTAATTATCCTGTTCAGGTTATAGAGAAAATGGCAAGTATCCTGGTAAGTGTGGAGAATTCCGAATTAATTAAGGTACCACATGAACCACCGCAGGTTAGGACCAACAGATATATTACAAAATCTATATGCTACCATGCGGCCAATATGGCCAATGAAATTAAAGCCAAGGCAATATCTACTTTGACCAATAGTGGTTATACTGCTTTTCAAATATCCGCATGGAGACCAAAGGCACATATCTTGGTCTTTACCTCCAATAAAAGAATTCTTACCCAGCTGAACTTGCTGTGGGGAGTTAAGGCATTTTATTACGATAAATATGTGTCCACAGATGAGACCATTGAGGATGTTAATAAAATGGCCTGTCAGAAAGGCTTTTTAGAGGTAGGTGATATGTTGATCAGTTTGGCAGCAATGCCTATAAAAAATAAAGGTATGGTGAATACCCTTCGTGTTTCACAAATAGAAAGTTGTGATTTTTAGATATTCGTTTTACTAAATTTATTTAATGGGACCTGCAGGATTTTATAAATCGTACAGGTCCTTTTCATTTGCGGGGGCTGCTTTTCAAAGGCTTTATGGATCAATAACGAGAGTTGGATTTACCCATGGCCTTTAGCTGGGGCTCAAGATCATTACCAAAAGGCTTCCCCAGCAGATTTTATTGTTCAGAGGTCGAACCTTAACTGTACAGTAAGTATTTTTTGTTCCAAGGGTTCGTTTTTATCGGTGTTTAAATTGGACAGGGATATCCCCAATAGTCTAACGGAATTTTCCATTTTTTCCTGGTATAGCAATTCCTTTGTTGTTTCTAAGATCAAGGATTTTTCAGCAATAAAATAGGGGAGGGTCTTGCTGCGTGTTTGCAGGGTAAAATCGCTGTATTTTATTTTCAAGGTTACCGTTTTTCCAGATATTTTTGCTTTTTTTAATCGCTTTTCCAATTCTATGGCAATGTTTTCCAATCTCTGGAGCATAAAGATTTCACTGCTCAGGTTTTCATCAAAAGTACGTTCAGCTCCAACCGATTTTGGGATTCTGTTAGGCTTTACCTCACTGTTGTGGATTCCTCTTACCACATGGTAGTAGTACTCGCCGCTTTTTCCAAAATTTTCCTGCAGAAATTCAATGGATTTCCCTTTAAGGTCCTTTCCGGTGAAAATACCAAGTTGATACATCTTGTCGGCCGTAACTTTTCCCACTCCGTAGAATTTCCGAATTTCCAAATCTTCCAAAAAAGAAATAACTTCCTCTGGATTGACTGTTTTTTGACCATTGGGCTTGTTGTAGTCACTGGCTACTTTGGCAATAAATTTATTGATGGATATGCCGGCAGAAGCCGTTAATCCCACTTCATCAAAAATGCGTTGTCTTATTTCCTCCGCTATTAAGGAAGCGGACGGATTACCTTTTTTGTTGGTAGTGACGTCCAAATAGGCTTCATCCAAGGATAGTGGTTCCACCAGATCCGTATAGTCGTAGAAAATATTTCTGATTTTAAGGGAAATCTCCTTGTAACGAGCAAAACGGGGAGGTACAAAGATTAAATTGGGACAGTTCTTTTTGGCCATATAACCGCTCATAGCACTACGTACGCCAAATTTTCTTGCTTCATAACTTGCAGCTGCAACAACACCCCTTTTTTCAGCCCCACCAACGGCCAAAGGCTTACCTTTTAGAGTAGGGTCGTCCATTTGTTCCACGGAGGCGTAAAACGCGTCCATGTCTACATGGATTATTTTTCGTTGTTGGAAATCCAAATTCATGGCGTAAATTTATAACAAGTTAGCGCTATTGGGCCCCAATAATAATGTTAAACATGTAAAATGGAGAAGGAACAGATCAGAGTAGATAAAAAATCGGCTATAATATTGGGTGCTACCGGACTTACTGGAGGATTTCTATTACAGAAGTTGCTAGACGATGATCGTTATGGGAAAATAAAGCTTTTTTCTAGGAATAAAATCGGATTTTCCCATCCTAAATTGGAGGAACATATTGGTGACCTTCTTAAATTGGAAAGTTTTAAGAACTATTTTAAAGCGGATGAAGTTTATTGCTGTGTTGGTACAACCAAGGCTAAAACCCCCGATTCGGCTATGTATAAGGATATAGATTTTGGGATACCGGTTTCGGCAGCACAAATGTGTGGATCCAACGAAATTAAAACCTTCTTGGTTATTTCGGCTATGGGTGCCAATTCCAAAAGTGGCGTAACTTATAATAGGTTAAAAGGGGAGATGGAAGAAGCTGTTTTAAAGTGTGGTATCCCCAACACCTACATTTTACAGCCCTCGTTAATAGGAGGTAAGCGCAAGGAGAAGCGTATAGGGGAATGGATTGCCAAACAGTTTATGAAGGTTCTCAATTTTGTTCTCGTTGGTCCCTTGGAAAAATATAGGTCCATTGATCCAGAAGTTATTGCAGCAACCATGGTTTGGTTGGCCAACAATAATTATGATAAGGTCAGAATCCAGTCCGATGAAATTAAGAATATGTACCATAAGCATTCGAATAAAACTTTATAAATGATAGAAATTGAGCGTAAATTTTTGGTAAAGTCGGAAGACTTTAAATCGGACGCTATTAAAAATGAAAGAATTGTTCAAGGCTTTTTGAATACGGACCCACTAAGAACGGTTAGGGTAAGGATCAAGGGCGATAAAGGATATTTGACCGTTAAGGGGAAGGGTAACCGCAATGGTACAACCCGTTTTGAATGGGAGAAGGAAATAGCTGTCAAGGAAGCGGATGCTTTATTGAAATTGTCCGAACCAGGGGTAATAGACAAGGTGCGATATTATGTTGAGGTTGGTAAACATATTTTTGAAGTAGATGAATTTTCTGGGGAGAATTCTGGATTGATAGTAGCGGAAATTGAATTGGAACACGAAGATGAGGACTTTCTAAAACCAAATTGGTTAGGAGCTGAAGTAACTTCGGATATTAAATATTACAACTCGCAATTGAGTAAAAAACCATATAATACATGGTAAAAGAGTAAAGGAAAGTTGTGGAAATGTAGCCGTTGTAGACGGTAAAAGGTTTTTTTAGGATAGATTGCAAACCCAATGATTGTAAGCTTTAATTACTCTTTGGATAGTATTTCTTTAGGCCTAATAAAAAGAGAGATTACACCTCTTAAGATTATCCAATCCTATTCTAGAAATTGATTTGGCTCCTTGAATAGGATTGGATTCTTCTTTTATTACTTCCTTAATTTTTCCAATTGGCTTTTAAGGCTCTTCTGTAAAACAACTTTTTTCCTCGAAAAATGTTGGTAGATCGTTATTTTCGAAATCCCCATTTCTAGGGCACTGTCTTCCTTAGCTTCCAAATTCTAAAAATCGGGAAAGGCGAATTCTAAAAATACCTCATGGTTCTCCACAGTCCGCAAACTTGGGTTCTATTGCCAGCCACCGCCCAAGGAACGATACAATTCTACCGTGGCGGATAATTGGGACAGTTTATTGGTAATTAGGTTTAATTCAGCACTCAATGCACTTTGTCTGGCTGTTAACAAGTCTAAATAATTGGCGTAACCATTTTTTAACAATTCCTCAGAATTACTTTCTGCCTTTCGCAGGGCTTCCACTTCATTTTTTCTATACTCGAATTTCTTGGTTTCTGCTTCATAAGAATACAAAGCATTGGAGACTTCACTGCCCGCAACCAACAAGGTTTTCTTAAAGTTTAATAAGGAGCTTTCTTGATTGGCTAGCGCTACTTCCTTTTGAGTTTTTAGTTTTCTTTGATTTAAAAGTGGTTGTGTTAATCCGCCGACCACTGTTGCAAATAAGGAGTTTGCATTAAATAACTTATCCAGCTCCAAACTTTGTAAACCTCCTGAAGCTGTTAAGGTAAGGGATGGATAAAAACTACTATTGGCCACATTGGTCAACTCAAAATCCTTAATTAAAGCATATTCTGCAGCCATAACATCTGGTCTGTTTCTTAGCAATGTTGCCGGAACACCGAGCTTTATTTCTTGGTCCATGTTTTGAATATCCAATCCACTTCTTTTATACTCTTGAGGTGTCTTGCCCAGTAAAATACTTAAGGTGTTTTCTGTTTTAAAAATAGCGGTCTCAATATCTACTTGTAGTGCTCTGGCACTATTGTACTGCGCTACGTTTTGGTCAACTGCAACTTGGGTTACCTGACCTGCGTCCTTTAAGGCTTTAATAGTTTCTACACTACTCTCCCTAGTGGCTATGGTTTGCTTTGTAACCTCTAACTGTGCATCTAAAGCCAATAAGTTGTAATAGGTATTTGCAATGTTGGAGATCAATTGTGTTTTAACGGCTTGATGTCCTGCAACACTTTGTAAATAATCTGCTTGTGATGCCCTTTTGTTACTTCTAATTTTCCCCCAGATATCAGCTTCCCAAGATAGATTGGCAGTAATATCATAAGTATCTAAACCTCCATTAAATATAGAACCAAACTGACTGTTCTCCGAATATTCCTGATGTGTATAGTGTGGACCCACGCTTAATGTTGGCAAATAACCAGCTTTCCCTTGTTTTGCATAAGCTTCGGCAGCTATCATTTGTTGAATTGCGATTCTAATGTCCATATTATTTTGCAGACCCTCTTCTATATATTGTTCAAGATATTGATCTGTAAATAAGTCATTCCAAGAAACCTCTGCCATAGAAACACTATCTGTGGGAAGGTTTTCGGTTCTATAAAGCGCTGTGGTTTCCAAACCTAAATCCGGCCTTACATAATCCCGTGCCACAAAACAACTTTGTAATGTAATAGCAACTATTAGTAAAAGTGCGCCTTTACTTAAATTTCTATGTTTTATAATTGATTTCATTTTTCTTAATCTTCAATAGTTTGTACTGTTAGTTTACTTGAGACTTTTTCTTGTAGCCACTGAAATAAGATAAATAGGATAGGAATTACAAAGACACCCAGAATGGTTCCAATAAGCATTCCTCCCGCTGCTCCTGTTCCAATGGAGTTGTTTCCTTCTGCCCCAACACCTTTTGCCAGCACCAACGGCATTAATCCTAAAATAAAGGCAAATGAGGTCATTAAAATTGGACGTAATCTTGCTTTTGCTCCATGGATAGCAGCGTCTACAATACTTTCTCCATTTTTTCGTCTAGCTAATGCAAACTCTACAATAAGTATGGCGTTTTTAGCGAGTAACCCAACTAGCATAATTAAGGCAATTTGGAAATAAATGTTGTTTTCCAACCCGAAAATTTTCGTACTAATATAGGCCCCAAATACACCAAATGGAAGCGATAATACAACAGCAAAAGGTAGCAGGTAACTTTCATACTGTGCACTTAATAAAAAGTAGACAAACAGAATACTTAATGCAAATATGAAAATAGTTTGGTTACCAGCATTTACTTCTTCACGGGTTAAACCAGAATATGCAACCGTATAATTACTTGGTAATTTTGCTACCTCTTCTTCTATAACCCTAATGGCATCACCTGTACTATAACCTTCGTTTGTAGCTCCAGTTATATTAGTTGAGTTAAATAAGTTAAAACGTGTTACCGATTGCGGACCATAAACTCGTTTTAAGCTTACAAACTGAGTTATTGGTGTCATCTCACCAGTATCTGTTCTCACATACATACTGTTTAAATCATCTGTAGTTGCTCTATCTTCTGGCAATGCCTGAATATAGACTCTAAATTGCTTCCCAAATTTTGAAAAATCTGATGCATAAACACCCCCTATATAACCTTGCAATGTTGAAAATATACTGTTAATTGGTACACCTTTCTCTTTTGCCAGAGGTACATTTACCTCCATTTCGTACTGTGGGTAATTTGTGTTAAAGGCAGATTGTGCATATTTAATTTCTGGATGTTCCATTAAAGCCATAGCAAAATCTTTATTGGCTTTATCTAGGTCTGTAAATTCGCCTCCAAACTTATCCAATAAATTAACCTCAAAACCAGATGAGTTACCAAAACCACGAATACTTGGTGGTGAAAAGAAAATTATATTTGCTTCTGGAATGGTGGCTGCAATACCAAATAGTTTTCCAATTATAGCTTGCGAAGACAAAGATGGATCTTCACGTTCGCTCCAATCTTCTAGCTTAAAAAAACCAATTCCAAAGTTACTTCCTGCCCCGCTAATTAAGCTTCGCCCTTTAATAAAAGAGACATTAATAACTCCTGGTATTTCATTTGTTTTTGCGTACAACTCTTTAGTCACGGCATTTGTTCTATCTAAAGATGCTCCTGCTGGCAATTCTATATTGGCAAAAATAATTCCTCTATCTTCATTTGGAACAAACCCAGTTGGTGTTGTTTTTGCTGCCCAAAAAATACCAACTACAGCTAAGAATAGTAATAAGGCAGGTATCCATTTTCTTTTATAAAATAATTGTAGTGATTTTCCGTATCTATCTATAGTTGCATTGAAACCACGATTAAAGAGTGTATAAAAACGCTTTAGGGGTCCTTTACCTTTAAGTTCTTCATCTTCTTTATGTGTTTTTAAAAATAAGGCACATAATGCAGGACTTAATGTTAATGCATTTACTGCAGAAATAAGAATAGCTATAATTAAAGTCACCCCAAATTGCTCATAAAAAACACCCGTTGGACCTGTAATGAATGTTACAGGAATAAATACAGCTGCCATTACTAAAGTAATAGATATAATGGCACCCGAAATTTCGTTCATGGCGGTTAGGGTTGCTGTTTTAGGATTTTTTTCACCTTCATCCATTTTGGCATGAACTGCTTCTACAACCACAATGGCATCATCTACCACGATACCAATAGCAAGGACTAACGCGAATAATGTTAATAGGTTAATGGAATATCCAAATACACCAAGGAAAAAGAAAGTACCAATAATAGATACCGGAACTGCAATTGCAGGAATTAACGTAGAACGGAAATCTTGCAAGAAGATAAATACTACCAAAAACACGAGTAAAAAGGCTTCCAATAAAGTACTTACCACTTTTTCAATGGACGCATTTAAAAATAAACTGGTGTCGTAAGGTATTGAAATATGCAATCCTTCTGGAAGGTCTTTTTCAACATTGCCAAAGGTGGTTTTTATGTTTTCAATAATTTCTTGTGCGTTTGACCCTTTGGTTTGAAAAATACCCATAAATACTGCTGGCTTTCCTAAAGTCATGGCGTTGGATGAATAGGATTGAGCATCCAATTCAATAGTTGCGACATCATTCAATCTCAAAAATTCGCCATTGCCCAATGCTTTTATAACGATATCTCCATATTGTTTTTCTTCTTTAAAACGGCCACTATATTTTAATACATAGGAAAAAGATTCCCCATTATTTTCTCCTAATGCTCCTGCCGCAGCTTCTAAATTTTGTTCTTGTAATACAGCGGAAATATCTGAAGGAATTAAATTATAAGCTGCTAACTTTTCTGGTTTTAACCAGATGCGCATCGCATAATCCTGTTGAGAAAACACACTAACATCTCCAACACCATTAATACGTTGAACGGCGGGTATTACGTTTATTTTTAAATAATTCTGAATGAATGTAGCATCGTAATCTTCATTTTCAGAAAACATTGAAATAAACATTAAAGCACTTGTTTCTTGCTTTTGAGTGGTTACTCCTGTTTGAATTACCTCTTGTGGTAATAATGGATTTGCTCTTGCTACACGGTTTTGCACGTTTACAGCTGCAATATCTGCGTTCATCTCTTGATTGAAAAACACTGTAATTTCTGCTGTTCCGTTGTTAGATGCTGTAGAAGTAATGTAGGTCATTCCTTCTGCACCATTAATTTGCTCTTCAATAGGTACGATTACACTTTCTAAAACAGTTTCTGCATTGGCCCCGGGATATGAAGCTGTTACTTTAATTGTCGGTGGTGCAATGTCTGGATATTCTTCTATTGGTAGACTCGATATACTTATAACACCTAGTACAACTATGATAATAGAAATTACCGTTGAAAGTACTGGTCTTTCAATAAATGTTTTTAACATGATAAATATGTTTGTTGATTTCTAGTTTTTAAATAAGGTTGCTACTGGCTTAATAGCTTCCTCGAAAGGTGTCTTTCGAGGTGATATGGCCATTCCGTTTCTAAGTTTACCAACTCCTGAAACTATAATTGTATCGTTTAAATCTACACCAGATTCTACAACATATAAGTTATCTACACTTGCTTTTACCTTAACAATAGAGGTAGTTACTTTGTTATCTTCATCTAACTTAAACAACATAATATTTCCTTGTTGTTCAAAGGTTGCTTCCTGTGGTACAACTATTACATTTTTGTAAATTGTGGGTATTTGAACTTTTCCACTATTACCATTGGTTAATAGTTGGTTTGGATTATTAAAAACAGCTCTTAAACTAACGGTTCCTGTGTTTTTATTGACTTGCCCTGTACTGGTTTCAATTTTTCCTTTTTCAGAGTATGTATTTCCGTTTGCTAGTACTAAGTTTATATAGGAATAATTGGCCAACTTTTCTTTTAAATTTTCACCTTCGGCATTTTGAAGAAAGTCGAAGTATTGCGATTCATTTAGACTAAAAAAAGCATAAACTTTACTAATATCGCTAACGGTTGTTAATGCCTTTTGGTCATTTGGACTTACTAAAGCTCCTTCTCTAAAATGAATAGCACCAACATAACCATCTACAGGACTTTTAATAGTGGCATAGCCAATGTTTGCTGAAACTCCGCTATAGCTGGCCTTAGCTTGTGCTAAATTGGCTTTGGCGGTTTCCAACTGAACTTGGCTAATAATGTTTTTTTCTACAAGGGGAATCAATTTATCAACCTCAACTTGAGCAACATTAACTCTTGCTTTTGCTGCTCCTGCATCTTGATTTAAAGACTGTGTTTCCAATTTAAATAGTACTTGTCCTTTTTTTACTTTTTGACCTTCATCTACATATACTTTTTCAATATATCCCGATGTTTTGGCTCTTACATCACTGTTTACTATACCCTCAATAGATGCGGGATAATTCTTATATCCAGTTACGGTCATATTTTCCACTTGTGATACTGGAAATGATGCAGGCGGGGCAGTTGGTGGTTGGGTAGCACTTTTGTTGGCACAGGAAAATAGTATCGTTGAAATACCAATTATGGTTAATGTGGTGATTCTTTTCATTTTAAAAATATTGATGATTTGTTAAGGTTTTGTTAATTCGTAATGTTCGGTACGAACCGAACTGTTTAGCTAAATTTTTTTACTTTTCGAGTTTAGACAATTGTTCAATGGTTACTTCAAACGCTTTTTGATTTTTCTTTAGGCAATCCATATATATTTTAGTTTTTTCTTTGTTTGCCACATATTTATCAGGATTGAAGGTTTCATTATATGCGACCACTTTTTGTATCATTTTTGATTCGCTTTGTGCTTTTTTGAGTGCCTGTTCCAATTTTTTAATAAAAAAGGTGTTTTTATCGGCGATTTTAAAATATCTTTTTCTATCCCCTGCTTTGGTAAAATATTTAATCATTCCCAATTGAAGCAAAAGATTTATAGAGGTGGAGATAGAGCTTTTGCTCGCACCCCGTTTTAGTAGACATTCTTCGAATGTTAAGCCAATTTCATCCGTAAGGACTAAACTTGCGAAGATCCTGGCTGCCAATGGTGGTAAAGAATATTCATTTTCAAAATGAATTCCTAATTCCTCTATTAACTCCCTCCTGTGCTCTTCTTTGTTCATCTTTTAATATTGAAGCACAAAATTAGTGTTAGTTCGGTAAAAAACGAACTAACAAGTTGTTAAATTTTTGTTAATTTGAAATTAGAATCTGAATTATGGATGTTTTATACCAGAATTCCCTCGAGGTCCATAACAGGGATTGGCACTAAATTGGATTCACTAATAGTGTATTTTTCGAAGGTGAAGCGTTTTTCATAAAGTTTGTCATCAGCAAAGAAAGTAACGAAAAATTCATTGTTAAATGCTAATAGATCTTCCTGTATCATTTCTATCTTTCTATACTCCTTGCCGGGGATATCTCCCAGCCCATGTCGCATTGTAGATGTTTTTCGGTCAGCCTCATATCCGCTGGAAACCGCTATGACTGCCTCAATTAAAGTGTCCCTATCGTTAATGATATAGGCATTCCAGTTTCTTTCCAGAAACTCATCATTCCACTCTGGAACAATGGCCACATGTACATTTTCTGCAATGGGAATTTCTATATCTTTTTTCACTTGGGCTTTAAATGATTCATGTTCCTACCAGTAGTCTTGGCCGGAAAAATTTAGTTATGCACTTTTTAAAGTCGATCCTCTTTTATGGTACGAAATAATATTTGGACTGGTTTTAGGGCTATTGTAAATTAGAACGCGCTCTTAAACTGTTCTAAAAAACGCACATCATTCTCACTTAATAGTCTAATATCTGAGATTTGATGAAGCAATAGTGCAATTCTATCTATGCCCATACCAAAAGCAAAGCCGGAATATTCATTGGCATCGATGCCACAATTTGTAAGTACATTGGGA
>TARA_R110000868_G_scaffold46376_2_pt1 | contig 14036 bp, 13 predicted proteins | sample TARA_R110000868 | Tara Oceans TARA_R110000868 (sample SAMEA4397489) | marine metagenome | biome: Polar Biome; feature: [SRF] surface water layer (ENVO:00010504); material: water (ENVO:00002006), including particulate matter (ENVO:01000060) such as... | depth 5 m | reverse complement strand
TCGCCGCCGGGTGCACGACAGAGGTCGAACGGCCCGGTTTTCCCCAGATATCGTTCGCTCATTTGCAGCCCATCAGCCTGAATGTCGCCCGGGTCGAGGTCGAAAACCGGTATGTCTCCCCCGCGACGAGGCCGAATGTCGAACATGAATTTCCCGTTTCGCCGGCTGCATCGGCATCGAACTGGGGCCGGGACAGACTGCGTGCCGTGGGCCGGAGCGGCGTCGTCCGCGTTATTGTCCGCCGGGCCAGCGTGGTCGAAGTGCCGCTGAAACGCAGTACAGGCGTGAAGGGCGCTTTTACCCGCGATCAATCCGAACGATATGATGCGATCATCGACATGAAGGTGGAGTTGAGCGATGAGCAGGGGAATGTCCGCACGGCAGAAGCAACGGCCAAGCGGTCGCAATCGGTATCCGAGAATATATCGTTGAACGATCGCGAAAAGATATGGTTCGCGCTGACCGAAGCGATGATGAGCGATCTGAACACGACACTGGAAAATCAGATCCGCATCCACATGAAAGAGTGGATTCGATAGTTCCATGTTCATCGCCCCGCCGGGTTTATGAAACAGGTATGCATATTCGGCGGTGGGGATGTCGCACGCGGTCTTGTCCAGCCTGTTTGCCCACACTACGTTCGTCGGCAGACAACACTTGCGGAAATATTGATTTTTTCACGAAAGGAATGCTGAGATGAGAATACATTCTATAGCGGTGGCCGCTGCCACTGTGTTTTTATTTGCGGGCACCGCCTCCGCGCAGGTTATCAGCCTTGCAACCACCAAAGGCGGCGCGACGGCTCAGGTTTCGAACACCATCGCAAAGGTCGTTTCGCAGAAAAGCGGCACGCAGATGCGGAACCAGGTTATGGGCGGTACCCAGCAATACATTCCCGTCGTGAATGCCGGCGAGGTCGATTTCGGTCTCTCGAACCTGCCGCAATACACAATGGCGAAAACCGGCACCGGCCTTTCCGCCGGAACTAAATACGAAAACCTGCGCATTGCGGCGACGATGATGGTGTTTCGTGTCGGACCCGTGGTTGCGCGTAATTCCGGAATCAACAAGATCTCCGACCTGAAGGGCAGAAACGGGCCGTCCGGGTTCAAGGCAGCCCCGCTGTTCAAGTTCGTCTTCGATGCCTTTTTGGCAAATGGCGGTCTTACGATCGACGAAATGAACAAGGTGCCGGTAATTGCGCTTCGCCAGCACTGGAACGCGTTCAAGCAGGGCAAGATTGACGCCGTGATCGGCGCCGTCGGTGCCGGCATTCTGAACGATCTCAATGTTTCCGTTAAAGGTGGCGTGAAATACATTTCGCTGGATACGTCGGATGAGGCTCTGAAACGGACGCTCGCGGTTTATCCGGGCTCCTATCTGAAGACCGTTAACCCGGCCAAGCCGCTGGCCGGCGTCCTCGAACCTGTAAACGTTCTGCATTTCGATTATCTGCTCTGGACCCACAAGGCGGCATCGGACGAGATGGTCTACAAGGTCGTCAAGGCCATGTACGAGAACGAAAAAATGCTGAAAGAATCTGGCCCCCTGTGGCGGTCGCATTCGTCGAAGCGGATGGGGAAGGATCAGGGCTTTGCCTACCACCCCGGTGCCGTGAAATTCTACAAGGAAGTCGGCGCGCTTTAACGCACGCCGCCCTTCGCAGCGATACACGGACGATCGCGGCCGGCCTTCTCCTGAAACGGGAGACGGTCGCGCCGCGATTTTCAATTCCGGATAGGGATATTCCCCATACGGTCCGGATTGTCCGGCGATGCGGCCTTCAACCCCGCCAGAACCAGGGCGCAAACAGGACGAGCACTGTAAACAGCTCCAGTCTGCCCAGCAGCATCCCGGCGCTCAGCACCCATTTGGCGCTGTCCGGCAGCGTCGAATAGTTCCCTGTCGGTCCGATAATATCGCCGAGTGCAGGGCCGACATTGCAGATTGCCGAAGCCGCGCCCGAGATGGCGGTCAGAAAATCGAGCCCGAGGAAGTGCAGCATCCCGGCGAGAAACGCGAAGGTCAGCATGAACAGGAAAAAGAAGCTCATGACGGAGTTTTCGACTTCGTCGGAAATAGGCTGACCGTTAAAGGTGCCGACGAAAATACCGTGCGGCCGGATCAGATGTTTCATCTGCATCTTGGCTGTTTCGTATAGCACCTGGTAGCGGAATATCTTGATCGAACAGGTCGTCGATCCGGCGCAGCCGCCGATAAACATGATGAAAAAGAAGATCCCCGTGGCGAAGTGGCCCCATCCTGCATAATTGGCCGACGAATACCCCGTGCCGGTGATGATCGAGACCACGTTGAAGGCCGATTCCCGCAGCGCGCGGCCGAGATGAATGTCGTTGTTGACGTTATGGGCCAGCGTCACGGTGAGAATGAAAAACACCACGACCCAGAAAAACCAACGTACCTGGGTGTCGCGGACCAACATGATCGGCTTGCCGCGCACCGCCTGCAGATACAGCACGAAAGGCAGCGCGCCGAGCAGCATGAAGCAGGTGATGATGACCTCTACCGCCGGGTTCAGGAATGCTCCGATCGATGCGTCCCGTGTCGAGAAACCGCCGGTTGCGATGGTGGTCATGGCATGGGCGATCGCGTCGAAACCTTTCAGGCCGAACATCCACAGCAGTGCTGCACAGGCGGCGGTCAGTGTCAGGTAGATGAAGCCGACCCCGCTCGCGATCTGGGCGACGCGGGGCAGTACCTTTTCCGACCGGTCGGAGGATTCCATCTGGAACAGCTGGTTGCCGCCGATTTTCAGCATCGGCAGGATGGCGATGGACATGACGATAATGCCGATCCCACCAAGCCACTGCAGGATCGCCCGCCATAGCAGAATGCCGCTCGGCGCGGTATCGAGCGACGTTATCACGGTCGATCCGGTCGTGGTCAGGCCCGACATCGCCTCGAAGAACGCGTCGGTGAAGCTGAGGTCAAGATCGGCGAAGGCAAAGGGCAGGGCGGCGAAGAATGTCATCGCCAGCCAGCTGAGGGTGGTCAGCACGAAAGCCTGGCGCACGGAAAAGCGGTCCGGCGGCGCCATGGTGGTCAGCAGCAGGGTAACGCCGATAAACGCCGTCAGGCCGGCGGCGCCGGCGAAAACCTGCCAGTCGGGGTGTCCGACGACCAGATCCGCCACCAGCGGCGCGCACATTGCCGCTGCCAGTGTCGTAAGCAGGATGCCGATAATGTAGAGAACGGGACGGAAGTCGAGCAAGGCTCTGGTCCGGTGCTGTGGCGGGGCTAGTTAAGGTGCCGCGCCACATGCGGGCAGTCGAGCGAAAACGCGGGCACCTCGATATCGAATTTTTCACCGGACGGCGTTCGCATCTGGTAACTGCCCTTCATGATACCCGACGGCGTCGGCAGCGGAGTGCCGCTTGTGTATTCATAGCTCTCGCCGGGGTTCAGAACCGGTTGTTCCCCGACCACGCCCGCGCCGCGCACTTCCTGCACCCGTCCCATGGCGTCGGTTATATGCCAGTAGCGAGTCAGGAGCTGGACGGTTTCCGTTCCCTCGTTCTCTATCTGGACACGGTAGGCCCAGACATACTGCGAATCGTCGGGTTCGGACTGGTCGTCGAGATAGACCGGCTCCACCTGAACGCGGATTTCACGGGTAATGGCTGAATACATGACGTTGGTCCAATTGTGATCGGGCGCATCCTAGTGGATTTACGCCCGAAGTGGAATTTGCGCATTCATGGTGTCGCAAAGGCCTGTTCCAGGTCGTCGAGCACGTCCGCAGGGTCTTCCAGGCCGACGGACAGGCGCACCATGCCGTCGTCCAGCCCCAGACTCTCGCGGTCTTCGGCGCTGAGACGCTGATGGGTCGTGGTCGCCGGATGGGTCATCAGGCTTTTGGAATCGCCGAGATTGTTCGAAATATCGATCAGGTTCAGCGCGTTCATGAATTTAAAGCAGCGTTCCTTGCCGCCTTCGAGCGAGAACGTCACCAGGCTGCCGAAATCGGACATCTGCGACGCCGCCAGCTCGTGCTGCGGGTGGCTTTTCAGGCCGGGATAGCGGACCTTGACGAGATCGCTCCGGGTTTCGAGGTAATCGGCGATGATACGGGCGTTTTCGCAATGGCGCCGGATGCGCAGATCGAGCGTCTCCAGTCCTTTCATCATCACCCAGGCATTGAACGGGCTGAGAGAGGGGCCGGTATGACGGATGAACGGCTTGAGCGTGTTCTCGCAATAATCCTCGTCGCCGAGCACCATGCCGCCCAGACAGCGGCCCTGGCCGTCAATATGCTTGGTTGCCGAATACACGACGATGTCGGCGCCGAGCTCGAGCGGCTTCTGCAACAGGGGCGTTGCGAATACGTTGTCTACGATCACCTTGGCGCCCGCTTTGTGGGCAAGCTCGGACACCGCCCTGATATCGACGATATCGAGCCCCGGGTTCGACGGGGTTTCGACAAAGACGCATTTGGTAGGGCGCTTCAGCGCATCTTCCCACTGGTTCAGGTCGGTGCCGTCGACGATCGTCGTCTCGACCCCGTATTTCGGCAGAATCTCGGTCAGGATGTAAAGGCAGGACCCGAACAGCGCCCTGCTGCCGACGACGTGATCGCCCGATTCCACCATCGATGCCATGGATGCAAAGACCGCGGCCATCCCGGTTGCTGTCGCCTTGCCCACGGCGGCGCCTTCGATCAGCGCCATGCGCTCCTGGAACATGTCGACCGTCGGATTCGAAAACCGCGAATAAATGAACCGGTCGACGCGGTCCTTGAAGGCGTCCTCCGCCTGTTCGGCATATTCGTAGACATAGCCGGACGTCGCGAAGATCGCCTCGCTGGTTTCGCCGAATTCACTGCGTTTGGTTCCACCGCGGACTGCAAGGGTTTGCGCACGCCAGCTTTTCTGAACCGGTTTGTTGATTGCCATTTTTTGCTCCCGGGCCATTGCCCAAATAAAAACCCCCGACCGAAGGGCCGGGGTTTCAGGAACCTCCGACCTTTTAGCGATTTTTTTAACGTGGCCGCAAGCCGGTCGGCTCAAATCACCACGAGTAGGCTGCTAAATACGACGCGCGCCGCCGGGCGTCAAGCGCCGCATTGAACCTGTCCCTATGCCGAACTTTCTCGCCAGCTCCAGACGGCTGCCGAAAACAGCAGCATCGCGCCCCCCTGATGCGCCCAGGCAACGTAGAGCGTGGCGCCGGACAGGATCGTCGCGATCCCGAGGCAGAACTGGAAGACGGCGAACACCGCGACGAAAACAACCGCGCGGGAGTTGCGTTTCCGGTTGCGCCACCACAGCCAGATGGCCGCGATCGCGGTACAGACCGCAAGCAGCCGGTGCAGGAACTGGACCGTTCCGATATTCTCGAACGGGTTCAGCCACCACGGGGACATCGACAATGCGCCCGGCGGCAGCACATGTCCGTCCATCAGGGGAAACGTATTGTACACCGCGCCGCCGTCGAGGCCGGACACCAGTGCGCCCCATATCATGGTGATGAAGATCAGCACGCTGATCCCGCGTGCGCCGCGCACGCCGGACGGGCCGGTCGATGCCGCCATGGCTTTGCGGAGCCCGGCGGCGGTATGCAGCATGGCCCCGTAAATCGCGACGGCGAGACCGAGATGTGCGGCAAGCCTGTACTGGCTGACCGACGGCTGGTCGACCAGGCCGGATTTCACCATGTACCAGCCGAGCGCCCCCTGCAGCCCGCCCAGGATAAACAGAAACGTCAGGCGGCCGGTCAGGCCGCTGTAGATATTGCCCGGCAGGCGATAACGGATCACGAACCACAGGAATGGCAGTAGATAGACGACGCCGATAACCCGTCCCAGCAACCGGTGCAGGAATTCAAGCCAGAAAATTTTTTTGAAGTCTTCGATTCCCATCCAGAAATTCAATTGGCGGAATTCCGGGGAATCGCGATAGGCGCTGAACATCTGCGCCCAGTCGGCATCGTTCAGCGGCGGCAGCCAGCCGGTGAACGGTTTCCAGTGGACGATCGACAGGCCTGATTCCGTCAGCCGCGTGATTCCGCCCAGCAGCACCATCGCGAAAACAAGCGCGCAGCAGACATACAGCCAGCGTTCGATCGCCTTCAACGGCGGGGTGGAGCGTGCAGTGGCCATGCCGGGAACAGGTTCCTGAAGTGGATGCCGGGAACTCCTACCTAAGCCGCCAATTCCTCACTGGCAACCGGCTGCGGCGCAATGTCACCGTCTGTCGCACCGGTGTGGGCCGGTGCCTGAAACATCGTCAGTGGAGGGCGAAGGAATGATCGACGTGCTGCGTCCGCGCGGGGGCGAGTATTTCCGACCCGGCAACCTTGACGGCATAAAGAGGCCCTTCGAGTTCGCTTTCCCAGAAATTCAGGAATTTGTGAAGCTCCGGAAAGGAAGGTGCCAGGTCCAGGGCCTGCCAGACGTAGGTCTGAAGCAGGTCCCGATGATCCGGCAGGCGATAGATGATTTCCGCCGTGGTCAGGCGGTACCCGTTCAATTGGCGTTCGATTTCCGTCATGTCGGCAAATCTCCGTGGTTATGAACACGAAAATTCTGCCCAATTGTTGGTTAACGGGCAATTAAAATCGAATAATATCAATGCTTTGGCAGCCTCCTCGGATGAGTGCTGCCAGAAGCCGGGCGTTGCCGGGGCGCGGGGTTAAAGCCCCATATGGCGCGCTCTGGCGCCGCGCTGGATCGCTGCCGCCGCAAGGGGATCGATTTCAAGGTCGTAGGACAGCACTTCGAGAAGCTGTAGTTCTTCCTGGGTTGCGTGCCCGTCTGCCGCGATGATTTCACAGGCAAAGGCATAGGCGGTTTCCCGCAGCCGTTCCGGCAGCGCTTCCTTGATCTGCGCGATCGCGGCATCGACGCCGCCGTCGCTTGCCAGCACTTCTGCACATGCCTCGGCATCGGTCGTCAGGTCGTCGGGCTCGTAATCGGCAAAGACCGGCATCCGGTCGACCAGTTGTCCGATGCGCAAAAGCTCGACATCGGTCATTTCGGCGTCGACTGCCGAAGCGATAACCATCGTGTGAACCAGTGCGGCATGGGGGTTGAGGCTGCTCATGATTGTCTTCTCCTTGTTGGTCCCGCAGGTAATGCGCCCACGGCCTATCGTCAAGCTATTCCGGCTGCGACAGGAAGTCCCGGGTGATCGTGACTGCTTCGGACAACCCTACTCTCTGAACTTCCACGCCGTCGGGGAACGCCCCGGCAAGACGGGACGGCATCATCGGATCGAGCATAACGAACACGCCGCTATCGGTCGCCCGTCGCACCAGGCGTCCGTAGGCCTGCTTCAGCCGCAGCCGGGTGATCAGGTCGTCGTAGCGCGACCGGGTAAACGCCTTGCGCCGGGCGCGGTGCAGGATCGACGGCCGCGGCCACGGCACCCGGTCGAACACGATCAGCCTCAAACTCCGGCCGGGCACGTCGACGCCGTCGCGCACCGCATCCGTTCCGAGCAGGCAGGACCGTTCCTCCGCCCGGAAAATTTCCACCAGGCTGCCGGTATCCATGCGGTCGATATGCTGGGCGAGGAGCGGATAACCGAGATCTTCCAGGCCCGGCGCGATCCGTTCGTGAACGGCGCGCAGCCGTGTAATCGCCGTGAAAAGCCCGAGCGCGCCGCCCTGGGACGCGAGGAACAGCTCGCGATAGGCGGCGGCGACCTGGGTCATGTCGTCCTTGCGCACATCGGTCACAACCAGGACCCGCGTCTGTTTGGGATAATCGAATGGCGACGTAACCTGCGCCCGGTAGGGCGGTAATTCCAGATGTGTCGTGCCGGTACGCTGTTCCGCCGACTGCCAGTCCAGTTCGGTATCGCCGGTGCCGTCGCGCAGGGTTGCGGACGTGATGACGATACCGTGCGCCGGCGCTGCCACCGATTTGGCAAAGGGCAACATGGGGTCGACCCAGTGTCGGTGCATGCCGATATCGATATCGCGCCCCTGCGACCGCGTGACCGAGAACCAGTCGACGAATTCTTCCGGCACGCCTTCCGACAGCGCATCCAGCATCGACCGCCAGGCCTCGAGTTCGCCTTCCGCACGGCGGCGGAGGCCACGGCTCACGCTTTCGATGCGGTTCCGGGTCGGGGTGTCGAGGTCGCTGGCATGTTCGTCCAGCACCAGCATCAGGCGTTCGGACAGCGCGCGCATCGGCTGGATCAGCCGGTTGAGCGATTCCCGCATCTCCCGCGCCGCATTCAGCAGGCCCGGCACCGGGCTGTCGGTCTCGGTCTCCAGGTCGTAGGGCGACCGGGCATCCTTGGCGCGGGCATAGACCTGCTGGCGGATTTCGGCGAGCAGGGTTTCGGCATTGCCGCGGGCGGAGCCGCCGGCGATGCGCTGGTTCCAGCCGGGGCCGGGCAGGGCGTTGGCGGCTTCAACGATCGCATCGACGAATTCCCCGATCCGTTCGTCCAGCGCCGCGACATCCTCGATCCGCCGTTGCAGGCCGCGTGCACGGGTCTTGCGGCCTTCTTCGGGGCCGAGCAGCCAGTGTCGGAGCTCGGCACCCTCCCGTCCGCTCAGCTGAGCCGAAAACGCACTATCGGCGGCGTCGAACAGGTGGTGTCCTTCATCGAAAATCAGCCTTGTCGGGATCTGGCCGTCATCCATGCCACCGGTCGCCGTCTGGGCCAGCACCAGTGCATGGTTGGCGACAACGATATCCGCCCGCTTGGCGCGGCGGACGGTTTTCTCAACGAAGCAGCGATGATAGTGGGCGCAGGCGGAATAGATGCATTCGCCCCGCCGGTCGGCGAGTCCCACCGTGTTGCGCGGACTGGCGAGGTCGATCAGCCAGGCCGGAAAATCGCCGCCGCCCATGTCGCCGTCCCGCGTCGCCGACGCCCAGCGCGCCATCAGCCCAAGCCCTATGGCATCCTGCGGTCGTCCGCGCAAACCGACCACGGCGTCTTCGTAGTTCAGCAGGCACAGGTAATTTTCCCGGCCCTTGCGGATGACCACCTTCCGCCGTTTGACCTTCGGGTCCGGGTACAGCCGGTCCAGCTCGCTGTCGATCTGGCGTTGCAGGTTCCTTGTATAGGTGCTGATCCAGACAGTGCCGTCATTGCGCTCCGCCCACAGGCTGGCGGGGGCAATGTAGCCGAGGGTCTTGCCGACGCCGGTGCCGGCTTCGGCGAGTACGGCATTGGGCGCGTCCTCTTCGTTGCGCGGGGCGAATGCATGGGCCACGGCAGACGCGTAATCCGCCTGTTGCGGCCGGTCCTCGGCACCCTTGCCGACCAGTTCCGCCAGGCGGGCCCGGGTTTCGTCTTCCGGTACGGGCAGGTTGCCCGCCTCGCCTTCCGGGGCGAATTCCGACCATTCCGGCAGCCGCCGCCAGACTTCAAGTGCCCTGTTCGCCAGGCCGTCCAGCGCGGGCGGCGCTTCCGATCCCAGCGCGCGCAGCACCAGCGGTGTCCAGCCCCAATGGGCGGCTTCCATCATGCGGGCGGTCTCCGCCGCGAGGTCGCGGCCGCGTCCCGGCTCCATCCGGATCAGCTCGGTCAGCAGGGTGCCGCCGGCCAGCTGCAGCAGCCTGGCTTCGTCCTTCAGGTCGCCGGGGATCGGCAGCGACAAAGCATCGGCGAGGCCCGATGCTGTCGGACGGCAGAAAACGGCCGGGCGGACGAAGGCAAACAGTTCGAGGAGGTCGAGCGCCGGGAAAGGCGAGGTGTTGAGCCTGCGCGCCGTCGCCGGGGCATGGCAGACCATCGGCACCACACCTTCGGCAATGCGGTTTACGGCTGCCGCCGGCGTCAGCGGCGTTCCCTGCCCGGCGGCATCCATCAGCACCGCGCCGCGATGCCCCACGGCGAGGGCCGGCAGGTCGAGCGGGCGCACCGTTACCGGCGCATTGCCGGATTCCATACCGGGTTGGGGGGAAGGCGCGTCTGTCATCGCGGCACTATAGCCGAATCCGCGCCGCGGTCAGACCCGTTCGCTCAGCCAGATAGCCAGCCGCGATCCCTTTTTGATCACCGCCGACAGCGCTTCGTAGCCGGGCGCCAGTTCGGCGTCGTGTTCCAGGGCCGTTTCGCGGTGCTCCAGTTCGTCTTCCCGGAATTGTTCGATGGTGGCCCGCAGTTCGGCCTGGTCGTCGCCCAGGGCGTCGGCCTGTTTGGCGTAATGTTCGTCGATGACCTCCTCGACCGCGGCGGTGCAGGCCATGGCCGCACGTTCGCCCATCATCGCGGTGGCGGCGCCCAGCGCGAAACCGGCGACATGCCAGACCGGCATCAGCGCCGTCGGGCGCACCCGGCGCTCGCCGACAATACCGTCGAAAGTGGCAAGGTGTTCGCGTTCCTGTTCGGCCATTTCCCGGATCACATCGCCGGACGGGGACTTGCCGAGCACGGCAAGCTGGCCTTCGTAGATTCGCACCGCGCCGTATTCGCCGGCGTGATCGACACGCACGATGCGTTCGATCATCTCTTCCGCCGGTACGTCACCCGGCAGGATGCCGTGTTCGGTCAGCCTTTTGCGGTCCGTCATCGCAATGCCTTTCGCAGTTGTTGCCAGCCGGCGATCCCGCAGAACAGCGTCAACGCCAGGGATGCCAGCGCATTCCAGCCCGCGATCGAGATGCCGAACAGCGACCATGGAATCTCGTCGCAGCGGATAACGGGGGCGGCGAGAAGCTGTTCGCGCAGCTCTTCGATGGTGGTGGCGCTGTTGAGCGAGCCGAGGCCCGTGCAGGAGGACGGCCCGGCTATCCAGTTTTGTTCGACCCCGGTGTGATACATCGCGATGCCGGCGCCGGCAGCGAGGACGATACCGGCCAGCCAGGTCAGGATCAGCCGTTCGCGCGGGCCGCGGAACCACAGCAGCGCGCCGAGCGCAATGACGATGACAATACCGTGGGGCACCCGCTGCCAGATACACAGCTTGCAGGGCGCCAGTCCGCCGAAATACTGCGAGCCCAGCGCGGCCAGCAGGGCGATCGTCGAGGCCCCGCCGGCCCAGATGACGGCTTCGCGGTCTTTGATCCGGACACCGAGTATATTCATGACATCAATTTGAGCAGTACGAAGCCGCCGATCAAGAGGATGCAGAAAATCGTGAACATCAGTCCGAGGCGCTTTTCGATGAAATCGCGGATCGGCGGGCCGAAATAGTAGAGCAGGGCGGCGACGACAAAAAACCGCAGGCCGCGCGCCAGCACGGAGGCAACTGTAAACGTACCCAGGTCGAGGTTGGTGACGCCGCTGGCAATGGTGATCACCTTGTAGGGGAACGGGGTGACACCGGCGATGAACACGATCCACCCGCCATATTCGTTGTAGCGCAGCGTGAAGTCCGAGAATTTGGCGGCATAGCCGTAAAATTCGAGGATCGGCCGGCCGACGCTTTCATAAAGCCCGGCGCCGATGGCATAGCCCAGCATGCCGCCCAGCACGGAGGCGATGGTGCAGATCGCGGCATAGCGCCAGGCGCTGTTCCGCGCCGCCAGGATCATCGGGATCAGCAGGATATCCGGCGGAATCGGGAAAACGGAGCTTTCGACGAACGCGACCGCGGCCAGCGCCCATACCGCATTTTTGCGCGACGCGAGATCCATCGTCCAGTCGTACAGGCGGCGCAGCATGGCGGATCCTCTGACAGTTGGTCGGGGTGTAGCAGCGCGTTTGCGGACGGGCAAGCTGGGCGGGCAACCGGTCGTTTCGCGCGAGGCCGAATTCGCCTAGACTTGCCGCATGAATACGCAACCTGCCCTGACCGGCACGCCCGATGCCGCGACCCTGATCGCCGCGGCCAGGGCGCTGGCGCCCGCGCTGCGGGAACGCGCCGCCGAAACCGATGCCATGCGCCGCCTGCCGGACCGCAATGTCGCGGACATGAAAGCGGCAGGGCTGTTCAGGGTCCTGCAGCCCGAACGCCGGGGCGGCTGGCAGATGGACTTTCATGCCCATCTCGACGTCGTTGCGGAAATCGCCGCCGGTTGCGGCGCGTCCGGCTGGTGCCTCGGCGTGTTGCAGATCCATTCCTGGGTCGCCGGGTTGCTGAGCGACGAAGCGCAGAACGATATCTACGCCGACGACCCCGATGCCCTGATTGCGGCGGTGCTCAACGCCCGCGGCGTTGCCCGGAAAGCAAACGACGGATACACCGTCAGCGGGTTCTGGCCCTTCGGGTCGGGCAGCGAACATTCCGGCTGGATGATCCTCGGTGCGCGGATCATGGACGAGAACGAAACGGTTCTCGACGAAGGCTGTTTTCTGATTCCCGCGGCGGATATCGCCATAAAGGACGACTGGCATGTGGCCGGGCTGCGCGGCACCGGAAGCTGCAGCCTCGTGGCGAAGGACGTCTCCGTGCCAGCCCACCGGTTTATTTCCTTCGTGGATGCCCGGTCAGGCAAAACGCCCGGCGGCGATCTGCACGATGGCGCTCTGTACGATGCGCCGCTGGGGCCGCCGCTGGCCATCGCGCTGTGCGGTCCTGCGGTCGGGATTGCCGAGGGCGCCATCCGCGATTTCATTGAATACGTGCCGGGCCGCACTAACCCCCATTTACGCGGCGCAGCGCAGGTAGAATCGCCGCTGACCCACCAGGTCGTCGCCGATGCCCTTGCCCGGACCGACGCGGCGCGGGTGCTGCTGCACCGGGCGGCGGACGATATTCACGCGGCGGCGGAGAACGGAGGACAGATGACGACAGAGGGGCGCGCCCGCATCCGCATGGACAGCGCCTATGCGGTGCGCTTGTGCATGGAGGCCGTGGAATCCGTGTTCATGGCCTGCGGCGGGTCGGGCCTTGCCGAAAAGCACCCGGTTCAGCGCGCCTGGCGCGATCTGCACGCCATCAACCAGCACGCGCTGCTGCAACTGACGACCAATGCCGAAATCTACGGCCGGACGCTTCTGGGTCTCGATCCCGGAACGGATATCCTTTAGGGCGTCCGGGGCCGCGGACGGGAGAGCGTTCGGCTCCGCCGGCGTCGAATTGCGGCGATGGCGAACGCGCCTGCGATCAGACCGAACGTGCCGCCCGGCGCCGAGATTTGCGCGGATTGTTCGGCGAATGTCACCTGCAGAACGACCTCGCCAAAGGGGATGACGCTGCCGTAGTTGTAATTGTTGAAATCTTCGATGCTGATAAAAATTTCGTCGTCGGAGAATGTAATGTCCGCATTGGTAAATGACGGGTCTGTCGACGACAGCACGGACACGCTCAGGATCGGTGCGATTTCATCGGAGGTGTCGGCAATTTTGAAGCCGTAAAAATCCCCCTGTCCGAGGAACGAGATAGGGCAGGAGCCACCGCTACAATTCCGGTCGTTGTTACCGATGGTGATCGTGGTGTCGGCGATATCGATAAAATCGAAGAACGCATCGTACTCCGTTTGTGAGCCGACGACGGTCGAAGCGATAAGGGTGTCGGCGACTCCCGGTGGAAAGCTGAACGGAGCATCCACCCGGTCGAATATACCGACGGTGTTACCCATGAACCCCGCTGTTGCAGGTGTGACGAGGGCGAACAGCAGCGCCCCGATGAGACCGAGCAAGCGAAAAGTATGTAGCAAAGTCAGTCTCCGGCGAATTCTGGGTGGGAGTCTTGCGATTGGCGCGATGCAATTGTAGAGGGAGCCGGGCCGTAGGAACAGACCTTGGCATGTATTGTTTTGATAAATATTTATGACACGACGGGTTTCGATCCGACGCGCTCCCGCAGGTTTCCTGTCAGTATTCGCCGAAGGTCAGGAACGCGCTGGCCCCTGCGATGACCAGGATAATAACAACGGCGGGGAAAGACGATCTCTGCCAGCCGTCGCGGATCAGCACCCGGATCATGTAGACCACGCTGACCAGCGCCCACAGGGCGGCGACCCCCATGCCGTAAATGATGTAGCTCAATCCGTCCCAGCCCCTGGCATGTTCGCCCGCGATGAAAAACCCGGCCACGACAGCGCCGAAGCCGAGCGTGAGGTAAAGCAGGGTGATCAGGTATTTCGGAATTTGGTTCTTCGTCATGGCCTTACCAGCCTCCTCCACCGCCGCCGCCCCCGCCGCCGCCCGACGATCCGCCCG
>TARA_R110000868_G_scaffold198577_1_pt1 | contig 14044 bp, 14 predicted proteins | sample TARA_R110000868 | Tara Oceans TARA_R110000868 (sample SAMEA4397489) | marine metagenome | biome: Polar Biome; feature: [SRF] surface water layer (ENVO:00010504); material: water (ENVO:00002006), including particulate matter (ENVO:01000060) such as... | depth 5 m | reverse complement strand
CGACGCCGCCGAAGCGCGTCAGATCATCATGGATTCGATTGAGAAGGCGAAAGCAGCAGGCTGACGCTTGAGTCAGCCGTCAATTGAAAGCGCAAGAGTGCGGCTTATCTCGGTAAGGGATAAGCCGCTTTCTTTTTGCCATGTGCCGAAAGCCGCCTGCACAGCCCGCATGGATTTTTGCGATCCGGGTGCCTTGTCAACGACGCACGCATGCGCGAGCGCGGCAACGACCGAAGGTGATAGCAAGAACCCGTCAACACCTGCGTGTCGCAAGAAGTATTGCGCCGAGGCACCCGACAGCCGCGACCCGCGCTTCTTCAATATGTCGAGCAGATCAACAAACCCGTCGGGCTTTGACGCGGCAAAGAACGCGCCCGCCGATCCGTGCTCACGAATAAGTTCTGTCACGAAACGCGCATTCTCAATGGTCGCTTTGATCTTTGCCCCGTTACGCACAATGCGTGTGTCGGACACAAGTCGCCCCATATCCTCGCCGGAATAAAATGCGACGCGATGCGGATCGAAACCGTCGAAGGCTTCTTCAAACCCCGGCCATTTCGCCTCGATGATTTTCCAGACAAAACCTGCCTGAAAAACAGAACGCGTCATCAGCGCGAGCCAGCGGTCGTCAGACATTTTGCGGATAGCGGCTGCCGATTTCGGCCTCACCATGTGGGCTTTAAGCCCCGCCTCACCGCCATGACGCTTCAGAGCCCGCGCACGGATCGTCTTGAAACTCTGCATGATGTCGCCTCTCCTCAGGGTTCGTGGCCTTAAACATCAGGGTAGTGACCAAACCGCCTCAAGCCCAAGCACATTGCGCGCAATATCCTGCGCAAGTTCGCCGCCGCTGCGGGAATTGGTCAGGATCACAACGCCTGAGCGACGCTCGGGATCCATCACCATCAGACTTTCAGACCCGAGCACTGAGCCGCGCATCCAGCGTGTCTCCGCCATCCCGTCGCGGCGCACGCCGGTGACAAGCGACCAAAAAAAAGGACCGCCTGCAGGTACGGAATCAGCATAAAGCCTTTCGCGCGTCGCGCGCGTCAGCGGCGGCCTGTCCATCAGCGCGATCATCAGACGCGCCATGTCAGGTGCTGTCGTGCGGAAAGACGTCGCCGCATTGGCCTGAGGCACCCCGCGCAACGCATCAAACTGCGCCACTGGTATCGACCATTTGAGAGCCGGCGAAAAACCACCAAGCGCAATTGCGCCTGCGAGCACGACAATGATCCACTCGCCGCCCGCGCCGCCGCGCGTGATGATGCCATCGCGCGCGCGCGCCAGTCCCACGATGTAAAGGAGGTAATAGGCAAAACCCGCGAGCATGGCGATCACGGCGGCGCAGGCAAGCGCCACGCCGATGATGAACACCGCCGATGCCAAACCAAACCCCCACCAGACAATCACCATCGCAAATGCTGTGCCGCCAACGACCGGCCACAAATAGTCGAGTGGTTCGAGGCGACGCTGAAAGGCAAAGCGCGACAGGGCCCAGAAAACAACAAGCAAACCGACGAGCGCTGCGAGAAACGGAACGTAGAAAACCGTCAGCAAAAACCCGAGCCGCACATAAGCCTGCGCTTCAAACGCTTGTGTCTCCGGTGTCAGCAAAAAGTGCGATTGCGTGAGCCCGAGCGGTCCGAAGACACGCGATTGCGCCACAACATCAAGCGGCTCGCCGGTAAGTCGCTCAATCACATATTGGAGATAGATAAATCCAACGCCGGAGCGTCCAAAGCGGCTGCCGGGATCAAAGCCGGTGCGGCGCGATGGATGCGCCACATTATTGCCGAGACCCGATGTCTGCGTCAGCACATGACGGAGCGTCACTTGCGCATTGTCATCACGGTCGGTGAGCCAGGGTGTGTCGAGATCGCGCGACAGAGGTGCATCGAGAAACATCAGCTTATCGTCAACGAGCGAAAGCGCGGCCAATGCCTCAACGGTTTGCCCCAACTCACCCGCCTGAAACAGCGTATCCGGCGTCACCGGCCCCTCGTCGCCCTTGTCCGCCTTGCCGAAAGTGCCTGCGTAAACAATCGCTCCCTTTTCGACAATCGCCACCGCCACGCCGGGCACATCAAATTGTTTCATCCGGTCGGGCACAAATATACCGAGCGCGCGTGCCATCTCATCTTGCGGCCAGCCGAGCATGCCGCCTGCCGCGCGCGGATCATCCGCATACGCGGCCTGCGGCAGCACAAGCACAGTCAGCAGCAAAAACGCCTGAAGCCCCCCTGCCCGCATTTGACGAGCAAGAGCCCGGGTGATTAATTTGACGTGCACATGCTCACAGGAGAGTTGATGTCTGCCTTTGGAGAAAAGACGCGAGCCTGATCGAACCGATGTTCGGCAGATGTCTCGCAAGTAGCTGCAGGCTTTGGCGCCTGCTTCAGCGAACAGCCTAGCGCGTTCGCCTGAAGCTTTATGCGCAGCCCGCGTTCTGCGACTTTTCTCCAAGGCTATATTTCTCATGAACGTCTCAAAGTTCGAGCAGCGCGTGCTTCACGCTCTCGCTCAAGGTGCGTCTATCCGTGTCGAAAAAGATGATAAAGGAAAGATTCAATCCGTCATATGCGTGACGCGCGAAGGCTGGGTTTTATCTGACTGCACACTCAGCACATTCAGAAGTCTCAAGCGCCGCCGCATGATCGGCTCACGACTGAGCAGTCCGTACCGGATCACGCGTGAAGGGTTGATAGCGGTGCGGGCGCAGCTGGACAATCGTTAGCTCAAATCGGTGCATCGAGTGGAATGCGGGGCACCTGACGACGCAGCCCCAAAGCCTCGATGCGCTGATAGACCTCTTGATCCATCGGACCAAGGGCCTCGGCCTCCAGCGCCATTTTCAGTTCGGCGCGGTTTTTGACGCCCAGCACCAGCGTATCAACACCGTCAATGGCGAGCGCATAGCCATGCGCCAGTTCTGCCGGATCGCGGCCAAGCTCTTTGGCAAGGGCACGGAAAGGAGCCGCTCTGGCAAAATCCTGTGCTTCGGGATCAGTGCTCTTGAGGGGCCGGTCGAGCGCAGCGGTAAGTGCACCGGCCTGAACCGCACGAATGCCCATGACGCCCACATCATTGTTGACCGCCGTGCGGATGATGTTGCGCGCCTCCGTGGGCTCTTCATAGCGGCGCATATTGCCCGCACTGTCGAGCAAATTGGTGATGGCCTGCACAACGGCGGGCTTGGGCTCACCACGCAAGGCTTCCATGATCGAGCGTGGCAGGCCAGTGCCCGTGATGCCCCATGCCCCGATAAGGCCCTTGGCTTTCAGCGCCTCAAAGGCCGGCACAATCTCGCCTTCATAGACCGACCACGGCACGGCGCCGTAAGTGTGATAGGCGACATCATCCGTATAGGAATAATCATCAGGATGAATGTTAGAATGCAGGAAAAAAATATCGGCTTGCTCGCGCTTCAGCGTTTTAAGACTTGCCACAACAGAAGCCTCAAGCCTGCCCGCCACATCTTTGAAATGACGCGAGCCCAACATATTCTTGGTCGTAACGCGCACGCCGTCCGGCCACTTGCCGTCAAACGCCTCGCCGACCACGCTTTCAGCTTCACCGCGTCCATAGAGCGGCGCGAGATCCAAAAGCGTAATGCCGCTTTCAACCGCAAACCGGACGGTTGCAATTGCTTCGTCACGTGTTGTCTCGCCCCAGACCTGACCCAAGCCGCCGCCGCCGAGTGTCAGGGCGCTCACAGGCCAGAGTTTTCCGAGCTGACGCATCTGCATGGGCGTGTTCCTTCAGGCGATGGAAGCGGGCACAGCAACACCGTGCTGACGGCAGGCGGCAATGACGGCATTGCGCATGAGGCAGGCAACCGTCATCAGCCCGACGCCGCCCGGCACCGGTGTAATGGCACCGGCCACTTTAAGCGCGGCGGTGAAATCAACATCGCCCACCAGCCGCGTCTTACCTTCGCCCTTCTCGGGCGCGGGCACACGGTTGATGCCGACGTCGATGACAATGGCACCGGGTTTGATCCACTCGGCTTTCACCATCATCGGTCGCCCGACCGCCGCCACCAGAATATCGGCGCTACGGGCAATAGCGGGGAGATCTGCCGAACGACTATGGGCAATCGTCACGGTGCAGTTCTCGCGCAACAAAAGCTGCGCCACCGGTTTGCCGACGAGATTGGAACGCCCGATGATGACGGCGTGTTTACCGGCGAGCTTGCCGCCGCTCGCGTGCCTGGCCATCAGCAGACATCCTTCAGGTGTCGCGGGCACCATAGCGGGCAAGCCGCTTGTAAGCCGTCCGGCGTTGAGCGGATGTAAGCCATCGGCATCTTTCACCGGATCAATGGCGTCGATCACCGCCTGTTGCGAAATCTGGTCAGGCACGGGAAATTGCACGAGGAAGCCATGGATCGCAGGGTTGGCGTTCAGCTCCGCGACTTTGGCCAGCACTTCGGCCTCGCTCGATGTTGCGGGCATCTTGTATTCGAATGAATTCATACCGGCTTCAATCGTCGCCTTGTGCTTGTTGCGCACATAGACTTCGCTCGCCGGATCATTGCCGACCAGCACAACACCGAGACCGGGGGTGAGCCCGTGTGCAGCTTTCAGTTCTGCCACAGCTGCCGCCACGCGGGCCTTGAGTTCAGGTGCCAGCACCTTGCCGTCGATGAGTTGCGCGTCAGCCATATTATTCCTCGTTATCAGGCGCAAAGAGCGGCGCGAGCACCGCCATCAATTGATCGGGATCACCGGCAATGGAAATGGTTTTGTTGCGCTCGCTCGCACCCGAACGAATGGCAAAACCCGATTTCGGCAATCCCCATGATTTTGCCAGAAGCTTGATGACCGCGTCATTGGCTTTGCCCTTGTCCGGCACCTCGCGCACATAGACCCTCAGAAACCGGCGGCCGGCAGCATCTTCACCGATGTCACCGATGCGCGCCGTCGCCGATTTCGGCGTCACGCGCAATTGCAGCGTAACGCCTGATGTCATTGTCTTCAGCAATTCTGCGAAGGCTTACATTCCCATCGTCAGCGACAGATAGATTTGCAAAAGCAGTTGCGGCACGTAGAACAGCGCCAGCAGCAGCACCAGCGGCGACAGATCAATGCCGCCAAGATTGGGCATATAACGCCGGATCGGCGCCAGCGCAGGTTCGGTGAGACGGTAAGTGACATCAACCACGGTGTAGATAAAGCGGTTCTGCGTGTTGACCACATTGAAGGCGATCAAAAAGCTCAAAACCGCACTGGTGATGACGACATAGGAGTAGAGCCTGCAGACGGTGAAGAGTAGGTCAAAGAGAACGGACATAGGCCCCTGCACAGTGAGCCGACCTTGGTCGGTCTTGAAGGCGGGGCGCGGAAGGCCCCCGTCAGGCCACAGATGTAAAGCCACGCGCCTGTCGGTTCAAGCGCGGCTTTGCTCCGTTTCCGGATGCACTGCCGCGCCTTCCGAATTTGTCGGACCTCCCCGCCTCCTCACTTGACACCAAGCGCGTGCCGACCTAAAGAACCGGACCACTCCGGGGCCGTAGCTCAGTTGGGAGAGCGCCTCGTTCGCAATGAGGAGGTCAGCGGTTCGATCCCGCTCGGCTCCACCATTCCCGGAGTGGTTTTTTCAGAGAAATATGATGTAAATCAATGACTTGGCGTAAAAGCCGATGTCGTTGACACAGGCTCCGTGCGAGGTGCAAGCGACAGCGCGGGAGCTTCTGCGCGTGTCGTGGCAAAGCCCGTCGCTGTGCCCGGCATCGGGCCGGGAAGGCGGCCGGTCGCCATCCGCGCCGCACCACCGGTCGCATCATCAGACGCGACAGTGGCCACCGCATCGCCCGCCGTCCAGCGGATACGCCAGATCACATTGGCCACATCGTCTGAAACGAGGAGCGATCCGTCACGGGCACGCGCAAGCCAGACAGGACGGCCCCAGAGGCCACCCTTGGCACCGGTAGGTCCGCCGCCAAAGCCTGCGACAATGGTTTCATAAGCCCCGTCGGGCCTGCCCTCGCGGAACCGCAGCCGGACAATGGCGCTGGCACTGGCACCTTCCGTGCGCGTGCCGTGCAGAGCGACGAGCGCATCACCGTTCCATTCGGGTGGCAGACCTGCAGCGATCTCCTCCTCGTCAGCCTCATCCGTCACCGGCGTCACAAACAATAGTCCGGACGGGCCTGAATGGGGCTGGAACAACACATCAGGCGCAAGGCTTGTGGCCACAAGATCAGGACGCAGCTCACCGAATTGCGGATCGGCATGGGCCCCGATATAGGCGTAAGGATAGCCATAAAAGCCATGGGGTGTGAGACGCGTGAAATAATCCGGCACAAGTCCGGCGCCGAGACCGAAGCGTTCGTTCACGACGGCATATAAATCATCCGTACCGGGATAAAAAGCCAGTCCCAAAGGATTACGCAAGCCCGAGGCATAGGTTGTCTGCGCATTACCATCAGCGCGGAACTGCTGAATAGTAGCGCGCGGATGGGGGTCTTCGCCGACATTGGTAGCACTGCCGATGGCGACAAAAAAATGTTCACCGTCAGGCGCAAAAACAATTTCGCGCGTGATATGGCCGCCGCCCGTACCGAGCGCGCCGGGTCGCGTCACAAGCGTGCGCGGCAGGGCCTTCATAGCCTCGCCGTCAAAGCCCACACGCCAGACCGCACGCCGGTCGGCGACATAAAGCGCATCGCCCTGCACCACAAGTCCCGTCGGCTCGCGGAACCCGTCAGCGAAAATCACACGCATATCCGCCTTACCGTCGCCGTCGCTGTCCCGCAGCGCCAGCACATTGCCCTCACGCGTCTGCGCCACATAGATAGTGCCGTCAGGCCCGACGCTCATCTCGCGCGGGTGACTGAGGCCAGCGGCAAAAATACCCGCAACAAAGCCGTCCGGCACACGCGGCAGCGCGCCGTCAGGGCGGACAACATTCGGTGCAGATTTGCCAACCGGCGGGTGGCTGTAAGGGGCAGGCAGAGATGAGGCTTTAAGTTCGAATCTGTGTCCGACGCCGCCCGTAGGGGCATCTGCTTCGGCAAGGGTCGCTGCCGCAACAAGGCCGAGCGCCAACCCGCCTGCCATGCAAAGCAGGGTGGCTATGCGAGCCGATGGGGGGGCCGATCTTGTCATTTTCGTCCCGTGGCGTTTCTTAAGGGGGAGTCCGGCACGTTCAGCTCGAAATCCCCGTACACCGCCAGTTTCACAGACAATCACGCCCGAATTGCGGCAGAGCCTGTGTCAGCACTTTGCGGCATCCAGCGATCGAGGAAACGCGATAGCCATTGCCGCAGGCTCTGGTCGTGGGTGGCGCGGCCCTCGTGGTGCAGTTCTGCAGCCTGAGCGCCGGGCAACACCAGCCTGTGGCTCGCATGTTCAAGCCAGAGCTTCATCATCGGTGTGGTGAGTTCGGGATGAAACTGGATGCCATAGGCACAGTTTCCATAACGCATCGCCTGCACAGGGAAATCCTTCCCCTCCGCCAGCATGGTCGCACCGCGCGGCAGGTCAAAGCCTTCAACATGCCATTGATAGACATGCTGCGGATTGTCGAAGAGATCAGCCCCCGCCGCCGTCGGGCGGATTGGGAAATAGCCCACTTCGCAGCGCTTATCCTCACGGCCATAAACGCGGGCGCCGAGGCTCTTGGCCAGCATCTGACCACCGAGGCAAATGCCGAAATAGGGCTTGTCGGAAGGGAGCGCGACATTGGAGATCCAGTTGATCTCGTCGCGGACAAAGGGCAGATCATCATTGGCGCTCATCGGCCCGCCGAAAATGATCGTCCCGTCATGTTCGTCAAGAGTGGCAGGCAACGGGTCGCCCAGCGCATGACGGCGTATATCGAGCTCATAACCGCGCCGGATCAATTCCTGCCCCACACGTCCGGGACTCGAATGGGCTTGGTGAAGAATAACCAGAATGCGGCGCGTAATGCTCATTGTCATAGCGTGAACCCGGTTTGTCCCCTCACGTTAATCTGGGGGTGCAGGCCCCCGGCGCACAAGGACGCGGGGGCCACACCGGAACGATTATCTCACGCAGGCTTTAAGAAAGTCTGGCCGTTCACATGGCAGAAATGCCGCCATCGAGCTTCAACTCCGCGCCCGTCATGAATTTGGATTCGTCGGACGCCAGATAGACAACCGCATAAGCAATGTCATCGGGATCGCCGATAATGCCGAGCGGCACCTGCTTGGCGAGCTTACGCACCAGCTCGCTCTTCTCCATGCCGCGCGTCATGCCGTCAAGGATCGGGGTGTCGATAAAGGTCGGATGAATCGAGTTCGAGCGGATCCGGTAGCCGCGCTTGGCACAATGCAGCGCCACTGATTTCGACAGCAGCCAGACCGCCGCCTTGGCGGCATTATAGGCGGCCATATTGTGACCGGCGATCAACCCTGCGATGGACGATGTGTTGATGATCGAACCCGGCGCATGCGGCACCATATAGGGGATCGCATATTTGCAGCCGAGAAACACACTGTCGGCATCCACCGCCATCACGCGCTTCCACGTTTCAAAATCCGTGTCCTCAACCGTCGTGCCGCCGCCGATGCCGGCATTGTTGAAGAGCACGTTGATGCCGCCCATCATCTTGTCGGCAGACGCCAGCGCCTCTTTCCATTGCGTTTCGCTCGTCACATCAAGCGCGACCGCAAAACCCTGACCCGGATAAAGCGCATTGATCTTATCAGCGACAGCTTTGGCGCCCTTCTCGTTGATGTCGGCAACCGTCACCAACGCACCTTCTTTAGCCAGCATCAATGCCGATGCCTCGCCCAACCCTTGTGCGCCACCTGTCACAAAGGCTTTCTTGCCGCTCACGCGTCCCATATCAATCTCCTGTGAATTTCGGTTTTCGTTTTTCGAGGAAGGCGCTCACCGCCTCCTGCTGATCTTTGGACGTGCCGGTGAGCGCGAACTGATCGCGGTCCATAAAAGTCACCGCCGGATTAAGCGCCTTGGCCGCCATATCAATTGACTGTTTCGACATGCGCACAGGCAGAGGCGGCAGGTCGGCAAATTTTTGAGCAAGCGCGCGGGCTTCCGTAAACGCTTCACCGTCGGCCACCACATACTCCACAAGCCCCCAATCGAGAGCTTTCGGCGCGAATAGTTTTTCACCCAGAATGATAAAGAGCTTGGCGCGCGCAGGCCCCATCAGGTTCGTGATACGCGGATTGGAATGCCAGCTCATATTCATGCCGAGCGGAATTTCCGGCAGACGAAAATAAGCGCTCGTCCCCGCCACACGAATATCGCAGGACGCCGCCAGCGCCGAACCGCCACCGATACAAAATCCTTCGACCGCGCAAATCGTGATCTGCTCCAGCCGCTCCCAGGCATCGCACATATCGGGACCGACTTTCAGCGCATGACGCCGCGCCATCAGACCCTTTTTGTTGCGCTCGACAAGAGCTGAGTCCGTGAGATCGGCACCGGCGGAAAAAAACTTATCCGCACCGGTCAGCACAATGGCGCTGGTTTCCAGATCATCCTCAAAGGACCGCGCCACCTCGGTGAGTTCGCGCATCACCGCATCAGACAGAGCGTTGAGCTTGTCGCCACGGTCAAACCGCACAACAGCGACGCGGCCCTGCTTTTCGATGGTTGTGAATTTACCCATGTGCCTCGTTCCCGCCGCTTTCAGAGCATCGCCGTATTGGTCGCCACACCAAGGAACAAACGTCCCGTGAGTTCGTATGTCGCGTCCGACACCATCATGTGTTGTGTCGCTACATGCACATCGCGGAAATGCCGTTGCAGCGGGCTCGTCTTATAAACCGATGTGCCGCCACCAAGCGTGTACATGAGATCAACCGCGCGTGCCGAGGCGTTGACCGCATGGGTCGTCGCAAGACGGATGTCGCGGCGATGCTCCACCGTGATCGCTCCGTCGCTTGATGCCGCCGCCCAGGCCGCATCCACTGTTTCTTTGAGGTAAGCCCGCGCCGACCGCGTCAGGGCTTCTGCTTCCGACACATCAAGCTGCGCCTTGGCGCGAAGCGCCAAAGGCTTCGACGACCCTTGCGGCGTCTTACCACCGGCAAGTTCAATGAGCGCATCGATGCTGCCGCGTGCAAGGCCGAGCGTGACCGCTGCAATGCCGATGCCCAACAAACCAAATGTTGGGAAACAATAAAGCGGACGGTTGACCGGCTTGTCTGAAATCAGCGACGGCGCACGCGCCGCGGGCACAAACACATCCTTCACTTCAAAATCTGTGCTGCCCGTGCCACAAAGTCCCGAGACGCGCCATGTGTCATGCAGCGTCACTTGGTCCGCGTCAAAAATCATCATGCGGTTCTGCGGGATGCCCTCGGCACTCATTTCCGGCTTGCCGTCTTCACCCATGATGAAGGCACCACCCATGATGGTGCGGGCATTGCGCGATCCCGATCCCCATTGCCAGCGTCCGCTCACGCGGTAGCCGGCAACGCCGTTTTCGGTTGCGTGAACCGCCTTGCCGCGCGGTGCAAAGACACCCGCCGCAATCGACATCGGATCGCCGAAAGCTGCCATCGCATCATCATGCTTTAGAAACGCCGCTGTCATGCCGGACGTCGCGCCTATGAAAACGCACCATGCCGTTGACCCGTCAACACGCGCCAGACGTTCAGCCACATCGACAAGCACCATCGGATGCGCTTCCAACCCGCCCAAGGCTGCCGGAATAAACATACGGTGCAGCCCGAGGCGGGCCGCCTCGTCGGCAATATCCTGCGGCAGAAAGCGGTTCGCTTCGATCTCGTCCACGCGGGGGGCAACAAGCGCCGCAAGTGTTTCCGCAGCGACCAGCGGTTCAGGGAAACTCATAGCCATGTCTCACTCCTCACGCGCCAAGTTTCAGCCGGTTGGCGATATTGTTTTTCTGCATATGCGACGAGCCGCCGACAATCGGCAGGCTCACCGCATCGCGCACATAGCGTTCCATGTCCATCGCGTCAGACAATCCATAGGCCCCCGTGACGCGCTGACAGATTTGCGTGACTTCCGCTGCGCCCTCGCAGCAAAAGAGTTTCGACATGGAGGTTTCCACCGAACAGGGAAGGCCCTGATCAGCAAGCCAGGCCGCGCTGTAAAGCATCATGCGCATGGCACGCACCTTTGTTTTGGCGTCCACCAACATATGACGCACCACCTGATGCTGCCCGATGGCTTTACCAAACTGCACGCGCTCTTCAGCGTAGGTCCAGGCGTCGGCAACAGCGGCTTCGGCAATGCCAAGCGCGCAGGCCGACAGCTCAAGCTTTTCAACTTCAAGCGCGCGGCCGGCCAACTGGCTCCAGCCCTTGTTCCACATTTCCTCGCCACCCAGAATATTGGCAACAGGCACGCGCACATCGTCAAACGTCACATCCTTCGTTTCGACACCGCGAATGCCGAGATGGCCGAGCGGCGTGATGGTGACGCCGGGCAGCGTCGGTGGCACCAAAACGATGGAGAGGTTTTTATATTTGTCTTCTTTGGGACCGGAACGCAGCAGGCAGAAAATATAATCTGCAATATGCGCGCCGGTGCACCAGCGCTTGGCACCATTGATGACGATCTCATCGCCTTCGCGCCGCGCATGGGTTTCGACCATCGCGAGATCGCCGCCGACATTGGGTTCGGACAAGCCATAGGCAAACAGGAGATTGCCGCTTGCAACCTTCGGCAGCAATTCGCGTTTCTGCGCCTCGCTGCCGCGCTCACCAAGGTTCATGCCCGCGTAGCAGACAGCCATGATATAGGGGCAGGCGACAGCACTTGAACGTTTGGCCAGTTCCTCGATCACCGCCATGGTCGCGTAAATATCAATGCCCGAGCCACCGTATTCTTCTTCGACGGTCAGCCCCATCAGGCCCATGGCGGCAAGCTCCGCCATCACCTCACGCGGATAGATATTATCGCGGTCCCAGAGCCTCGCTTTTTCGCGTGGCATATGTTGGGCCACAAGGCGCGCAACGCTTTCGCGCAACAGACGCAAATGCTCTGGCTCGTGGAAATTGATATCAGCGTCCATCATCAGGCCCCTGTGAATTTCGCGGGGCGCTTTTCGAGAAAGCTCTTCACCGCTTCACGATGATCGCTCGTGGCGAAAGTTTGCATTTCGTAAGCGATAGAGGCATCGAGGATGGAATGCGCAAGCTGCTTCAATCCGATATTGACCGCAACTTTGGTATATTTGATCGCAAGCGTTGCACCGCCTGCGACACGCGCGGCAAAAGCGTCAACGCGGGCATCAAGCTCGCCGTCGGCCACCACATGATTGATGAGACCGATGCGTTCGGCCTCCACCGCCTTCACTGGATCGCCCGTCATCAGATATTCTTTGGCACGCGCATAGCCGACAAGCTGCGGCCAGATGATCGCACCGCCGTCGCCCGCGACAATGCCGGCCCGCACATGCGGATCAGCAAAGCGTGCCGTGTCCGAGGCAAAGATCACATCGCACATCAGCGCGATTGTGGCCCCGAGCCCGACCGCAGGCCCGCGCACTTTGGCGATGATCGGTTTTTCAAGATCAAGCAACGAGAAGATGATGCGCTTGGCTTCAGCCGCATCCGGCCCGCTTTCGCCCGCTTCAAACGAACGCTTCATCCAGTTGAGATCACCGCCCGCCGAAAAAGCCGCGCCGTCACCCGTCAGCACAATCACATCGGAAAGCTTGTCATCGGCGGCATCGAGAAAGATCGTTGAGAGTTCACGATGCATCTCTCCGTCAACCGCATTCATCAGGGCGGGATTGGAAAGCGCCAGTGTCAGCACGCGTCCATGACGGCTGGCCTTGATGCGCGTGTAGCGGCTGAAGTCGACCTCATGGTCGGCGCGTGCGGCACCTGACATGCTTTTATCCTCCCGGGATTGCTTTTATTTGGCCGATTGTGACCTGCACGCAGCGCAATGGAAAGCCGCAAAGAAAGCTCTGTATGGTCAAAAGCACGGGGCAAATGAAAACCCCGGCATCGCTGCCGGGGTTTTATAGCAAGTGCAGATTCCGGCTTGGGTAAAAATCAACCGCCGCCGAAAATCCGGTACTTCAAAAAATCATGTGCCTGAAGTGCTGAACTTGAAGCCGACTTCTTCAGCCGCTTTCGAGGCTTCGTCAGGCTGCGATTTCACACCCGGCTCACCGAAGACCGAGATCGTATTATCGGCACCCGGCAATACGGCGACATAGCCCAGACGGTCGGCGCGTGTGACTTCCGTGAAGTCCGTGCCGCCATTGGTGCTGTAGCCGACATAGCCCTGCAAGCCGACGAGCACGATCGTACCATTGTCGAGTTCCCAACCGCCGCTCACCGATTTATCGGTGCCGCTGTTGATCTTCGCCCATGTCAGACCGTCGTCGGTTGAACGATAGACATTGCCGCGCATGCCGTAGACGAGAACTGATCCGTCTTTGAGACTCATGCCGCCCCAGAAGGAGCCTTCATAGCCCGACGTGATTTCGCTGAAGGTCACGCCCTTATCGGTCGAGCGGAACACTTTGCCGAATTCGGCCGACACAAGGATCGTGCCCGCGTTGGTCGCAAAAGCTTTATTGAGATGGCTGTCGCCATTGCTGCCGGGGATCAGCTCGCGCTGTTCCCATGTCTTGCCGCCATCACTTGTTTCAATGACGAAGGAGAAAGCACCCATGGCAAAGCCGTGGTTCTCGTCGGTGAAATAGACAGTCATGATCGGCGCCTGGCTATCGATGTTGTGATAGACCGACGTCCATGTGTCACCGGCATCTTCAGTGCGCAGCACCGTGCTGTCATGGCCGCCGGCATAGCCGATTTTGTCGCTCACAAAGGAAACGGATGTGAGCGTCACCTGCGTGGGAACGGACTTGGCCTGAACCCATGTCTTGCCGCCGTCATCGGAATGGATGACATGGCCGAACTGGCCGACGGCAACCATGCGGGTACCGGCCATGGTGGCCGACAGCAGAAGATCGTGGCTGGCCAGATGTGATGGCGTGGAAAATTCCACCGCTTCGCTTTCATCAGCAGCAAGTGCCGGTGCAGCACCGAGCGGCGCCGCAACAAGAGCGAAAGCAAGCGCCGAAACGGCGCCGGTGAGGGCCAAGAACT
>TARA_R110000868_G_C10969754_1_pt1 | contig 14053 bp, 22 predicted proteins | sample TARA_R110000868 | Tara Oceans TARA_R110000868 (sample SAMEA4397489) | marine metagenome | biome: Polar Biome; feature: [SRF] surface water layer (ENVO:00010504); material: water (ENVO:00002006), including particulate matter (ENVO:01000060) such as... | depth 5 m | reverse complement strand
GCGGGCGCAACCGCCGTGCCAGAGAAAGCGGGCGCAACCGTAAGCGCGGCATCGGGCGCTCGCCCCACGCTCAATGCGCCTCCAGGGCTGTCACCGACAGAGATTGCGGCTTATGCGGCAATGAAGGAGACGCCTCCACCATCCCCGACGATCCCGCCATTGACGCAATCGGCCGCTGAAAAGCACGCGGATACGATCTTGCGCCATTTTTACATGGGGAATGAAGTCGCGGCGCCGGAAAAACTGAAGTTGCCGCCAGGGTATCATCCGACCCTCACTGGCCTGACGAACGATCCAGGACTGGCCACACTCCACCGGGGCTTGGAAAGCGTAAGCGGCACTCCGGCGGTCATCGCGCAGCACAATGCCAAGGCGATCAATGCGGCGACGGCGACGTTGACGGGTGACGAAGGCGCCGTGCCAGCGATGATCGCCTCGCGCAATGCCATTACGGGGCCAATGAGAGAAGCCGCGTTCGCGGATAAAACACCCGTTACGCCAGAAGCGAAGCAGCCATTTGAAGACATGCTGAAAACGATCCTGTCTGGGCCTGATTCAAAGCGCGCGGGCGTCGTGAAATACGTTCGGGAAATCGCCGAATCAGCGAAGGGCGAAACCGACCCTGAAATGCTCTATGGAACCTTGAAATACCTGAATGATTTGTTGCATCCGGTCGCGCAAAACACAGACGCTGACAAGCAGGCCGCCGCCGCATCCCTGATGAAACTGAAACCGCTCCTCCAATCAGCGATAGAAAGTGGCGCGTCTGGGTTTAAGGAATATAATGCGAAGCATGCCGATCTCTCGAAGCCGATTGACGCTCTCCAGTTTCTTCAAAGCCTCAATCTGACGAATGCGACTGGCGATGTCCGGTTGCAGGCCATTGATTCCGCGATCAAGAATATCAAGAGGCAGCAGCAGTTGCCGGGTGTTCAGAAGGCCACATGGGTTTCCAAGAATCAATTGGGGCAGCTTGAGGCGCTTCGGAATGCGTTACGGATGGAAGCGGCGCGCGGCGCGGGAAAGCCGATCAACTCCACGACCTTTCAGAACCTCGCGACCAATTCCCGCGTTGGACAGGTGGCGGGTAATCCTCTTATGTCAGGGATATTGGGACAAATGGGAGGTTATGCGGTAATGCCAGGCCCCGGCGGCATTTTTCTCGGGGAAGTGGCGCGTCATCTCACTCAAGGTCAGCTTGCTCGCTCCGAGGCCATGGTCCGGGATGCGCTATTGGAGCGCGTCCTCAATGTGGGTGGAAAGGGCGCGAATAGCCTTGCGGGTCCGCGTGCGGCGGGGCCACGAGCGCCGGGAGCGCCATGGAACCCTCTCTCTGGCGCTCCGCCGGGGACGCCATGACATCCCGGCGCCGCACCCACCCCGGCATCATGGCGCATCCCCATGCGGCCACGAGACATGCCGCGATTGCGATCATGATCAATCGCCACCGAATGCCGGTTGCATACGGTTCTTCGCCCTGAAGGGCAGCGACAAGGAACGTCGGCCAAAAGAAGCTAAAGGCGCACAATCTCCCGATCAGAGTTCCGCGCCACCATTCCGCAATCAATAACCCGATCATGGGTGCCCCAGATGCCTCTCGCCTCTCTTCTGCCACTTCCTCGCGCCGTCTTCTACGACGCGAACGGTGCCCCCCTCGCGGGCGGCTATGTTTATACCTACGTTCCCGGCGGCGTCACGCCCAAACTGACGTGGCAGGACAGCGGCGAGACCACGCCGAACACCAACCCCATCGTGCTCGACGCCAATGGGTCGTGTCTGATGTATGGCGACGGCCAGTATCAGATCACGGTGACGGATAGCCTCGGCAACTCGGTCCCGGCGTATTCCGGCCTTTCGATCAATCCGGCCGTGGCATCCGGCGGCAACCTGATCGTGACAGGCGACCTCACGGTTGACGGTGACACGGCCCTTGGCGGCGATCTGACCGTTGCCGGGGATGAGACTGTCACCGGCACGCTCACGGTCTCTGGCCGCGCTCTGGCGGCGTTCCTGCGCGGGTTCATCAGTGGATTGATCACAAGCCGGTCAAGCGCGACAGTCCTCGGCGTGAGTGCGGGTGTCGCGACGGATAGCACGAACGCGGTTTCGATCTTTCTCGGGGCGTTCACCAAATCGACGGCTGGGACCTGGGTGGCGGGAACTGGCGCCAACGGCATGGGCCAGGGCCTCGCGATTGCCAACTCGACCTGGTATCACGTATTCGTGATCATCGTCTCCGGCGTAGAAGACATGTATTTCGATACGTCCATAACCGCCGCGAACAAGCCCGCGCTCACAACGGCGTTCCGGCGCATCGGCTCGTTCAAAACGAACGGTTCGGCGCAAATCATCGACTTTACGCAAGTCGGTGACGAGTTCCTTTGGTCCGTCGCGGTGCAGGATGTCGCGGCAACCGGCGGATCGGCACTTGGCACAACGGCGACGTCCTATGCTCTGACGGTCCCGCTCGGCGTCAAGGTCATGGCAAATATGCGCGTCATCGCGCAGTTACCGAACAACGGGGACACGGTCCTGGTTCAGTCTCCGGACGAGACAACGCAGGTCGCAAACACCCCGTCAGGCAACGCGCAATTCACCGCGCAGGCCGGGCTATCGGGCGCCGGATACCTGGAAATCCGCACAAACACGTCCCGGCAGATCAAGGCGGTCGCGTCGTCGGCCAGCACCACGTTGTATGTCGTCACCTATGGCTGGATCGATACACGCGGCCAGTATGACTGAAAGGACTGATCCATGACGCAATCCCTGAACAGCGGACCGCCCGCGCTTCTCTATTATTTCGACACGTCCGCCGCCACATTTGTCCCCGTCGATGACGGGAGCAATAAGCTCCCAGTCGACGGGTCGCTTTCGGTCGCGCCACCGGATTACACGCTGGTCCCTCTCGATGTGGCCGTTGTCACGACTGGCGGCGCTGCCGTCACGGCTTTGGATGCTGGCAATCGCACCGGCGGCGGGTGGATACAAAACCCGGTCGGTGCGCCTGGCCCGCTCGGGGTCAATGAAATCGGCACGGCCAGCGGCACCACGTCGAGTGGCAATACAACCTTCATCGCGGCCGGACAAACATACACCATCGCGCCGTCCGCTGGCGCCGTGTCCGTGATTTCCGCGTCATCCAGTCACGTCTTCAGCGGTGTGGGGTTCACGGTATGAGCGGCACATATGGCCCCGGCCCGGTGCCTGGCGGTGGGAGCGTCACCGATCCTGGCATCACCTATACCGGCGCATTATCTTCGCCGCTCAGGTATGTGATAGGCCCGTCTACGGCCGTGTGGGACACTGACGTATTCACATCATCTGGGCAGACGTTGATCGAAGTCCCTGGCAATACGGAGCAAGCCAGCCTTACCGCAATCGACTATGGAACCATCGAGATTATCCAAGGTGGTTTCACATTGGACGCGGTCAACCTGACAAGTTTGACGATGCCCAACGTAAAACATCAAACCGGAACATGGAACCCACTACTCCCCGCGTTAACGACGCTGGATTTATCCGCGGCCGTTGGTATATTCTCGGGCCTTGTTACGTGGCTTGACGTATCAGTGGTGGAAACCCTGGACTTGTCTTCGGTCCCGATAATCGCCTCTAATAGTTTCAGCCCAACCATGCCGTCACTGGCAAGTTTGGACATGTCGTCTCTCACGACAGTCGCGGATGGGGTGGGGCTTGATTTCGTCGCGGCGTCATTGTCCTCAGTCAGTTTCCCAGCTTTGGAAACGGGTGGTTCCGTGGCGTTCACGGTGGATGCTGCGACGGTGGTTTCGTTACCAGCGCTTGTGTCATGTTCTTATTTCAACCCAACGGCGGGCGCTGCCACAACGGTTGATTTTTCCGCATTGGAAACGGCAACTGCGGACTTCAATGCCGTTATGGCATCATGGGTCGCGGCTTCGTTCCCGGCACTCGTCACATGCGGAACGTCGTTCATTTTTGAAGGCGATGCTGCCACGTCCTTATCTCTGGCGGCGTTGGAAACCGTGGCGGCTGGGTTCACAGTGACTGCGGCATCGCTCGTAACCGTGTCCCTGAACGCCGGTCTTCTTTCCATCGGCGGGAATTTCTCCATCACAGGCGCGGCGCTAAGTCAGGCCAGCGTGAATGCAATTCTTGTGCGCCTCGCCGCGCTTGACGGAACCGGAGGGACCACGAGCTACGATAACATGACTGTCAATTTGTCAGGGGGCACCAGCGCAACGCCAGGGGCGTCCGGTCTCACCGCGAAAACCACGCTTGAAGGGCGTGGAAACACCGTAACGGTGAACTGATGCACGGCCTTGACGGAGCCATCTGATGCCGACTTCAGTGCGCCGCGCGATCGAGCACGCCCGAAGCCGGAACGTGGCACGCGCGTTAATCCGGCGTTGCCAGAAGACCCGCGCAAGGAGGTCCGCCGTACCATCAGGTGGGCGGCGATCGCCGTGGTGCTGGGAAACTCGGCCGGAGGTGCTCTCGGATCGGACATTTGGTCATGGATAAAGCAATTCGCCGGATGGGTGTGGTCCAACGTGCACTTCAGATGGGGGCATTGATGTTGGACGCGATAGCCAGACGTCACTGCGCCCATCTGTGGTTCTGCCGCCCGGCTATCGTCGTGGCGGCGGGCGCCACGGGCATGATCGTGTCCGGCGCGCTGCCATGATGCCGCCTGGCGCGGCTTGTCGGAATGTGATCATGGAGCCTTGACGATCTCGCCGACAACCTTGGCCCATCCGACCATCTGCGGCGGCACTTCCCCGGTGTAAACCGTTCCGGTCACATCAAGCGTCATGTCCGGCTTGTGCGCCGCGATGATGCCGCCCCTTCCGGTCTGGTCCTCCAGGATACAGTCAAGTAACGCGGCTTTGTTCTCCGAATATAAAAGCGCATCCACGCCGTAATTCAGGAATATTCGATTACCGTCGTTCGGCGGTATTGTCAGTCGGGAATTCCGCAAGGAAACAATGCCGCCATTCGGGAAATCCGTAACCGCGCCAGCGTAGGCACCTTCTGGGTCGAAGTTGTTCCCGGTATAAAGGCACCCGTTCGCGTATGCCCCGGCGGATCGGCTTTTCAGCGCGTGCGCTGATTTTGGGCCGCATGAGACAACGACATCCGTCTCGATCACGGACGATCCTTCCCCCCCACCAAAATACTGCTCATGCGTGGCCCCGCCACCACCTGCGCCAACACCATTGCCATGAAACAGGCAATTCAGAATTACCACGTTCGGTGCGCCAAACGTCAGCAATCCGTTGTCGCACTGAGTGACTTCAACGGTCTCCAACGTAAACGCAATGCCATCCCCGCCGTTCCGCACGCCAGCCGCGTTGCCGCCGATTGACGCTGGAATATGCCAATGCCGGATTGTCAGGGCTTTGATCGTGACACCGGGGACGGTTGGAACGAGGCACGCCTTGTCATAGGTCGGGCGCATTCCTGTCCCGTCCAGGATCGTGCGACCAACCCCAGCGCCCTGGATCGTGCATGGGACCATAATCGCGGCGGTGCCGTGGAATATCCCCTCCGGCAGCGTCAGGATGTCGTTGGCCGATAGGCTCGCGACCAGCTCGCCCAGAGTTCCGGTTTGCGTCACGCCGTTGATCCGCGCCGTGATGACGCTCGGGGGTGTTGATGGCGCGGTCGGCTCCACCACGACCGGAGGCGCGACGGCGGTGAATGGGCCGAACCGCACAGGCAGCCCGCGATTGTTCCACACGCCCGGAGAGTTGGGCGGCGGCTGTGTGGCGCGGTTGTCCAGCGGACCTCCGTTGTAGACCAGCGGCCTGTCGTTGACCGCCACCGAATTGATCCACAGGCCCTCATCGCCCGCGCCGGTCCCGATGATGTCGATAACGTGAGGTGATACTCCGAACGACCCATGGATTGAGAATATCTGGCCGTCGCTCATGCCAGCGTGTCCGGTGACCGTCAGAGGGGCCGCTACCCGCATGTCGTTGACGAATACGGCGATGGTGGCGGTGTCACCGAGAGTGGTCCCCGCGTTGAGCCTCATTTGGATCACGTCCGGGCCCACGCCAATCGTCACGGGATCGCCGGGCGTGGTCACAGGTGCCATTGTGAGCGGGTAGACGTTCCCATCCGGCGTCGGGACGGGCGTGGCTGGCGCTCCTGTGCCAGGCGGCGCCGTGGCGCCATCCAGGACGGCGAGAACACGCATCAGTGTGGCCGTGTCGTTGATCGGGATATCGACGGTGATTTTGCCGATGCTCATTGTTTTATCCTTCGCTACGCCGCATGCCGCCGTGTTCCCAGACGGGGACCCAGGCGGGGATCATCCCTTGACACACACGACCTGGCGCAGCGTGTGGACAACCTCCACAAGATCAGCCTGCGCCGCCATTACATCATCGATATCCTTGTAGGCTCCCGGCGTCTCATCCAGCACGCCGTCGTCTTTCCGACATTCGACACCCGCCGTGGCCGCATCGTGATCCGCCAGCGTGAATGTCCTCCGCGCTTCGTTGCGGCTCATTTTTCGACCCGCGCCGTGCGAGCATGAACAGAAGCTCTCCGGGTTACCCTTGCCGCGCACAATGTAAGACCGCGTGCCCATGCTGCCCGGAATGATCCCAAGGTCGCCTTCACGCGCTCGCACCGCGCCTTTGCGGGTCAGCAATACGTTCGCGCCCCAATGCCGCTCACGGGAGACGTAGTTGTGATGGCAGTTGACGGCAACGGTCCCGGTCGTGAAAGGCTTCGCAATCTGAGAGTGGATCGCGGCGAGTGTGGCGGCCATCATCATCTCACGGTTCGCTGCAGCGAACTTCTGCGCCCATTCGACCGCATGAATGTAGTCGTTAAAATGCTCAGTCCCTTCCGGAAAATATGCCAGATCGGCGTCGGGCAGATTGATGAACCATCGACGCATGTCTTCCTTCGCCAGTTCAATGAACTGCTGGCCGATGGCGTTGCCGATACCGCGCGAACCGCTATGAAGCATGACCCAAACGTGGTCCGCTTCATCCAGGCATAGTTCGATGAAGTGGTTCCCGGTGCCGAGGGTGCCGAGGTGGTTTGGCGCGCGTTTCGCCGCGCGGTCCAAACGCTTCGGATACTTCGCGGCAATCATCGCGATGTCTACGGCCAATCCGCTTTGCGCGAACGCGTCAAAGTCTGGTTCCCCCCATGCGCCTCTGTCCATCGGGCCGCCGTTGTCCGTGCGGCCGTGGGGAACAGCCGCCTCAATACCGGTGCGGATCGCGTGCAGGTTATCGGGCAGGTCCGACGCAACCAAGGATGTCCGGGACGCGATCATCCCACACCCGATGTCGACGCCAACCGCCGCCGGGATGATCGCGCCTTTCGTAGCGATCACGCTTCCCACGGTCGCGCCCATGCCCCAATGAACGTCCGGCATCACCGCAACGTGGTGGTGAATAAATGGCATCGCGGCGACGTTCGCTAGTTGCTTCATGGCGCTGTCTTCGACCCGGACGCCGCGTGTCCACATCTTGACGGGAGACGGTGTTTCGCCCCCGCCGCGTTCCGTCAACATCTCGTATAACCGTTTCATCATCCATCTCCATCACAACCGCTTCGACAGGTTCTCCGTCTGCCATTTCCTCAATCCAATCTTTCAGCGCGCATCGTCATTCTCCCCCGATTACGCGTCACCAGCTCGCCCGCGTTGCGATACGCCGTGATCCCGGCCTCAACAACGTCGGCTGACCACGGCTCACATTGCCGCCCCGCGTTGAGCGCATCGTAGCGTGTCTCTCTGGACAACGCAACCTGAGCCGTGTATCAGTCCGCCATGACGCATGACGATCTGATCGCCGAACTTATTGACCACCGGGAGCGTTTCCCCGGCGATGAGGGCGCCCGTATGCTTGGGGTCTCGCGGTCGCACCTGGCTGGCGTGATAAGCGGCCGGAAAATGCGGCCAGTGAAAGCCAAACATGACCCGATCCTGACCGCGCTCGGTCTGCGCCGCGTCGTCACGTATGAACCTGTGGAGCGAGACACATGATCCCGATCCCCCCGGACTTCCTCTATCGCGTGGCCGCGCCGATCCCCGGCGCCAAATCCGCGCTGCAACGCCAACTGATCGACGCGGTTCAGCCCCATCTCGCGGCCACGTTAGGCCTGTTCGGGATCGACACTATTGACCGCGTTGCCTATTGGGCCGGCCAGGTTTGCGTTGAGAGCGATCAGTTTTGCACCACCCTCGAATACGCATCTGGCGCGGCGTATGAAGGGCGCGATGATCTCGGCAACACGGAGCCTGGGGATGGGCGGAGGTTCCGTGGGCGCGGGCTGATCCAACTGACCGGCCGCGCGAATTACGCAGAGGCGGCGCGGGTGCTTGACCTCGATCTGGAGCGCAACCCCGCCATCGCGGCCGAACCGGCCAACGCTTTGGTCATCGCCTGTTGGTTTTGGGAGTGGCACGGCCTTAGCGCCATTGCCGACATGGCCGAAGACGTGGAACCGCCGAAGATCGAGCGGATCACGCGGAAGGTGAACGGTGGCCTGAATGGGATCATGGAGCGGGACGCGGCGACGGACCGGGCGTTCCGGGCGTTGGGGGTGGATGTGTCAAAATGACCCGCGCGGAACAGATCGCCGCCGAATTGCGCGGCATGTCGGTTCGGGTCAGAGCGGATCGCGACACCCTTCACGTTCTGAAGGCCGAGGCCGCGGACGAACTGGATCGATTGACGCGCCAGATGCGTGAGATTTCAGCCATAATCGGGGCGGCGGAATGAGCGGCATCCTGACCAACGTCCTGACCGGCGGCGCGACTGGCGCGGTGTCGGCAGTCGCCGCGCTCGCAACCGAGATTCTCAAGCGCGTTGTCGACGATCCAGCCGCGCAGGACGCGATGGCGATCAGGCTGGCGGAGCTTGAGCATTCCGGCGTGCTGGCGCAACTGGCGCAGGACACCGGCGTCATGCAGGCGCAGGCGGCGACCAATACGGCCGAGGCGGCGTCCGCGTCGTTGTTCGTGGCAGGATGGCGGCCTGCGGTCGGGTGGATATGCGCGGTTGGTCTCGGGGTGCAGTATGGCCTGGCGCCGGTTCTGACATGGCTGGTCACGCTCGCAGGGCGGCCGGTCGCGTTCCCGCAACTCAATATGTCCGATCTGTTCCCGCTGCTTTTCGGAATGTTGGGGATCGGGGTTATGAGGTCATGGGAGAAAACACAGGGCGTGGCGCGGGACCGGTTGTGACCCACGCGGAGAAAATCGCCGATAACCCGGAGCGGCGATGCCCGGGAATCTCGATCTGGGCAAAGCCGCTCAGCCTCCGGGTTGAGCGGTTTTGTCGTCAGTGGTCGCGTCGATCAATGCCCGCATCTGGTCAATCAGGTCTCCCGACCGCTGAAGCGAATCAGACGCGAAGATACCAATTTGAGAGCCCACCCTCTGGTGCGGCCTGGGTTGTTCTGTCTTACCTGGTCTCCGACGATGTCGTTTCGACGCGCACGAACCGGCCGTCTTCGAACTCAAGCGTTCCGCGAGCCCACAGAAGCCCGTCTGCGCCGCGATAGATTACGATTTCCTCTCCGTCGTTCAGGTATCGCGTGGACATCTGTATCTCGCCCCGCCCGATCTCGGTATATTCGGTCCCGCGTTGGACGTGTCGCCATCGGGGCAACGGCTCGCACTCGCAGTCCATCGGCGCCCGGTCGCAGTCGGGGCAGGTCATCGTTTCAGCCTCCTCGACATTACACGCCTTCGCCGCCTCCTCTATGGCCGCGTTCCACGCCGCGTCTCGCTCCATCGCAAGTGCCGCGACCTGGCCGCCCATGCTGAGATCATCCGCCTGCGCGGGCTGCGGTTCACTCTCCATCGCAAGCCTCCGATTCAACCGCCGTCGTGGCCAGGACGGCGCGGCACTTATTTTTAGTTTCGGGCCATTCATCGTCCTGTTCAAAATTCGCCCCCCAATTATGAATCCACCCCAGGACGTCCTTCAGACAATTTCGCAACATCGAAGAATGATCGCGCAGGCGCTTGATCTCCGCGATCATCAACTCATCGTCGCGCGGAGGCTTCCCCTCATATCGCGTGCGGCCTCGCAGGATCACATCGTAGTCTCGCAACACGTCATCAATCGTTCGCATCGTTCGGTCCTTTCATCAGTTCGGCGAGCACGGCGCGTGCAAGCACGGTGAACACGTATTTCCGCCTTTGAAACTCTTCCTCGCTTTGATCGATAACAGGAAATTCGGCGCCAAAAATCGCCCGTGCGATCCGCTCCACTGTCGCATCATCAGAAGTGAGCGGGGCGGCGGGAGCGACGTAAACCCAATGCCGCATCTCCCCCGGCGATAAACGACGGCTCATGCCTGGACAAATCCATCGTCTGGTTGCAGATATCCACCCCCATGCGACGGCCTCGTCCGGCCAATTCTCCAATCCGTCTCCGATAAGAAAATGCCAGCGCAGATGCGCGTATTCCGGCGGCGGCGCTAATTCATTGGGCATCGTTCGTTTCCTTCTCTACCCACGCGGAGCAGTCGGCGCCGTGTATATCTCCATGAACATACCCGGCGGCATACCAAAACGGGCGCAGCATATCGGGCGGGAGCGGGGTACAATACCCCCATGGAACAACGCTTTCGGGTCGCACTATTGCGAACCATTGGCACGTCCCGCATCGGCGCTCGGTCATGGCGCATCTCCCCTCCGTCGTCTTGGCGGCCTGGCTTCCAACGCTGCGCGGGCTATCGCGACCCACTCCTGGGCGCGAGGTATGGTCTGGTCGATCAACCGCTCCCCGCTGTCGTCCATCCACCCCATGCGCTTCATTACGGCCTGGGCCGCCGCTTCAAGGCGGGCATCACTGACCATAGGACACATCTCCGGCACGCTGCCCCGCGTGCGATGCGGCTTCGATGGCGTCGAGGCGCTTGACCAGGGCTCCTATCGCATCCGAGTTGACATTCATGCGCGACCGCAGCGTTTCATTGTCGCACACGCGTTCTTCGACCGCGAGCATCCGCACGCTCAGCGCGCGGATATCAGCGTCACGCGACGGCGTCGGCAGCCTGCCAACGAACTCCGGCCCCTGCGCCGCCAACACCGTCTCGCAAGGCGACGGAGCCACCCGCAAGGAATCCTTGCGGGTGGGTTCTGCCACGCCGCTCGGGCCAAGGGCGGCGTCGAGGGCGGCGCGCATCTTGTTTTTTGGGCCGCCCTCCCCGGCTTGCACTAATATCCAGTTGGGGTGTTCGTAGACATCACGCGCCCGCCAAACCATCTCGTCAGTCACGACTGGCGCGGGGAACGGGGGGGGGCACCCCTGCCACGTTCCGGCGTGGTTGACGTAGTGCCACTGTCCGTCCCGGACCGCGAAAAAAGACACGGGTTTGCCGTCTGCCTCGAACGACGGGGTAACGGCAACCTGTAACGCGGGCTTACACGTTGCCTCAGTTAGCAAGGAATCCTTGCGAACTGCCGCGCCCCGGGCGGCCAGGAAGGCGGTGAGGACTTCCCACATGGAGTGGCCACGGAAATGCTTGTATGCCTCATTGCTTTCCTCCTCCGTCACCGGCCCAAAGCGCGGGTCGGCGGCGTCGATCGCGGCGATAAGATCAGGGAAATTGACGGCCGTATTATTCGGTAGCGCGTCCCACCACCGCAGCGCGGCGGCCAGTCTCGGGTTGTCAGTCATTTTTTTCTCCCCTTGATTTTGTCCAGACGTTCAATCGCGTCTTCCATGTCGCGTGCTTCCTGGCATGCGCCACGCATGATGAACTGGTCCACATTCATGCGGTTTACCGCATGGAAAAATAGGCTCGCGGCTTCGATGACCTTTTCTTCTGCCTCCGCCAATTCGAGCTTCTGGCGTAATTTTGCTATTCTGGCGGTCATGACTGCTCCTCATCGGCGCGCGCCACATAGATGGAAATCCCGGAAATTGTCCCATCAGTGATGTCGGCGGACAAATTATTGATTGTAAAATCAGGCTGCGGCTTCAGGGTGCGTCTCGTCTGCGTCTTAGTCCCGGCGAGAATGGCCCTAACCATACTCGCGCTGAAGATGATCGGGCGCTCGGTCATCTCCCGCACCCCGCATGGATGAACACGGCGCAGGCGATGAGGGAGAGGGCGAAGACAAGAGCGATGCTTGTCGCGATTTTAGCGTATACGCGCATATTTTCGATATCGCGGAGATATGTAAGTAATAAGTGATTTTGCTGGCTCAGCAAATCCTCGCCGCACTTCACGCATCGGTCCAGATACTCCGCCCGCGCCTCAAGCGCCGTGATCCGGTCGGCAGCTTCCATGAGCTTCGCGCGCCGCCGGTCGCCGACGCGCTTCGGCGCCGCCTCGCCGCGCAGGACGGCGGGAAGGTTCTCGGTCATGGATTGTCCTCCGGCATCGGCGGGCAGTTGATCCGGTGGCACCCCGGCCGCGCGGACAGGGGTAGGCGGCACACGGGGCAGGTCATCGGTTGTTCGTCTATCATCGTGGCTCCTTTAGTTTGTGATGTGCTGTGCAGTGGTGGGACGTGTTGCGGCGAAAGGTCGTGTGCCGTGACGTGATGTGTCAGTCATTCAATCGCCTTGATGGAGCGAAGGAATTCTTTTGCGGTGACGGCCACAGGTAGCGGGCGCGTCATCGTTTCATTGATTGGCGGCAGGTTCCTGTCGCGGGCGATGTGCTCAAGCAGCCCCAACGACGATTGCTCGGCAAGAACCTTGCGCATCAGGTCGGGCGCCAGATCGTTGATGGCAGAGACGCCAGCGGTCATTGATTTCATGCCGCGCCGCGCCGTCCCCCGGATGCGAGCGCGGGCGGTCTGGCCAATGCGGGCCAGTTCTTCAGCGGTCAGGCGGCGGTATCCCTTGCCGCGAACGCAGGCGAAGACCGCGCCGTTTTCGCGTTCGACGATGCGGATCGCGCTGTAAAGCAGCCACACGCAATGGTCGATCTCGCGCCCGATGGCGTCGGAGATTTCGCCCTTGGTGACAAGGGCACCATGCGGGGTGGCGGCGAGGCAATCCGCGATAATTCGTGTGTCATGATGCAGGTCCGTGGCGATCATTGGTCGTCCTTTGTGTTATCTTGTGATGTCGAGCGTAGTGGCGTGGTGGGCTGTGATGTGAAGAGAGGTGCCGCGCTGCGGCGTGATGCGCTGTGGCGCTAAGCCGCGAGTTGGCGGTTGTCCGCCCAAACGAGCTTATCCAGGCGGAACCGGCCGTTTGTCCCGCCATTCTGCGGGCGGAACTGACCGATCCCGATAAACATTCCCGCCAATTCGACCATCTCGCGGAACACCTGTTCGGTGATGATCGGGTCCAGGATGTAAATATCGAACGTGGCGGACCATCCGGCGGGCATGGACGGGAACCGGCGAGGAACGCGCTTCCCGCTGCCCCTGATGCCGTCCGCGTTCGCGCTGATGACGATTGACTGCACCGCCGCAGGGTCAATGTTCAGCGCCGGGCATTCCGCGAGCATGATGCCAGCCGTGAATTTCGCGGTCCATGTTGCCTTCCCCTGCCCGGGAATTTGGCGCTTGGAATATTTCGCGGCTGCCGCGATGCACTGATGGATGCCATGGGCTGGGATGACGACGGTCTGCTTGCCGTCCCGTTCCTCGGTGGTCAGCTTGGATCGCCACGTGCGGATATCGTAATCCCCATGATTTTCGCCGTCGAGCTTCGGGTCATCGTGTTGCCGGGATTGCGTGTATGGCGTGATCCCAACGATTGTCAGGGTGGCGACTGAGGCTTGCATTATTGGTGTCCTTTGGTTGGTGCTGTGGAGTTGAGGGAAGTGCTGTGGAGTGACGTAGTATGACGTGATGAGTAGTGCCATGTTGCGACGTCGAATGACGTGTGGGGCGGTGACGTGGTGTGACGTGGTGTGACGTTACGGGCGGTATCGTGACGTGCTGCGTGGCGCCTGGTTGCCCAGGTCGTTGCCTCGCGGGCAGTGATCTGGGCAACCTCGCTCATGCCTCCCCCCTGGCCTTGGCGATGGCGGCGCGGGCCTGCTTGATGCCCGGCATGTGGTCCATCGCGCCATCATCCCAGCCCTCTGGGATCATCGCCTCCAGCGCGGCCAAAAG
>TARA_R110000868_G_scaffold53249_5_pt1 | contig 14056 bp, 12 predicted proteins | sample TARA_R110000868 | Tara Oceans TARA_R110000868 (sample SAMEA4397489) | marine metagenome | biome: Polar Biome; feature: [SRF] surface water layer (ENVO:00010504); material: water (ENVO:00002006), including particulate matter (ENVO:01000060) such as... | depth 5 m | reverse complement strand
CACGCCGGAATGGGTGTAGGGCTTGCCGAAATGCTCCAGCACGCCTTGCACCATGCCGTCTTCGCCCCATTCACCATGCAGCGCATTGAAGACGATGTCCGGATTGGCATCCTTGAGCTGCTGCGCCAGATCGCGCGAGGCGTCGATCTCGACAACATCATAGCCCTTCTCGCGCAGAGCCTTGGCACAGGCGCGGCCCGAGACCAGGGAAACATCACGTTCCGGGGACAGCCCGCCAAGCAGGACAGCAACACGTTTGGTCATTGACTCTCTCCCTCACCGGCAAGGCCGATCCGTTTGACTTCCCAGCGCAATTCAACGCCGCTCTGCTCTTTTACTCGCACACGAACCTCTTCACCCAAGCCCTCGAGATCGGCGGCACTGGCACTGCCGTCATTGATCAGGAAATTGCAATGCTGCTCGGAAAAGCTCGCCCCGCCCCGGCGCAGGCCGCGGCCGCCAGCCTGATCGATCAATTGCCAGGTCTTGCGGGCATTCGGCGTGCCGGGTGCATCGGGATTGGCAAAGGTCGAGCCGGAGGTCTTCTCGCGGATCGGCTGGGTTGTCTCGCGCCGCGCGGTGATGGCGTCCATGCGCTCAAGGATGGCGGCAGGGTCGTCCGCCCTGCCCTGCAGCACGGCCTCGACGAAAATCCAGCCGTCCGGCGCGCCGCAATGACGATAGCCATAGGCCAGCTCGTCCGGCGTGGCGATAATCCGCCGTCCTGCGCGATCAAGCGCCACGGCCTCGACCACGACATCAGCGGTTTCCTGATCATAACAACCGGCATTCATCCGCAGCGCACCGCCAATCGTGCCGGGCACACCCACGAGATATTCCAGCCCGGCAAGGCCCGCCTTGGCCGCAGCCCTGGCGACCGACTTGTCGAGCGCGCCAGCTCCCGCACGCAGGCGGTTATCGCCCAGCGCCTCGGTCTTCGCGAAAGCACCCGCGAGACGGATCACGACGCCGGGCACGCCGCCATCACGCACCAGCGTATTGGAGCCCGCGCCGAGCACGTGCACCGGGATCTCATCCGGTGTTTCAGCGAGAAAGCGTGCCAGATCGGATTCATCAGCGGGCAGGTAGAGCACTTCCGCCGGACCGCCCACGCGCAGCCAGGTAATGTCGGCCAGCGGCGCTGCCTCGATATACTTGCCGCGCACCGGGGGAAGACGTGAGAGCAGGCTCACCCCAGCGCCTCCAGCTCTCCCGGCAGGGCATAGGCCCATTGCGTGATATCACCGGCACCCAGGCACACAACCACATCGCCGGCGACAGCGCGGCGCGCGACTTCGGCGGCGACGGTCTGGCGCTCAACGGGGTTGGCATCGCGGTGCCCGTGGGCGCGCAGGCTCTCGACCAGATGGTCGCGATCAATCCCCTCTATCGGATCTTCGCCGGCGGAATAGACGTCGGCGACGAGCACGCTGTCGGCGTCGTTGAAACAGGTCGAGAAATCATCGAACAAGTCATGCAGGCGGCTGAAACGGTGGGGCTGCATCACGGCGATGACCTTGCCGGACGAGGCCTGGCGCGCAGCTTTGAGCACGGCGGCAATCTCGACGGGATGGTGGCCATAATCATCGATAATGCTCGCGCCCTTCCACTCACCGGTCTTGGTGAAGCGGCGTTTCACACCGCCGAATTCGGCCAGCGCCTTCTTGCCGGCGGCTTCGGTCAGGCCCAGTTCGCGCGCCGTTGCCAGCGCTGCCAGAGCGTTGAGCACATTATGCTCGCCCATCATCGGCAGGAAGACATCGCTCCAGCGCTCAGCCTCCTGCCCGCGCAGACGGAAGCAGACATCGAAACGCGAGCCGGTCACGTCAGCACTCAACGTCTCCACCCGGACATCGGCCTGCGGGTTGAAGCCGTAAGTGATGACACGGCGATCCTGGACCCGGCTCGCCAGGCTCTGGACTTCGGGGTGATCAGTGCAGAGCACGGCGAAACCGTAAAACGGCAGATTCTCGACGAATTGGAAGAAGGCTTCGCGCAGCGTGTCGAAATCGCCGTAATGCTCCAGATGCTCCGGATCGATATTGGTCACGATAGCGATGGTGCCGCGCAGTTTGAGGAAGGAGCCGTCGGACTCGTCCGCCTCAACCGCCATCCAGTCACCCAGCCCCACCTTGGCGTTGGAACCGTAGGACGAGATGATGCCGCCATTGATCACGGTGGGATCGACGCCAGCCGCGTCCATCAGCACCGAAACCAGCGAGGTCGTCGTCGTCTTGCCGTGGGTGCCGCCAACGGCGACAGCAAATTTCAGGCGCATCAATTCGGCCAGCATCTCGGCCCGGCGCACAACCGGTATCTTGGCGGCGCGGGCCGCGACGAGTTCGGGATTGCTTGGCTTGATCGCCGAGGAGACGACGATTGCGCCGGCGCCCTCGACATTCTCGCCCGTATGACCGATGGCGATCTTGGCGCCAAGGCTCCTCAGGCGCTCGACATTCGGGTTGGCCTTGATGTCGGAGCCCTGCACCGCATAGCCCAGATTGAGCATCACCTCGGCAATACCGCTCATGCCAATACCGCCAATGCCGACGAAATGGACCGGGCCAACCGGGAAAGGCAAAGCGGCGAATTTCATGTCAGTGCTCCTCGGACCAGGCCCTCAACGGCCTTGGCCAGTGCTTGTGCGGCATCAGGACGGCCCAGCGAACGCGCAGCAGCGGCGCGGTCAGCCAGGTCGGCCGGTTTCGACAAGCGGGATTGCAAGAGGCCGGCCAGACGGTCGGCAGTAAATTCAGCTTCCGGCAGCGTATCGGCAGCGAGCGCTGCGACAAGGCCTTCAACATTGGCGCTCTGGTGATCATCGGCGGCGATGGCCAGCGGACAGAAGATCGCCGGACGTCCCACGCCGGCGATTTCCGACACGGTCGAGGCTCCGGCCCGCGCGATGATCAGATGCGAGGCGGCATACAGCGCGCCGACATCCTCGAAAAAGGGCTCGCAGCGGGCGTTCACACCGCAGGATTGGTAGATTTCTCTCGCCATGGCCAGCGAGTCTTCCCGGGTTTGTTGGACGACATCAAGGCGAGACCGTAGCGATTCCGGGAGTTTTGCCACCGCAGCGGGCACGGTCTCCGACAATAGCCGCGCGCCGAGGCTGCCGCCGAGGATCAGGAGATTGATCCGCCCGTCCGCCGCGATCGGCGTGTAGCCGGCAGCGCGGGCATCGAGGATCGGCTTGCGCAGCGGATTCCCGGTCAGCAGATGGTGCTTTTGACCCTGGGACGAGAGCCGGTCGAGGCGTTCGAAACCGGAGGCAACAAAGCCCGCCCGGCCCGCAAAGACGCGATTGACGCGGCCGAGCACGGCGTTTTGCTCATGGATGGCGTAGGGAATGCTCATCGTCTGCGCTGCCGCCAGGGCCGGAAAGGCCGGATAGCCGCCAAAGCCGGCGACGACATCGGGCTTCCAGCGCTTGATGATCGCGCGTGTCTCGCTCAGCCCTTTGGCAAGTTCAATCGCGGCTTTCGCCAGCTTGACCGGGTTCTTTGTCGACGGGCTGGCGGCGTGGATTTCATCGATCGCAACGGCAGGAAAGCCGGTGGTGTGTTTGAGCCCGCGTGCATCGGTGACGAGGCGGATTTCCCAGCCACGCGCGACCAGCGCTTCGGCAGCCGCGCGGGCCGGAAACATGTGACCACCCGTCCCCCCGGCTGCGATCAGGCAGCGACGCGGTGTCATGCCGCCGGACGCAGGGCATAGGCGCCGGGACGGCGGCGCGTGAAGGCCAGCATCAGACCGGCCGCAAATGTCAGGGCAAGCATGGACGAGCCTCCATTTGAAACGAATGGCAATGTCATGCCCTTAGGCGGGATCAGGTTCAAGTTCACAGAGATGTTGATCAGCGCCTGCAGCCCGAATTGCAGCGCCAGACCGGCGACAGCCAGCTGGGCAAAATGGTCATTGAGGCGCATGGCCTGGTTCCAGGCGCGCGTTACCAGAATGGCGAACAGGCCAATGATGGAGAGCGAGGCGAGCAGGCCGAACTCTTCCGTCGCGACGGAGAAGATGAAGTCGGTATTGGCGTCGGGCAGAAGGTGTTTCACCGTGCCCTCGCCTGGGCCCACCCCGGCAATGCCGCCGCGCGAGATCGCCTCGATGGCGCGGTCGATCTGATAGGTGTCACCGCTATCGGGATTGACGAAGCGCTGGATACGGCTGGCGACGTGAGGGAGGAGGAAATAGGCGAGACTCGTGCCCACCACCGTCAGCCCACCCATCACCGAGACCCAGAGCCAGGACAGACCGGAGGCGAAGAAAATGCCACCGAAACACATCGTCAGCAGCACCGACTGCCCGAAATCCGGCTGCATCATCAAAAGGCCGATTGCCAGGATATAGAGACCGAAGGCGATCAGACGGCCCGGAATGGGCGCGCCGCGCTTTTCCTCGGCAAACAGCCAGGCCACCGTCACGATCAAGCCGGGCTTGAGAAATTCCGACGGCTGCAGCGAGAAAGAGCCAAGGCGCAGCCAGCGCGTCGCGCCCTTGACCTCATAGCCAACCAATAATGTCGCCACCATCAGCAGAAACGCACCCAGCATCACCAGCGCCGCCAGGCGGCGGGCGCCCCTGGGGTTGAGCGTCGAGACGGCCAGCATGCCGGCAATGCCGAGCGTGGCGAAAATGCCCTGCCGGTAGAGGAAGTAAAACGGGTCATCGAGATTGAGCCGTTCCGCGGCGGCGGGGCTGGAGGCCATCGACAGCACGAGCCCGGTTGCGATCAGGGCCAGGATGACGAAGAGCAAGGTGCGATCCACGCCTTTCCACCAGGACGCGACCGCGCGCGGCACGGACTGGATCATGCCTCCACTCCCGGATCAGCCAGCTCGGCGACCAGCGCCCGGAAGGCATCGCCGCGGGCCTCGAAATTGGCAAACTGGTCGAAGGAGGCCGCCGCCGGAGAAAGCAGCACGACAGCACCAGGAATGGCATCGGCCATGGCATCGCGCCGCGCTGCCCGCGTCGCGGTCGCCAGATCGCCGCAACGTTCATAGGCCAGCTTGCCGTCAAGTTCCTTGGCAAAGCGCGCCTCGGCCTCACCGATCAGATAGGCCTTTCTGATCCGCGGGAAGCACGGGGCCAGCAGGCCCAGCCCGCCAGCCTTGGGTTTCCCGCCGGCAATCCAGTAGATCGGCTCATAACAGACCAGCGCCTGCAGCGCGGCTTCGGCATTGGTCGCCTTGCTGTCATTGATAAAGCGGATCCCCGCCTGCTCGCCAACGACTTCCTGACGATGCGCCAGACCGCCAAAGCTCTCGATCGCGGATGCCGCAGCGCGGTCGGTCAGGCCCAGCGCACGCACGGCCGCCAGGGCGACGCCGGCATTCTGGGCATTGTGACGGCCGGGAAGCGCCTTGGCCTGGCTCAGCTGCAAGACAGCGTGAGACGTCCCGTCGAGTGCTTCATAGAGCTGGTCGCCGAGCGCATAGACGCCGCGCGGCAGGACGCGGCCGACCGAGACCGGAATGACCTGCGCTGCCGGACGCTGCATCCGCAGGCTCGAGAAGAAGTCGCTCGTCTCCTTGTCATCGACACCGAGCACGGCGACACCGCCCTCCCCCTGCATCGCAAAAAGGCGTTTCTTGGCGGCGAAATAACCGGCGAAGTCACCATGCCGGTCAATATGGTCCGGCGTGATGTTCAGCAGTATCGCGACATCACACTCAAGCCTCTGCGTCAGATCGATCTGGTAGGAGGAAAGCTCCAGCACATAGATCGCACCGGGCCGCGGAGGGTCCTGGTCGAGGATGGCCGCGCCGATATTGCCGCCGACGATCACATTGCGGCCGCTCTCGCGCAGGATATGGCCGATCAGCGCTGTCGTGGTCGACTTGCCATTCGTGCCGGTAATGCCGACGATTTTCGGGCGGCGCTTGGCCGGCATGGCAGCGACGGCCTGGGCAAAGAGCTCGATATCACCGATCACCGGCGCGCCGACGGCTTGCGCCAGCTCGACCATGCGATGCGGTCTGGGATGCGTCAGCGGCACGCCGGGCGAGAGCACCAGGGCTGCGACATCGCCCCAGTCACGCCGGTTGAGATCATCAAGCACGAAGCCTTGCGCCTCGGCCGCCGCGCGCGAGGCCTCGCTATCATCCCAGGCCGAGACAATGGCGCCGCCAGCCTGCAAGGAGCGGATTGTGGCCAGCCCCGTCCGGCCCAGTCCGAAGACGGCGACGCGCCGGCCCCTGTAAGTCTCGACAGGGATCATGACCTATCTCAGCTTCAGGGTCGCCAGACCCACGAGCGCCAGGATGACAGCGATGATCCAGAAGCGGATCACGATGGTCGGCTCGGCCCAGCCCTTTTTCTCGTAATGGTGATGGATCGGCGCCATGCGGAAAACGCGCTTGCCGGTCAGCTTGAAGCTGGCGACCTGGACCATGACCGAGACCATTTCCAGCACGAAGAGCCCGCCAACAATGGCCAGCACGATCTCGTGCTTCACGGCGACGGCGATCACACCCAGGGCACCGCCCAGCGAGAGCGAACCGGTATCACCCATGAAGATCATGGCTGGCGGCGCATTCCACCAAAGAAAGCCCAGGCCGGCGCCGAGGAGCGCGCTGCAGAAGACGAGAATCTCGCCCGTTCCCGGCGTGTAGAAGACCTGCAGGTACTCGGCAAAATCGACCCGCCCAACGACATAGGCGATGATGCCGAAAGTCGCTGCTGCGATCATCACCGGCACGATCGCCAGCCCGTCCAGCCCGTCCGTCATGTTGACGGCATTGCCGGATCCGACAATCACCATGGCGCCGAAGACAAAGAAGAGCGGCCCGATATTGAGCAGGAAATCCTTGAAGAAGGGGAAGGTCAGCGAGGTCGTGACGTCGGCTGCCATGCCATTGGTCTGGGCGGTCTGCGTCGCCCACCAGACGGCAATCAGCGCGATGGCAAATTCGCCCACCAGCTTGAAGCGCCCGCCCAGCCCGTCAGTCGTCTGCTTGGTGACTTTCTTGTAGTCGTCGATGAAGCCGATAATGCCGAAACCGGCCGTCACGAAGATCACGATCCAGACATAGGTATTGCTCAGGTCCGCCCACAGGAGCGTCCCCACCATCACTCCGAGCAGGATCAGGAAACCACCCATGGTCGGCGTGCCGGCCTTTTCGACGACATGGCGCTCAATGCCCTCGGCGCGGATCGGCTGCCCGCGTCCCTGCTTGCGGCGGAGCCAGCCAATCATCGGCTGACCGAAAACGAAGGCAATCAGCATCGCTGTCATCAACGCCCCGCCGGAACGGAAGGTGATGTAGCGAAACAAATTGGCGATCTGGAAATCATCCGCCAGAGGCGCAAACAGCAAATAGAGCATGAGCCTGTCAGGCCTCCGTCATGGTGAAGGCCGATCCGTCGGCCAGAACAGCGGCGATTTTATGAAGGCCCGACGCATTGGACCCTTTGAGCAGCACGACATCACCGGAGCGGATGGCCGATGCGACGGGGGCGAGCCCATCTGTGGCGCTTGTAGCGTGACCGGCCTGGAGGCGGTCGGGAAGGCTGTCTTGCAGATTGCGCATCAGCGCGCCACAGGTGAAGACGGCATCAACACCAGCCTCCACCAGCGCCGGCGCGAGATCCCGGTGGAGCTTATCCGCCTGCGGACCCAGTTCGAGCATGTCGCCGAGCACGGCAATCCGGCGCCCGCCAGCTCCCGGCACTGCGCTGCCAAGCGCAGAGATCGCAGCGGCCATGGAGACTGGGTTCGCGTTGTAGGCGTCGTCCAGCAGGGTAAAGCTGCCGCCCTGAGGCAGGTTGACCTCAACCGCGCGGCCGCGGCCCGGCTCGGCGTCGACCAGCGCCAGCGCTGCGGCAACTTCGCGGGCATCGAGACCCGAGGCGGCGGCGGCGGCGAAGATCGCCCCGACATTCCAGGCCCAATGCTCGCCCGTCGCGGCCAGGGTGAAGGGCGTGCTCAGCCCCATCACATTGACAACGCCGCGGCTGCCACCGAGCCCGGTTTCAAAGCTTTCTACCCGGATCGCCGCACCGGCGCTGCGTCCAAAATCGAGCATGAAGGCCGCCGCAGAATTGCGTGCATGATTGGCCAGGCGCGGCGCGTGCGGGTCGTCAGCGGGATAGATCGCGACGCCGTCCGTTTCGAGGCCCTCAAAGATCTCCGACTTGGCATCGGCAATCGCCTCGATCGTGCCGAGATGCTCCAGATGCGCCGGGGCGATCCGGGTGATCAGGGCCACATGCGGGCGAACGAGGGCGGAAAGATCGCGGATCTCGCCCGCATGGTTCATCCCGACCTCGAACACGGCGCGCGCTGTGTTCGCCGGCATCCGCGCCAGGGTGAGCGGCACGCCCCAGTGGTTATTGTAAGACTTTACGCTCCAGTGGGCCGGACCGGCGGCGCGGAGCACGGCGGCGATGGCTTCCTTGACGCTGGTCTTGCCGACACTGCCGGTGACGGCAATGCGCACGGCGGAGCTGCGGTCCCGCGCGGCCTCGGCCATCTGGCGCAGGGCCACCAGCGTGTCCTTGACCTGCAGCGCCGGGCCGGGCGCGTTCGATCCGTCGCTGACAAGACAGGCTGCGGCACCGCGCGCCATGGCATCGACAACGAATTCATGCCCGTCGCGCACATCCTTGAGCGCCACAAAAAGATCACCCGGCTTGATCGATCGTGTGTCGATGGAAATGCCCGAACAGGTCCAGTCGAGTTCCCCGACCAGCATGCCGCCGGTAGCAGCCATGGCCTGGCGGGCCGTCCAGAGTGCATCACGCATGGGCGCCCTCCTGATTGATTTTCGCCTGACGCTCGGCGAGCGCCGTGCGGCCCTCCTCCCGATCATCGAAGGGATGAACCACACCGGCCACGGTCTGGCCGGTCTCATGGCCCTTGCCGGCCAGCAAGAGACAGTCGCCTTCCTTCAGCATGGCAACGCCGTGCCGGATGGCCGCATGGCGGTCCGCGATATCCTCGGCCTGGGGGCAGCCCTCCAGGATGGCGGCGCGGATCAGGCCGGCATCTTCAGAGCGCGGATTATCATCGGTGACGATGACATGATCGGCCTGCTGGGCGGCGATCAGCCCCATCTTGATACGCTTCGTCGGGTCGCGATCACCGCCGCAACCGAACACAAGGATCACCCGGCCGCGCGTGTGCGGTCTGGCGGCGCGGAGCAATTTGTCGAGGCCATCGGGTGTGTGGGCATAATCCACCAGCACGGGCGCGCCCTCTTCCGTCTCGCCAACCTTTTCGAGGCGCCCCGGCACGCCGCCCAGCTGCCCCAGCGTGGCCAGCACGGTCTCCAGCGCAATGCCTTCGATCAGCGCGATGGCCGCTGCGCCCAGCGCATTGAGGATCTGGAATTCACCCACCAGCGGCACGTCAACGTGATGCTCGACACCCTGCCAGGTAAAGACAACGTCCTGGCTGGCCGGCCGCGGCGTGATTTCCATGATCTGCAGATCGGTGCCGCGCCACCCAATGGTGGAGACGACAAGGCCGCGATCCCGCGCCGCCTCGGCCATGCGCTCCCCCCAGACGGTATCGACATTGATCACTGCGGCGCAGCCGGGCGCGAGGCGCTCGGTGAAAAGCCTCTGTTTGGACGCGAAGTAATCCTCGAAATCGGGGTGATAATCGAGATGATCCTGGGTCAGATTGGTGAAGGCACCAATGGAGAGGCGGGCCCCGTCCATACGGCGCTGCTTCAGACCGTGACTGGAGGCCTCCATGGCCAGATGCGTCACACCATCGCCGGCCAGCGCATCAAGCGCCCGGTGCAGGGCAACCGCGTCGGGCGTGGTGTATCCGGTTGTCTCCAGCGACGCGCCGCGGGCAACACCGAGCGTGCCGAGGCTGGCGCCGTCAATGCCGGCCGCCGTCCAGATCTGGCGCAAGAACTCAACCGTCGAGCTTTTGCCATTCGTGCCGGTCACCGCGACGATATGGGCCGGCTGGCGGGGATAGAAGCGCGCCGCCATCGCAGCCAGCTCGGCGGCCGGATCGGCAGCGACCAGGACGGGTACGCCAAGGCCCTCAATCGCCTGGTCGGACAATACCGCCACCGCGCCGAGCTCGACTGCCTTCGCAGCGAAATCGCGTCCGTGCACTTTCACCCCTGGCAGGGCTGCAAACAGGAAGCCGGGCTTCACGGCGCGGCTGTCCAGCGTCAGGCCCTCGATCACAAAACGATCGAAATCCGGCGATTGCAGACTCGCATCGAGGAGCGCGTTCAATTTCACGGGATCGGCTCCGGCATCAGAGCAGCGCGAACCAGCGCGGCTGTCTCATTGTGATCGGTGTTGGAGCGCTCGACGCCGAGAATCGGTGCGATGCGCGAAACGATCTGGCTCACCGCAGGGGCTGCCGTCCAGCCACCTGTCGCATAGCCGTGCGTCGCCGCCGTGCCTTGCGGCTCGTCAAGCAGGACGAGGACCGCGTATTGCGGGTCATTATAGGGAAAGACAGCCGAGAAGGTGGAGATCAGCCGGTTGCGGTCATAGCCGCCGCGCGAAGGCTTTTCCGCCGTGCCGGTCTTGCCGGCGACGAGATAGCCGGCCGCCTCGGCCTGACCGCCCGTGCCATCAGTGACATTCTCGCGCATCAGCGTCATGACATCCTGCGCCGCCTGGGCCTCAAGCACGCGCTCGCCGACAATGGTCTCGTCAGCAGCGACCGGCTGCAGGGTTGGCTGAACATAAATGCCGCCATTGGCGATGGCGGCGAAGGCGGCAATCGTGGCGATCGGGCTCACCGCCAGGCCATGGCCATAGGAAATCGTCGCCGTCTCGGTCGGACCCCAATTGCGCGGCAAGAGCGGATCAGCACTCTCGGCCAGCTCGATCGGCGCGCGCTCGAGCAGGCGCAGGCGGCCAAGAAACTCTCTCTGCCCCTCAGCGCCGACCTGAAGCGCGATGCGCGAGGAGCCGATATTGGACGAGTGGATGAAGATTTCCGACAGGGTCAACCAGCGGTTTTCGCCGTGATAATCATGGATGGTGTAACCACCGATCCGCAGCGGCTCGGTCGCGTCATAGCCGCTCTCCAGCGTCGCCGTGCCCGCTTCCAGCGCCATGGCCACGGTGAAGGCCTTGAAGGTCGAGCCCATTTCATAGACCGACTGGGCGCTCCGATTGAGGCGCTCGTCCGGGCTGGCATCATTGGGGCGGTTGGGGTCGTAGTCAGGCAGCGACACCATGCCGAGGATTTCGCCGGTATGGACATTCATTACCACGGCCGACGCGGCCAGGGCGCTGAATTCTTCCATGGTCGTGCGCAGGACCTCGTCGAGATGGAATTGCACGCCCATATCGATCGACAGCGCCACCGGGCGACCATCATGGGAGGAGAGCGCCGCATCAAAGGACCGCTCGGCGCCGGCCAGTCCGTGCATATCCCGGTCGGTATAGCCCACCACATGCGCCGCCAGCCGGCCACGCGGATAGACGCGGCGCGGCTCGATGCGGAAATCAAGACCCGGCAGGCCGAGCGCGAAGACGGCCTGACGCTGACGCGGCGTCAGATTGCGCTGGATCCAGACGAAGCGGCGATGCGAGGAGAGCTCGCGCGTGACGCCCTCGATATCGAGATCCGGCAGCACGGTCGCGAGCGCCTCGGAAGTCTCGGCCGCATCCCAGACGAGCGACGGATCGGCAAACAGGGAATAGGTCTGCAAGGTCGTGGCGAGAACCTGACCGGTGCGGTCAAACAGATCGCCGCGCGTCGCCTCGGCGACTTCAGGACCGGCCACGGCAGCGCTGGCCGGGCTCGTGACAGCGAGCTCGATGGCGCGCACAGCGAGAATGCCAAAGCACAGCGCCAGGCTGAGCCCGACGACGCGCAGGCGGATGCGCGCGGCATCCAGCGCGCGCGTCTCGACGCTTTCAATGCGCAGCAGGCGGGACATGTCGGCGGGGGCCGCCTCGGCCATGGGCGGGGGCCCGACCGTGCGGGATTCAGACGAGATCGGCCGACGGAAAGGCCACCAACGCATCAATCCTGCCCTCCGACCGGCACCGGCTCAACCATCGCCAGCGCCTGGTCGGTCTGATTGACCAGGAGATTATCGCGGCGACCCGGCTCGGTGTCGGGCATTGGCTCGGACAGCATGGGCAGATCACTCAGCGCAACTTCATGGCTGGGATCGAGCGGTTCAAAACCGAGATAGCGGCGCGCCAGCTGACGCAGTCGCTCGGGATCTTCAAGATGCGCAATCTCGACATTGAGGACATTGATCTGACGGCGCTCCTCGACCAGTTGCGACTGGATGCCTTCCAGACGTTCCTGGGAATTCTTGGCCTCTGTCTTGGCGACATAGAGGGCTCCGGCGAGGGCAATCGCGACGACGAGGGCAATCGCATTGAACGTGCGGATCATAACGCTGCCTCCAGACGTGCAAGCGACACAACATTTTTCCGGGGCGCGCTGCCTTCAGACCAGGCCGGCGCTTCGGTACGAATAGCGGCGCGCAGCTTGGCCGAACGGGCGCGCGAATTGGCGTCGATCTCGGCTTCGCTGGCCGTCATCGCCTTGCGTGTCAGCAGGCTGAAGCTCGGTGCAGGACCGGCCTCTTCCACCGCTGGCGCATGACGCGAACCACCACCGCCTGCCTGCCCGGACCGGGCGCGCAGGAAGTCCTTCACCATGCGGTCTTCCAGTGAATGGAAGGTAACCACGACGAGGCGTCCGAGCGGTGCGAGAATCTGCTCCGCGGCCTCGAGCGCGCGGGCCAGTTCGCCCAGCTCGTCATTCACATAGATGCGCAGCGCCTGGAAGACTTTGGTGGCGGGATGAATCTTTGAATGTTTTCCGCCAATTGCCTTGGTCACGATGGCCGCCAGGCGCTCGGTGGTCAGGATTGGCGCCTCGCGGCGCGCCTCGATAATCAGCTTGGCGACGCGGCGGGATTTGCGCTCCTCGCCATAGACATAAAATATGTCTGCAAGCTCTTCCTCGGACAGCAGATTGACCGCGTCGGCCGCCGACGCCCCACTGAGCGCCATGCGCATGTCGAGCGGGCCGGGCCGCATGAAGGAAAACCCGCGCTCGGCCTGGTCGATCTGCATCGAGGAAACGCCGATATCGAGCACAATGCCGTCGACCTGGGCGCCGCCATTGGCCTCGATCACTTCGCGCATTTCGGAGAACGGCGCCTGCACGAACACAAAGCGTTGGCCGGCTGCCTTGGTGAGATGCTCGGCGGCGGGGAGCACGGTCGGATCGCGATCAATGCCGATCAGGCGGCAGTCAGCCGCCGACAATATGGCGCGCGAATAGCCGCCAGCGCCAAATGTGCCATCAATATAAAGCGCGCCATCATGCGGCTCGAGCGAGCGCAGGACTTCATCGAGCATGACCGGGAGATGGCTCATGACGCCCCTCCGGTCCGCGGCGTGTGGCGCAGGGCGCGCTTGTTTTCACGGGCAAAGGTGCGCGCGCTCGCCTGGTGCTCGGCATAGCGTTCCGGCGACCACAGCTCGAAGCGCGAGCCAAGACCGACAAAGGTCGCCTTGCCGTCGAGACCGGCATGCTCGATCAGTTCGCGCGGCAGGGTAACGCGGCCGGTGCCATCAAAGGCGAGCGGGCGTGCGCCGCCGAAAATGGCGCGCTCGAAAGCAACCCGCGCATCATCATACGGGTCCATATCCTCGATCAGGCGCTGATAATGCTCGAGCAGGGCCTGGCCGCCGCCTTCCAGATAGGGACCATCGAAGGACGGCCAGACAATAATGCCGTCGAACGGACCATCACGGACCACCGAGCGGAAGTCCGCCGGGACAGAAACCCTGCCCTTGGCGTCAACGCCATTGATGGTGGTCGATAGAAACACGTGCGCTCAGCTCCCCAACCATACTTCGGGACCCCCGTATGGTTAACCATGGGATAACATGGGATTTGATGGGAAACAATGACGAAAGTGCCGATTTCTATGGATTAGCACGCCTCTTGAAGTAATCAATTATGTCGAAAATGAGAACATGAAGGGAACATTAAGTTAATATCCACAGGGCCGCGGATGAATGAATGGGGGAAGTAGGGATCAGGTGGCCTGTAAGCCGGGTTCTGTGCCGTTTA
>TARA_R110000868_G_scaffold42158_10_pt1 | contig 14057 bp, 9 predicted proteins | sample TARA_R110000868 | Tara Oceans TARA_R110000868 (sample SAMEA4397489) | marine metagenome | biome: Polar Biome; feature: [SRF] surface water layer (ENVO:00010504); material: water (ENVO:00002006), including particulate matter (ENVO:01000060) such as... | depth 5 m | reverse complement strand
ATAAACGACCTCCCACATTTTCTCAATGAGGTTGATGCGTTCGGCCTCGTCATAGTGCTTTTTAATGGCCTGGGCCCAGCGGTGCAGATCGAGCGTATTGGCCTCGTCTGCCGTCGCGGCCGCCATCAGGGCTGCCACTTCATCCGCTTTCAGATTGAAATGGGCGGCTGCCATGCGGGCGATCGTGGCGCGTTCATTGTCGTCGAACGTGCTGTCGGCGGTTGCTGCTGCGCGCACCAGCAAAGCCACCACGGCGACCTGCAACTCGTCGATACGCCCATTGCGAGCGGGGGCCGCATCGCTGTTTAGAAATTTTTTGATCTTGTCGAACATAGAACTGACCTAAATCAATCGCCGGGGCGGTGCAATTGCACCAATTGTCCCATTAATCCTCGTTGAGACTGTGGAATGCATCGCGGTCGCGACGTTCTTTTTTGGTCGGCCGACCGCTGCCGCGGTCCCTTTCGCCGTCGGGTAGCTCATCGGTCGAGGTTTTGGCGGCGGTGGGTGGTGCGAGGTCTTCGTAGAGTGTTTGTGCTTCAGGGGCTGGCCCGCGCCGCGTGCCCGCGTCCAGCACTTTCAGCACGCGCACATGAGGCCCGAGCGGGAAGGTCAGCACGTCGCCGGGCTTCACATTGCGCGAGGGCTTGTCAATGCGCGTGCCGTTGAGACGCACTTTGCCTGCTGACACGAGTGAGGCGGCTTGAGTGCGGCTCTTGATCATGCGCGCAAACCACAACCAGCGATCAACACGTTGTTCAAGTGCCGTCACGGATCACTTGCCTTCGGCGCGCTCTTTCAGCACGGCGAGTGCTGCAAAAGGCGAATCCGGGTCAATGCCGCGTTCGCGGCGCGGCGGCGGGGTGGAAGACCACTCACGGCGTTCGCCACCCTTGTTGTTGCGATCATCACGGCCACCGCCTTTGCGGTCGTCACGACGTTTGCCCTTGGGCCCGTCTTTGCGGTGGTCGGGACGACCCTCATTGCGCGGACCGGCCTGACGTTCGCCGCCTTCCTTGCGCTCGCCGGGTTTACCAAAGGCATCGTATTTGCCTTTGTTGCGGTCGCGGCGCGGGCCGCGTGTCGCGTCGGCAGGCTTTGTATCGCCTACGGCGGGCACGGAACCATCGGTCGGTGCAGCAGCGGCTGCATTGGCGTCGACAGGCTTGCGGCGCGGACGACGTGGACGCTGTTGAGCTTGCTCGCCCGGTCGCGGGCGACGCTGAGGACGCCAGATTTCTAGTTCAACCATTTCGGCAGGAGGTGCTTCCGTGGCGGGCGCAGATTCTTCACTACCTGTCTCGGCAGGTGCGGCCTCGACCGTTTCCGTCTGTTCGGTAACGGCTTCTGCGACAGTTTCTTCGGCAGGTGTTTCAACAACTGCTTCGGCGGCTGCTTCCGGTGCGGCCACTGTCTCAGCGGCAGATGATTTTGTTTCGACGATGAATTTCGCCGGCTCTGCAGGCTTCTCTTCGATTTTTGGCGGCGTCACTTTTTCGACGCGCGAACGATAGCCAAGACCTTTGAGGAGATTGGAAAACTCTTCGCCGGAGCAGCCAACAAGCGACATCATGGCCGGTGTGACGATGAAGCCGCCGTTGTAATGGCGTGCTGTGATGACGGGACGGATGAGGTCGGCAATGCGTTCCAGCATGTCGAGACGCACGGCGCGGCCACCTGACACGCGGAAGCCGAGTGCGTCGTAAAAGCCCGCAGGTGCGGCGGGATCGGCAGGAACGGATGTCAGTCCCGCAGTTGGCGGCTGAGGCAGATCAGCAAAACCGTCAGCGACCTCTTTGCGCGACAGAGCCCAGAGGATGAGCAGGGCGCGAGCAGGCGCGGGCTTCAGCAATGCGGGCATGAAGATCGAATATCCGCCGAAACGCACGCCGTATTTGCGCAACTGGCCGCGTGCTGCCTGATCAAGCGAGCGTATGTCTTCGGCGACTGTTTCACGGTTGAGCGAGCCGAAATTTTCGATAAGGCGGAAGGCAATGCCGCGCCCAAGTCCTTCAATGTCTTCAGCATCGCGCAGCGTGACGAGCGGGGCCAGCACGGCAGCGAAATGGGCTTTCGACCAGGCTTCGAGCTTGGCCGTCACTGCCTCGCGGCTCGCACCGGCGAGTTCTTCGCCTGCGATGAGTTCGACGCGGGGCACGAGAGGTGTGTCGGAAGCTTTGAGCTCTGCAACGGGATGCCCGTCCCAGATCAGCCGTCCGTGATCTGATAATTGAATGTCGGCATCTGCCGCTGCGCCAAGGCGCGCAGCACGGGCGGCGATCTCAAGAGCGATCACGGGTTCGGAGGCTTCGCGCAGCACAGTGGCATGCACGCCTTCGGCCTTCACATCGGGCACGAAAACAAAACCCTGCAGGCGGCCGACATATTCGCCCTCCACCAACACTTCGCCGTCACTATTTACAGCCGCCATTAAATCCTCTTTTTGGCGCAGACGCTTCATCAGGACGCTGGTACGACGGTCGATGAACCGTTGTGTCAGACGCTCATGCAAAGCATCAGAAAGCCTATCCTCTATCGCACGCGCACGGTCTTGCCAATGCGCAGGATCGTGCAGCCAGTCTGCGCGGTTGGAAACATAGGTCCAGGTGCGCACATGAGCAATGCGCATTGACAAAGTATCTATGTCACCGTCGGTGCGATCGACCTTGGCAAGCTGGCCTTGTATCCAATTATGCGGAATACGGCCATCGCCCCGCGCCAAATGCAAATATAGCTGTGTCAGCAGTCCAGCGTGTTCAGCGGCCATAGTTTTGCGAAAATCAGGCACCTGAGCCACATCCCATAGTCTTTTTATGGCCTGCGGCCCGCGCGTCAGGCGCGTCACATCATCGTTTTGCGCCATGCGCATCAGCGCATCGAGATCATCGCCCGTGCCGGTGCGCGTCAGACCGGCCACATTGGGCGGCACTTCCAGGCTTTTGATGAGGGCGGTAATGGAGGAAAATTCCGGGTTCGGGTTGCGCCATTGCAACAGTCTCTCAGCGTCAAATTCGTGGTTTTCGACGCGATGGATCATTTCGTCGCTCAAAGATGCCGCGTCGCCGGTGATGCCGAAGGTGCCGTTGTTCATGTGCCGTCCGGCGCGGCCCGCAATCTGCGCGATTTCGGAGACTTTGAGCGGCCGGTGCTCGCGCCCGTCAAACTTTGAGGTTGAAGCGAAGGCCACATGGTCCACATCCATGTTGAGGCCCATGCCGATGGCGTCGGTAGCGACGAGAAAATCAACGTCGCCCGACTGGTAAAGCGCGACTTGCGCGTTGCGGGTGCGAGGCGAAAGTGCGCCCATGACAACGGCGGCGCCGCCGCGCTGGCGGCGGATCATTTCAGCAATCGCATAGACCTGATCAGCGGAGAAAGCGACGATGGCGGAGCGGCGCGGCAGGCGTGTCAGCTTTTTCGAGCCGGTCCAGGTGAGTTCGGAAAAACGCGGGCGATTGACGAAAATCGTGTCCGGCAACAGTTTCTGGATAAGGCCGCGCACGGTTTCGGAGCCCAGCACCATTGTTTCGCTCAAACCGCGCGCGTGCAGCAAGCGTTCAGTGAATGTGTGGCCGCGCTCGCGGTCGGCGGCGAGCTGGATTTCGTCGATGCAGAGAAATTCAACCGGACGGTCGAGCGGCATGGCCTCGACCGTGCACACGAAATAGCGCGCACGCGGCGGCATGATCTTTTCTTCGCCCGTGATGAGCGCGACCTCGCCCGCGCCTTTGATGCGCACCACACGTTCATAGATTTCGCGCGCGAGCAGACGCAGAGGCAAGCCGATCATGCCTGAGGCATGACCCATCATTCGCTCGATGGCGAGATGGGTTTTGCCCGTGTTGGTCGGCCCCAGCACAGCTGTGATGCGGGTGGGACGGGGCTCGTTTCGGGGGGTGTGAATGTTCATCTGCGTTTGGGCACATTCGGGGCAATTGCGGTGCAAGGCAAGTGGTGAGATGCGCTTGCTTCGGCGCTCTCACAAAGCAGGAGGGTTTTCGGCCAAAGAGCGAGCGCTCACCGCAACATCTAGACTCGCTCAATCCTTAACGGCATCCAGGTAAGCGTCTGGAATATTAACCGAACGAAGCGGGATCGAATCGCTGATGGGCCAATCTTCGCTCTTCGTTCACGGCTAAATCTTGTGTTTTTTCAGTATGTTACCCATAGAGATTGTTAATTTTCCGAAAATCTTAACGGGCATAGGCATCGGGCGGACACTTCCTGTGGTGGTTGGCGTCCTCATGCGCCGCGCTGTGAAAAAATCCAGCCCACTTCCCCAAGGGAAGGTCGCGGTAGCGCTTGTCGCTCTCTCACAAACTGAGGCACTCTCTCGCGCGGGGAGATACGCGACACAGTAATTCCGGTCCTGCGACACATCTGACGGATGGCGGCGCGGGCCATAAAAAATCACCAAACCGAAACTGAGAAACTGAAAAGGGAGGACTACCGAATGGACTTCAATATGCCGAAGGACATTGTCGACTATCTGGGTGTGCTGGATGCTTTCATCGAGAAGGAAATCAAGCCGCTTCAGGCCAAAGACGATAACGAGCGCTTCTTCGATCATCGCCGTGAGCATGCACGCACCGATTGGGACAACCAGGGTCTGCCGCGTCACGACTGGGAAGAATTGCTGGGGCAGATGCGCAAGCTCGCCGACAAGGCCGGGCACTTGCGTTACGGATTGCCCAAAGAATTTGGCGGGCAGGACGGCACCAATCTCGCCATGGCTGTGATCCGCGAACATCTCGCTGCTAAAGGTCTCGGCCTTCACAATGATTTGCAGAATGAATCATCGATTGTTGGCAATTTTCCGACGGTGCTGATGTTCCGCGATTTCGGTACGCCGGCACAGCAAGAGAAGTTCATCAAAGGTGGCCTCAACGGCACGACGCGCATTGCCTTCGGCCTTACCGAGCCTGATCACGGCTCGGACGCCACATGGATGGAAACACGCGCTGTGCGCCAAAAGCGCGACGGCGTTGATGGCTGGCTCATCAATGGCCAGAAAATGTGGAATACGGGCATGCATGTGGCGACGCATGATTTCGTGTTTGCGCGTGTGTCGGGCAAAGACGGCGACGCGCTTGGCATCGGCTGCTTCATCGTGCCCTGTGATGCGCCGGGTGTGAAGATCGAGGAATATCTCTGGACCTTCAACATGCCGACCGATCATCCGCGCGTCTCGTTCACCAATGTCTGGATTCCCGAAGGCGAGCATCTGGGCGACGTTGAACGCGGTCTTGAGTTGGCGCAGCATTTCGTCCATGAAAATCGCATCCGTCAGGCCGCTTCAGGCGTCGGCGCGGCGCAATATTGCATCGACGAAAGTGTCGCTTACGCCCGTATGCGCAAACCTTTCGGCAAGCCGCTGGCGGCCAATCAGGCGATCCAGTTTCCGCTTGTTGAAGCACATACGGAATGTGAAATGGTGCGCAATCTTGTCTACAAGACGGCTTGGCAAATGGACCAGATGTCGAAGCCCGACGTGGCGAAATATCTCTCCGACAAAGTGTCCATGTGCAATTACCGCGCAAACCGCCTTGTCTGTCAGGCCGCGGACCTTGCCATTCAGGTGCATGGTGCCATCGGCTATTCGCGTCACAAGCCGTTTGAACACATCTATCGCCATCACCGTCGCTACCGCATCACAGAAGGTGCGGAAGAAATCCAGATCCGCAAAGTGGGCGGACATTTGTTTGGCTATATGGGATCGAACAAACCCACCAAAGCGGCTGAATAAACGCAGTCTGATTGTTCAGTAGGAATGAAGAAAGGCCGTCTGTGGATCAGTCCGCGACGGCCTTTTTTTCGGCTTTGGGAGCGCAAAGGCGCTGGGGCGGCAAGATCATTATGGCCGTAGTACCGTGTCCGAATTTGCTTTCGAGCCAAAATTTACCGTCATGCAATTCGGCCAGCGCCTTGGTGATGGAGAGGCCAAGGCCGGTGCCGCCGTGCTGGCGCGCGTTGCTGTCGTCGACCTGACCGAATGGTTCAAGCACAGCGGTGAGCTTGTCGGCCGGAATGCCAATGCCGGTGTCAGCGACGCTGATGCGCAGCGAACCGTTGCGTAGCAGATGTGCGGCAATAGCAATGTTGCCGAATTCCGGTGTGAATTTGGACGCGTTGGACAAGAGGTTCAGCATGATTTGGCGAATGGCGCGGCGATCGGCATTTATGGGTGGCAGGTCATGCGCAATGTCGAGCGTGACGGTGATGCTCTTTTCACCTGTGCGCGGGCGCACCATTTCCATCGACCAGCGCATGCACTCTTCAAGGTCCATGTCGTTTTCTTCGAGCTGATAGCGCCCGGCTTCGATTTTCGAAATGTCGAGAATGTCGTCGATGACATTCAGCAGATGAGCGCCGCTGTCATTGATGTCTTTGGCATACTCGGTATAGCGCGGCGAGCCGAGGGCACCGAATAGCTCGCTCTTCATAATATCGGAAAAGCCGATGATGGCATTGAGCGGTGTGCGTAGTTCGTGGCTCATGTTGGCGAGGAATTTTGTCTTTGCGCGATTAGCGAGCTCGGCATTGTGGGTCGCCTCGCGCAGATTATGTTCGGCGCGACGACGGTTGACGGCGATGGAGGCGAGTTGCGCCGTGCCTTGCAGGTAAGAGATTTCCCATTTGCTCGGCTTGCGCGGCTCTTTCAGATAGACGGCGATGGCGCCGGTGCCGCCATTCGCATCGGAGGCCTTAAAGCGCTGCATCCACAAGGCGCGAACGTCGAAGGTTTTGGCAAATTCGACCACGTCGGGTTGGTCGGTGAAATCCAGCAAATCAGGCATGACGAGCAGACCTTCGTCGCGTGTCACCAGGCTGCCGAAAGTCTTGGTTTTGTTGTTTTCCCAGAAATCGGCAATTGCCCGCTTGAAATGCGGCGGAAAGCTCGGAGACGCGCAAACCGTTAGATTGAGACCGCCGTCGGCAAGATAGATCGCCACGTTGGACGCAGGGTTTGCTTCTTCTGCGCCCTGCGCCACAAGTTCCATCACTGAATCGATGGGGGCCCCGGTTGCCAATGCTTCGAGCACGCGTGACTGGTTGACGAGTTCCATCTGGCTGCGTTTGCGTTCGGTGATGTCGCGTATATTGAGGACAAATCCCCCGATGCTCGCATTTGCTGTGAGATCGGTGATGGAGCTTTCGAACCAATGCGCTTTGCCGTCCGTATCCTTGGTGTGGAATTCGACATTCTTGCCCCGTGGCGTCTGGCCTCCGTTTTCATTGAGTGTTGTCAGAATCTGATCAATCTCCGTGCGCGGCAGGAAGGATAAGGCGTCGCGTCCGATCATCTGTTCCGGCGACATGCCGATGGTGCGCACCGAAGGCGACGCATAGGTGATGATCTGATTGGCGTCAGTGACGATGATGCCGTCAAAGGCATTGTCCACGAGCGCGCGGAAGCGTTCTTCGCGGCGGGAGAGTTCGCTGATGAGGTCTTGATTGTGGAGGCGCAGTTCGTTCTGGTCTCTGAACGACTGGCGCGATCGTCCGCCCATGTTGACCAGAAAAGCATAGGTGAGCAGCGAAGCGCCCGCGACCACCATAAAAATGGGGGAGCCCTCGACGAGGGACGCGATTAGTGCGGCCAAGAAGACCGGCAGCGTGCACGCGAACATAGTTGTTCGGCGCGGCGCGGCGAGCAGGCTCGCGACAAGGCAATGAATGATCTGAATGAGAACGAGGCCGAGGTTCTGCGTATTGTTGTCTGCGGACCAGAACAAGGGCACCATGCAGATCCAAACGATGTTCATCAGAGCTTGGCGTGCGGCGCTGGCATTGCTCCATGCGTCGGCATTGTCCGTTGCCTGACTGAAGAAACGTTTTTGGTAGATGGCATATTCAATTTGTGTCGCAGCCAGCAGAAGCCACCACCCCAAAATAATTTCGTGGCTGTATGTCGTCGGCAGATAGAGCGCGATGAGGCCGCAAACGGTGGGGTAGAGCAGCGGAATGGAGATAAAGCTCCGCATGACGGACTTGAGAGCTTCAAGTTCGATCTGGTCTCGATGGGTCTGTGTAATCGCCATCGGCTTCTCCCCCCGGTTTTCATCCGCGCGTCGCGCGACCAGGTTCCCTGACGCTTATTGTCGGGGTTGGGTGTAAATATTCCCTGAAAATGCCGCCAATTAAGCGTTTTCAGGGGCACGCGTGGCTAATGGCGACCTCAGTTGATATCAGCGTCAGTCGGCCCGATGTATTCGCTGGGCGCGCGCAGGCGGCGCGGGGAGACATAGCAAATGGCGGCAGTGCGCGCGTCGAGCGCTAGTTTGGGCTTCCAGAATTCGGCAGTCCACTTATCGGCCTTAAGGCTCGCTTCAATCCGTTCGGCTTGTGTCAGTTCGGCACGAATTTGCTCAGCGAGTTTTTTGTCCGGTTGAACGCCCAGCGAAAGCAGCGAAGGGTTTTTGCGGTAAAGTTGGGCCCATTTGCCAGCCTCGATCTTGTCGGCGGCGACACCATCACCTTTCAGATAAATGCCGGCCAATGCTTTTTGTGCGTCCGGCCAGCCGCTGTTGGCTGCTCGGCTGAGCCAAGTCACGCCCTCACTCATGTTCTTGTTTTGTACCTGACAGAGGCCGAGCGCCGTTTGTGCACCTTCATAACCGTGACCGCGATAGGCATAGCAAGTGAGGGTGGCCAAGGTTGTTTCCGTGCAATCGCCACTCGCGGCCCTGTCCATTGTGTCTGAATACTGGGTTCCTGCCGGGTCGAGTTCACGTGCGGTAGGAATCGGACGGCCATCTTCGCCGCGACGATGGCCCGTGCCGCCATCGCCGGAGCAGGCCGCCAGCAGCAGGCCGCAGGAGAGGGTCAGCAGTAAAAAGCCTCCACGGGCCGGAAAACGGGCGGCTTGCGTGTCATTCGGGCGGCTTTTTGTCATCGGCTTAGATCCCTTGGGTACATTTTGTTTTTACAGGTCGTTCTGTCGGTAGTGGCGACACAGCAGTGCGCTGCGAATTTGCGACATGGTGTTGTGAATTTTGCCCCTCTGCAAGCCAAGTTCCGGCATGTGCTGCCGATTTTTCATTTCGATCCGGTATAGGCTGGCTGTTCGTGACGTAAGGGAACAGTGTGTTTGCGGATAGGGTCTGCCCCGCGCGGGCTGCGTGGTTTGACGCATTTGCGCATCTCTCCGATACTCCGCGCGATTTTTAGCGGTAGCTGGTCGGTGTTCGAACGGACCGGCAATTGAATTTGCGAATTTGAGAGAGAGCGTCATGGCCGATAGCAAGAGCGTCAAGGATTGGGAAGCGGCAGTTGATAAGCAGACCAAAGGTGCCGGTGTAAGCTCTCTCGTCTGGAAAACGCCCGAAGGCATCGACGTCAAACCGCTCTATACAGCCGCCGATCTTGAACAACTCGCGTCCGAGGGATTCAACGCTGATACTTTGCCGGGTTTTGCGCCTTTCACGCGCGGACCGCAGACGACGATGTATGCCGGTCGTCCCTGGACTATCCGTCAATATGCGGGCTTTTCGACGGCTGAAGAATCCAACGCTTTCTATCGCCGCAACCTCGCCGGTGGTCAGAAGGGCCTTTCGGTTGCTTTCGATCTGGCGACGCATCGCGGCTATGACAGCGATCATCCGCGCGTCGTCGGCGACGTCGGCAAGGCCGGTGTGGCCATCGATAGTGTCGAGGATATGAAAATCCTGTTCGACCAGATCCCGCTTGATGAAATGTCTGTGTCAATGACGATGAACGGCGCGGTCGTTCCGATCCTTGCCAATTACATTGTGGCCGCAGAGGAACAGGGCGTTTCGCAGGACAAGCTGGCAGGCACCATCCAGAACGATATTCTCAAAGAGTTCATGGTGCGCAACACTTATATCTATCCGCCTGTGCCCTCCATGCGCATCATTGCCGACATCATCGGCTATTGCTCGGAGCATATGCCGAAGTTCAACACGATCTCGATTTCCGGCTATCACATGCAGGAAGCGGGCGCGACGCAGCTTCAGGAACTGGCCTTCACCATTGCTGATGGACGCGAGTATGTGCGCGCCGCCTTGCAGGCTGGTCTCGACGTGGACGAATTCGCACCGCGTCTTTCGTTCTTCTTCGCCATCGGTATGAATTTCTTCATGGAAGTGGCAAAGCTGCGTGCGGCCCGTCTTCTGTGGTCGCGTGTCATGTCGGAGTTCGGTGCCAAAGACCCCAAGTCGCTGATGCTTCGCACCCATTGCCAGACATCGGGCGTTTCGCTCACTGAGCAGGATCCCTACAACAACGTTATCCGCACAACCATCGAAGCGCTGGCAGCCGTGCTTGGTGGCACGCAGTCGCTGCATACCAATGCGCTTGATGAGGCGATTGCCCTGCCGACGGAATTTTCCGCCCGCATCGCGCGTAACACACAGCTTGTGATCCAGCACGAAACCGGCGTGACCAATGTCATCGATCCGCTCGGCGGTTCCTATTACATCGAGAGCCTCACCCATTCGTTGGCATCCGAAGCCTGGAAGTTGATGGAAGAGGTCGAGGAACTCGGCGGTATGACCAAGGCTGTCGAAAGCGGCATGCCCAAGCTCAAGATCGAAGAGGCGGCGGCTCGCAAGCAGGCGCGCATCGACCGGGGCGAGGAAGTCATCGTCGGCGTCAATAAGTACAAGCCCGCCAAGGAAGACCATCTCGACATCCGCGACATCGACAATGATGAAGTGCGTAACGCGCAGGTGGCACGTCTGAAGAAAATGCGCGCGAGCCGCGATGAAGCCAAATGCAAGGCGGCGCTTGATGCGCTCACAGAAGGCGCGCGCGGCACGGGTAATGTGCTGGCACTTGCCGTTGTCGCTGCCCGCGCTCGGGCCAGCGTCGGCGAAATTTCAGACGCTATGGAGAAGGTCTTTGGTCGTCACCGCGCCGAGATTAAGTCCATTTCCGGTGTCTATGGTCAGGCCTATGAGGGGGATGCGGGGTTCATGCAGATCCAGAAAGATATCGAAGCTTTTGCTGAAGCCGAGGGGCGCCGTCCGCGTATGCTTGTCGTGAAGATGGGGCAGGACGGACATGACCGTGGTGCCAAGGTGATCGCCACTGCTTTTGCCGATCTCGGTTTCGACGTGGATGTGGGGCCTCTGTTTCAGACACCGGAAGAGGCCGCTCGCGATGCCATCGAAAACGATGTGCATGTCATCGGCATTTCGTCGCTTGCCGCCGGCCATAAAACACTTGTGCCGACACTCGCGCAGGAGCTGAAAAAGCAGGGTGCCGGCGACATTCTCATCATTTGCGGCGGAGTGATTCCGCAGCAGGATTATGAGTTTTTGAAAAAGGCCGGCGCCTCGGCGATTTTCGGACCGGGCACAAATATTCCTGCCGCAGCTGCCGATATTCTCCGTCTTATTCGTGAGAAACGCGCGACTTCTGCCTGATTATTCTTTTGTCTGCTTACGGATTATGCAATCTGCATTGGTGCACAAGGAGCGTGCACAGGTGCGGCATTTGCGCCCTTTTGGGTCAAATGTGCTTGTTAAATTAACTTTGGCGACCTAACTCTCGCCGCAATGATCAGTCATAAAATGAACTGATTAGATCGTTACCCGATCGGCTCCCCTAAAAAACAGGGCTGCCCACACCGCTCCGCAGAAGAGCAGCGTCACATCCGGGTTTGATCACAATAGCTGTGCGGTTCGGGGGATTAGGTGCTCGGACAAGCGCGGCAGTTGAGTTGATTTTATTTGAACGCCAACTGACGGAGGTGCTTTATGAGCGCCCGTGATCAAAACTTGCGTCCTCTGGACGAGCGTGACTTTGCCACTGCTCTCAAAGAGCAGTCGAAAACTGTTGTTGATTCAACGGCCTATTACATGGTGCTTGCTGACCGGCTGGAGACCCTTTTGGTTGATATGAAACAGAACGGCACAAAGTCAGATGATCCTCTGACCCTGCGTGTGGCAGACCTGCTTTCGGAAACACGCAGCCTATTGCGCAAGGACAAGGCGATCTGATTTTTCGGATTGTCCCGGGCTTGCCGACTTTTGTGCGGTGAGATCGTTCAGTTCCATCACAGCCGCCCCGATGGGTGTGGGAATTTCAAAGCGAACCGGCAAATAGACGCGTCCTTCGTCAAAGGCGGAAAACCAAATTTTCATATCGTTGTTCCGCCGCATCACATTTGTGAAGCGGCGTTTTTTGGCGGGCGGTGAAATCGCCTCATAGCGCATGGTGCAGACAATAGTGTCGAGTGCGCGACCCCAGCCATCGGGTGTTGAAGTGTCACGCGGCGAAATCTTCTTTGCGCCTTCATGGGCAAAGATCAGATTGAAGCGTCGTTTGCCGTCGAAGATCGGGATCGTCCGCGGGCAAGGCGTGTCGCCTGCGCTGACCGGTAGCAGAAATGCACTGACTGGGTCTTGTGTCGCGCGCTGTTGGTCGGGTGTCACGTCCTTCAGATCATCATCGTCATAGGGTGGTGTGGCGCTCAGGCTCGGCATGCGGGCTTTATCATAGGTGAGGGTGACGACGCGCTTGTCCTTGCGCGCAACCGTGTCCGAGACGAACTTATCAGGCTCGATGTTGTCGCCGGAAATGCGCCCTTCGCTCATCAGCTTGTACATGGCGGGGTAGAGGCGGTGGGCAAGCCCCGTTGTTTCCATATAGGTGTTGAGGCGATAGGCATCGCCCGCAACCTTGGCTTTGAAATTGCCTTCGACAAACAGAACGCCGCCGACATAGATGGTGAACCCGGCGGAAATGTCGCTTTGGGCATCGGGGGCAATTTGAGCGGCCGGCGCTTCGGCTGCGCGGAGCGGTGAAGCCCATGCGCAAGTGGCAATAAGCCCGGCGCGGGCAAGCGTCTGCAAGCCTTGTTTCAGATGCATCTCGTCAACCCTCATGCGCCCCCGCCTGATCAGCATATCGGTCTGGACGCCGCGCGGCCAAACCCTTATTCAACTTGGGGTAGCCTGAACGGATGCACGGTGTATGTGGTGTCGGTCGGGAGGCGTCGGGAAATGAGCAAATGGCGATAAGGGGGATCGATTGAGCGGACGCAAAGAGAGCGATCCCGCCGCTTTGGCCGCCCGTGTCGCCAACGGCGAGCGCACGGCGCTGGCGCGTGCCATCACGCTGGTTGAAAGCTCGCGTGCCGACCATCAGGCGCAGGCTCAGGAATTGCTGACGCGCTTGCTGCCTTACACGGGCCGCGCGGTGCGCCTTGGCCTGTCGGGCGCGCCGGGCGTTGGCAAATCCACCTTCATCGAGGCTTTTGGCCTTTCGCTCACCGCACGTGGTCTCAAGGTCGCGGTGCTGGCGATTGATCCCTCGTCGTCGATCACCGGCGGGTCAATTCTGGGCGACAAGACACGCATGGAGCTTTTGGCGCGCGACCCCAATGCCTTTATCCGCCCCTCGCCTGCGGGACGCACGCTGGGCGGCGTGGCGCGGCGCACGCGCGAGGCGATGTTGCTGACGGAAGCGGCGGGCTTTGATGTGGTGCTTATCGAAACCGTCGGTGTCGGCCAGTCCGAAACAGCGGTTGCCGATATGGTCGATATGTTCTTGCTGCTTTTGTCGCCGGGCGGTGGCGATGAATTGCAGGGTATCAAGCGTGGCATCATGGAATTGGCCGATCTTGTCGTGGTCAACAAGGCCGATGGCGATCTTGTGCCCGCCGCCAAGCGGGCTGCGATGGAATATAAGGCGGCGCTGCATCTAATGCGGCCCAAGAGTGCCCATTGGCGGCCCGACGTGCTGCTGGCATCGGCGCTCAAGGGCACGGGCATTGATGAGATATGGACTGCTGTCAGCGCTCACCGTGCGGCCCTTGAGGCGTCGGGCGAGATCGAGAGCCACCGTGCCGCACAGGCGCAGGCCTGGATGTGGACAGAGATTCGCGAAGGTCTAATGACCTCGCTCAAGGCCAATCATGAGGCTTCCCGCCTTGTTCCGCGCCTTGAGGCGGAGGTGAAAGCAGGACGCACCACACCGACGCTGGCGGCGCAGCAGTTGCTGGCGCTCCTTTTCGGACCCGCCAAGGGCTGAATTCTGCGTTTCTGGCCCAAAAGTGCGGTTTTTCGTCTCCATTCTGGGGCTTCTGT
>TARA_R110000868_G_scaffold13848_6_pt1 | contig 14069 bp, 13 predicted proteins | sample TARA_R110000868 | Tara Oceans TARA_R110000868 (sample SAMEA4397489) | marine metagenome | biome: Polar Biome; feature: [SRF] surface water layer (ENVO:00010504); material: water (ENVO:00002006), including particulate matter (ENVO:01000060) such as... | depth 5 m | reverse complement strand
AGATTAGCTTCTTGAGTAAGACCTTCTCTTTCAAGAGCGTCAGCCATTTGATTGGCCTTCTGCACATTCATCTCTTTAGCCCTGAAGTTATTAGCTACAGAAGTAAGAGATTGCAATGCTGATCCCATAGCCATCATGCCGGTATTACTCTGCGGTTCCACGAACCTAGGTTCAGGAAGAGCAGACATTACGTCTGGAAAGTATAGTGGAGTTGCCATTGTCCTTATAAGGAAGATTGTTATGCTGGCAGCGCCCGTCTCACTTCAGTGCCGTTAGCGGTATAGTAAGTAGATGGACCGTTATAAGTTGGAGTTGTGCTTCTATTTCCGTAGTAACTAGCAACGCCTTTAATTGCGGTACTAATGCCTTCAGCCATTAGCGCATCCGATGGGCCGGTTGATCTGTATGTAGGCTGAGTTGGCTGGACTCCTGCGGCGGCACCGGCATACATTCTAATCAAATCAAATTGATTCTGTTCGTCTTGCTGCTGAAATCCGATTGCCGTAGTAAGAGATTTAGTTGCAAGCCCTTGGGCTACTGGTTCCATGCTAGCAAATTGTAGAAACTCCTTAGCTCTTTCAGTCTGTCTATCAGCAACAGTGCTGTAGTCATTCAGAAGATCGCGGCTCATTCTAAACTGCCTATCTCTATTGGCAATATCAGCCTCATACGCTGTAGTAAATACCTGTTTATCCGCACGCTGTCCTTCAACAAGTCTTCCTTGAGCATCATACTGAACAGTGCCGGATGGAATGTAGCCAGCGCGTAACTCCATCGCTCTCTTGGTGGCTTCCTCAGAGGTTCCACTCGTAGCAATTTGATTAAGAGTTCTTGTCAACTCAGGCGCTGCGCCTTGAGAAACAATATCTCTAGCGCTAAGAAAGTTTTCTACATTGCCTGCGCTTGCTCTAGAGGCAAAGTCAGTTGCGGCAACAAAGTCTTCTTCTTTTACCTTGCGGAAATTATCACGCAAAGCAGGATCGCTAATAGCCTTAACGTATTCATTCTTCCATTGATCAAAGGTTACGCCGGGGCGCTCTTCTCTCAATGCATTGAATGCAGTGTAAGCTTTGTTAAGCTCTGCCGTTGCTCTTGCGCGGCGCTTCTCTTCATCTCCTTTTGCTTGAGAAGCAGCGTTTTTATTTTCTTTGTTAGTCTTGCTGCTGCTATAAGCTCCGTATGCAGTAGTGGCAACGCCAACTGCTGTTGCCGCCCAAGTTCCTAACTGGGCATTCCTTTTTGAAGTCCATTGGATTCCAAACGATCTATATGTTTTAGTATGGACCTTCATTGTAAAAGTGTATTAATTAAGTTCTCTTGAGCTATAAAAGGATTAGTATAAGGTTCAATGATTCTTTTCTCAAACTCTTCTGGGGTTTTTTCTTTGCCGGGATGAAAGGTTATCCAGATTGTGTCTTCATGTACTAAGAGCAAGCGTCTAGTTGATGGATAAGTAATGCCAAACATTGGTCCTCTATATCTTACTACTCCTTCGTTTGCTGAATAAACACTGACATCTCCTTTTAGTATTGCGAATGGATGGTTTGTTTTGTGGATTTTGCTTACTACTTTTGCTCCTTTCTTCATGTATATCTGTCTGATATACAGGCCGTCAGTAAAGCGATGTGTTACATATGTTTCTTCCGGTTCAAAGCTTTGAGATAGAATAAACTCTGCCTTGTCTATCTTGTTATTCGTATCCGTAATTGCTGTTGTCGATAGGCATTGAGACATTTGCTTGTGCTATTACTCCCGGTGAGCTTGTTTTCTTTAGGTCTTCTTTTGTTCTTTCTAAGAGTGTTCTTGCAATCATTAAGGCGTTTTGATACTCTTTATAATTTCTTGACCGCTGATGCTCAATTGCTTGCGAAGCAAACTGCAACGCAGACGGATTGCGAATATCAATTTCTCTGTATAAGTCATTTTCCTTATAAGGAAAATACTTTTTCTTTCCTTTGATTAAAATACATTCGCACGCATTAATTGATTTGTACTGCCAATAGCGAACAGAATGCTCAAAAGCTTCGATTACATAAATCTTTTGTTCATCGCATTCACCTCTGGCCCAAACTTGAACAGCTCCTTCTGTTGGAGGTTTGTTAATTGAGATAATTTCTTCAACGGCTAGCTCTCCGTAAGATGATTCTGTTAATGAATTTAAATTAATGTTTTCATTAACAATAGAACCAAATACATTGCGAGTAGTAACAGAAATGCTTTTACCAATGTCATTAGAGTCAGATGGTCTAAATCCTATTTGATGGCTTTTAGGAAAAGAAACAGGAAGAACAACTGACTTATCAGTTCTGATTAATGAAACAGAATCTCCGCAAATTTCAGATACAAAACCTTGATCAACATAATACCAATTTTCATTATTAATTGGAATGTTTTGTTTGCAGCCCCATGCTTTCCTTATTGTTTCAATATGAGAAGGTAAGTAAAAGCAAGAATCATTTGGCATTACACATCCATATTCAATGGTGCCAACAAAATCATCCATTGGCCACAACAATTCCCGTGCAGCATTCAACATGCTAATCGCCTGACAAGAGTCAGTAATGCCGCCAGTCAACGTGGCATTATTAATGTAGTCTTGGATTGTCATTAGAATGAAGAGACTACAAGTTTATACTTATTGTCTGGGGTTGCCGCTGTAAAATAAACAATAGTATCAAGTCCTGATGTATATCTAATACACTTTATACCAACAGGATTTACAGGGTCAAGCGTATCATCATCATAAAGAAGATTAATGATATTTGCTCTTGCGTCAACTGAAGATAAAGTAAACGAAGAACTGCCTGATGAAATGTCATGCTCAATGGTCAACAATGCTGGCGTTGTTCCAGCACTGCCAGAGTCACCCTTTAATCCTCTTGGACCTTGGTCTCCTTTAATCCCTTGTGGTCCGGGATCTCCTTTAATAATTTGTCCTGTCTGAATAGGAACACGCAAAGCTTTAGCATATTCATTCAGACGATCTTGCTCATCAACATAACAGGTTCTCTGCAATGCGAGCGGGGTTACTGTAGTAAAGCCTGCTGTGTTGATCATGGAAATGAATAATTTAATGCTTTTTGTGCGTAGCCGCAAAAGCTAATTGCATCTGTAATAGTCCTTGGCTCAAGTTCTATTTTATCTACTATAGATTCATCTGAATAAGCGTGAATATATCTGATTGTCATGGCTCCCTCAAACTCAGTAAGAAGGCTAAACCATTCTCCATTCATTGTAGAAGTAGTAGTTCCAATTCTAGACCTAGCGCATCCAGCTTTAAATATTGCTGATCCAGACATAGTGGCTGATGTGCCAGCAGGAAAGCACTCACCGTCATCAAGCGCAGGTTTACAAAATCTACCTTCTTTTTCCTTATAAGGAAGGCTTTCAAAAAAAGGATAGTCTTCTGAGGCAAAAGATTGATTAATCTTAATATCCCCTATTGCATTAAAAAACTTAACTTTAGTAGAAGAAAAAATATTTGTTTTTCCCGGCTGAAGAAATAATGCTTCGTTTTTAAATGCAGATTGTATCTCTTTATCTCCATTTATTGTTGAATCATTTCTAACGCCTGAGCCAACTCTGTAAACGCGATTTTTTCTATCAGCATCAAAAGAAAAAATAAACCCGTACTTTTCGCTAGACACAATAACTTCTGCCGTGCCAGTAACACGTGGGCCTGTCCATAACCCCTCCCAAGTAAACGGCTCATCCGCTGAAACAGTAGAGCCATTATCAAGATCAAGACTAACAAGTCCAAGGCAATAACGATGATAGCCATATTCAGGATTATCTGTTTCCTCGTTTCTGCTGCCTACACCAACAAGAAGTCTATTGTCAATGAATAGACCAAATGAAAAAAGTAGTGTTGTTTCAGCGTCAAAGTCAGTAAAAATATTTACTTCTTTTGATAGAGACTTATTACTCCATTGTTCTTGCTGACTAATTTCTCTCTTAAAAGAAGAGATTGTTTTGTCATGTGCTCTATACCAGATGTCTCCATTAGCGGCGACTACACTAAATGGGCTAGAGCATCCTCTTCCTGTAAGGACAATCTGCTGGATGTTTGCATCTTCAGTCCAATCTGCTCTACTTTTGGCAGCATCAATTGCAAATGCTCCACGCTCTTGAAAGAATACTACGGGGCCATGCCCGTTTGCGTCAGGAATTCTTTGAATGACACCGGCTCCTGTAATTCTGCCGAGACTAGCAGGAGCGCCAAACCCATCGCCGCCAGAGAAGTATTCAGTTTCAGTGAAATTAAATACGCCAACACCTTCAAGTCCATTAGAGTATGCGAAATTGGACGCATATACAAGGTTCTCTTCTGTTGCTATAAAAATTCTACCATGGGCAAACACCATGATATTGCCAATCGGCATAGCGTTTTCTACCTTTGGAGCATCTTTACAATACTTCATTGTTGAAGAAACTCCATCCCAATACAAAGGCAAGTCCTTGCCATTTTGCCAGATAAGGTATTGATTAGCTTGGCAAAAAAAACTCATTTGCCATTTAGGATCAATTCCTTTATAGATTCGCCTCCACTGAATAGTAAAGCCTGAGATAAGTCCGGCAAAAATACTATCACCGATTGCACAAATAATATATGATTGAGTAAGGGAGTTAGTAGCAATGTATCCAAATGTTCCAGATACGTTTCCGTTACTAAATACTTCTTCTTCGTTGCTTTCCTTATAAGGAAACTCATTTGTCATGTTGACAAACGGAGGGCGCGAGCTTGCCTCATTGCCCCTAAATGACATATTTACGGCAAATGACACGTACTCTCTCGGCAACAATAGTTTGTTAGCCGATGCATCCATGCCTTTCATGGCATAAATATAATGCGCCGCAGACATTATTTGTATGAGGCGATTGCGACGGTAAAAGAACCGCTTGCAAAACTACCTGATGCATTAGACGCAGGCGACATTGTGCTATTAATGGAAAATGAACCTGTTCCATATGGCACATATAGTGATGAGCTATTGCCGTGAACTTGAAAACTTCCGGCATTGCCCGCTGTAATAATTCGTAAATTATTGCAGCTAATGTTTACGCTGCAATAGTATGTCTGAAATGCACAGTAATGGTTGAAAACCAACTGCACCAATTTAGCTGTATTCGGAACGCTTGGCCCAAATGGGATAGCTGTTTCAGAATAATTAAGGCTTGATGGTGAAGAGTAATTCTTCGTATAAATAGATGATCCGCCAACTACTATTTCTTCACCCGTGTTTCCATCCTGAATAGTTTTCCATTTGCCGTCGCTCTCTACTAAAGACTTGCCTTCTACCGGCGCAATCTTTTTCAAAATTCCATTTGAGCATCCAATGAGATAATCCAGCTCTTCAGAATCTTCTGCGTCACAAAAATTCTTTGCTGAAATATTTCCTTCACTGGATGCCAAATAATCACCGCTATCAGTAAAATATCCAAGATGAGAAAGATTGTTAGATTCGCATCCAATGACAGCAATTCTTCCGCTTTGACTGGACAATTCATCAGAAACAAAAATATTACTTTTTGGTACAGTTTTAACAAACTGCAAAACGCCTCCGATGTAAGCTAGAAATGTATCGCCTTCAGTTGGGACCGCGGCTCCAATAACTCCTTGCTGGTTTTTTACCAAAACGCCATTACCATTAAACAGCTCTTGAAGTAGCTTTAGGTTAATAGGGTCTTGGATTGAGCCGTCTCTCAACTCTGTCTGTCCAGCAGAAATTGAAGAAGCTAAAGCAAAACTTTTCTTTTTAAGCTTTTTTGGATTGCCGTTACGGTCTTCGACAAGCAAAGTTGAACCCCGACTCACTTCAAGAATCGGAGAAGTAAATGCACTTTGTGACGTACAGGAGTCACATTCACAATTAGTTATTTGAGAGCAGCAGGACATAATTCTTTTCCTTATAAGGATTATCCGGTGTCGGCGAAAGACACTATTATACTGCCGCTTTGCGGAGAAGTCGCCTTTATGTAGTTACTATAGCTTGATTAAAAGATTTTGCAACAGATTTTTACTGATTCGGATCACTCCAGTATGATTATCGTTGATGCCTAGACTTACAAAAAATGAGTCAGATGACTCTATTACGCCAGCAGGAAATACTACGATGACTTTGCTTGGATGCTGGGGATTATTATACAACTCCTCTCCGCGCATGATGGGAATTTTTGTAATGTGTGTTACTCTAAAGGGTGGTTTTGCTTCAAAAAAGTATGCTCCCATGTAATAGAGTCTTCCGCCAAACCAGTCTTTTCCGTCGCAATTTTGTGCTGAATGAAAGAAAGTAAGATAGCCTTCATTATAAGCAATTGCCGGACTTCCGCCTCTAATCTGTCCGTAGTTCCAAGTAATTTTTTGATCAGAAAGAATTGCTTGCCTTCTGTATGGGCACCAAATAACTCTAGGGTTATCTGAGTAAATAAAGTGTGGGTGACCTTCATAATCGAATGGGCACCAGTTCTTTTCTCTACCGTCGTTCTCTTCAATCCTTACCGAGAAATTTGTAATGTTTTTCCACCTTTCTATTTTAAAGTTATCATCAAAAATCCCATGATAGACCTCGAAACCATCACCGTACACAATATGAAGACGGCCACCACATACAAATAGCCTAGGGTCTTCCACTCGGAATTCTCCGCTTTTACCTTTGTCATGAAGATTTGATCCAACTTCAAGAAATCTAGCAGTTTCATTTTTTGGAATAAAGTCTTCATCTAATTCACAAAATACAAGTCTAATGTTTTCAAACCAAGGTCTTTGGTCTGCTCGGCAGCAAAAGTAAATCTTGCCTTTATACCCAACAATTGATCCATTAAAATAAGCCTCAACTTTTATTTTTTTATTCTCTTCATTCTTGTATGTATTCGGAAAATCAGAGCTATCAATTAGATGGCACTGGTCTGTCGAATAGATAAACGGAGATGAGGCTATTAGTTGTTTTAGGATTTCCACGCTATGAACAGTAAGTACAGAATTCGTTTTTATTAAAGAACACAAGCTTAATTCTAGTCACTCCGGCGCAATCAATAAATGCTCTTGCTCCGGCGATATAGTCTGCATCTCTGATAGCGCCAACACAAGCTTCTTCAAAGACATTGCTATTAACATCATTCGCCAAAGAAAACTTTCCGTTATTAACAATAACTTTTTTATTGTCACAACTAGTTGGCGGCGTCCATGCTTGCATTTCACCAGCAAGGTTTTTATACAGAATAGACTGGACTGGTCCGGCTCCGGCATATTCCTGAACAAGATTGATAGGAATAGGATTTAGTGCTGAACCGCTTCTAGGCTCAGTAGACATATCACTCAAGATAATAGGAATAGCAGGATGCTCTTCAGAAATCAAATCAATTTCACAAGAAGTATCCTGATCTGTTCCACGAATTGCTTTTACGCTTTCCTTATAAGGAAGGGGAGCACATTGATTTGGAGAAGCGTCTCCGCAAGAAGATTTATCCGGCCAATTAAAAAGAGGCATAGCATTAATTAGTTTTATTGGTCAACTGTAGCGATTTCCATATTTGTTCCCAAAAGAGCTGATAAAGCCGAGTCGGAATTAACAACAACTGTCGTAGTTACATCTGGACCAATATAAACCTTTCCATAAGAAGAGATTGCAAAAGTTCCAAAGTTTGGACCTGTATAAATAATAGACGCTGGCGTATAGCTTACGTTATTACGAACAACAATTTCTTGAACCGCTTGAATCCAAATCGGAGATCTAAAATTAGCATTTGCAGGAACACCTGATAATTTTGTACGCTTAATTATATTGTCACTAATTGTAATTCCATCAAATCTTTCAATAACCCTAGCAAGGCCGTTATTAACAAAAGGCGTAAAACCAGATGTATCAATGCCAATTTTAAATCCTGTTGCAGTAGGGTTATTTGGATCTGTCAAATCAAGGCCAATGAGTTCTGTGATTGTATAATATTTATTATTTAGTTGAGTCATTCCGCTGACTTCTTGAATATAAATACGTTTTCCAACTCCGAATCCATTATTAATGCTTGCAGCAAATGGAACGCCGGAAGCATTTGTAGCTGTAAAAACACCATTAACAGCTTGAGTAATGCCTGTAATTTTTAAGTACTGAGACTTAACAAGGATATTATTCATTCCTGCGTTTTCAAAACGATTGTTTGAAATTGTAATATTCGAGCCTCCAAAAATAACCATTATCCCATTTGTGCCGTTACTGGTTAATAGTGTGCTTGGCGGTCCAATATAATTATCCGAAACCAATGCTCCGCCACGCACTCCATTAATTGTAATTCCATTAGAAAGCCAATTTTCAACGGAGTTACCAATGCATTGAATAAATCCAAGATTTGTTTTATCTCCATAAGTTTCAATGCCAAGCGTGCAATCTCTTACTGTATTATTTAAAATACGAATTACCCCATTTCCAAATGCAGAAATTCCAAAAGAACTTCCGGGGCTGTTAAGCATTCCATAAATAATATTTCCGCTAATGATTGCGTTTAGATTACCACCAGTATTTTCTGGCGTATCTTGACTATTCCAATATTCAATAGCATGTCGTCCAAATGCAGTAATTTCATTATCTTTGATTTGAGCATAGTCCGCATAATTGCCTATCCAAATTCCGTTTCCAATTTGCGGATGCGTTTCTCCACTCAGTCTTCCTTCAAAACGATTATTAATAATTTTTGCGTTTCTAACTTTCCACCAAAAATCAATACCATAACTTCCAATGCTATAAATGTGATTTCTTGAAATAGTTACATTATCAGCATAAGCGCTTGTGCTGCCTGAAGTACGTCTCATTCCATAAATGACATTATGAATTTGACAACGGTCTACAAATAATCCGCTTATATTTTGAACGCCTGTAGAAAGCTGAATGCCAATATCTAGAATTGATGTATTAGAAGAAAGTGGATGATTAGTTGTAATGTCTAAATTAATAATTGAAACATTTTTTGCTTCAACAAGAATGACAGACCTTGCGGAAGAAGCGTTATGTGGAAAAAGAAGTTTTGAAGATTTATTGTAACCAATTAATGTTGTGCCTTCTGCTGATAGAATAAGCGTACTGGTAAGGGTAATAGTTCCTTTGATTACAATAATTTTTCCAGAATTAATTTCTGCTAAAAGCTGAGCTTCTGTTTCAACATAAGAGAGCGACCTAGATGAGCCGGTAGCAATTTCTTCTACCGCAGTAATTCGCACTTCATGATTAGCAATAGCAATTTCAGTATCAATAATTCTTTGATCACTTTGTTGATAAAAATCTTTAAGGTCATTTGTGCGCTTAAACAATTTATCAATATTAACAGCATCAACATTGAAAACGCAATCCATGCTTTCACATGAAGGATCGTAATCTTGACTACAAGTTGGTGGATTGCAATTTGACATAATTATAAAACAGTTCCGGTTTTAATATATTTTGCTCTTTTTTGAACAAGTGTTAAACCTGTATAAACTTCAAAATGAGGTTCGTCTTTAAATGATTTCCAGTTTCCTCCCCACTCTAAATTAAATTGATTTGATGTTGCTGCTACTAATTTATGAATATAGCTTGCTAATTGTGGGCTATCAGAATCAAGATACTTTCCTTTTTTAAAAACTCCAAAATCTAATGCAATTCTAAAATTGTGATTGCTTTGTCCGCCTTTTGCGTTTGTTACAACTTTTCGATTTTTGAAAACCGTTCTTCCGATTGCATATAAATTATTTTGCTCTTTCCATGTTCTATTTCCAGAAATTGCAATATATTCACACCCATGAATACCTGCAATTTTTTGAGCTGTTTTAATAAAAGGTATGAAAATTTCTTGAGCTTTTGGATCAAGCGTTGCTAGATTTTTTTCTGTTCTTTCATCAAACATTTATGGAGAAAATGTAGAAAAGCACCACACAAATAAACCAATTGTTATAATAAACAATGTATATGCCATTGCTTGATACATTATTTTGAAATTGGATTTTTTCCTGATTGCTTAATAAGCTTATTAAATGTAACGCCAATCTGGCTACCGTCTTCTAGTTCATAACTAAAAGATACATCTGGAGAAATAACAGTACAACCATTTATTCCAATAAATAAAAATAACAAAATGTGTTTCATGCAACAAAAGAAATTTTAGACGCCAAAGCACTCCTTAGGTCTTCAATCATTTTAGCACTTCTATCAGAAGATGCAATAGATTTGTTTGTAGCTTCAGTCAAAGAATCTAAAGCAAACGTAAGCTTTTCATCTGAATGAATTCTTCTTTCTGATAGCTCATCTCTCTTTTTTTCGTGCTCTTTAATGGAATCAGTAAACTCTTTGCGCGAATCTTTTAGCTCTCGCCAAAGAAAAATAATTGCTACTAAGCAAGCAACAATCATGCTTACTTTTTCAAGTTGATTAGGATTGATAAAATCAGAAGTCTCTGCGAGAATCAATGGAATCCCTGCAATAATAAGTAATGTCATGGCTATTTTAATTTTCATTTGTTCCTTATAAGGAAAGTTATTAACATTAGCGAATTCCGTTCACATGAAGCGGGCTGTCAATGATGGTGGGCTGTCACTGCCCAATCAAATCCCCCCGAGAGCTTTGTGCCCTTGCAGAGCGAGGCGGTGGCGAGGCAGCGGTCGTGGTCGCGTCGTCGTTGCTCCATGCGCTGTTGCCGTACTGGTTGACGGCTCGCACCCGGTAATAGTATGTCGATGCCGGAACAAGTCCGCTGTTGGTCCAGCTTGCAACGTTGGGTCCAAGTGTGGCAACGTTTGACCATGAAACCCCGTCTGGGCTGCACGCCACCACATAACCAGTTTCGTCGGTTGCATTATCATCCCAATTCATAGTGACGCTGTTCGCTCCTATGGCAGTCGTCTGAAAGTTGGTCGGCGCGGCGGGTGGGAGATTGATTACAGGGGGAGCCTGTGTTGTGGCGGATGCTGTGTTTGTGTAAGCCGAGTTTCCGTCGCCATTCACAGCCCGAACGCGCCAATAATACAGCGTTGACGCAGCAAGACCTGTGATGGTAAGTGAAGTACTGTTTGCCGCGAGAGAGTTTGTCTTGGTCCACGTTGAACCGTTCAGACTGCGCTCCACCTCGTAAATGGATTCGTTCGTTGCGTTGTCGGTCCAGCCAATTGTAGCGGTAGTTGCTCCCGTGGCTGATGCCGTGAGCAGGGTTGGAGCAATTGGTGGGGAGCCGGGTGTGACCACAGGAGGTGGAGAGCCATCATCGTATTCATAGGCTCCTATATCTGGCGCTGCGCCGAGCGGGCGCGGCGTGTTAATAAAATCACTATTTACGTCAGAGATCACGGTCCCCGTATTAATAAGAGGAGATGTTGGCTGGAGCCGGAAGTCGAGATTTGATTCATCAGTGAATTTAGGATTGCCGCCGTTAATTCCGTGGACCTCGTACCAGCCCTTGCCTCCCCACCCCGCTGGGTCGCCGATTGGAGTAGGTTGTGCCTTGGTGAGAACAGCCTGATAACCATCCTTGCCCACGTAGTTGTAATCCGCTACGCAATCTTTCAAGGCAAGGTCGATGCCGTAAAACGCCTGCCATGCACCGGCAGCGCCGCAATCCAAAAATACGTTTCCGATAATTTGTGTTCGATGTGCGAAATCAATCGCTACGCGCCACGGTCCTGCCTCCGGCTGGTTCACGGTGTACGTGCGCGTATCGGCATTGCACTGGAACCATGCTTCTCGGTTGTAGGTAACTCCCCGATAAGTGAGTTGTGCATAATAGAAAAGCTGGGTTGGCTCGGCGTCGGCGGCGTTGGTATAAGTCTCCGTCCACGTCGTGATGCCGGGAAGACAGGTGAAAGTCTGCTGGTTGAGGTATTCGGTGCCGTTATAGACGATCTTGCCTGAGCCACGGGTGCGGGCAATGTACACCTTGCCCGGAATCAGTGCCGTCCCAAGCAGTACTTCAGGCGCACGGACTTGATAGTACCCACCGTAGCGGTATTGGCCACCATCGCCTTCTGCCACCAAACTGCCGCTTGGTGTCGGTTGCGTCATTTCGCCATAAATTGGGTAAAACTCGTCAATGCCTGTCTTATATCCAAACGTCCGATAACTAAACCCAAGCGCAGTTCCAATGCGGTAAAAAATATTATTATATATCTTCATTCCGGGCATATTGCCACCGCCTCCAAGAGTGATGTTTGCAAAAATGTTGTTGCGCACGGTCCAGTCCCTTACGTTAGGTTGGCCTGTCGCAGACAGTTGAAAGATTTGACCGTCGCCAACACCATTGATTATATTCCGCTCAATAATGTGCCCGTATGACTGTTCTCCGTTGTTCCCGAATGTCTGGACAAAATCCGGGTGGTTTGAGAGTCCTGCCTGAGGCGTGTTGTTCAAAAACTTGTTGTCTTGTATCAAGTTGTTAACTCCCATTAATCGAAGAAAATCAGATTGGATGCAGTCACGAAATGTGTTGTTGCGCACGATGTTCTCACGGCCAGAGCACACCATCATCGTGTACGCCTTTACGTTCTTGACAAGGTTCCGCTCAATAATGTTAAATGATGGGCAAGACGTTGGATCGGCATTATTGCCAGTCATAGCAAAAGCGTTTACCTTGTATGCGTTTAATGCGTCTACTTCACAGTCCTGAATGATGTTGTAGTTGGCAGGGCCATTCATAATGAAAACATTATCCCATTGCGTGCGTGACGATGAGATACGCATCCGCTTCATCGTGTAGTAGCTGTGGCCAATCGTGAGCTTGGAGATTGTTGCCACTCCCTGTCCGTCGATGGTGATCCTCTGTGACTCTGTGCCGCTGCGCGCTGTCGCCGCAACCTCATTGTACGTTCCTGCGGCAATCAAAACCGTGTCGCCGGGTTGGGCGTCGGTCAAAGCAGATTGAACAGTTGCGTACTGGCTTGGTACGTTGAGCGTTGCCGCCATAGAGGTGGCGGTCATTATAAGGAAGGCAAAGATGGTTTTCATTGGGCTGTAACGGTTCCTGCGTTGGTGATGGGTGCGTTTATTGTGCCTTGATTTGAAGGAGGTGCCACTGCGACATAATCGTAAGCCCCGAGGTCTGCGCCACTCGGTCCTGCCCCAATGGCCGGAGAACCAACAGCAAGGCGCAAGCCGTCGTCAGCGGTAAATGGTAGTCCGTCCGGACCGAGAGGGTCTGACTCGTCCACGAACAAAGGATTACCACCGTTGATGCCGTTGGTTTCTGAAAATCCCGTCTTGATGCCGTATGTGGGGGCGGCACCCGCCACAAAGTTGTAATTTGCATTCAGGGTGAGAGCAGGCTCGCTGTCGATATACCATCCCTTGGTGGACCCCATGCCGTTGCCGCAGCCAATGAATAGATTGCTGGTAATGGTAGCGGTTGGGGGGTTGCCCGTCCCATCGAAGAATAAGATTACATGATCAGCCGCCTCTGCCAGTACCGATCCTGCTTGAGCGACGTTGTAAAACGTATTCCGATCAAACTCCACACCATCCGACCGCAACTGATAGCCATACGCGATATTCCAAAACACATTCCTTCTCCATGCAAACGGGCCGGGTGTTGGGTCTCCATGGTCAAAGCCCGCCGCTCCAATCATGTTTAGAAGCATGTTTTCCTCGATGAGGATGTTCGTGGTCGTGGTGTTTGGGCTGATGATGCCGAGCATGTCAGGCGATGGATTGCGATACCTGTACGTCATACCGTCGCGAATCACATTCCGTCGAATCGTTGTATTCGTGCCCCCATAGAGCACACCGTCGAATCCGTCCATGTTTACAAAGACGTTATTTTCCACAAGATTGCCCGTCCCCTGCACCAGCATCCATCGGCTTGCGGTGTCCTCAAAACGATTGTTGCGGACAATGTTATTGTCTGATATGGTTGAGAATGTGACCCCATTCCGAATCCCGTACAGAAACGCAGTCTTGCCAGATTCTGCAACTACGTTTTGACCAGCCGCCAAAGTGATCGTTGTATTTGTCACAGTGTCCACCGTCCAGCTAGTCCTGTTTCCAGCCGCAATATCGGTAGACGTTACTGAATTAAATGCACGCACAACCCCACTGTTGCGAAACCCTGCGTCAAGAAAACCGCCG
>TARA_R110000868_G_scaffold186079_4_pt1 | contig 14080 bp, 21 predicted proteins | sample TARA_R110000868 | Tara Oceans TARA_R110000868 (sample SAMEA4397489) | marine metagenome | biome: Polar Biome; feature: [SRF] surface water layer (ENVO:00010504); material: water (ENVO:00002006), including particulate matter (ENVO:01000060) such as... | depth 5 m | reverse complement strand
GCTCAAGTTCGCGCGGCTCAAGTCCGCGTTCGTGAAATCGCGTTTTCCGGCGGCGTATTCCGTCAAAATGTCAGTCATTTAAGCCTCCCAACTTGTTAATCATCGCAGCCATCTCGGGCGTTGTGGGGACATTCGGCGCTGCGCGGGATAGCACTAATGCAAACGCGCGGTAGTTAATACCGTCAATGTGGCTGTCGTAATGATCTGGGCATGTTGCGCGCCTTGCGTCCTTGACTGACTCCAGCACGATGGCGACATCGTATGCACTTATCGCCTTATCGAGCTTCAGGGTAGCCAACTTGGCGGCGCGGTCGAAGTTGGCTTCGATGCCGCCGTAGCTGACGCCTCGATCATCGATGAGTGAGGCGGCGGCGGTTAGGATTTCTTTGGGGTTCATCACCTTGCTCCCACCAATTTATTGTAAACCTCAACCTCGCTATCACCCCAGAACATATCGCCATTCAGCTTGATACCTACCCAACGTCCGCTGGTTTCGCCATAGATGCCAACGACATGATCGTCGCATGTAATTGTTTTCGTCCCGTCCTCATTCTCTATCAATGACCACATTTGGTGCTCCTCTATATTCTTAACGTGGTGTTGGAAATTGTTCGTTGTTTTTATTAAATCTCAGAAGCTTTATATCTGCTCCAATAACCCATCCGTTCCATGCTTTTATAAAACATGCAGAGATTGCTTCCGATCTTTCAAGTCCATCTCGTATTCCAGCATCAAATCGTTTATTTATCAAACCCTCTCGCAAAGCGAGAATTGGGCTGTGTTTTGGCAACATAGCGCCTTCGCTTAATTGTGAGCAAAATAAACGCAAATCATGTGCTCGTTTTGATTTAGTTTCAATTTGAGCCAATGCGTATAAAATGCCAGCCGAAGATGCTTTGAATTTTTTTGATATATTGCAACTTAAATTTGATAGTTCATCAAATGCTGAATTGTTTTCAATGATATTCACAACCTGATCGTTGCGAACTGTTTTAACACCGGTGCTCATATAGTGAGATAGTCTAGATATCGCGCCAAGTTCGTTGACGTTCTTGTATCCAAGGCTTTGCAATGCGTCTCCCGCAGTACGAAGCGCCCCTGTGTCCAACACATCAAACACATCCGCTTCTTCTCCCCAAGTTACGCGCAGAAGAATTGAAATGTTAGCCTCTACACAAGCGGCAAGCCTATGCTGACCATTATTCAAAATTCCATCACGAGAAAAAGATATGCCTTGCGATGTTAAACGCCACTTTCCATTCTTAATTACTCGCGCAAGCTCGGAGACTCTACGCCGCCGAACGCTGCGATTTTTGACATTATGATAATTTAATATATATGCTGCAAGATCGGGTGTGATCTCTAGTGTTTCAGTTGTAATGCCGGAATAGGCGTGTGCCATTAGCTGATTATCAAGATATTGATATGCGGTTTTCATGTTTGCTCCTCCTACAGTGCAACTATTTCTCATCCCAAGCATTTTGTAAAGCAATTATTTCATCTTGGGCCGCAATTTTGCCGTGGGCAACGATCACGTCGTATCCGCACTCGATCAGGTAATCCCGCCAGTCTTTTTGTTTCTTGCTTAACACTCCGCCTTTTGCGCGTTTCATCTCGATCCAGACTCCCCAGGCCGGGATGAATAAATCGGGCACGCCTGCGGAGACGCCTTCCGCCTTAAGTCGTGCCCCCTCTGCTAGTCCTCGCCATCCTCCGTTCGGGATGGCGAATATACGAACGCCAGGATGGTTCTTGCGGAACCAAGAGACGAATTCTCGTTGCTCTAAATGCTCGCTCAAAACGGTATCTCCTGAACCCATTTGTTGCACTGATCGACTTGCGCCGTGAACTCAATCGGCGGTTCAATTCCGAACTCGATACATTTTCCATCGAGCCTGTAAAAATCGCATGTATGGCAGCATCTCGGCGGGCCTGCCGCGAGCCACTCACGCCACTGCTTGAGAAACTCTGGCTCCGGTGGTCTGTTCGTTTTCATTCCAACTCCTCTTGATGACGCGAAAGAATTTTCCGTCTTTTCTATATTCGATTTGCATGGGCTTAACACAGGCGTTCATGTTCGCCGCCATCTCATCGATGGAGTTAACATTTAACCCGCCGTGCTTTATCCCGCTCCGTTCTGCAATCTGGTAGAGCGTGCGCATTGCTTTCTGACCGGCATATCCTTCATAACCGACAGTTAGATACTCCGTCACGGTCGGGTCTGACAAATCGCCGTAGTATGTGACTGCCAACATGTCCTTGCCGCTAGTGCGGCTCGTGTGCTTGCGCCACCGCCATGATGTCACGGCCATTTCCATGCCCTCCAGACCCATGATATCAACATTCGCCAGATGCCACCGCTTCGCCGCTGGTAGTGGAAACGGATTGCCGCAGGACGGGCATACTTTGACAGTCGGGTGGCAGAGCTCTCCGCACGCCTCGCATATTTTCACAGGGGCTTCGCCTGGCTCATCGCTCTTCTTTTTCGGTGGTCGCACGGCGGTGATCGGGCCATGTGTTTCGACCACGCCTGCGAAGTCGAGAACGAGACAGTGATCGGTGTGGCTCTTCGGGCGCATACCACGCCCAGCCATCTGCACATAGAGGCTGGCGCTCATTGTCGGGCGCACCATCGCGATCAGGTCGATGTCAGGATAATCAAACCCGGTTGTCAGGACATTAGCGTTTGTCATTGCGCGAATCTTGCCAGCCTTGAAATCGTCCAGCATTTCCTCGCGCTGGCGTTTTGGCGTTTCGCCAGTCACGCAAGCAGCCTCGATCCCTTGCGCTTGCAACGTCTCGCACATATGCCTTGCATGATCGACGCCAGTGCAGAAAAACAACCACGCCTTGCGATCTTCAGCGCGAGAAATGACCTCGCGCACCACGGCTTCGTTCGTCAATTTCTTATCAACCGCCGCCTGCAATTCGCTCTCGATAAACTCCCCGCCTCGTTTATGCACGCCGTCAACATTAAGTTTCGCCTTGGTCGTCTTGCTGCGCAGCGGCGCGAGGTATCTTTGGAACACCAGCTGTTCGATGCTCACAGGCTCAAGCAAGGCGTCGAATAAAGCAGGGTCGTCAGTGATAAGCCCGTGTCCCAGACGGTAAGGAGTGGCCGTCAAACCGATAACACGCAGGCGCGGATTGATCGCCATCAGATCGCCAATCAGATTACGATAGCCGCCTTCATCCTTATGAGAAACAAGGTGACATTCGTCGATCAAGATCAGATCAATATGACCAACCTCGGAGGCGTGCGTCCTGATCGATTGAATGCCCGCGAACGTGATCGGCTCCTCAAGGTTCTTTCGCCGCAAGCTGGCGGAAAAGATACCGAGCGGCGCATTCGGCCAATGCTGGAGCATTTTATCGGCGTTCTGCTCAATCAATTCTTTGACATGCGTTAGCATCAATATGCGCGTTTCAGGATACGCCTGCAAAGCCTCCTTGCAGAGCGCGGCGATGATGTGGCTCTTGCCAGAGCCAGTCGGCAACACGATGCACGGGTTGCCTTTGTTGCCTGCTTCAAACCAGGCGTAAAGCTGGTCAAGCGTGCGTTGTTGATAGTCGCGGAGGATCATCCCACCACCTCCGCTCCGGGCCAAACCTTCTTGATCTCGCGCACCGTTCCATCGGCGCATCCGGTGGCGTTAGCGATGATCTCGCGGGAGGCAAATACCGTCTCGCTTGGCTCGCCGTTAGCCACCGTTACACCGTTGATCTCATAAAGCATCGTCCATTCGCCCGATCCCGCGCCATGCCATTTCCACGGCACCAGATCGGGATGCAGCGTATGAGCATCGCAGCCTTTGATCTGATGATCGAAGGGAATGTTGTCTGAGTCCCAGCGTTCGCAACGCCATGTGCTATCTTCCTTCGATGTGCTATGCGCGCATGTGCGGCAGTTGATCTCGACCGACAGCTTCGACTTGTGACAGAAATCATGCGCGGGGCAGAAGCGGCATTGATACCAAGTTGCATCATCCGAAATCGGTGGCGGAATATCATCGCTGGTTGCAAGCCGCTTGCCGCGTGCAATCAATTTGTCGGCGGCTGTTTTATCATAGCGCACCCGCTCAGTGTACATGCGATCATCGTCTTTGCAGACGGCGACATAAAGCGCGCGATCTATATCTAGACCCGCCATATAGATTTGCATCTGCGCCCAATGCTCAGGCTTGTTTTTATAGACGCCATCCTTTTCGAGCGCGTCGAAGCCTTTCTTATTCGTCGTCTTAAACTCCGCAACATGGCGGGCTGTTGGCGCTTCAGGAACGCCAGCCTCGATGATAGCGTCTGCGCTTCCCGATACATGCGAGCCAAAATCCACGCGCGCTTGCTGACCTGAAAACTCAATCCCGATTGATTTCAAATCGAAGATAATATTATTTTCTTCCTGATGGCCGCGCCGGAAAAGTCTCAAGATGCGACCCGGAAACTTCTGTCGGATCGCCATACGAAATTGCAACCAAATCCAACGGTCGCAGGGATGGCCGAGGATAGACGCGCCCATATGCGGGCGCGGTCGATCTTCGCGCGCTTCGTGCGCTGCGTCGATCAGAACGACAATATCGTTTTTAGCTGGTGGGATCGGGGCCATGTTTGCTCCTCTGAGAAGATGCGGGGCCGAAGCCCCGCATTTGATGTTAGCGAGCCCAGGGCGGGGCGCCGGAAGCCTTGCCGGAAGGGGCGGCAGCGGCAGGTGCAGGAGATGCCGCCGATCCGTTTGCTGCAAACAAAGTGACCTGGTTCTTGTCGCCGTATTGTTCGTCGCGCTCGATCTTCAACTTGATCTTGACGTTGCGCCCGATCAACTGATCGGTATCAGACAGTTTCGCAATGCCGATTGACTCCAGGAGTGCGCGCAGTTGCTCACGACCGATCTGCTCGGCCTTTGCGCTCGGGTTCTCAGTGTTTAGATTTGAGAACACAGCGCGGCCTTGATGCGTCGGGCCGGTGATGTCGTAGCGGATTTTGATATAACGCCCGGTGCCGCTTTTGGTCTGCGTAATATCCGCGCTGCTAATGACGGCATTATACCAGCCAGCCGGGAGCGGCTCGAATGAGTTGTTGCTCTTAGGCATTTCCTCGGTCACGAAAGGCTTGTCAAAGATACCCATATCAATTCTCCTGTGTGATAGTAAACGATGCCCGACCGGGCGTCGTAGTGATCGCATCGAGCAGGGGCGAGGTGATAGAATTATCAGCCGCGACCCATGCCTTCATATTTATTTCCGGCTTCCACCGAAACAAATTCTGAAGGTGGGCTTCAAGCCCATTCTCGATTGCGAGTTCGTTTAGCTTGTCGGCGTCAACCTTGCGGTTCATTCGTCCGACAACCTTGATTTTGTATGCGCCAGTGTCGGCGGTTTCTGTGCCGTCGAGCGTCTCAGGGATGCCGATTAAGGATAGCATCTGATCTTCGACCTTGCGGCGCTCCTCGATGGCGACCTTTTCGATTTCTTTGGCGCGCAGCCAGCGGGACGAGAGATCATCGAGCATTGATCTTCTCCACGATTGCGCCAAGGCTCGGCGCTTCCCAAGCGGCAAGTTTGCCGGAGCGATCTTTTGCCTGCCACAGCCCGTCGCTGTCGCACATCAGAGCGCGTTGCACATTGCCTTCAGCGTCACGCTCGACCCGGAGGGCGAGAACCTCGTCGAAGAAATAAGGAAGCTGCTGGCCTGTTTTATTTCCCGGCATTGATGGCGCGTAAAGGATGCGCCCCATTTCGTCAGTCGCCTTCTCCAGCTTGGCTGACATATAAACGTGCTTGCCAGGAATGTCGCGAAATGCGCGGATGAGATCAGAAATCTGCTCTTGCATCGCGCCGTAAGCCTGACGCGGGTCTTTCGCAATTTTCTTTTCCGCGTTCAAAATCACTTCCGCAATCTCGGAGATGCTATCAAGCGCGATGCTTTCGAAACCCGCCCCTTCCTCGCTCATGATATAAGAATACGCTTCGCGCAAATCTTCAACGCACTTGATTTCGATATAGGGCAAATCAGCGTCTTGGATCGAGAGCAAGCCAGCCTCGGCGCTGAGAACAAGCGGGGTCGGCAGGGTGCGGATGAGGCTCGTTTTGCCTGCGCCAGCCTGCCCGTAAACGAGCAGCTTGACACCGTTAGCAGCGAGATCGCGGGTGCGCTTGAGGGAGATAGCCATTAGCGGTTACCTCCGATGCGTGCGACTTCGAATGCGATTGCAAAAACAATCGCGCCTGCGCAAAGCGGGCCAAATGTAACAAAGAGATCATAGCTAGACATTTTTTGCTCCTTCATACCCGCGTCGGCCAATCCGGTTCGGGTACGCTTTCTTCTTTACAGGAAATGTGTTTAGATGTAAACCTCTTTCGGGGAAAAAAGAACGAAAAGGTTAAAAAAGATGCCAATAGAACAGCTACGGGACATTCTTAACCTCTTGAATTTGAAAGAGGTTTCGAGGGGTTCGCAGGTGCACGTGAACACGCTTTACAGGATCGCGGCAGGCGGCGAAGCTCGCTACTCCACCGTGCGCCGGATTATGGAATATTTGCAGTCGAGGGGTATCCTAAATGGTTGATGTCACAAGCATGTTCGGCGGGCCGTTCACACCTGGGATCAGGCAGGAAGCTCCGCCTATAGAGCATCAAATCGCAGATGCCATGCACGCAGTCGGCATCACTCCGCCCCATCCCATCCAGATTGACGGGAAGCTGCACAGGTTTCGCGCTGGGACGAAGGGCCAAGGCGGGCATGGGGACAAAACGGGCTGGTACGTAATCTACCCGGACGGCATCCCGGCTGGGAAATTCGGCTGCTGGCGGGCCGGGATCGAACAGAACTGGCGGGCGGAGATCGGGCGCACGCTCACGCCCGTCGAGGAAATGACGCACGCGAAACGTATGGCTGAGGCGAAGGCTGCGAGGGAAGCTGAGCAAGCGCGCAGCCGCGAGGTGGCGGCAAACACCGTGGAGCAAATCTGGACGCAGGCCATGCCTGCCAGCGCAGAGCATCCTTATCTCGCGCGCAAGGGCGTTCAGCCGCATGGGTTAAGGGCGACAGGCGACGGGCGGTTAGTCGTCCCGCTTTACGGCGCAGACGGGTCGCTCTCCAGCCTTCAGTATATCAGTCATGACGGAGGCAAGCTTTATCATCCCGGCGGCGCCACAGGCGGGCGCTTCTGGCAGGTCGGAACTACAGACGAGCCGGGGACAATATTTATTGCGGAGGGGTTCGCTACCGCCGCTACAATCCACGAAGTCACGAATTGCCCCTGCGTTGTGGCGTTCAGCGCGTCGAACCTCGTCCCGGTGTGTGGCATAATGCGAGAACATTTCGGGGCCACGCAGGACATCGTGATCGTGGCCGATAATGACGTCTCCGGCACCGGCCAGAAATATGCAGATCAGGCGAGCGCGAAATTCGGGGCGCGGGTTGTCATGCCTCCGATCCCCGGTGACGCCAACGATTACGTGCAAGCGGGGAATGATCTGGCGGCGCTCCTGACGCCGCAGCCTGATGATTGGCTGCAATCGGCGGACAGCCTGTGCGATCAACCTGCACCGATTGCGTGGCTGATTAAGCGGTGGCTACAGGACAAGGCGCTTATGATGCTCCACGGGCCGTCCGGCGTGGGCAAGACTTTTATCTTGATGGATATGTGCCTGCGGATCGCGACCGGAAAAGACGACTGGAACGGGTTTAAGGTCAAGTCGGGGATGGTGGTCTATCTGGCAGGCGAAGGTCATTACGGACTGCGCGGGCGCATCGCGGCTTGGAAACACCAGCACGGGGCGAAGAAAATTAATATGTGGGTCAGTCGCCACGGCTGCGATCTGAACACCGCGCAGGGCTACCAGAAGGCCACAGACGCTATCCGGGCACTATCAGAGCCTCCGGCCATTATCGTGATCGATACCCTGCATCGTTTCCTGGACGGCGACGAAAACTCGGCGCAGGACGCTAAAACAATGATCGACGCTTGCGATCGGATGAAGCACGAGTTCGGATGTTCGGTCATGCTTGTGCATCACACTGGGGTGAGCGACGAAGCCCAGCACAGGGCGCGCGGATCGTCTGCATGGCGTGGGGCTCTCGATATCGAAATCAGCGTCACGGGCGGCAAGAACGATCAGCCGATTAAAATCGAGCCGCGCAAAGTGAAAGACGGCGAGGAGCCGGACCCGATCTATTGCAGCCTGGAAAGCGTCACCATTCCGAACTGGCTTGACGAAGATGGCGAGCCAGTCAAAAGCGCCGTGCCGATCAAAGTGGCTGCTCCGGAGAAGGCGAAGCCGGGAAGGCCAGCGCATGACAATAAAGAGGTTTTCAGACGCGCCTGGTGGGATCAGAAAGAGGCAGCGGAATACACTGAGGACGGCGCCCCCTACCTGACTCGGGCGGCGCTGGCTCACTTTTTAGAGCATACGGAAGGCAAGAAGGACACAGTTGCGTATCAATATGCGAAGGAAAGCGGGCCTTTCATCAAGCCCCTGATTGATGCGAAGTGGCTCGTTGCCTACGGCCAAGGCTACGCTGTGGCGGATGACATCGACAAGCTGTCAATGGTTAAGGTCAAGCCGTAAAGAAATTAAAAAACCCTGAATAATTAATTTACTTACCGTGGGGCAAATGCGCGTAAATCGGTAAATAAAATAACCCCCCCTCTTTAGAGGGGGGTTTTCTTTACCGTTACGAGCGGCGGGTTTTCTGGCTGTTTCAGCGAAAATCTTTCGGGGAGGGGTTTACATATGAAAAGGTTTCGAGTATGATCTGAGGGTAGGTTGATAACAGGAGCTTGAGCATATGAAGACCAACATCAAAAACCTTCCCGAAGGCCGAAACTATTTCACCGAGCGCGGCTACAGCCAGTCCTACCCGTGGGTCGAGGTGTCGCGCTCGCCGTCGGGCAAGACCGTCAAGCTCGTCCGCGTGAACACCGCCGCGGACCCCGAGTGGATGGCCAAAAGAATTTTTGATGTCGGAGGCTTTTGCGGACACTGCTTAAATCAGGAAGAGCAAACGTGGCTGTTCAAAGACCTCGACCCGGAGACCTCCCCCATTAGCGTCCGCATGACGAAGAGGGGCTGGGCTCGCAACGGCGTAATTTTCTACGAAAACCGCGCCATCGAGTTTTACGATTACAATTTTTTAGCATGAGGGGCTCCCAAGCCCCTCCACTCTGATTTAATTCCTAAAGGAGCCAGCCATGAAACCGATCAAAATAACTACCGCCGAAGCCGCTGAAGCCGCAGCTTGCAACATATATGTCGCCGCAGATGCCCAATTGACGCGTATATAAACCGGAGGGACAATCATGAGCCGACATTTCCAAGCCCCGCGATACGCTGCAATCAGCTACACAATCGAAAACCTTGCGCTCGATACCGGTGAGACCTTTTCTGGCGAACTGTCGATTGAGCCGGAAGGCTACGACTCTGACGATTGGTATATATACGGAGCCGTGGCAGACGACCCGGAGGATGAGGATAAGATTGTTTATTTCAATTCGGAGATGAACGCAGACGCATTCAAAGCGATCTGCCAGGCGATCTATAGCAACGTACATTTGTGCATGGCGATTGGCGGGGAGGCGAGGGAGTGAGCGCCTTGCAACCCTTCTACGCCGCCTTCGTCAAAAAGACCGGGGGCGGGACCAATGTCGAATATATCATCTGGATCAATCGCCAGTGGCAGGCGTTCGAAGCCGAAAGGCCGAAGACGATCCCGCGCGTTATGCGGATAGAGGAGTTTACGCAATGGCTCTCCTGAACCGCTACCGCTACAAAGGTCCATACGGCTATATCTACATCGTGGCGATTGATGACGACGAGGCTCTAATCGAAGCCAAGCGGTCGTTTTCCAGACCGCATGAACCAGATGTGAGAAAACTGGAAAGATTTAACGAGCAAACTTTACAATACGAAATGTCTTCCCCATAGTCTGGGGAAGTTTTTGCAGTGGAGCAAATCATGACAGACCTGAAAAGATTTATGGCAGAGCGGGAGGTGCACCCGAATGCGATGGCGGAAATCGCTGGCGTAACGCCAAGGACTATCGCAAACTGGACGAGCGGGTTTAAGACCCCGCCGCTTTCGTTTCATGTTCTGATCGCTGGTGTCGAGGCCGGATCGATCACTATGGACTGGTGGCGGGAGCAGGCCAAGAGTTCAAAGGGTGAACAGTGAAGAAAAATCTTGGCGCTATAAAGTGGCCTGCCGATCATGTGGAGCGTAGGTCGGTCGAAAGCCTGATCCCGTATGCCCGCAATGCCCGGACCCATTCTGACGAGCAGGTGGCGCAGATCGCCGCATCGATCAAGGAATGGGGGTGGACGACGCCCGTGCTTGTTGACGAGGACGGCGGCATCATTGCGGGCCACGGGCGCGTTATGGCGGCTCGCAAGTTGGGCATCGAAGACATTCCGGTGATGATCGCAGCTGGCTGGACTGAGGCGCAGCGGCGGGCTTACGTGCTGGCGGATAACCAGCTGGCGGCGAACGCTGGCTGGGATATGGATTTGCTAAAGGTTGAGATTGGCGACCTGAGCCTTGAAGGCTTCAACCTCGACCTGATTGGCTTTGACGACAAGATGCTTGCGGGGTTGCTTGAAGAGCAGACCGAGGGGCTGACAGATGAAGACGCCGTACCGGAGGTTCCGGTTGATCCGGTGACGGTGCTGGGTGATGTGTGGACGCTTGGGCGGCATCGGCTGATGTGCGGCGATAGTACTAGCATTGATGCTTTTACAAAACTGATGAACAGCGAGCGCGCTGATATGATCTTTACTGACCCGCCATATGGAATGTCTTATGGCGGCGGTCGGGCGGCAGGTAGCACTAAAAAAGGTGCGCTGGTCAAAACGCACGGCATGATTATTAACGATGACCTCCAAGGCGATGATCTTATTGCTCTTGTGCGAGATGCAATTGCAACCTCTACCGCTTGCATGAAAGAAGGTGGCGCTCTTTACGCCTGTTTCACATGGCGAACATATGCAGAATTTGAGAAGGGATTAGAAAGTTGCGGACATAAAGTGAAGGCTTGTATCGTATGGGATAAAAAATCAATTGGTCTTGGAAATTCAAATTATCGACCACAGCATGAGTTTATCTTCTATTGCGGTGGTCAATGGTATGGAGACAAATCACAGTCAGACGTATGGCATATGAGCCGTGGAAGCACTGGAGATTATGTCCATCCAACACAAAAACCAGTTGAGCTTGTTGATCGGGCGCTTAACAACAGTAGCAAAGCTGGAGATGTCGTCATTGATTGCTTCGGCGGCAGCGGAACAACACTGATCGCCGCTGAAAAGAACGGACGCTATTCGCGCTTGATGGAACTAGACCCTAAATACTGCGACGTAATCATCAAACGCTGGCAGGACTTCACAGGCCAAGAGGCGATCCACGCTGAGACTGGAAAGAAGTTTAATGACCTACAAACCAGATGACCGAACCAAAAAGCAAGTCACGCTGATGGCGGGCATTGGCCTGCGTCATGATGAGATTGCCAAGATCGTCGGGGCCAGCGACGAGACGCTGCGCAAATATTACAAAAAGGAACTGGAGTCGGCCAAGTCTGTCTTGAACATGCAGGTGGCTAACAATCTATTCCGCATCGCAACAAGCGCCGAGAAGGGCGCAGTGTCGGCTGCGATCTTCTGGATGAAGACCCGCGCAGGCTGGCGCGAGACGATCGACATCTCTAACGAGGACGGATCGCTCAAGCCTGAACCTGTGCAGATCGCTGTTATGGCAGCGCTCAAGAAGGTTCATGATGACGCCTGAAGAACACGCTCGCATTCTGGAGCGGCTCTATCCATTCACGCAATATATCTTCCGCGCTCGCAAGAGCGCGAATTTGCTTTCAAACTGGCATCAGCGGGAAATCTGCAAAGCCCTTGAGCGCGTGATGGTGGGCAAGACGAACCGCCTCATCATCAACATCCCGCCGCGCTCCGGTAAGACCGAGATCGCCGTCAAGGCTTTCATCGCATGGGCGATGGGGCTTTATCCCGATTGCGAGTTCATCCACGCCTCATATTCTAAACGCCTCGCCACCTCGAACACTTACGAGGTGCGGGCGATTATGCAGAGCGATGCCTATCGCGCCATCTTCCCTTGGACGGCGTTGCAGGACGACAGCAAGGCCAAGGACGAGTTCCGCACGGCGCAGGGTGGGATTGTCTATGCAACGGGCGCAGATGGCACCATCACTGGCTATGGCGCGTCCAAGATGCGCGAGACATTCGGCGGCGCTGTCATTATCGACGATCCGCACAAGGCAGGCGAGGCCACCTCCTCTATCATGCGGCAGAACGTTATCGACTGGTATCAGAACACCATTGCGTCTCGCCTGAACAAATCAGACGGGCCGATTATCGTCATTATGCAACGATTGCACGAGGAAGACCTATCTGGCTGGCTTCTGGCTGGCGGGTCAGGCGAGCAATGGGAGCATCTGGTTATCCCGGCGCGCAATCCTGACGGCGCGTCGTTCTGGCCTGCTCAATTTCCCGAGGAAATGCTTGCACGGCTGGAGTCGTCGAGCCCTTACGTTTTCGCGGGGCAATACATGCAAGCCCCGGCTCCGGTAGGCGGCGGCATTTTCAAAGACAACTGGTGGCAATATCTGTCCGCACCGCCGCCTATTTCGTGGCGGGCAATCTATGCCGACACGGCGCAGAAAACAAAAGAGCAAAACGATTTCTCGGTCATGCAATGCTGGGGGCGAACTATCAACGGCCAGGCTGTCCTGCTCGATATGATACGCGGCAAGTGGGAAGCGCCAGAATTGGAAACTATGGCGCGTGCCTTCTGGGCAAAGCACCGGGCAACTGAAAATCAAGGGGCGCTGCGAGCCTTCAAGGTCGAAGACAAAGTGAGCGGGACGGGGCTGATACAGAAGCTAAAACGCGAGGGCATCCCAATGATAGGGGTCCAGCGGGATCGTGATAAGGTTTCCCGCGCCTTTGACACCGCGCCTTTCGTCCAATCCGGTAACGTGGTAATTATGCAAAATCTGCCATCTCTGGTAGATTTCTTAAGTGAGGCGGCATTGTTTCCAAACGCGGCACACGATGACATGATTGACTGCGCGATGACCGCCATCAACGATATTCTCGCGGCGCCCGCCGCGCCAGCTATACGCGCTCTGTGAGGCATACATGGATTTCCTAAAAATGTTTCGCGGGCGTGAGGTAAAAGCAAGCGCAGCCTCAAACATCATTATCACTAATCCCGGCCAGCCCGTCTGGTCGCCTCGCAATTACGAACAGTTTGCGCGCGAGGCATACGGCAAGAACGTCGTCGCTTATCAGTCGATCAATAAGATCGCAGACGCCATCTCGTCCGTGAAGCTGCTCGTCTTTCGTGGCGAACAGGAACTCACGGCGCATCCGCTTATCAGCCTGCTTGAGCGCCCGAACCCGCTCCAGTCCGGCGCTGATTATCTAACCGCGAAGGTCGGCTATCTTTTGATCGCAGGCAACGGATACGAAGAGCGGGTTAAGATCGGGAATGAAGTCCGCGAACTTTATCAGTTGCGACCTGATCGGATGAAGATCATCCCGTCCAATAGCGGCGTCCCGTCTGCTTACGAATATTCAGTCGGCGGGCGCAAGGTGCGATGGGATGTCGATTCGCGCACGCTCGATAGCGATGTGCGGCATATGAAGATGTTTAATCCAACCGACGACTGGTATGGACTAAGCCCGGTAGAGGCAGGCTCATATGCTATCGATCAGCTGAACGAAGCGATGGCGTGGCTCCAGGCGCTGCTACAGAACAGCGCCCGCCCCTCTGGCGCTCTTGTTATTAAAGACGGCGGCAGCTTGTCCGACGATAACTTTAACCGATTGAAAACGCAGATCGAAGAGCAATACTCAGGCAGTCGCAACGCAGGGCGCCCGATGCTGCTCGAGGGCGGGCTTGACTGGCGTCAGATGGGATTAAGCCCAACCGACATGGGCATCATCGAAGCTAAATTCAGCGCAGCCCGCGATGTGGCTCTTGCCTTTGGCGTGCCTCCGCTGCTGCTGAATATCCCCGGCGACAATACCTATTCAAATTACAAAGAGGCACGCCTGGCGTTT
>TARA_R110000868_G_scaffold16081_14_pt1 | contig 14084 bp, 22 predicted proteins | sample TARA_R110000868 | Tara Oceans TARA_R110000868 (sample SAMEA4397489) | marine metagenome | biome: Polar Biome; feature: [SRF] surface water layer (ENVO:00010504); material: water (ENVO:00002006), including particulate matter (ENVO:01000060) such as... | depth 5 m | reverse complement strand
ATGTCACCCCCCAAGTGACCCAGTTTTTCTTTCTCTGAGAACGAACTGAGGGTATCTAGAAAAAATACTCTAAAACCCCAATAGAATCAAGCACTTGCAGACCCTCGTCGAGTTGACTCTGCCTCTCCCTGTGCTATACTATAGGTGTTGATTGAGAGATAATAGGAGAAAAAATGTCGTTTGAAGTCAAGTTTCATGAGATTCTTAAAGTTTGGGTGATCGCGGACAATAATCTGCGAGAACTCCTCGTTCATCCTGATGGGCATGTGCTTCAGTTTGATAGCAAGGAAGCGGCTGAGAAAGTCGCTGCGATGGAGGTCGCATAACATCATGGTAACATTCGTAACGATTCTCAGTCTCGTCTTCGCGATTACATTTCTCTGTCTGCTGTTTGCAGTCATCCTAATAGGAGGAAACGAATAACATGATTCACCTTCACTCTGTCGGTTTCGCGATCTCTTCCGATTCCCTTATAATCTTCCCACTGAATCAGGATGATTCGATTGATCACTGGAACCCTTGTCACATAGAAGAGGTTTGTGACGAATGGTTCGACGCGCTAAGCGATTACGATCTTAATTTGGTGGTTGATACTGTAGCACAACATGGAGACGAGTAAATGAAGAAGAAAAATCAGTTTGTAGTGGAAATCACCACGCCGTGGAACGGGAACTCGTTTCTCGAAGGTCCGTTCGCCACGAGTCAAGAAGCCGCCGGCCGCGCGAAAGAAGTTCGGGCGAGTGACTTTCGTCTCGAAGTGCGACGACGACAAATCTTGATCCCCGTCGAATTACCACCCATTTTTTGATTTCAAAGAAGGAGACGCATAACATGAAGAAAGTTGAAATGACTCACAAGGGATGCGGCGGTCTTGCTCTGACCACGGGTTATAATGGAAATCTTGAATACCTCAAGTGTGCTGAGTGTGAAGTCACCGACATTTACAATTGCAACAAACCTTGGCTCGATGAATGTCGATTTGCCTACGAAGAGGAAGCACCGTATCCGTACAAAGGATTTATGGTTCACCACTATAATAGTGGTGAAGAACAGTACATAGCCTGTCGCGAAGCGTATGTTCTGAGGGCATCAACAAAGGGTGAAATCGAATCACTGATCGACGCAGCTCTCCGTCGAACTGGACTCTCGGTATGTGAATATTGTGAATGTTATCATACGGCTACAGATGGCTGTGATGAATATGACCAGAATGAGGAAGCATAATGAAATCCTTTAACATGAAGGTCAAGAAAATCATCGCAGGTTTCTATGAGATTGATACCGATTGCGGGCATGTCTTCCAAGCCGAGAAGATGAGTCGTGTCACCGGGGATGCTCATGATGGATGGATTCTTTCCATGAAGGTTCCTGATATTTTCGGCGAATTCGTTTTTGATGATATTAGGATCGAAGAGACTCTCGCGGATTGTAAGGTTGCTGCTCATTGCATTGCCCTTCAAACGGGCTTTGAGAAATAAGGAAACGAACTAACATGAAGAAATTTGGATTTCAGGGCAACAGTAAAACTGACAAGCATGATGTATTTGAATATGACCTAAAGGCATTTGATGTTGGGCTGTTCAAAATCAAGCGTGCGGTTGCTTCGTTCGAGTCATGGCATGAAGCAATGGTGTGCTGCAATGCACTGAATGTTGATTGGGAGAATGAACGATGAGCAATCTGAGTGTTGATCAAAAGATATTAAATAGAGTCGAGGGATATGTTGAACGTCTCGGCATTCTTCGTGAAGTTTATTATAAAGAAGAAGATCCTGATCAAATTGCTCCTCCGATCAATATATCATTAGGTCGGAAGTATGCAAAGGTGGTCGCAGGAGCTTCGACTCACACTTTCATTAACATGGAAAACGGCGACATTCTCAGAGCAACATCGAACATTCAGCCGAGAGGTGTTCGTGGAAACATCTTTGATGATGATTATGGAATCAGTTGCGTGGGTCCGTTTTGCACGCGCGCAATTAAACATAAGAAGGCATGGCCCTTCACACGAAGAGGAAATTGAATATGAAAATCACATTAGAACATAGTTCGCAGGAGTTGGTCAACGTCCATTCTCTGGAAGATTGCAAGGGAGATGTTTGCCCTATTCATAAACTAACAGACCATCCCATGCGAATCTTTCCTCAACTGTGGAGGGATGATCGCGGAATCATGGAACGCACCTGCCCGCATGGCGTCGGGCATCCTGATCCTGATGATGTCCTGAACGAAGACAGGGTTCATGGCTGTGATGGATGTTGTGGTGTGTCATAAGGAACTTCGTTAATATGGGGCACGCATTTATATGTGAATACTGCGAATGTTATCATACGGTTACAGATGGCTGTGATGAATATGACCAGAATAGGGCTAATCGTATTATGGTCAACAATGAAACGCAAAAGGAAAATGAAATGGCACTTGAAGATGTCCTTACACAAAAATGGGTTGATTCTGCGAAAGAGATTGCCACCCTCCGCGCCGAGAATGATAGGCTGGAAGACGAGGCTTACACCGCTCGGCAGGCTGCCAGAGGTGAGAATGCTTTGCGGCTGGAGGCTGAGAGGGAGCGGGACACCCTCCGTGCCGGACTCGAAGATCACCGACTAGCACACGATGACGCGAAAGCCGCTTGGGAAAAGGAATGTTCGGAACGGGACATATTAGAAGAGATTTTTAAAGTGGTTGAGCGAGAGAGGGATGAGGCGAGGGCTGCCTTCAGGGTGCTTGATTCTTGGTCCCTAGTCTTTTCATACACCCCAGCATATATACGCGAAGCCATCGACGCAGCACGGGATCTTAAATGAGACATACAGGGAGATTTATCGAGTTATAGATCACATGTGAGACATGCAGTGATGACCGAACGAAATGATATTTCACAAATTACCCTATTTCACATGCAGTGAAATTAGAGAAAACATGAAATAAGGTGGACCACCCATAAAATGGGTTATATGACCCATAAAGTGGGTGATCGACATATTACCTAGACTTATACACATGTATAGGTATAAAAGGAAAAAAAACAATGAACACTTTTGAAACTGTTGTAGATCCCTTTGCCATCGGTCGAGACATTGCGCGACCGGGTTCCGACGAGCCTGAATACCGAAATGCCGTATTCAACTTTGAGAATGGTGTTGTTCTCTCGATTGGGTTTGGCTCCAATCACTACACCACCCCCAGAGGGTTTCAGGGTCTCCACCCAAGACGAGAAGTTGTCGAGGTTGCGGTTCTGAATCGCGATAGGGAATTCATCACTCGCGAGTTCTATGATCATGCGTTTGGTGGGGAGCGAGAGTTGTACGATGATGTTGTGTCAGAAGACACTGCAAACTTCTTTTCGATTCTTCGTCTCGTGGAAGAGTTCGCTGCGCTCGACGAGCGTAATGAAGTCGATGAACATGATCGGTTTGTGAGCGAGTCATCCCAGCGTGAAGTCGATGCAATTGCTGATGACCGATTCTATGGAATTTGATTATAATGAACACAGAACGTAGGGGAATAATTAAAATCCCCGACACTTTGTTTTTTTGCAAACCTCAAAAATTTCTTGGAGAATGAATAAAATGATTCAAATAAACGCATTAGAAATCGACGATAAAATCGAAGCGTCGGATCTTGTGCGAAATCTTGACAATCTGTCAGAATTTGACTGTCTCGCAACAAGAGCCGTATATTGGCATGAAGCAAAATTGGTGATTCCATTTTGGGTCGGCAAGACTCTTGGTGATTATCTTAAAAGCGGTCCTACCCCCCTCTACATGCAGCGAGACCCTAATCTGGATAAGCGAGAGATGCAGATTCTCCGCTGCCCAGATGCGACACAGAGAGAAGCACTGGGCTTCATTGTTAAAACAGAATATCCATTTGGAGTATAAAATGATTTTGACTGATGATCGTAATGAACAAGAATTGAAAACTCACCACAACCTCATTGGAGGTCTGGATAGTTATCTTTCGGGATGGGGAAGAGCAGACGATGTTAACTCGTATGCCTATTGGGCATGTGCAGATGAACATGTGAAGGCAGTGGAGAAGTGGGTTTCTTCGCGAGAAGAGTTCTCGGGTGTCTGTGTTTTCAAATCTGTTGAAAATGTTTCGATAGATGTATATAGAAATACATATGTGACATCCTCAGAGGATGATCTGGTTCATGTCTATGTGGTCAATGAGAACCACCGTGCTGTGAAAAAGGAAAGTGCATGGGTTGCCCTCACCAACCAATCGCAGGGGCACTGATGTATAGTTAACATAAAAATCAAATATAGATCAACACAACAGACCCCTCGGAGTTTTCTCCGGGGGGTTTTTTTGTTTTGCAATATAATTTTTACTAAATAATATAGTAATCTATCTTTCCACGGGAGTTTAATATAATAATATGTCAAATAAAACCATTAGCGAGGCTTTCGGTCCACCACATACTCAAAACGCGACAATCGAGACACTTGATGAGGTGGTCGGTTTTGAAACTGATGATCAAAAAAAGATTCGTATCGCTCGAATTGATCGCGCTGCAAAGGATCGTATCAAGGATCAGAACACCGGAAAAACCATGAATCCCCTAAGAATCAGATCAAAGAAGAAACTTGGCGAAGATGTAGCCGCAGCAAAAGCAGAGCGACTAGCAAAGATTGCTCGTGCAGCAAAGGCTGGCGCAGAAAATAAGGCAAAAGAGAAAGCCAAAGCGACAGAGAAGCACAATCAAAATTCTGCCAAGTCTCGCGCAGGCATTGATTACTTGAAGAAGGGTGGAAACAAAGACCAGTTCGGTCGTGTTCGCGAAGACATCGAGATCACCGAGTCCGACAAGGCTGAGTATGATAAACTAATGAAGCAGTATGGTGACATGCCAGCATCGAAGATTCCGCCCAAGACCTACATGCGTATTTCGCAGCTTGGTCGCAAGGTTCGTGGAGACAAGGGTGGACCGAAAGTTGGTGATCTGCTCAAGAGCATGAAGCAAAAGAAGATGGGTGAAGCAGTCGATGAGGTTGATGAAGGTGCAATCGGTCGAGTTACACGAGCCATTGGCAATATAAAAGACAAGCGCACAATCAGTAAAGATGATGCAGCCCGCAAGGAAAAGAGAAAAAGTAGTTTTAAGGCGCGATTGAAAGACGCTAACGCGGAAAATCGCGCGGATCGTGAGGATGGTCTCAAAGGCGATAGCCCATCAGAACGAATTAAGTATTCTCAGAAGTTTGCCGCCAGAATTTCTGGCACACCTTCGGATAAAGCTAGGGAGGCTGCGAAACGAATTAAGGCAAGAAGAATTCGCCAAGGTGCCGAAGATCGCCGCAAGGCTAATGAAGCAGTCGATCAGGTTGATGAAGCATTCAGCTCATCTATAATCAAAAAGATGAAACAGGTTCTTGATCGCACAGGAACGGGTGATATCAATGCTGCGATGAAGATTAATGACACCTTACCCAAGGATGCGAAAAAAGTGCTGTCAAAGGTTAAGAACTCAAAAGAACTAGACAAATACTTGAAGGCGAATGAAGAAGTCGATCAGGTTGATGAAGCAACAAGAAAACCAAGTAAAATCAAGAAGGGAACCACTTTTTTTGATAAGAAGGTTCCAGAGACAAAGCCGAAACCCTCAATCCTAAAGAGGAAATATTCAGAAGAGACAAATGAAGCAACTAACAAGTTTCCGAAGTGGTGGGAAGATGATCCGAGGGCAGTCCTGACTAAAGTATATCATGCAAAGAGACAACTTCCGCCGAAACTAGACAAGAAGTCTTGGCAGAAACTTGTTAATGCATTGCAGGATAAACGACCTGCTCCACTTGGAGAATATCGCAGATGGTCTAAGCTGGACCCAGCAAAGATTCAGACTACTGGATCTATGAAGTCTAATGTTGGTAAGCAGTCGGCAGGAAAGCATGATATGTCCGACGCACCTATCAAGGGATTCAAGAGAGACTCTAAGGGTAAGGTCATTGGCGAAGAGAGCATCAAGATCAATGGTGGCAGTGCAGTTGAAATTGGAAAAAATGAACGCGGATCAAAAACACAATACTACTGGAAAGACAAGAGTGGTCTGAAGAATGTTTTTGATACTCCTCAGAAGTTGCGATATTCGTTACGGAACGATGCCAACTTTAGTGGAGCAGAAAAAGCAGTCAAACAGCTTCTCGGTGAAGCCAAGACAGGATCTCCTGCATGGTGGCGTGCTGAAAAAGAGAGAGAATCTAAACTTGATATCCGCACCAGAGTGACGAATCGAGTAGCAACTGCGGCTAAGGATGGTCAAAAGATCGAAACGTCAATACAAGCTCGAAAAAGACGAGCCCGTGCCGAAAAGGCTAATGAAGAATTCGATCAGGTTGATGAAAAATTGAATCCACAGCAGCGGAACCTGAAGCGTGCTGCTCAAATTAAAACTGGTGGTCGAGAACATGGCGGTCAGGCAGCAGTTCAGAAGAAGGCTGGAGGAGACAAGGGATCAAGCAGCAAAGTACAGGGAGGTAAACAAAGTCAGTTTACTGGTGTCCGCCACGATTCCTCGCGTGGTGACAAAACGGGAGCAAGGCGTGATCGAACAAGAGGAACAAATCCCGAAGCCCCGACCCACGACAAGGGCAATCAATCCGAACGACCCGATCAAACGAAAGACGCGCGGAAAGGCGGCTTCGGCGGAGCCAAATCCACTACCGTCCAAAAATTTAAACAACACAAGGCTTCCGTAGAGCGGGCAAAAAACACCAGAGATCACACCCCCAAGGGAGTTCCCAAGGAGGACCGCGCTCGGAGGGAATTAAAGAGAGAATTAGATGCAAGGAAAAAATCGCTCACCAAGCCCAAGACTGAATCCTTTGATGATGTTGATCTCGATGAAGCCAAGATGGGAGCAATCGCTCGCAACGTAAAGAAGGGTGACAGCCCGTATACTGTTGTGGCTATTGTGAATAACAAGGTGGTGGATCAGGATCACGCAAAGATCCCTGATCAGGTTCCTGCACTTGTTCGCGAACTCAAGAAAGAGTATCCGAATGCAAAGATTTCTGTAGAGGATCGTGGTGGTCGTGTTGTTCATTCTGAGGCTTTTGAAGCAGGCATTTATGAAGAAGATCCAATTGGATCGCGCAATGCAGATGAGCGATATGGAACCGTAAAGACAAAGAGTCTTTCTGATGCAGCAAAACAATCCAAACGATCTTCCGGCGGAAAGACTATTGCACAACAACTAGCAGACCGGGGGAGGAATAAAAATAAGAAAAATGCAAATGAAGAAGTTGAAGCAGGCATTTCTGAAGAGGTCGATGGTTGGGTTGCTATGTATAATGGCAAACGATTAGAAATTCCCAATGACGGAAAAGTCAAGGGTATTGCCGGGGCTAAAGCGAAGGCTATCAAAGACATGAAAGTTCCTAAGTCTAAAATCGGGATGCTGGCTATCAAGCCAAGTATTAACGAGGTTAGAATAGGTATTGGTAGCAGATCCTTCCGAGGCAGCGGAATGCGTACACCTGTCCGCAAACGTGATGATGAGGGTTATCGAAAAGACGGTAGCAATCCTGTAGATGATGCCATTATGAAACGTAATGCTGCACGAAGGAAAGCAATCGTGCGTAAAGTTCAAGCTGATGACAATAAGAATAAACAGAACACTAATACTCCCAAGGAGAATTCAAAATGAGCATTAAAAAGCCACAGCAAGATTTATATGAGGCGATTCAATTCGTTCGAGAAGGCAAAAAGGGTAAGAATCCTTTTGCCAAAAAAGGTGAAGACGACGAAGACGACACCGAAGATGACGACACCGAAGATGACGACACCGAAGATGATGACGAAGGGAAAGAAAATCCTTTTGCCAAAAAGGGCAAGAAGTCCAAGAAGTCCAAAAAGGATGATGATGACGAAGATGTAGACGAGTCCGTTGGGGCTATCGCAGGAAAGGTCGCAGTAGGCGCGGCTGCTCATGTCGTAGGGAAAATTGCCAGCAAAGCGTTGGAAGCCCGCAAGCGCAGAAAAAAACGAGAAGCTGCTCGGGCTGAAACCGACAGCCGACCTACAAATGAATCCTTCGATGATGATGACAATGCCATTATAGAAGAAATTAAAAATAGAGTCCTTGCTGTCTTAGACGAGCGATCAGAAAGATAAACATCAATATAGGGTATTTAATATAATGAAAACATTTGAATCAGTTCTGCATGTGATCATGGGATTCATTGCGACAATTTTTAATTTGAGGTTATTGTTAACACTAAGAGAATATAAACAGCTTCCGCCAGAAAACAATAAGAATCCTGTGATATGGGTCGATGTAGATATCGTCGGAAACGACTGGGACTGGTGCAAAGCATGGTTAGGATCAGCTTATGGTGGAAAAGAATACTGGTCAAAAGAACGTGTCATGGACACTCTTAAAGACTCGCTTGAATATGATATTGGCGCATCGCTGGGCTGGTTTGTGGTATTTTCTCTTGGTGTTCTTCTCGGTATGAACCTTTAGATTATGTTATACTTGGCTTCCCGGCTTCCCGCTCCCGTTTAATTATAGCCGAGACTTTCTTTAAAATTCTTGATGTGCTTGAGTGTTGTTCTGACGGAGTGTTCTCAGTCGGAGGAAACTCAATAGGCTTTGGAGAATCTCCAGTGACCCAATTTCCTTCAGGGTCATCCTTGGATAATATCTGTTCAGGATAATCAGGAACCAACCATTCGATACTGTCTTCTATTAGTTGCTTATAAGTTTTCATAACTACTACCTTCTTGCCCCACGACTATTTGCAGCCTTGACGGCTCTAGTGAATTCTTGACTGCTATTATAATAGGTATACATGAATTTATATTTCTTTGCGATCTGCATCATCTTTCGATTGATCTCATTCACCACTTCTGGATTTGTTTCCAACTCACTGACCCAAGTCTTCTCTCTTGGGAAGAATGTTGTCAGAAAGTCGCTATAGAACCTGTGATTTCGATGAATGTGCAGATGCTTGATGTCGATCTTGTTGACAATCAATTCATCCCAATCATCGTGTCGTTCGGCAGCGACTTGCTGAAGTTGCTGTTTCATTTCTCTTGCATACTTCTTCATAATTGCTTCAAGCCCGTCGATATATTCTGCAACAACCTTACCCTGAACCTTCTTGATGTCTGCCAGTTCAGAATAGAACGCGGCTTGCATATACTTCATGATCTTGGCTTCCATGTTCTTCCACTCAAGACCAATTTCCATAAACTCTGAAGTGTTGTAAAAACTAACATCAGCTCCGGCATACTTCTCCATTAGCTTCAGTCGCAGTTCAGACACATCTTTCGTGGCTGCTCCCACGCTCGCATCAAAAGCAGTCACCATCCGAACCCATCGCCGACCATTAGCGTCAGGCTGAGACATGATGTCATGTGGATATTCAACTAACACATCTGCGTCGATTTCTGCTACGATTCCACCCCGTGATTGAACACCTGATACCATAGCGGAGTCCGACATCTTTGTGAAGGCAGAGATGCTTTTACTCTTGTTTTGTAGCTTGGCTAACTTTTCAATCATTCGCGCATCCAAAAGATGTTGGACACGATCTCGTGGTGGATCGTTCTCAAACACACGCTTATAGATGGTACTGGAAATAGGCAACATAACATGTGTGTCAAAGATAAATTTCTTGACATCCTTTGTCCATGCAGGCGCTTTTTCTTCAAGGTAGTGCTTGAATCGTTTCATTTGTCCTGACCTTCCATCTTCTTATTGAATATACTACGCAAATGCCGCATCCGGTCTGCTCGTGTGAATAGGCAATGTAACTGCTCCGGGTACTTGTTTACTAAAAATGAATCCATGAAATGTTACAGCCATCTTACCACCCCCAAGTTGATATTTTAGTTCGGCAGGATCAATAGGACCAGTTAGCGCGCTGTAATCGGACAATGCCACAGCATCTGCCATATCCCATGTAAGTGTCAGTGGTATATCAAATTCGTCTGTTCCAGAGGTTAAAAGACCCGACGATCTGTCCCGACCAGATGAATCAAAATCAACAGTTATGTCAACGCCATTGATAAATCTCGGATAGTCATGCGGAGAGCCACCCTTATCCGTTCCATGAAAATGGGGTCCACCATATTTCTTTTGAGGATCGCCAGCATCATGTATATCAAGAGTTCCGATATTATTGTCGTCGGTAAGCGAAGCACCCAGTGAATTTTGTGAATGGTATGTCATTACCAAGGATACATATCTATATACGTCAGATATAGACCCATTAGGTATTCCATCACTTGATGATGAGGTAAAGCTCGACTTAACAAGGTTTTCGTCTGTAGCGTCAACCGCGTTATCAATACCGGGAAATCCAATATTGCCGCCGAAAGAGGAGACATCACTCATTTCTAAAAGAATACCATCACCACCAGCCAAAACGTCTGCGGCAGCAACGGAAATAAAACGATTGGTGGCGGTAACGCTTGGGAAATTTGTATTTACAGTTGTGCCTACATTAACATCGTCCACAGTGAGCTTTGAAAAGTCCATTGCGAAAGAGTATTCATATGCTGGACCTGTTTCAAAGGTCGCAGCATCGGGGGATTTTGACATTCCAATATTAGTTCCAATCTTCATCTGTCCTGACCTTCCATCTTCGCGTTGACCTTGCGAATATAGGGTTCCATCTCGTCTGCCGATGGAAATTCCGTGATAGTAAATTTGCGTGCTAGTTTCATCTTCCAGTTCTCGTATGCGTCTTCGTCGCCTGCGAAGTATCCAACATTGGTTGCGCTATCATTCAAGATCCTGTCCCGTGTGAGCATCACCTTCTTGATATTGATATTATTCACGACCAACTCATTCCAAGAACCATCATGGCGTATTGACATCTTGCGGTCAATCACACTCCTATAGTAGTCAGAGATCAGCTTGGAGTTCTTGGACATAACACCTTCCATTGCGTCAATGTAATCCGCAATCATCTTCTGAAGCAGTCTCCCTGCTTCCTTGCGTGTCATCGTGGGGTTTGCTCCATCATCAATCTCACCCCATCCCCCTGTGGATGGTGTATGTATGGGTCGCATGTTAGCCCATTCGTGAGCAGCCTTTACGCCAGACACCCTCGGACCCCCATACTTCTTGACCAGTTTGGCAATAGCATCATAGGCATCTTTTTCGACCGCAGTCGCGATCCGTCGGTTGAGGAACCCAGTTTCTAACCAACGACGACCCGTCTTGTCTGGTTGTGACATAAGGTCTTGGGGAGCAGAGATCAGAATATCTGCTTCAATCTCAAACACTACTCCTCCACCACTCGCGATCCCCTCGCTATAGTATCTTGGGTCAGCCACGGTGAAAGCACTGATGGACTTCTTCTTACCCTGAAGTTTCACAGTCGCGTTTATACTTGCGGGTGTTGTTATGTGGAAGACGGTTGTCCTCAGCGACCCACCGAATATTCGATTGAATATGGGTGTGGACACCGGGATCATTGGTTCCTTGCGGAAAGCCATATCTGATGCTGACTTGAGCCACGCTGGACCTTCGCGTTCTGTTAGGTATCCTTTAAATGATTTCATTTGCCAACACCTTCCTTGGTAAGTCTGAAGTCAACACCGCTCCCTTGATCCTTGGTGTTCACGACATAGCCATGCTTCTTTGCTAGTTGCTTCGCGAACCTAGCATACAACTTTGCCCGTGACGCTCGGGTATCATCGCGTTCCGTTTTATCTGCACCGAATTCAAATTGGTCGGGATCAACATCCTTGAGGAATGCCTCGACGATCTCCTTGATGGTTGCAAAAACGCGCAATGCACCCTTGCCACCTTCGGTTCCAGTGAGCGACATCGTTTCACCGCTTCCATCCGGTGGGTTTGCGAGAGCGAAAGTGATTTCCCATCTTTCAGCCCTTGTCACTAACACTGCGAGGAAGTCATACTTCGCACCATCGTCTGTGGTAAATGTAGCGTGCCATGACTTCGGGCGCACACCATCCATTGCCCACTTGTATGGGCGGTTGAGTGACTCTTCTAGGTAGGTGGCAAATCGGATCATATGAAGTCCAACATAGATCGAACCTTGATCTCTCTGGATATGTGCGCTGGCTCTTCAAAGATTTCATAGTCGATTCCGAGCCGGTCGAGTTTGTCTATGAGGATCTCCCAATGCTCTTCTTGAACATCAAAATCATTCCTAGAGAATCCTGACATAACAGTCTTATCATGAAGCAGGATTGATTTGATCCTATAGTTGTTCACCACTATCTCATCCCAACCATCATTGACATCCTTCGTGGCATTTTGCGCGTGTGCGAAGAACAGTTTTGCTAGGTCGGGTCCGAACTTGGTGAGCATTCGTTCCATTGCATCAATGTAGTCCTTGATCATGTCTCGCAGAAGAATCTTGATTTCAGCATATGACATGTCCTTGACGATCTTGGAAGTTTTTGGATCAACATTGTAGAGAGAAGACGTGTTTCGTGGGTCCATCTTTGACCATGCATCAGGCGCGCGGAAGAGTGCTACACGCTTTGGTCCGCCATACTTCTCGATCAGTTTCACTATTTCCTTCTGCCCAAACTTCTCCGCAGCCTCCTTGATGGCTTTCCCGTTAGGGGCCCCATCAGTAGAGAGCATGTACCATTCCAACCAACGTCTTCCGGTCTTATCGGGTCGAGACATAATGTCGTTAGGTGCGGACACCATAACATCAGCCTCTAGCTCAAAGACCATTCCACCCCTAACATTGATGCCCCCCGTGACAACAGTATGGTGCATCTGGGTTGCAGCCGAAAGAGACTTTCGCTTTCCCTGCATCTTGATGATATCGTCAAGGTATTGTGCATTGGTCACATGAAACACGGTGGCTCGTGGGAGTTTGGTGTTAAGCGCACGCTTGAGCATCTTGGCACTCAGTGGGACATGAATGTCAGCCATAAAGATATGCTCGGAGGCACTTTTCGTCCATGCAGCGTCTTCTGATATGTAATGCTTGAAACGTTTCATTATTACTTCTTCTTTTTTGTAATATTTCTTCTGTTCATTTCATTTTCAATCCATCGCAATGCACCCCTAGTTTTTGGGGGCTTACTAATAAATCTTTTTGCAGTTTTATATGCAGGCATGGTTTCTTTTTTGAAGTCTTTACCCTCAGTGTTATCCACAACAATAAATTTATCATTTCCAAACATTCTCTGGAAAGCACCAATGTTGTTTTGGACCTCAGACCACATATCAGTCACAGCGTCAGCACCAACGGTTCTTGACCTCATCTTGTCTCGCGAGATTGATGTGTCTAGTGTAGTGTTAACGAATATCATCATGCACTCGTATCCGAGTCGCTCAAAACCAGCTTTTTGTTTTTTGATCTTTTTAACATCTTTTCCGGTTCCATCAATCAGAAGACCGATTCGACCATCAATCAGAATATCTTGTTTTTTGCCGGTAAGTTTTTTTGCCCCGCCACGAATTTCTTGACCTCTGGGCGACATTATATCCTTCGGACCAATATCATTCATACTCCGTTCAAATGCTGCCTCAAGTTTCTTCTCAAATATGTCATCAGAATTAACTGCACGAAGACCCATTGAGGTCAGTCCAGTCTTTCCTGAAATGAACGATTTGCCCGATCCGGGTCCACCCGCAGTGAACACGATCTTGAAAATGCCGGGATCATTAACCCCTTCTTGTATTAGTTGGTCATAGTATAATAAAGAGGTCAAGTCTTTGTAAGTTTTCATTTAATCAATCCCCCGATTTGGAATATAAACAAATTAATAGGCATCTATATTTAGCTTTAATAAATTTTATAAATATCTATAATGAGCAAAAATAAAAGATGTGGGGATTATATAATGGCATATGCTAGAGCGATATTTAATACAGAATCTTTAATCATATTAAATATGTTAGATTATGGAGAAACCTTAAATTATGATTGGAGTGTTGATGAAGACTTTTCCATTGTTATGATGGAAGGAGGTGTTACTCTTGGGGATGGAACACCTATATCTGGAGTTGTGGAATATCGTGTTCAGCCAAATACGCAATTGGCAGCGACAGCCACGTCACCCGGAAGATCATGTTTCATCACTCTATTTAAAATATCGCGGGACTCTCTTGCGGACCAGATCGTTACA
>TARA_R110000868_G_scaffold88025_2_pt1 | contig 14096 bp, 12 predicted proteins | sample TARA_R110000868 | Tara Oceans TARA_R110000868 (sample SAMEA4397489) | marine metagenome | biome: Polar Biome; feature: [SRF] surface water layer (ENVO:00010504); material: water (ENVO:00002006), including particulate matter (ENVO:01000060) such as... | depth 5 m | reverse complement strand
AGCAACTGCAAAGCCTGCGCATTAGTATTGCCGCACACATACTCAGCAGCCTGAAACGCCGAACACACTGCTGGCCGCTCGGGCAGACCGAAGATTAAACAGTGGTTATCCACATCCAGCTGCACGCAACGCACACCCGCCGGCTTGCCGTCGGGCATACCTGGGATCGGAGAGCTGATCGAAGGGGCAATGCAACAAGCACCGCAGCCAGCACGACAATTCATCAATGGCAAACCTCGAGACCCGCAAAACTGTAAAAGCAGCGGAGTCTACGCCGCCTTTTCTGAGTTCTGTATCCAGGGCTTAAAGATTCAGACGAAAACAAAGCGCCGTAGACGCGCCTTAGCACTATCGACTAAAGAGCTGAGGTAACTGCTCGGCACATAAGTCGGCCGCAGACCTTATACCCTGGGCATCACACCTAACTCTGCTTACGGCCCTGGAGGCGAGCCAAAAGGCTTGACGTGTCCCAGCGGCCACCGCCCATGCTCTGAACGTCGGCATAAAACTGATCAACCAGCGCGGTGACCGGCAGCTGCGCGCCATTGCTTCGGGCTTCGGCTAACAGGATCGACAGGTCCTTACGCATCCAGTCCACGGCAAAGCCATGCTCGAACTCACCGGCGAGCATGGTCTTGTGACGATTCTCTAGCTGCCAGGACTGCGCCGCGCCCTTGCTGATCACTTCCATCGCCCCCTGCGCGTCGAGCCCCGCGCACTGAGCGAAATGCAGCGCTTCGGACAACCCCTGAACCAGTCCGGCGATGCAGATCTGATTAACCATTTTAGTCAGCTGACCGCTACCGGCCTCACCCATCAGCCGAGCCATACGCGCATAAGCCTGGATAACCGGCTCGGCCCTGGCATAGGTCGCCACCTCACCACCAACCATGATGGTTAAAGCGCCGTTCTCTGCACCGGCCTGACCGCCAGACACCGGCGCATCGAGAAAGCCCAACTGCAGCACCGCTGCCTGCTCGGCCAATTCGCGTGCCACTTGCGCCGACGCCGTGGTGTGATCAATCAATACGGCGCCCGGCTGCATGCCAGCAAAAGCGCCCTGCTCTCCCAGCACAACGCCTCGAAGATCATCGTCATTACCGACGCAAACCATCACAAACTCAGCATCTGCTGCCGCTTCACGCGGGGTCGGTGCATAGCTGCCGGCGTATTCGCCGACCCACTGCGCCGCCTTGGCTGCAGTGCGGTTGTACACACACACCTGGTGCCCGGCACGAGCCAGATGCCCGGCCATTGGATAACCCATCACGCCCAGCCCGATAAACGCCAGCTTTGCCATATACGCCCCTTATTTTCTTCACTTAAGGCCTGCCGCCCAAGACCTGCACAGCCTTGCTTAACAATGCACCTACGACGACTGCGCAGACACCTATTGGCTGCAAGCATGCCCGCCACATCAAGCAAGCGCCAGTACAGCCTTAGGACAAAACTGTATGGTCGCGCCCGCCGGCAGGGGTTATCCATCGCCGCAACGGTTTTAATACGTGCGGCACGAATAGAGCGCTTGCCCAAAATTCGCCGTGTCAATGGAAAGACTGCATCGCCAAAACCACCAGCTGAATACCTCTGCAGCCTAAAGGCGGCTCTAAACCAGCCTGGCTTGCAGTTTCAGATGACGCAGAAAAAGCGCTTGTGCATACTTGCAGGCCTTTCTATGGCCTGCCATTGAAGGCAGGATTGCCTTTTAATACTCCTCCGAGGAATTGCAGATGTTTAAGGTCAATGAGTACTTCGATGGCACCGTTAAATCCATTGCCTTCGGCATGGCTGAAGGCCCTGCCACCATTGGCGTGATGGCTGCTGGCGAATACGAGTTCGGTACCAACCAGCTGGAAGTCATGCATGTAGTCGCCGGCGCCCTGACCGTCAAACTGCCTGACAGCGAAAGCTGGGAAACCTTCACCAGCGGTAGCCAGTTCACTGTGCCGGCTAACAGCACGTTCCAGCTCAAGGTCGTCACCGACACCGCCTACCTCTGCGAATACCGCTAAACCACCGGCCATCAAAAGCCCAGTGCTATAAGCACTTAGCCGACGAATAAGCGTTACTACGCGAGTTTGGATCACAAAAAATCAACCCCGGCGCCGATACAGTTATCGGGGTTGACTCACCAGGCCTATCCCTAGGTCCGAATCATACGAAACCATCTTTATTACCCCCAACGCATTAACGTGTTTGAGCCTCCTTGAGCTTCTTACGCTCGAGGAAGTCGAGCTTCCACTGTTCCACGCCGACACGCTCAGCATCCAGATTGGCTTCGACTTTATACTGACTTTTGAGCGCCGCAATTTCGCTTTGATAATCGATCAAAAAACGATCGAAACGCTTGATAACGTCAGCATGCTTGATGCTCGACAGTTTAAAAGTGCCGCGGTTATACGGCAGTTTGGGGTCGAATATCAGCGCTCCGGGACGCGCGCGAATGTTATCCAGGTAATGAGTGGCGACCGCCACGTTGAAGTACGCGCCATCGGTGTCCCTCTTCATAGCCTGGCGGATCATTTGGCGCAAATCATCGCTGTAGGTCAGCTCAATCAGCCCGGCATCGATGCGCTGCTGATAGCCCCACGGCGTCCAGCCATTGACCATGGCTAGGCGTTTAAGCTGTTCGAGAGGTCGTCCAAGGCGCTGCGGCGCCACCAGCACGCCGTCCACATACTCAACCACGTCCTGACTGTAGGTAAGTGTATGGCCGGCCTTTTGCACCTGCGCCCAGGTCTCGCTGTCGGGGTACTTGAAATCCACTTGAGCGCTAAGCAGTGCTGGCAGTAGCTGCTCAACAGGTAATACCTTGTAGCTCAATTCGACACCGCTCTTTTCCCCAAACAGGCCAAACAGGTCACGGGCAAAGCCCTGATACTGGCCTTGTGCATCGATGCTGTAGTGCGGCGCAAAGGCCAATTTCTCGACACCGATCACATAACGCTCAGCACTGACCGCGCTGGAACAGACAACGACGAGCAAACTGCAGACGTGCGAGGGTTTCACAGCAGACCTCCTGTTGAATCGTGATATGGGAATCAATAAAGCCGCGCAAAGCCCAGCAAAGGCAGCGCGATGCTAGCCGCCCGTCATGCTCATAAAGCGCACCACCTGCACCTGAGCATCAGTCTCGAAGTGATGGCGTTCGGGTTTAAGCTGTAAGGCCTGCTGCAAGGCATCGCGCAGTCGTTCGCTGTCACCAGGGTGAGCGCGCATCAGACTTTTAAGATCCAGGGCATTTTCATGACCCAGGCAAAGCACTAACTTGCCTTCAGCGGTCACGCGTACGCGATTGCAGTCACCGCAAAAGTTGTGGCTATGGGGGGAAATAAAACCTATTTGGCTGTCGCTGCCTACCACCTGCCAATAACGCGACGGGCCGCCAGTCAGCTTGCGGCTACGCACCAAGGCGTGGCGTTGTTCGATACGTTCGCGCACCTCATCACTGGAACAAAACGTCTGCTCGCGCTGGTGGCTGGTAATACTGCCTAGGGGCATTTCCTCGATAAAGCTGATGTCCAAACCACGGGCCATGGCAAACTCGACAAGATCGAGCACTTCATCGTCGTTACGGCCTTTCTGCACCACGGTGTTGAGTTTTATTTTGCTAAAGCCAGCAGCCCGCGCTGTATCGATGCCCGCTAATACTTGTTCGAGTTTGTCGCGGCGGGTAAAGGCAGCAAACCGTTCGCGCTGGAGTGAGTCCAGGCTGACATTCAGACGTTTGACCCCAGCAGCCTGCAACTGCGGCGCCAATTCGGTCAGTTGTGAGCCGTTGGTGGTGATGGCCAAGTCCTCCAGCTCAGGGCGCTGGCCTAGGCGGGTCAGCAGGCTCAGCACATTCTTGCGCACCAGTGGCTCACCTCCGGTGATGCGGATGCGTTTTACCCCAAGCCCGATAAACGCGTCCGCCACGTTATACAGTTCTTCAAGGCTGAGAATCTGCTCGTGCGCAGCGAAGACCATGTCCTCGCTCATGCAGTAGGTGCAACGGAAGTCGCATCGATCGGTAACCGACAAACGCAAGTAGGTGATGCGTCGACCGAAGGGGTCAACCAGTTGATTGTTCACTGCAGGTCTCCTAGAGCTCAACGAGCCGAGACTTTTGTTAAGAATGCATTTAACCCGATCAAAACAGATAAGTTGAATTCTGTATACAACGACCTGACCAGAAAGTCAGAAAGCCCGATCGAGCCCCGCCACTCGCCTTGAGCGCCGCGCAAAGCCGGTGCTACCATGCCCGCCGCTGCCCAGCGCCGGGCGATCGAAAGAAGCAACGAGGCCTATGACCAGTATTCGCGAACGTAACACCGCGCTGATTTTACGCGCAGCCAGTGAGGAGTTCGCCGACAAAGGCTTTGCCGCCAGTAAAACCAGCGATATCGCTGCCAAGGCCGGGGTGCCCAAGCCCAACGTCTATTACTATTTCAAGTCAAAAGAAAATCTCTATCGCGAAGTGCTGGAAAGCATTATCGAACCGCTGTTGGAGGCATCTACCCCCTTCAATCAGCCGGGCCAACCGGCCGACGTGCTGCGCGCCTACATCCGCTCGAAGATCCGTATCTCCCGCGAACTGCCATCGGCCTCCAAGGTGTTCGCCAGCGAAATCATGCACGGTGCGCCGCACCTGTCCGCCGATCAAGCCGCGCAACTGAATACTCAAGCCAAACACAATATTGCGTGCATCCAAGGCTGGGTCGACCAGGGCCTGATGGCCAAGGTTGACCCGCATCACCTGATGTTCAGCATCTGGGCCGCGACCCAGACCTACGCCGACTTCGACTGGCAGATCGCCACCGTCACCGGCAAAGCCAATCTGGACGACGCCGACTACGAAGCCGCCGCGCAGACCATCATCCGCCTGGTGATAAAGGGCTGTGAGATCGACGAAAACCAACCCAGTGCCTCTGAGCAAGTCACCCGCGCCTGAGCCTGGTTATGCGCCCTACCCTTGGCTTAGGTCACTGCCCGTGGGCTCAGTGGGAGGGGCTTTAGCGGCGAACTGTTAGAACTCTCGTCGTGGCTAAAGCCCCTCCCACTGGATCAGGCCGCGCCCCCGGCATCGGCGGTCAGCCCCACCGACTCCACCGCGCCAATCGCACACTGCTCGTCGATGTCCGAGGTATCGCCGGTGATACCGATGGCGCCGATCACTTCGCCCTGCTCGTCACGGATCAATACACCACCCGCCGCCGGCACCAGCTTGCCGTCGACCAGGTTATTCAGCGCACCGATAAAGGCCGGCCGCTGCAGCGCGTCTGCCGCGATGGCACGCGAGCCCTTGCCCAGCGCCACCGCGCCCCAAGCCTTGCCGATGGCTATCTGCGGGCGTAGCAGGCTCGCGCCGTCCTCACGCTGCAGGCTGATCAGGTGGCCGCCGGCATCCAGCACGGCAACAGTCAACGGTGCCGCGGACAGCTCCCGGCCAAGCGCCAGGGCTTGGTTGCTGATGGTGGTCGCGGTGTGCAGGTTCATAGCGCTCATATCTAGAGCCCTCCTCGGAGAATAGATGGGAACAGGGCCTGCACGCACGACGTCATCGCCCGGAACGAACAGGCGGGACAAGCCCAACACACAGATCGTACACAATCAATAATATTTTTAGTACATATAAAAATATTATTTGTATACAATTTAGCCTTCGTTCATCCTTCCCAATACCCCGGGCTGCTGTAGATCGTTTTCAGGTAGTCGATGAAAAAACGCACCTTGGCGGGCAAATAACGCTGCTGCGGATAGACCGCCTGAATGTCGTAAGCCGGCACGGCGAACTCGTCGAGCACCGTAACCAACTGCCCGCGCTTGAGTTCAGCCTGAATCTCCCAGGTCGAGCGCCAGCCGATGCCCAGGCCCTGTTTGACCCAGTTGTAGAGGAGCTCGCCGTCATTGCAATCGAGATTGCCGGAAACCTTGACCACCACCTGTTTTCCATCGCGCAGGAAGGTCCAGCCGCGCTGCTGGCCACCCTGCAGGTTGAACGCCAGGCAGTTGTGTTCGGCCAGATCCTCGAGGGCCTTGGGGGCGGGATGGCGCTCAAAATAGTCCGGCGAACCGCAGACCACCCGACGATTGGGGAACAGCTTGACAGCCACGTAGTTGGGATCTGTCACCTCGCCGATGCGGATGCCCATGTCGTAGCCCTGACGAACCAGATCAACCACGCTATCGGTCAGGTTGAACGACAGGTTCAGCTCCGGATAACGCGCCTGGAACGCCGGCGCATGTGGCGCGATATGCCGACGGCCGAACGCTGCAGGTGCCGACACCACCAGGTGCCCGCTCACCGAATGGCTGCCGTGGGTGATGCTGGCATCGGCCTCGGCGAAATCGCGCAGCAAACCGCGGGCCCGCTCCAGGTATTGCTCGCCCAGATCGGTCAGCGACAGGCCACGGGTCGAGCGATGCATCAACTTGACCCCCAGGTGCCGTTCGAGCATGTCGAGTCGCCGGCCCATCACCACCGGGGTCACTCCTTCAACCAAGGAGGCAGCGGCGAAGCTGCCCTGATCGGCCACCAGAACAAAACTGTGCAAAGCCGTGTAACGATCCATTCGATACTCCTGATACCGACAGAAATGCAAATTCCTGCAATTTACTCCATTACACCCTACCTCCATGCTCTAGGCATGTAGAAATAATATCGACTAAATCCTGGAGGAGTTTTTCATGGCGCGTATGAGAGCAATCGAAGCTGCAGTACTGGTGATGCGCCGCGAGGGCGTTGACACGGCGTTCGGGATTCCCGGCGCGGCGATCAATCCGCTGTACGCGGCCCTGCAAAAAATCGGCGGCATCGACCACGTCCTGGCGCGCCACGTCGAAGGCGCCTCGCACATGGCCGAGGGTTACACCCGCACCAATGCAGGTAACATCGGCGTGTGCATCGGCACCTCGGGTCCGGCCGGCACCGACATGGTCACCGGCCTGTACTCGGCTTCCGCCGACTCCATCCCGATTCTGTGCATCACCGGCCAAGCGCCGCGTGCACGCATGCACAAGGAAGACTTCCAGGCGGTCGACATCACCAGCATCGTCAAGCCGGTGACCAAGTGGGCGACCACCGTAATGGAGCCGGGTCAGGTGCCGCGCGCCTTCCAGAAAGCCTTCTTCGAAATGCGCAGCGGCCGTCCAGGCCCCGTGCTGATCGACCTGCCGTTCGACGTGCAGATGGCTGAAATCGAATTCGACATCGACGCCTACCAACCACTGCCACTGGCCAAGCCAGCGGCCAACCGGGTGCAGGCCGAGAAAGCCCTGGCCATGCTGAATGACGCCGAGCGTCCATTGCTGGTCGCCGGTGGCGGTATCTTCAACGCCGACGCGGCCGACAAGCTGGTCGAGTTCGCCGAACTGACCGGCGTACCGGTCATCCCAACCCTGATGGGCTGGGGCGCAATTCCGGACGACCACAAGTTGATGGTCGGCATGGTGGGCCTGCAGACGTCGCACCGTTACGGCAACGCCACCCTGCTGGCCTCCGACTTGGTGTTCGGCATCGGCAACCGCTGGGCCAACCGCCACACCGGCAGCATCGAGGTCTACACCGAAGGCCGCAAGTTCATCCATGTCGACATCGAGCCGACCCAGATCGGCCGTGTATTCAACCCGGACCTGGGCATCGTTTCCGACGCAGGCGCCGCACTGGATGCCTTTATCGCCGTGGCCAAGGAATGGAAAGCCGCTGGCAAGCTGAAAAACCGCAGCGCCTGGCTGGAATCCTGTCAGGAGCGCAAGCGCACCCTGCAGCGCAAGACTCACTTCGACAACGTGCCGGTCAAGCCGCAGCGCGTGTACGAAGAGATGAACGAGTTCTTTGGCAAGGACACCTGCTACGTCAGCACTATCGGTCTGTCGCAGATCGCCGGCGCGCAGTTCCTCCACGTCTACAAGCCGCGCCACTGGATCAACTGTGGTCAGGCCGGTCCGCTCGGCTGGACCATTCCAGCGGCACTGGGTGTGGTCAAGGCTGATCCGACTCGCAACGTAGTGGCGCTGTCCGGCGACTATGACTTCCAGTTCATGATCGAAGAACTGGCAGTCGGCGCGCAGTTCAACCTGCCGTATATCCACGTCGTGGTGAACAACTCCTACCTAGGCCTGATCCGTCAGTCGCAGCGCGGTTTTGAGATGGACTACTGCGTGCAGTTGGCCTTCGAGAACATCAACGCGCCGGAGATCAACGGTTACGGTGTCGACCACGTAGCCGTGGTTGAAGGTCTGGGTTGCAAAGCCGTCCGTGTGTTCGAGCCGAACGACATCCAGGCTGCACTGGCCAAGGCCAAAGCGCTGATGGAAGAGTTCCGTGTACCGGTAATGGTGGAAATCATCCTGGAGCGCGTTACCAACATCTCCATGGGTGTGGAAATCAACGCTATCAACGAGTTCGAAGAACTCGCCGAGCGCGGTGCCGACGCACCAAGCGCGATTTTATTGTTGGATTGATGCAATCGTACGGTGGATGTGACGAAGCAAATCCACCGTTTCAAGATGGAAAACGCTATGCGTTTTCCACGGGGTGGCCATCCACCCTACGCACCGAATAAAGGAGCCTACCATGCCCCGTTTTGCCGCTAATCTGTCCATGCTGTTCACTGAAGTGGACTTTCTAGAGCGTTTTGACGCCGCCGCTGCCGCTGGCTTCAGCGGTGTCGAATACCTGTTCCCCTACGATTTCCCAGCCGAGGTGATCAAGGCTCGTCTTGAGACCAACCAGCTTGAGCAGGTGTTGTTCAACCTGCCAGCCGGCGATTGGGCCAAGGGCGAGCGCGGTATCGCCTGCCACCCTGATCGCGTCGAGGAGTTCCGTGCCGGCGTCGACCAGGCTATCGCCTACGCCAAGGTGCTGGGCAATACACAGATCAACTGCCTGGCCGGTATCCGTCCGCAAGGCTACGACTGCGCAACGATTGAGCAGACCTTCGTTGATAACCTCACGTTTGCCGCCGAGCAGCTGCAAGCCGCCGGGATCAAGCTGGTGATGGAGATGATCAACACCCGCGACATCCCAGGCTTCTACCTGAACACTACCGTGCAGGCCCTGGCCATTCGCGACAAGGTCGCCAGCGCCAACCTGTTCCTGCAATACGACATCTACCACATGCAAATCATGGAAGGTGACCTGGCGCGTACCGTCGAGGCCAACCTGGCTGTGATCAACCACGTGCAGCTGGCCGACAACCCAGGCCGCAACGAGCCGGGCACGGGCGAGATCAATTACCGCTTCCTCTTTGAGCACCTGGATCGCATTGGTTACCAGGGCTGGATTGGCTGTGAATACAAGCCAGCCACCACCACCGCTGCCGGCCTTGGCTGGATGAAAGCTCACAACACCATCTAATCGGAGGATCTCTCACATGGCTAAAATCGGATTTATCGGCACGGGCATCATGGGTAAACCCATGGCGCAAAACCTGCAAAAAGCAGGTCACACCCTCTTCCTCTCCGAACACCACGACAAGGCCCCGGCTGATCTGGTGGCCGAGGGCGCTATCGCCCTGGCCAGCCCGCGTGAAGTGGCGCAGGAAGCCGAATTCATCATCATCATGGTGCCGGACACCCCGCAGGTTGAAGACGTCCTGTTCAGCAAAGGCGGTGTGGTTGAAGGCGCTGGCGCTGGCAAAATCGTGATCGACATGAGCTCGATCTCGCCGACCGCCACCAAGGTGTTCGCCGACAAGATCAAAGCCACAGGCGCTGCGTACCTTGACGCGCCGGTTTCCGGTGGTGAAGTGGGCGCTAAAGCCGCCACCCTGTCGATCATGGTCGGCGGTTGCCCGAAAGCCTTCGACCGCGCGCTGCCGCTGTTCCAGGCCATGGGCAAGAACATCACCCACGTCGGTGGCAGTGGTGACGGCCAGACCGCTAAGGTGGCCAACCAGATCATCGTCGCCCTGAACATTCAGGCTGTCGCTGAAGCCCTGCTGTTCGCCGCCAAGAACGGCGCCGATCCAGCCAAGGTGCGTGAGGCTCTGATGGGCGGCTTCGCCGGTTCGAAAATCCTTGAAGTGCACGGCGCGCGCATGATCAAAGGCACCTTTGATCCGGGCTTCCGTATCAGCCTGCACCAGAAGGACCTCAACCTCGCCCTCGCCGGCGCCCGTGAGCTAGGCCTTAACCTGCCTAACACCGCCAACGCCCAGCAAGTGTTCAGCACCTGCTCGGCCATCGGCGGCAGCAACTGGGACCACTCGGCGTTGATTAAAGGCCTGGAACACATGGCCAATTTCAACATCCGCGGCGAGTAAGCCCCCGCAGCGTTGATCACTGCATCAGCGGGTTGAACCAAGGTAGGTTGGCTCAACCTGAACGCACCCACACGCAACACGGGGTGCGGTGCTTATGACGCTCCAGCGTCAAACGTTATGATGCAGCACCGCAAACGCTGCCCCCACGCTGGAGCGTGGGGACGATTACAGTTCTGAGTCGGGGTCAGCCGCCTCAGAACGCCCCTTTCGATCTGCCCGGTAAAACGGTGTCACGGCCTGTTTGCCGGGTGGATCGATTCTAGTGCAGAGGGCCTTCCCAGAAGACCCTGCGCACTAGAATTGAAGTTGGTCCAGACCTAGAGAGATCGCCATGTCCATCGATCCGCAACGCCTGCTACGCGACTTGTTCGCCAGCGCCATCGACGCCGCCCACCCGCGCCAGGTTTTGGCAAATTACCTCCCCGCAGACCGCAGCGGCCGCGTCATCGTCATTGGCGCCGGCAAGGCCGCCGCGGCCATGGCCGAAGTGATCGAGCAGGAATGGCACGGTGAGGTCTCAGGCTTAGTGGTGACCCGCTACGAGCACGGTGCCAATTGCCAGAAAATCGAAGTCGTCGAAGCAGCGCATCCAGTTCCCGATGATGCCGGTGAGCGTGTCGCCCGCCGAGTACTGGAGCTGGTGAGTAACCTCAGCGAAAGCGACCGGGTGATCTTCCTGCTCTCCGGCGGCGGTTCGTCCCTGCTCGCCCTGCCCGCGGCGGGCATCTCGCTCGCTGATAAGCAGGCAATCAACAAGGCGCTGCTGAAATCCGGCGCCACCATTGGTGAGATGAACTGCGTGCGCAAACACCTCTCGGCGATCAAGGGTGGTCGTTTGGCCAAGGCCAGCTGGCCGGCCAGCGTCTACACCTATGCGATTTCTGATGTGCCCGGTGATGAAGCGACAGTGATTGCCTCCGGCCCGACCGTGGCCGACCCCACCACCTCGGCCGAAGCCCTGGCGATTCTCACCCGCTATCAAATAGAGATCCCCGCCAACGTATGCAGCTGGCTGCAAAGCCCCGAGTCGGAAACGATTAAACCCGGCGACCCGTGCCTAGCGCGCAGCCACTTCCAGCTGATCGCCCGCCCACAGAAGTCGCTGGATGCTGCTGCGGCGGTGGTGCTCTCCGCTGGCTTGCCGGTGCTGATTCTCGGCGACCTGGAAGGCGAGTCGCGCGAGGTGGCCAAGGTCCACGCTGGCATCGCCAAACAGGTGGTGTTGCATGGCCAGCCGATCAAGGCGCCCTGCGTGATCCTCTCCGGTGGCGAAACCACCGTGACCGTGCGCGGCAACGGCCGTGGCGGGCGCAATGCCGAATTCCTCCTCAGCCTGACCGACAGCCTCAAGGGCTTGCCGGGCGTGTATGCCCTGGCCGGTGACACCGACGGCATCGACGGTTCCGAAGAAAACGCCGGGGCGATCATGACCCCCGAGAGCCACGCCCGCGCCGCCGCACTGGGCTTAAGCAGCAGTGATGAGCTGGACAACAACAACGGCTATGGCTACTTCGCCGCCCTTGACCAACTGATTATCACCGGGCCGACGCGCACCAACGTCAACGATTTTCGCGCCATTCTTATTCTCGAAGGTTCTGCCCAATGAACGCCGATAAAAAAGTAAAAATCCTCGCCACCCTTGGCCCTGCCATTAAAACCATCGACGACATCCGTCAGCTGGTGGAAAACGGCGCCAACCTGTTCCGTCTGAATTTCAGCCACGGTGAGCACGCCGATCACGCTGAGCGTTACAACTGGGTGCGTGAAGTTGAAAAACAGCTAAATACACCGATCGGCATCCTCATGGACCTGCAAGGCCCAAAACTGCGCGTCGGCAAATTTGCCGAGGGCAAGGTCATGCTCGAACGCGGGCAAAGCCTGCGCCTGGATCTGGACAAGACCCCTGGCAACAGCGAGCGGGTCAACCTGCCGCACCCAGAGATCATCGAAGCGCTGCAGCCGGGCATGAGCTTGCTGCTCGACGATGGCCGCCTGCGCCTGCAAGTCACCGCCAAACACAGCGATGCCGTCGACACCCAAGTGATCGCCGGTGGCGAACTGTCCGACCGCAAAGGCGTTAACGTACCGGAAGCTGTGCTGCAACTCAGCCCGCTGACCGAGAAAGACCGCCGCGATCTGACCTTTGGCCTGGAGCTGGGTGTGGATTGGGTCGCACTGTCGTTCGTGCAGCGCCCAGAAGATATCATCGAAGCGCGCGAGCTGATCCAGGGCAAAGCTTTGCTGATGGCCAAGATCGAGAAGCCCTCGGCCGTGGTGCACCTGGAAGAAATTGCCAAACTGTGCGACGCGATCATGGTTGCCCGTGGCGACCTGGGCGTGGAAGTGCCGGCAGAAAATGTACCGCGCATCCAGAGAGACATCATCCGCACCTGCCGCCAGCTGGGTAAGCCGGTGGTAGTGGCCACGCAGATGCTTGAATCCATGCGCTTCTCCCCAGCGCCGACCCGTGCCGAAGTCACCGACGTGGCCAACGCTGTGGCCGAAGGCGCCGATGCGGTCATGCTCTCGGCGGAAACAGCCTCCGGTGATTACCCGCAAGAAGCCGTGCAGATGATGAGCAAAATCATTCGCCAGGTGGAAAGTGGCCCGGACTTCCAGGCCCAGCTCGACGTTAGCCGTCCGGTCGCCGAAGCCACCTCCTCCGACGCCATCAGCTGCGCGATACGCCGCATCAGCACCATTCTGCCGGTCGCCGCGCTGGTCAATTACACCGAGTCGGGCAGTTCCAGCCTCCGGGCCTCACGCGAGCGCCCTGCCGTGCCGATCCTCAGCCTGACCCCAAGCCTCAACACGGCCCGTCGCCTGAGCGTGGCCTGGGGCGTGTATTCGGTGGTCAACGCGCGCTTGAGCAAGGTTGAAGACGTTACCCGTACGGCCCTGGAAACAGCCCGTAGCACAGGCTTAGCCAAGACTGGCGACACCGTGGTGATCACCGCAGGCGAGCCGTTTGGCCAGCCCGGCAGCACCAACAGCCTGCGTATCGAAATTCTCCACTGAGTCATGACTGCAGCGGGTTCTAGGCCCGCTGCATAAGTGCTCCCCCTGGCTTTGCCAGTTTTAAGGCACCCTCTGTTCCCGCAGTGGGTGCTTCTTTTTTATGGCCCGCGCCCCAGGCGGACACCGCTTGGGCCGTCGCTGCATGGCGTTTAAAAGAGCCCTGTCATTTTATTCAGGTTCGTTTGCATGTCGTCACTCCCGCTCCCCATCAGCACCCGGCAAGGCTTGCGCGTCTTGCTCAACGGTTTCAGCCAGATTTTCCTGCAAACTCACCCCGGGTGCGGCCTGCTGGTGGTGCTGGCCATCGCCGTTGGCGCACCGCAGTTACTGGCCGGCGCACTCCTCGGTGGCTTCAGCAGCACGTTGACGGCGCAGCGCCGCGGCTTTGCCAGCGCAGATATCGAACTGGGCCTGTATGGCTACAACGGCATATTGCTGGGCATGCTGATCAGCCTGCAGTTCACCTGGTCGCTATTACTGCCGCTGTTGATCATCGCCATTGCCGGGCTGTCCAGCCTGTTGCTGGAACCCTGGATGCGGCGCATGCGTCAGCACCAGTGGCTGCCGGCCTTCACCTTGCCCTTTGTGACCCTAAGCTGGCTGGTGCTATGGCTGGCCCCGGCCCTGCAATTGCAGCTGCAACAGCCGGCACCGAGCCAGCTACTGCCGCTCGATTGGCTGGCCAGTGTGCTGGCGATGGCACGCGGTTTGGGCCAGGTGATTTTTCTCGATCAACCCATTGCCGGCGCCTGCATATTATTTGGCCTGCTATTAGCTGATCGGCGCGCCGCCTGCTGGGCGCTCTTGGGCTCTGCCGGCGGCTTGGCCCTA
>TARA_R110000868_G_scaffold35458_6_pt1 | contig 14102 bp, 13 predicted proteins | sample TARA_R110000868 | Tara Oceans TARA_R110000868 (sample SAMEA4397489) | marine metagenome | biome: Polar Biome; feature: [SRF] surface water layer (ENVO:00010504); material: water (ENVO:00002006), including particulate matter (ENVO:01000060) such as... | depth 5 m | reverse complement strand
GCTGTCGTCGATGAACCATCTGATCAAGAACAATGCGGGCTATGACCTCAAGCAATTGTTTCTGGGGTCCGAGGGCACGCTGGGTGTGGTGACGCGGGCGGTGCTGCGGCTGCGTCCGAAGCCGATGAGCCAGGATACGGCTTTTGTCGCGGTGGACGGATTTGACGAATTGCCGAAATTTTTGCGCCATATGGAACGCGCGCTCGGTGGCACGCTGTCGGCGTTTGAAGTGATGTGGGCGGATTTTTACAAGCTCGTGACATCGGAGCCTGCCAAGGGCAAGGCACCGCTCGACTACGGGCATCCCTATTATGTGCTGATCGAGAGCATGGGCGGCGATCAGGCGGATGATTCCGCGCGGTTTGAAAAGGCGCTGATGGCAGCGCTTGAATCTGGCGAAGTGACGGACGCGGTGATTGCTAAAAATCAGGCCGAGCGCGATGCGATGTGGAGCCTGCGCGATGATGTTGGGCAGGTGGCGCGGAATTTCCCGATCTTCACTTTCGATGTGAGCCTCAAGCTCGCGGACATGGAAAGCTATATCGCGGAAGTTCAGCGCGGTTTGAAAGCAAAATGGCCGGAGAGTTCACTGATGGTGTTCGGTCATTTGGGGGACGGCAATTTGCATGTCATTCCCGGCACGCTGCCGGATCATACGCCTGCGACACGCAAGGCGGTGGAGAACATCGTTTACAGCGAATTGCGCAAGCGCGGCGGATCGGTGTCGGCGGAACATGGGATTGGATTGGAGAAGCGAGACTATCTCGGCTGGACGCGTAGTCCGCAGGAAGTGGCGCTGATGCGCGTTTTGAAAAATGCGCTTGATCCGAAGAATATTCTCAATCCCGGCAAGGTGCTGGAACCGGTTGCACCGCACGCCAAGGCAGCGGAATAATCGCAAAATAGAAAATGGGCGGCGAATGATTTCGCCGCCCAAATTTTTGATTACTGCTCGACGGGCGCTTCGGCTGCGTCGGCCTTGTCGTGGTGACGCTCGAAACGGGCCTTATGGTCCATGCCGCCGTGATGCTTGTCGCCATGGCGACCGGCGAATTTGCCGTGACGCATGCCGCTGCGATCCATGACCTGCTTCTGTTCATCGCTAAGTGTCGAATAGAGCGCGATGAGGGTGGGCTGCGTTGCCTTGAGGTTTGCAAGTTTGGTTTCCAGACCTTTTTCCATCATGGCCTGACGTTCGATGATGGTCGGGCGCTTGCGCTCGGCACGATCTTCCTTGCTGACAGCCTTGCGGGCAGCAACGCGGTCGAGGCAGGTTTTTTCGGCAGCGGCGGCCTGATCGCTCAGGACATCCTTATAGGCCGTCCATGCGGCGGTCTGGGCTGATGTCGGTTTGAGTTTGGCTTCGAGCTCGGCGAGATGGCCGACCGTGCGGGCGTTGCGGTCGGTGCACATGGTGGCATGCCGCTCGGCGCGATCGCTGCCGGAAGCTTTGTCGGCGAGAGCAAAAGAGCTGGCACCGATGGCAGCGGTCAGAAGGACCGCACTGGTCAGAATAATTTTACGCATTGGTCTTGGACCTCAGATTGATGTGGCGTACCCCACTGCAAGAGAAACGGGGGGAGGGCCACATTCCGTCGGAAATAATTTGAGGTCGTCGCACGAAGCAGAAGGCGTGAGCCTGTCGAAGGCGAAAAATGCAAGCAGATCAGGGGTATAAGGGCGGCAAAGCGGTTCACTCGCCAATTGCACCGGCTGCCGCACCATGACAAGCTAAGGGCAATCAAAATTGTGCTCAGAGCATGAGCGACGGAGGAAATCCCATGTCAGCGGTTGAAAAAATGCGCAGCACTGCGGTGCGTAATCAGGTGTCGGCGGAGGAGTGGCAGACGCGGGTTGATCTGGCGGCCACTTATCGTCTCATCGCCCATTATGGCTGGGATGATCTCATCTACACGCATCTGTCGGCGCGAGTGCCGGGGCCTGAGCATCATTTTCTGCTCAACCCCTATGGCATGACGTTTGACGAAATTACGGCGTCGAGCCTTGTGAAGATCGATCTCGATGGCAAAATCGTGATGGACAGCCCTTACGGCGTGAACGCCGCGGGTTTCACCATTCACAGTGCGGTTCATGCTGAAGGCAAAGACGCCAATTGCGTGATCCATACGCATTCCTATGACGGTGTTGCCGTGTCGGCGCAGGCAGACGGTCTTTTGCCGCTGTCGCAGACCGCAATGGTTCTGCTCGAAGATATGGCTTATCACGATTATGAAGGCATCGCGCTTGATCTCGATGAACGCGAAAGGCTTGTGCATGATCTTGGCGACAAGCACAGCATGATCCTGCGCAACCACGGGCTGTTGAGCACAGGCGCGACCTGCGCTGACGCCTTTGTGCGGCACTTCTTTCTGGAGCGCGCCTGCACCATGCAAGTGCGGGCTTTGTCGGGCGGGGTGAAGCTCAATGCACCCAATCAGGGTGTGCCGGAAAAAACGGCAGGCCAGACAAATGGCATGGAAGGCATGGGTGCGCTGCCCTGGCCGGCGCTGCTGCGCAAGCTCGACCGGATTGATACGTCTTATCGGGATTGAGCGGAGCGGGTCGGCAGCCTATATGAGACATTCGGATCGAGGCGGCGCGGAAATCGCTGCCGCCTCTCCACAAGCTTAAGTCTATTTCGGAAAATCAGAACCAGAGGTCATTTACATGGTTAAGTTCGGTGTCGGACAGCCGATGCGGCGCGTCGAAGATGAGCGGTTGATCACTGGCAAGGGTCGCTATACCGACGATATTTCGCTCGACGGGCAGGCCTATGCGTTCATGGTGCGCTCGCCGCATGCCAATGCGCGTATTCTGTCGATTGACGCGGAAGACGCGCGGGCGTCCGAAGGCGTGCTCGCTGTCTACACCGGCGAAGACGCCAAGCGCGAGGGCCTCGGCGTTGTCGCGAGCCCTGCCGCCGACATGCTGAAGAACCTCGATGGCACGGCGATCTATAAAACAACGCGGCATTTGATTGCGCAGGAGCGCGTGCGCTATGCGGGCGATACGGTGGCGATGATTGTTGCCGAAACGCTCAATCAGGCACGCGACGCGGCTGACCTGCTGATCATCGACTATGAGACCCTGCCGGCGGTGGCTGACACGGCCGGTGCGCTTGCACCCGACGCGCCCGTGGTGTGGGAAGAGCTTGGCTCCAACCTCGCTTATGAGTGGGAACTCGGTGACAAGGCGGCTGTGTCGGCGGCGATGCAGGCGGCGCATCATGTGACCAAGCTTAATCTCATCAACAATCGCATTGTTGTGAACGCGATGGAGCCGCGTGCCGCGCTTGGCAATTACGACAAAGAGCGCGATCACTACACGCTCTATAGCCCCAGCCAGGGTGTGCACAGCCAGCGCAATTTCATCGCGCAATTCTCGCTGAACATTCCGGTCGAAAAACTGCGCGTCGTCACCGAAGATGTGGGCGGCGGCTTTGGCATGAAGACATTCGTTTATGCCGAATATCCGCTCGTGCTGTTTGCCTCGCGCATGCTGGGGCGTCCTGTGAAATGGACGGGCGACCGCTCGGACGCGTTCCTCACAGACAGTCAGGGGCGTGACCATGTGACAGAAGCGGCGCTGGCGCTCGACAAGGACGGCAAAATTCTCGCTGTCGAAGTGCGCACGATTGCCAATCTCGGCGGCTATCAGAGCCAGTTCGGGCCTTTCATTCCGACACTTGCGCCGCGCGGGATGCATGTCGGCGTCTATAAGGTGCCGGTGCTCTATAATAATGTGCGGGTGGTTTACACCAACACCGTGCCGGTGGACGCCTATCGCGGCGCAGGACGGCCTGAAGCGTCCTATGTCATCGAACGGCTGATGGACAAGGCGGCGCGCGAGCTTGGCATTGGTCAGGACGAAATGCGCAACCGCAATTTCATTCCGGCAGCCGAGATGCCCTACAAGGGCGGCGCTTCGCTGCCCTTCGACAGCGGCGACTTCACGCGCAACCTGACGGATGCTTTCAAACTGTCTGACGTCGCAGGTTTTGAAGCGCGTCGCGCCAAGGCGGCGAGCGAAGGCAAGCTGATCGGGCAGGGCGTGAGCTATTACGTCGAGCGCACGGCAGCGGGCATGCAGGATTATGCGCGTGTGGCGATTGATGCCGACAGTGGCATTGTGCATGTCTGGACCGGCCAGCAGACCAATGGTCAGGGCCATGAAACCGTGTGGACGCAGTTCCTCGCGACGCGCCTCGGACTTGATGTTGAAAAAATCAAAGTGCATCTGGGCGACACGGAAACACTGCCCAATAGCGCGGGCACGGGCGGCTCCAAGGCTGTCTATATGGCAACGGGTGCCATCGGCGATGCGTCGGACAAGCTGATCGACAAGGGCCGTGAGATTGCAGCCAATGAACTCGAAGCGGCCAAAGCCGATATTGAGTATCGCGGCGCGGACGGCGAAGCGGTGTTTGCGGTGGTCGGCACAGACAAAAAGATCGATCTGTTCGAAGTGGCGCGACTTGCGGAGAAGCAACCTGATCTGGGCGAGCTATCGGGCGACGGCGAATATAGCCAGAAGGGCAATACGTTCCCCAATGGTGCGCATGTTTGCGACGTCGAGATTGACCCTGAAACAGGCGTCTTCAAGATCACACGTTTTGTGGCGGTCGATGATTTCGGCCATGTGCTGAACCCGCTGATTGTGGCCGGGCAGGTGCATGGCGGCATCGCGCAGGGCTTGGGCCAAGCGATGGGCGAACATGCGGTGTTTGATAATGATACCGCGCAGCTCGTGACGGGCTCGTTCATGGATTACTGGATGCCGCGCGCTGACGACATGCCGTCGTTCGACACGTCCTACAATGAGATCCCATCGACCTCGAATGCGCTGGGTGTCAAAGGCGCGGGCGAGGCGGGCACGGTGGGTGCGCCTGCGGCCTTCATCAACGCCGTCATCGATGCGCTGAAGCCTTATGGTGTCGAGACCGTCGATATGCCGGTGACGCCGTTGAAGCTGTGGACCATCATTCAGGCAGGACGTAAAGCCGCAGAATAAGCGGCAGGCGGGGGACGCATGTTGATCAACCGGTTTACGTTTGTGTCACTTGTCGGCGTGCTCGTTTTCGGCATTACGCTGTGGCTGGGCACGCTGAGCCCGCAATCCGTAGCGCATCCTGCTGAGGGCGACGCGCGTGATCCGATCATTGCTTTTGAAATGGTGCGTGACGCGGCTGAACTGACGGCTGTGATCGGCGAGAACCGCGCGGCTTATGCCCCGTTGCGCGATGCTATCGACAAGGTCAACCGGATCGATTTTCTCTATATGACCGTGTACGGCGGATTTATTGCGCTGTTCTTCATGGCTGTTGCGCAGCAGCGCAGTGACCGGCGCTGGCTCGTGCTGTCGGTGGTCGGCATCGTCGCCATGCTCGCCGATGTGCGAGAGAACATGGTGCTGCTGCAACTCACGCAAGACGGGGCGAATGCGTCGCCGCTCATCGAAGACCTCATCAGCGCGACCTGGATCAAATGGTTTGCGCTGGGCCTGACTTCGCTCGGTGCGGGCTATGCGATGTTCGAAGACACGTCCATGCCGCGCCTGAGGCTCATCGCCATGATCGTCGGGCTGTCGGCCTCCATCTTCACGTGTTTGGCCTATCTCGAACCGGTGAAATTTCCGCAATATATGGCGTTGGCGATTTTCGTGACCTGGCTGCTGATGGTGGTCTATGCCCATCTGGTCGGGCGAGCGCAATATTCGCAGGCTTAAAGCCATTTTCTGACGGTCTGAGGCTCCCGCACTTTGCCGTGTTGACAAATTGTCAATATGTGTCGAACATTGCGACATGATCACGGAGGAGAACGACTCCAGAAGTAAAACGGCTGCAGAGACAGACGTTCTGGAGACCACGGAAGGGTCGACAACAGGCACTGGCGCTCGCGGTGCCGGTGGCGATGTTTCCGTTGGCGCGGCGGCGGGCGTATCCCGTCGCAAGCAGGAAAGCAGACGCAAACTGATGGCGGCGGCGCGCAAGCTTTTTGTCGAGCGCGGCTATCACGATACGCGCCCGCAAGATATTTCCCGCGAGGCGGGCGTCGGCCACGGCACATTCTATCTGCATTACGAAGACAAGCTTGATTGCTTCATTGCCTTTGCCGACGAGGCGGCGAGCGAACTTGATGCCGTGTTGCATGCGCATCTTGAGGGCAAGGGCACACTGGAAGAAGTGGTGCGCGAAATCCTTCTTGCCACTGTCGAATATTCGACCGCCAATCCGGGTGTGCTTGCCTCTTCACTGACCGATGTCACCGTGCTCTGGAAAGGCGACATGGGGCGCAAGGCGCCGGCGACGCGCTGGGCGGAAGGCTGGACAGCTATTCTCGATCAAATGAAACAGGTGGGGCAGGTGTCGGCGGATGTCGATACGCGCATTGCTGGCTATCTGATCGTCGGCGCTATCAAACAGGGCGGTGCCTACGCCTCGCGCGATCAGATCGACATCAACGCCTATATTGAAAATGTGACGCAGCTTTTTGTGCGCGCACTCAAGGTTCAGTAAAGCCCGTCAGAGGCTGACCGGAGAGGAAGAAAACGATGGCGAAACTCAATTACACCCGCGAAGAGTTGATGGCTGATCACGCCTATGCGAAGCCGCATGAGGAAGTCGGCTATAAATTGCATGGCGGGTTCGACGCCGATGGCACTTATATTTCGCCGCGCACGCTCAATCGCTGGCCCGCGGTCGAAGCGTGGCAGGCAGCGCTGACGGCGCGCGACTGGCCGCTGATTGATGCGACGACGCAACTTCTGAGCCGTGGCAATTATCCCAATATCGAACAGCAGAAGATTCTGCTCGACAACGGGCTTGGCGAAACGCTTTGGAACTCGCTGACGATCACCGGCATCATTGAGGCGCGGGGACAGGCGCTTTGCAATTTTGAAGCGCCGGATTTTCAGCAGATTATTGTCGATGATATTTCCGATACCTGCACCGGCCATCTGCACAAGGGTCTGCTCTATGCCCATGGCATTGACGAAGGCGGCGACCCCAAAGTGCCGAACGGTCCCGGCGCGCATGATCAAATGTGGTATGCGGCGCGCGATCTTATCTTCGGCAAGGGGCGTTATCCGATCCCCGATGTGCCGGAGAATATCGGTCGCCCCGATCAGGGCCGCCTGATGCCGCAACTGCCGATGGGATTTGAATCACTCATTCTGCTGCTGATGAATGTGCTGATGATCGAAGTGCGCGCGGAAGCGGGCTTCAGCTTCAACTGCAAATTGCTGCGCGACAAGGCGACCTTCGCGGACAAGCGCGCGGAAGCCGATCTTGCGGCAACGATGATCGAGCGCATCCGCACCGACGAGGCCATTCACGTTGCCTATTTGCAGACGACGGTTTCGGAAATGCGCAGCTTCACGTTCAAGACTGTGGACGGCGGCACGATTGCGGGCAAGGACCTGATCGATCCCATCTGGGAGGGCATGGTCAAATGGCATGGTGTCACGCAGGCGCAATTGTCGCGTGAGCAATCGCAGACAGCGATCCATGCCCGTATCGGTAAATTGGAAAACGGCGCGAAAGTGCTTCAGGCCTTTGAGGCCACAGACGATCTTGTAAAGGCAGCTTGATAATGGATCAGTTTCAGGGAAAGACCGCTTTCATCACAGGCGGCGCGAGCGGCATTGGCTTTGCCATGGCGAAAGCCTTTGGCGCAGTGGGCATGAATATCATGCTGGCCGACATTGAGCGCGAGCCGCTGGAAAAAGCGGTTGAAGATCTTCGTCAGCGTCAGGTGAAAGTCGAAGGCGTGCATTGCGATGTCGCCGACCGCAAGTCGGTGGAAGACGCCGCGGCGGCTTGCGTCGAAGCTTTCGGCAAGGTGCATGTGGTCTGCAACAATGCGGGCGTCGGCGGTGGCGGCGTTCTCGGTGCGATGAAACCCGGTGATTGGGACTGGACCATCGGTGTCAATCTTATGGGCGTTGTTTATGGCATGGAAGCATTCCTGCCGCATATTTTGGCGCATGGTGAGGGCGGGCATTTTGTCAACACAGCGTCCATGGCCGGTATGATTTCACCGCCCGGTATGGAACCCTATTGCGCGACGAAGTTTGCCGTTGTGGCCATGTCGGAAGGTTGGGCCGGACAGCTGGCGCCGCAGAACATCGGTGTGTCGGTTTTGTGCCCCGGTTTTGTCAGCACGCGTATTCACGAAAGTGCACGGACGCGACAGGAACGTTTCGGCGAGCGAACACCGGACGCCGATAGCGAATTGTTGTCGATCAGCGCCCAGTTGGTGCAAGCGGGCATTCCGGCAGACGTCGTAGGCGCTTGCGTGCTTGAAGCTGTGCGGGACAATGATTTCTATATCTTCACACATCCCGATATGCGCCCGGCGGTCGAGCAGCGCTTTGGCCGCATCATGGAAGGTTTTGACAAGGCCGCGAACCGCGCCGCGCTGAAGGGCGTTGAGGCGAAATCGCCGCAAGTGATCCAGATGTTGAAAAACTGAACCTACCGGAATGTTAAATTTGCGAAAGGCTGCGTCTTTATGGAAGGCGCAGCCTTTTTCTTCTGTTAGGTTTGGTACATGAAAAATCATTCAAATCTGATTACGCTTGCCGTCGTCGTTTCTCTCTCTTGGTCGGGTGCAGCGCTGGCCGCGTTACCGGCGGAGCCTGCAGACATTAAAACGGGTGATGATCTGGCCGCTGCCTGCATGCCGCTGGCCAAGGGCGACCGCAGCGATGAGGGCGAGACGGCGGGACGCGCCTGTTCGGGTTTTCTCGGTGCGATGATGCAGAAGGTGGTTGAGTCCACGGCTGCAGGTGCACCGACGACTTTCAACCGGATCGGGCCGAAGCAGGAGGTCAATCTGTGTTTCTTTCTGCCGCCGAAACTCAGCTTTGTCGACTTCGCAAAACTGATCCTGGCCTATCGGCCCGCGCATCCTGAACTCGACGGACGGCCCGCATATGAGACGGCTGCCTATACGCTGTCGGTCAATTTCCCATGTCCAGATGCCGCCGTTGCGCCCTGATGCTGATTGGCGTTTGACAGGCCGGAGTTGAGCGTTGATCCTTCCTCATTAAAAAAATGGGGATGCGGGAAATGACAACCGAAGTCGCGGACAAAGTTACATCATCAGCCAAACATTGTTGCGATGATCCGTCTCATAAGCACGAAACCCACAGCGATATAGAGCTTTATGGCTGCCCGTGCTGTGCGCCGATGCTGCGCGACATCGGATTGATGTCATTGCCCGCTCTGGCGAGTGCGGCGAAGCCAAAGGCATGGGAGCGTCTCGGCACGCCGCCGGAGGCGCAGGCGGGAACGACAGTGTTTTTCAATGCAAAAGTGATGACGGTGGACGCGAAGTTCTCCGTTGCTGAGGCCATTGCATTTCGCGACGGAAAAATTATTGCCGTGGGCGCGCTTGCCGATGTGAAGGCCAAAGCAGGGGACGATGCGCAGGTCGTTGATTGCGCAGGCCGCGCGATCCTGCCGGGGTTCATTGAACCACATATGCATTTCTTTGCCATCGCCATGATGGCGCCTATGACCAATGTCGGGGCTATCGAATGCGAGGATGCCGACGCGGTGCTGGCGCGCATTGCGGCTGTGGCGCGGTCAACGCCGGAGGGTGAATGGATTGTCGCGCGGCAGTTTGATCCCTCGCTGCAGGCAGGCGCGCAATTCATCAATGCGGATGCACTTGAAAAAGCCGCGCCGCATAATCCGGTTTTCATTTTCAACGCGTCGCTGCATATCGGATATTGCAACAGGCGCGCGCTTAACATTGCGAGCATCACCGCTGCGAGCGTCAACCCGCCCGGTGCCGCCTTTGTGCGCGACGAAAAGGGCGAACCGACCGGCGTGTTGCAGGGGCAGCCTGCGATGTATTCCGTGCTTGGACATAATCTCAAAGGCATGAAGATCGACAGTGTGCCGGAAGCGGCCAAATATGTGTGCGACAAGGCCAATCGCCTCGGCGTGACGACCATGTGCGATCAGGCAACCGGCGGCTTTCAGGGCAAAGGTGAGGCGGATGCGTTTCACGCTTTCGCCAAGTCCGGCCATATGACGGCACGTATGCGCTATTCATTGCTGAATGTGCATGGAGATGCATGGGATGCGTCGGAGCTGAAGTTTGGCTATGGCGACGGGATGGCGCGCGCGACGGGGTGGAAGCTCGTGTCGGACGGGTCCAATCAGGGTCGCACGGGATTGCAGCGCGACGCTTATTTCGGGCGCGACGATCACGGGCTTGCTTATATTGAAAAAGACGAACTGCGCGAGATGACAGTCAAGCGGGCTTTGCAGGGCTGGCAGGTGGTGATCCATGCCAATGGCGATCAGGCCATCGACAATGCGCTGGACGCCATCGAGGCCGCCTATGCGGCGGGTGTACCGAAGACAGCGCGTTTCCGCATTGAGCATTGCTCGATCCTGCATGACGAACAGATCGCGCGTATCAAAGCGATGAATGTGTCGCCGAGTTTTCTCATTGGACATGTGCACTATTGGGGGAAGGCGTTTCGCGACGAGGTATTCGGCCCGGAGAAAACCATGCTGCTCGGGCGTGCAGCCTCGTGCAGCGCGGCGGGCATTCGCTGGACGGTGCATTCGGACGAGCCGGTGAGCGAGATGGGGCCGCTGCGTCTCATCGACAATGCGGTGAACCGCACAGTCTGGAAGGAGCCCGGCAGCGTGCTCAATTCTGATGAGCGGGTGAGCGTCGAGCAGGCGATTGTCTCGCTGACGCGTGATGCGGCTTGGCAATGTTTTTCCGAGCATGAGATCGGCACGTTGGAAGTCGGCAAATATGCGGATTTTGTCGTGCTGGACAAAGACCCTTGCGCGGTGCCGCCTGCCGACATCACCAAACTCCAAGTGCTGGAGACATGGGTGAACGGACGGAAGGTTTACGCCGCCTGATCAGGCCGCGCTGTAAAGCTGCAAAGCCAGAACGGCTGACATGGCCGTGAAGCAATAGCGATGGTCGCTGTAAATTTGCCGGGCGAGACGCGACTGCACGTCCGGCGTGTCTGCTGTACTGCCGAGCCGCTTGGCGTTGGGCACGGTGCGCGAGCCTGCAAGGCCGATGGAGCTGACAACGAGCACGAGTGATGCTGCGGCAATAAAAAGCGGCACGCGTGTGTTCGTCAATTCTGCGATGACGGCGATGAGTGTCGCGAGCATGGCGGCTGATACCAGCATGTTCATCGGGCGGGCGTCGGTGGTGACGCGTTTATAATAAGCTGCGATGGAGGAGAGCGTGGCGTCGGGCAGCGTGCCGGACTTTTGCCCGCGCACCTGCACGTCGAACATGAGATCGAACCAGAGTACGGCCAGAAGAAATGCGGCACCGGCGGCGGCGAAGGCTGGCATGGGGCGACCTCCAATGTAATTTTTTGGCTTCTTCTGCCGCCCGACTGATTTACTCAGTAGCGTCGGGTGCATTCAGATTCCAATTGTACCTATAGGTATCAATTTTGGAAATTTTGTTCAGGCGAGCGGCAAGGTCTGACGTTGCATAAGTCGCGATATGGGCGATCACTGACGCGTCGCTGTTGCCGAAGTCTTCGGCATACCATTTGTAGATGGAGGAGACCGTCAGTCTGCCATTGCGGATGTCTGCACCGCGCGGGTGGTTTACAAAGGCGCGCGCTGCGTCGTCGAGTTGTTCGTTCAGGTGTTGGGCCGTGAATGGCTCGGCTTGCAGGTTTGGGCAGCCCAGCGACGCACAATTCAGTGCGTAGTGAATACGATTATCCTTCCAGCGTTTTCGCAGAATGTCATGCTCGATATTGTTGAGAGAAAGGGCTTTGCCGTTTACTTGGGCAAGTTCCCTATTCCACGGACCAATTGAGAAGAAGCCGAAGCGGATGTCGCGAATGCTTGTGACCGGATAGTGATCGAGCACCACTTTGACCGTGAGTGCATTGTAGAGATTGATCCAATAGGCCCGCTGTTCATCAGCGCGCATCTGGGAGGGATCAAGCTGTTGCATCTGATCGAGATAGGATGCCAGTCGTTTGCGATCCGTGTCGGATACATGCGCATAGTCAAACCGGTTGATACCGTCCGACGGCGTGGTGACATAAGTCTTCAGCAGGCTTCCCCAAATCGCGTCGGGTGCTTCTGCCTTGGCCGGCAGTGTGGTCAAAACCAGTGTGGCAATGAACGCGATATTGCGGAGGAGAGAAGGGAGCCGGTTGTGGCGCATCCTATGGCCTGACTTGTTTGTGCTGATTACAGCAGAACACTGTTCGGGCGGAACCTGCAATTGTCCGTGCGGCCAGACCATGACGCCCGCATTCCCCGTATGTGGGACTATGCGGTTCTCTGACGCTAGATTATTGAAAGAAAAATGGTGCACCGAAGAGGGCGAGGATGCGTACTGGTTTGTCAAAGTCGTTGCCTAGAGAGCATCCAGCAATTGGCTGAAGCCTAATAATTTTGTCGCTAGCTACTGGACTATCGGAATCCTAGCTTTTGCTACTTGTTCAAATGCGTCAACAGCGGAAACATATGCTGTGGCATCGGCATTGAGTAAGTTTGCGGCCCCTTCAGCGCGTTTTTCAGGGTTGTGGGCGTCGAGGCCGGGATCAACGGTTAAGCGGCTCATATCTCCGCCTAATGGATAAGTATAAGTTTCGATGCCAATGACTAGCTTCGACGCTTTGCTTCGTAAGTCGAGAAATTTCTCTTGCACGTACTTGTCGACGAAGTCCTTTGCAGCCCCCCTCCAAGTACCGACAAACTCTTCGAGCTTGACGGTTGCCTCTCGATCAAAGGAAAAGCCAAAATTCTGATCTCGGAAAAAGAGCAGATCAGGCTGAATAAAGTCGCGCAGCAACCTCAAGTTTTCTACGTCGTGCGGATTTGGCGCCACCGCTCGGTTTGCCGCCAATTGCTGGCTACTTCCATAAATTGCCAGCACCACACCGATAAGGAGCAATACCCAGCCGATCCACCCACTGTTCTCCGGGATATTTAGTTCCACGCCCACAAATTGGAGAAGCAACGCTTCAACTACATATTGGGCGAAGCCTGTAATTGTCCCAACTCCTGTGAGGGCAATAGCGCTTCCTAAACGAAGGAGCGAAGAGCCCCAAACCAGCTTAAATATCTGCAACAGACTTTCTGAAGTGCTTTCCACGTACTGTCCCTCAATCTTCAGCAATAAATTCTGATAAAGAATTCCAACTCTGATGAAACCTGTATAGGCGACGATGACGAAGAGCACTATAATACAGTATACGGAGTACGGTAGAAATCCACCGCTTGCAAATGACAACAAACTAGAATCCATAACACAGCACTCATACCGAACGCTGAGGCAAGCCACTCAAGTGCTGATCCAGAGACATTACGCGTTGCTCGCGTAGGCTCTGCCATCGCGCTTCTGACCACATCCACAATCTTTGGTTGGCTACAACAATCCTTACAGCCTCTGCATCTACTGCATCTAGGTGAAAAAGTAGGTTGGAAGGCAGCACCGTACGGCCGTCCTCGCTGCAAGTTAGCCTTATAAATTTATCCATAGCGGCAATCGCCAAAGTCGCTTGCTCAGTTTCGCTCAGAGGCCCCAGCATTAATGCCAGCTGGCGCATTTTATCCTCGCCGTTGGGTTGCCACGGCCAAACTTCCGCAGAGCCATCGGATTCAAGAACAGCAAATAAACCTGAGATGTTTCTTGCAAACCAAGGAATGCGCTGTCTCACCGCCACCGGAAGCTGAAGACGCGTTTTTGACGCCAGCGTAACCACCTCTGTCCAAGCATGTGGCGCTAGGTCAGAAACAGGATTCCAGATCGGTGGCCTTCCGCTTCGCATGGGACAATCCGGGAAAAAGTCGCTTTGAGTTGATAACAGGTTTTCCTACCTCTTTTCCACTGTTTTATCCACAACCCAAAGCCTATGCTTACGATGCGCGCTTGCTAGGTGATTCGCTCCATGGCAGATAATGACTTATTGGGGGAAATAAGATGAAGTTATTGCGCGAATTTTCACTCGAGCACCAAGACTCGCAAAAGCTCAATGCTAGCGACGAAATAATCTGCTGGTCGCGAATGCAGGCTGAGGCAGGTCAGGGCTTAGACAAGATAATTGCTCGCAAAGAACGCGAACGCGAAGCT
>TARA_R110000868_G_scaffold369683_1_pt1 | contig 14106 bp, 16 predicted proteins | sample TARA_R110000868 | Tara Oceans TARA_R110000868 (sample SAMEA4397489) | marine metagenome | biome: Polar Biome; feature: [SRF] surface water layer (ENVO:00010504); material: water (ENVO:00002006), including particulate matter (ENVO:01000060) such as... | depth 5 m | reverse complement strand
CAGCGTATTGCCGAGCATTTCTTTCGCGTTCTTGACCACATCCTCTTTCGAGAAAGCCAGGCGCACGCCGCCCTTGGCATCGGGGCCGAGTTCCGTGAATTTGCCCTTGCCACGCCCGCCGGCATGGATCTGGGATTTCACGACCCAGAGCGGTCCGGGGAGCTGGTCAGCCGCGGCCGCAGCCTCGTCGGCAGAAAAAATCGCAACGCCTTCGGCAACCGGTGCGCCAAAGCTTTTCAGGACGGCTTTCGCCTGGTGTTCATGGATGTTCATGTGTGCGGGCCTCGCGGGAGGGAAGAGCGACAAACAGGCCGGGTGAGGTTCGCCTTATAACACCCAGCCGCTTCAGTGCAACGCATTCGCGCGCGCCGGTTTCAGTCAGATATGGACGACGTCGGATTCGTCTTCCAGCGCCCGGGGGCGCTGGATGATTTCGTTGAACTCGAGAGCGTGCGCGGGTGTCGGGGCCGGCCGATCTGTCCCGATCAGGTCGCCGCAGAAATAGCGCACCCCGGCACTGACGGTCGCACCCAGCAGATCGGCGCTCTCGATCTGGGTGAGGAAAGTATCGGCGCGCAGATCCTGCGCCTGGGTGACGAGGGAAAGCACGGTCTCGATCGTCGTAGTCGAGACCTCTCCTTCGCCCAGCCGAAAGGGGATCTCTGTGCAAAATATACTGACACCGCTGCCCTCGAACCGGCGCAGATCGCTGACGCCATATTTCAGGCGCGCCATCAGGCGCGAGCCAAAGGGCATCATCGAGCGAAACAATTCCTGCATCTGGGCCACCGGGGCGCCGTCAGGAATCGCATCGAGCCGGAACAGGAAATGACGCCGGATCGGCACCGGCACGGCCTGCAGGATAGCAAAATAGCTCATGCGGTCCGACAGGGAGGCGATCGTGTCGTAATGCACCGGTATGATCAGCCCGCCACTACCGCCCTGGGCGTGGAGTTTCTGGTAACCGCGTTGCGCTGCAACGGCGACCGAGTGGTCGAGCAGGCGGTTGAGCGGCTTGGAGTCGAAGGCGGCAAAGGTTTCGCGGCCATAGGCCGGGAAGCCATTCACCATGCGCCGGGCGAGGCAAAGATGGTGCGTCACGGCATTGCTGCGCGCATCCCAGCACGGCTTGAACACCATGTCCTGCCAAGGCGTACTGCCGGGCCGTTTATCCGCTTGCGTCCAGCGGGGCGGGGCCGGCGCAGGCTCGCTATCGGTTTCTGCATTCACCCAGGCGACCCGGTCTGCATCGGTGATCCGGCCCGGCTGATGGACCTTGTCCATGCGCCTTCCCGCGCTCGCATGCGCGACAGGTTCGGCTGGCGGCGCCGACGGCCGGCGCGCCTGGGCCTCGTCCCGGGCGATAATCTCGAGAAATTCGGCAGTTGAGACACTGCGGGCATCGCCGCTCACCCTGACCCGCTCAAGCGACCCCTCGCCGAGGAAGAAGGCGTTGAGCTCGCGCGAGATTTCGGCAATCCGCTGCGCCGGGGCATCGCCCTTCAGCGTCGCGAAAATGATCAGATATCCACCCTGGCAACGAAACATCACATCGTCAGCGTCGAGCCGCTTCTCGATAAAATGGCCGCTGACCTCGTAGATCTTGGTGCGCAGGCTCTCCCAGTCCGCTCCGGCCTGGGCCCTCACCTCTTCGAGATTGAGGAACTGAAACTGGCCCATTTCGACCGAGGTGCGGCCGGCGAGCGCCAGTTTGAGCTTCAGTTTGAGTTCTGGCTGCATGGCGATCACACTCCGTGGAGCCCAAAAGACACCCGTGAGCGCAAACAGACCGTTACCGCCGGCAGCTCCTGCGCAGCAGCGCCAAATAAACGGATGAGTCTCGCGCTTCGCAAATGTCGGAGGGCGAAACCGACACGCCGGTTTCACCAGCCTTGAAATGGAGGCGCATTCCTAACCTGCGCCACGCAGCAGATCACGTTCGATATCGCGCATGTCCTCGGCTCGCTGAAGCAGTTCCGCGAAGGGAGCGTCACGCCGCGCTACCGGCAGGGCTGTCTCCGGGCCGACTGCCTCTCCAACAAACACCCGCACCCCCGCGCTGACGCCAGCGACCAGGCTGTCGAAACCGTCAACCCGGGTCAAAAAGCTTGCCGCCGTCATTTTCCCGGCAGCCTTGGCACGGCGGCTCAGGGCCGCAATCTCATCTTCGGTGATCGAGCCGGATCGTCGCGCGGCCGGCAGTTCCGACCCGAAAATATCGACGCCGCAGCCGTCAAACCGGCTCAGATCCGCCTGGTCGAAAGGGATCGATGCGAGCAGGTTCGAACCGAAGCATTTCATCGAGCGAAACAATTCCTGCATCTGCGAAATCGGTGCGCCGGCAGGGATATTGTCGACCCGCAGCCAGAAGCGGCGGCGCAGATGCTGCGGCACGACCTGCAAGATCGAGAAATAGCTTATCCGGTCAGACACGGATCGGATCGTATCGTAATGGACCGGAATGCAGACATTGCAGCTTTCCCCCTGGACGTAGACCTGCTGATAGCCGCGCTGGGCGGCAATCGCGACGGCGCGATCAAGGGCGCAATGCAGGTCAAGCGCATCGCTGCCCATCAATGTATCCCGCCCGTAATATACGGCGCCGTCCTTGATACGGCGGGCGAGACAGATATTGGACGTGATGGCATTCAACGTGGCGTCCCAACACGGTTTGAAAACAATATCGTCCCAATGCGGCTTCGACTCGACAAAGACGGCCTCGGGCAGGCCGGGCTCATCCATTTCGCTCGCGCGTTCGACAGCGTCGCGCCAGCCTGCCTTTCTCGATGAGTGCTGACGTGTGCCATCGACCGAGCGGAGGACGCCGGGCCCTGGCGTAGCGGCGCCGTCCGGTCTGTCCTGGAAACGGGCAGACGCCTGACCGGCCGCGCGCCTGTCTTCAGGGGTCAGGCCGGAGTCAGCGCTGTGCGGCCGGGATTCTCCGCCGACCCAGCGCGCAAGGTGTTCGGGCACGGGAAACCGCTCCTCGGGAGAGAGCCTCGCTTCGGATCTCGCATTTGAATCGCCATGCACCCAATCGGCATTATTGGCCGCTTGCGCATTGTCGACATCGGCGCGGCGGCGTTCGCCTTCGGCGGCGTCACCCTGTTCGACATTGGCGCTCGTCTGAATAAACTGCGCGAATTCCGCCGCGTCGACATTACGCGCCGTCGAACTGATTTCGAGGTTCTTGAGAATCCGGTCGCCCAGAAAGAACAAGTTGAGTTCCCGGGAAATCACTTCCAGCCGTGCTCGCGCGTCTTCACCCGACAAATGAGCAAAGATCAGGATAAAGCCACCGCGACAGCGCACAACGACATCATCGGCCTGCATCCGCTTCTCAACAAAATGCGCCGCAACACCATAGATTTTCTTGCGGACATCGATCCAGCGGTCACCCGTCTCGGCCTTGACCATCTCAAGGTTGAGAAACTGAAATTCATTCAGCTGCGCCGGAGACCGCCCGGCCAGGGCTTTCTTCAGACGCTCCTCAAATCCCGACTGCATGACGCTTCCGATTCAACGGTCTGCCCGAAAAGAGCAGCCTCGTTGAACACTCGCGGCATTCCACCTGAAGTTCAAATCATGAAAAATGCATGGTTATCATTTAGTTAATGTCTGTTGCCGCCGCCGGATCCGCCCCTAGCGCATCGTCGACATAATCGCCCCGTCGACCGACAATCCACCGCCACCGCGCACGGCGAGATAGAAGGTGAGCGCGGCGTAGACGCAAGCGCTGGTCCAGGCCTCGGGCGCAACCCACCAGGCGAAAATGGCGGTGGCGATCAGCAGGGCCAGACCGACCAGGCGTGTCAGGAAACCAAGCGCCAGCATGAGCACGGCAAGATGTGCGCCCCAGACCGCTGTCTGGGCCAGCTGTTCGGCTGAGATAAAGGGCACCGACCAGATCTGCGCGGCGCGGATGGCATCGGGCGCCACTGACGGCCATTCACCCGCCTGCGACCGGGCCCAGCTCCACAGGCTGGGGATGAGCGCCAGGCGCAGGGCCGCGCCGACAATCCAGTCCGGCATGAAGCGCTCGGCGCGCGCCATTGTTTCCGTATCACTCATGCAATCCCCCGTCGCGGCCCGTGCCCTGGTGTGCTGGCAGGCAAGGCGTCGGGGGCTAGCATGCCCGCCCCGATGAATGCTGGCAATCATGCGCAACTAGCGGGCGAATACCGGTCCGGCCCAATGGTCGATCGAGGCACGGCCCGGTCCGTTCAGGGCGAGATAGCCGGCGATGACGATCCACAGGGCGTGCGTCGGCCACCAGGCGTCGGGATAGACGAAGACCTGGATGACCAGTGTCATCCCCACCAGGGCAAGCGCCGACAGCCGGGTCGCCAGACCCAGCAGCAACAAGATTGGCAGGATGAACTCGGCCAGGGTGGCGATCCACACTGCGAGACCGGGCGGAATGAGGGGCAGGACGAAGTCAGTCTCGAACTGCTGCAATGCTGCAGACCGCAGTGTCAGCGGGAAATCGGGCAGGCGCAGGCGGGCACGCTCAACCGGGAAATCATTGATCAGCTCGGTCCAGGTGAGGAGTTTCACTGTCTCGACCTTCGTCAGCAGCGAGCGCCAGAACACGCCTGCAAGGGTAAGCCGGGCGAGGAGAGGCAGCGCATCCCGCCCCAGATAACGCCGCGCCAGCATGAAGGCCCGCTGGTGGGCGGCGTGAAGCCGGGAGGCCAGGCGCAGGAGCTGATTTTCGCTCATGAGGAGAGTCCTTTGAAAAGCGAGCGGCCGATCAGCGCCCCAAAAAGCGCGGCGGCATCATGACTTGTATCGATCCGGGCTGCGGCAGCGGCGGCGAGTTCGAATGAGCGCATCTGCGCCAGCGCAGCCAGAAATGCGTGGTCTGCGGCACCCAGGGGCTGGTGGCAGACACCGCCTCGATGGCGCCAGATCAGCGTATACTCTCGCACTCGCCGAGCCTCGGCTCGCGGAACCGGGGCCGTATCGCGATTGGCGCGCCAGATGGGGTATATCACCCAGTCCGTCGCGCAAATCCTGACGGAAGGGTGCAGGCCCGGCGCGAGACCCGGCAGTGCCGAGGGATCGAGTGCGGCGATCATGCCGGGCGAGAGCGCTGGATGCTCGGCCGCCTGGTGCGCTTCCTGCCAGGCGCGATCCAGCCGGGCAATATCGGCAAGATAGGGCAGGCCGGCGGCTGGCTCATAGCCTGCGATGAAGTCAGCAAAGCCTTCGCCGTAAGACGCCATAACCGGATCGCGTGGCGGCGAGACCTGCCAATAGGCCTTCGCCATGGGCGAGAAGAATTGCGCGCCAACGATGCGGTTCACAGCCGGATAGGCCGCCCGCAGGACCTCGATCACGCTGCGCACCACGGTGTTGCGATAGACCGCCATGCGTCGAAGGGCGGCGGGATCGGTGAGCCAGCCGGTCAAAGCGTCAGACTTGCCGCCACTCAAGGCCGCCGCGAAATCGGCATGGAAAGTGTCAGACATTCGCCGCCTCCCCTGCCATCGCTCGCTCCAGCACCCTCTGGGCCCGATTCCGTTCGCCCAGCAAAACGTCGAAACCCGGGATATTCGTGTCGCGCTCGATCAGGACGGGCCGAGGCCCAAACCGCTCGATCACGGTCTCGAACAGGGCCCAGACCGGGTCGCACACCGGCGCGCCATGCGTGTCGATCAGCAATTCCCCGCCCAGCTCGATATCGGCTTCATGGCCGGCGAGATGAATCTCGCCCACGGCCTCCGCGGGGATGGCGTCGAGCCAATCGCTGGAGGAGAAGCCGAGATTATGGGCACTCAGATAGAGATTATTGACGTCCAGGAGCAGGCCACAGCCGGTCCGGCGCACGGTCTCCGCGAGGAATTCCGCCTCGGGTATTTCCTCGCGCAGCGGCAGGTAACGTGACGGGTTTTCGATCAGCACCCTGCGCCCCAGCGCCACCTGCATGGCATCGACATGCTCACAGAAGCGGTCCAGCGCCGGCACGGTCATAGGGGTTGGCAAAAGGTCGTTGAAATAGGTGCCATGCTGCACTGACCAGGCGAGGTGTTCGGAAACCCTTACCGGGTCATAGCGCTCGATCAGCACCTTCCAGCGCGCCAGGTGGGCCGGGTCAGGGGGGGCAAGACCCCCGAGTGACAGACCGACGCCGTGAAAGGAAAGCGGCTTGCCGGCCCGGATCGCCTCAAGCCAGGCCAGGCGCGGCCCGCCCTCGGCCATATAGTTTTCCGGGTGGACTTCCAGCCACAGGCCGGCCGCCTGTTCATCCAGGGCGGAACGATAGTGTTCCGGCTTCAGGCCAAGGCCTGCTGAAGGGGCATTTTCAGGGATGGACAAGCGACCGGGCCTTGCAAGGCGCCGCCTTCGGGGGGGCGGCGGCGCAATGACGACGTCTTGTATTACGGACGCTCGACCGGGGTCAGCGAACCATTGCCATAGGGCGTTTCGATCTCGCCGCATGTGCCTTCAGGGACATAGGCCCAGGCATCGCCCTGATAGTCGGTCGTTGATGTACCGGCGCAAGATGTGCCGGGGCCGGCCGCACAATCATTCTCGTGTGCGAGCGATACGCCATAGCATTGCTCCATGCCGTCCTGGTCGACGGTCGTGGCGGCCTGGGCAGCGGCACCGGCCAGCGCCAGGGCAAAGGCAGAAGCCGTGAGCACGGCGAGGGAAGTTTGGGTTTTCATGTTGGTCTATCTCCGGATGTCGGCGGGCCGTCTGTGGGTGGGGGAATGGTGCGCCTGCCTGACGAATTGCAGGCTAGCGGTCCTGCCTTCGAAAGCCAGACACGAGCGAGACAAGCGCGATCACCTTCGCGTCATTCATCGTGATAATTGCGCGGTTGGTCGCGCTAACCAGCGAAATAGGTCGTCATACGGCCGGTCACGTCGCGAAACTCGATCGGCCGCGCATAGACGAGCTCAAGCGCATCATCCGGACAGGCATTCTCGCTGGCGCCGAGGTCGGCAAGCAGCTCGGCCGGGTCGCCGGTGTTCGTTGGCGCGCAATAGCGCTGCTCGGACGGGGAGAGCTGGGGTGAGGCAAAGCCGAACAGGACTGTATTGCCCGCCGGGAAGCCCCGATAGATCACGGCGCATTCGCCCGCCGCGACTTCGGTCCAACCTCCAAAGACCGGCTTCCCGTCGGGACCGAAAGTGCCAACAGTGCCGTGTCGCGGGCCGGTCGTATTGTTGCACGCCTCAAGCTCGCGGACGAAACCGGCCATGCCGCGTTCGTCCTGCGGCGCGCCAGGGCAGAGTCTGGCGTCCTCAAGCGCAAGGTCCTCGCAGCGCACCCGCCAGTTCACCTGGCCAAAATTGCGCCCCCCCGGCCCTCGGCGACTGGTCGCCTCCACGGGCAGGTTGACGAAATTGCGCGCCTGCTGACCGGGACCGCACTCCGGCTGCCGGGCAAGCGCAAAACTCGATCCCGCCGGCACGCAATAGACAGAGCCGGTCGATCTGGCAGGCCAAGTCCAGCTCCCCGACATGACATGCAGGTCGAGATCATTCCCCACGACACCATTGAGCGCGCCATTCAGACATGCGCCCGGCTCAACCAGAAACCAGGACCGCAGGGTGCGGGCCGGCGCCGGGCTGGTCCGGTAGGCCGCCGCAACCGCGACGGAGAAGCCCGTCTGATTGCATACGTTGAGCAGGACATCGCGTGAGGCCTGCGCCTGCACGGGCGCGGCGAGTCCGGCAAAAAACAGCAGGCTGGCGATGATGTGACGCATGGCAATCTCCCTGCGTCACAGCTTGCGAAGATTGCGGCGAGCGGTCAACGCCCGGCTGGCCCGCGGTGCAGTTTGCCCGCTGGCCTACTCGTCAGGCGTCTCGGCAAGGGCGAGGAACTGCACCGACATGTCCGCGATATCAATGCGGACGATCCGGCCGCTGGCCTGGTCGACAAAGATGTCATTCGCCGGCGAGCCGCCACGCTGCTCAAGTCGCAGTGCCGTGAAATGACCGGCTGGGGTATCAACCTCCTCAACGCCCGCGGCCGTGATGGTGACCGCCTCGACGGCGTTTACGCTTGGCTCGTACCAGTCAAGCGTGAACGTGTCGCCGAGCTGCATGGGCGCCACGGCCGCCAGAACAAAGAGCGTCGCCCGCGCCACTGTGCCCGCTGGCAGGGTGTTCTCGATGACTCGAAGCGCCGGCTCCTGCCCCGGATGCACCAGACTGCGTTCGCCCTGCACCTGATCGCCATCGAAAGTGACATCAAGCACCATATAGCTGGCACCCCGGTGGAGGCGGATATGAAAGTCCTGCGGTGCAAGGCTGACAAGGTCCACACGGCCCTCGAGGCTCTCATACAGTTCCTGCGAGGCCCACATTGACCGGTCAAATATGTGCAGACCGTCTTCCTGCGTCGACCAGCCCAACCGCATGAACCCGTCCTGCTCACCGTCATGGAACAGGCCGAGATGGATCTCTCCTTGCTCCAATGACGCATCGGTGGCCGCGCTGCGCCATTGCGACACCTGGGCCGAGGCCGTGGCCGAAAACAGGAGGCAGCCAGCCGCTGCGCCCGCGAGATACTTCAAAGTCGTTGGTAACAAATGCAATTCCCCCATTTCACGCGGCTCCCCGGCCGGCTTCCATGGCAAGCTGGCAGGCTCAACCTGTCGTGGAGATGGACGGACCGTGAACCCCCTCCTAACCGCCGAACACGATTTCGTGCATCAGGCGGCCGGGCAGGAAAGACAGGACGCCGGGGATGATCAAGGCGCCATAAAAGAGCCCCAGAACCTGCTTGCGGTGCCCCGCGCGGTCGCCGCGCCGGACTGCGAAGACCAGCCGGTAGAGCCCGATAATCGTCAGGGGGACGAAGATGTGGATCAGGGAGAAGTTGCCATTATTGAGGTAGCGGATGAAAATCGCGCTCAGGGCTGCCGAAACCATCAACACGACAAAGCCTATCCCCAGCGTACGATGCGGCAGGGTTCCCTTGGCGCCGACCATCTGGACCGTGCCGACGAGCAGGGCACCGAGAGCGCTGATGATGTGCAACTGGACTACGGGCTCTGCAGAGAAGAATGCTTCGATATTCATGATCATCATTCCTGGTATGGGCTGAAGGGTGCCGGCTTGCGACGCTGGGCGCCGCAAGCCGCGGCGCGCTAGCGGATGCTGATGGATTGGGCGTTATCGCCGGCGGACACCTCGAAGGCGGCGTCATCCCAGCGCGCCGGGCCGAAACGGTTCCGGGCATTATTGGAGAAGGCATAGGGTTCCGTCGGGATTCCCATGCCGGACGTGCCGAGCCGGCCGTCGCCGTCAAGGTCCTGGAAGACCTTCACGCCATAGGTCCCTGGCGCCAGGTCATCGATGGAAAGAACGACCGCGTCGCCCTCAATTGCGACCCGGGCCGATCTCATGCTGGGACCACCACTCCAGCTCTGCGCATCATAGACTCCGAGGAAGAGCGTACCGCTCTCGGTCGCGAAGCCGGACACGGTGATGCTCAGCGTGGCGGCAACTCCCTGTCCGTCCTCGTTTGCAGCCATGGCGGAAGAGGTGGAGGCAGCAAGAGCGAGAGCCAGCAAGGCCGCCGAAGCGAGGTGCAGGTTGGTTTTCATCGGAGTCTCCTCGGTATGGTCCCGCCCGGCGGGACGATTGAAACACTGGACAAGCAGATCGTCGTATTGCCCGGCCTTCTGAAAACGACGCGCCGGGATGAAATGGAACCGCGATTGCGCAAACGGGCTGATGCGCTTCGCAAATTGCGCTAGGTGTTGATCCACGCTTCGCGAACGGCAGCCATGATCAAGACAGACGCACTCAAACCCCTGATCCCCGGACTCGTCACCGTGCTTGTGGCCGGCACTTTCCTGGCGATCCTCGGCCCCTACGGCACCGCAGACCTCGGCATGCCGGGCAGCTGGTTCTACTGGGTCGGCCTGATGGCGGTTGGCTGGCTCTCAAATGCGCTGGCCCAGCCACTGACCCGGCCGCTTGCTGATCGCTGGCCACCGATCGCCTATTATGGGCTCACCTCGGTTCTCGTCAGCATTCCCGTCACGGCTGGCGTGGCCATCATCCAGGCGATAGCCTTCCGGCCCTATCTCGTCAGCGCCCTGCCAGTCGTGTTCGTCTTCGTCTGGGTGATCTCGGCGGCGGTAACCTTCATCGGCTGGATGCTGGACCGCCGCACAGAAGAGGCCGTCACACCCTCGATCGGCCGCGCCCTGCACGACAAGCTTCCGCCCCGTCTGCGCCGCGCGAGCCTGCTGGCCCTTCAGTCCGAAGATCACTATCTGCGCGTTCACACCGACCGGGGAGACGTGCTCATCCTGATGCGGCTTGGTGATGCCCTCGCGGCCGTCGAAGCGCTCGACGGACGGCAGACACATCGCTCCTGGTGGGTGGCCCGCGAGGCCGTTGACGCTGTCGCCCGAGGCGACGGGCGCGCGACCCTCACGCTGAGCAATGGCGTCGAGGCCCCGGTCAGCCGCACCCATGCACCGGCCCTGCGGGAGGCCGGCTGGTATTGAGCCGCGCCCGCCGCTGCGTCGCCTTGCCGCCGCCGGTCGCCCTTGCCTGCCCTTAAACGCCGAACCAAACTGCGCGCCCACACACTCTTGCCTGCCCTGCGAGCCCCGTCATGAGCCAGCCCGTCGACTTCACACTCAATCCGGACATCGACGTCGCGCACTACGCCCGGCTCTATGCCGAGAACCAGCTGGTTCAGATTCCCGACATCCTGTCCGAAGATGCCGCGCAATACGTCCATGACATGCTGGCCAGGACATTGTCCTGGCGCCTGGCCTTTGTTGCGCCGCGCGATGGCAAGGTCGCCGAATACGGCCAGGTCATCTGCCTGACCCAGGCGGAAATGCAGGCAATGGGGCGCGAGGGCATGCAGCAAATGCTGGCGGGCGTGATGGAACTGGCGCGGGAGAATATCGGCTTCCTCTATTCCTCCTACCCGATGATCCAGGCACAGCAGGAGGGCTGGGATCCGGGCCATCCGATCCACCGGCTGACCGCCTTCATGAACTCCCCGGAGTTTCTCGATTTTGGCCGCCAGGTGATCGGCGTCGAGCGGCTGACCAAGGCCGATTGCCAGGCGACTCTTTATTCGCGCGGCCATTTTCTGACACGGCATCGCGATGACGGTATGAGCAATGAGCGCCGCGCCGCCTACACATTCGGCTTCACGCGCAATTGGCAGACCGACTGGGGCGGCCTCCTGATGTTCCTTGACGAGAAGCAGGATGTCTCACGGGCGCTGATGCCCCGCTTCAACATGCTGTCACTCTTCGATGGTCACAAGATCCACTCGGTCAGCCCGGTCTCGCCCTTTGCCGGCACTGGCCGCTATCAGCTGACCGGTTGGCTGCGCGACGACCCCGTCAGCTGAGCGCGGCTCAATGCGCCAGAAGCAGGGCGAAGGATGTGCCTTCAATCAGCGCAGTTGTTTCGTCGCGGCCAATCGCACGAACCAGTAATGGCGCACCAAAGCCGCCCATAACCAGAAGGTCCGCCTCGCCCGCCGCCTCGATCAGGGCCTTGGCGACACTGCGCCCTTCCAGACCGATGGAATGAGTCGAGGCCGTGACGCCATGCAGGTCGAGATAGCGGGCAATCGCTGCCAGCCTGTCCGCATCACCGGCATCGCCACCGGCTCGCAGGATGGAAATTGAGTCGGCTGCCTCCAGGAGCGGCATGGCCCCGACAATGGCGCGCATGGCCTCCAGCGAGCCGTCCCAGCCGATCACAACGCGCCTGAAATCCGCAGCGGCCTCCTGTTCCGGCGGCAGGAGGAGAACAGGCCGGCCGGACAGTCCTGCCACCATGCTGATGGATTGCAGCTGGTGCGCTGCAGCGCGGCCCTTCGGCTTGGCCATTACGATCAGGTCGCACAGACGAGCCTCTTCAGCGAGGGCCTCCTCCGGCAATCCAATATGTTCGATGAATTTGCCGATATTTGAGCCGGTCGCGGCATCAATGGCACCATCGAAGGCCGCGCGGGCGCGGATACTCGCCTCCGCAGCCGCTTCGGCCAGAACCTGCAGCACGGCCTCCATGCCATAGGTCGAGAAGGAATCACCGAGGAAGTCTCCTCCACTCGTGAGATTTCTGCGCACGAATAGCGCGTCGAGGCGTGCACCATAGGCCTTGCACAGCTGAAGCCCCTGTCTGAGGAGCAAGGAATCGGCATCCGAACCGTCGAGCATGATCACGATGCGACGCAGTTTCATGGCGCAGTCTCCCGGTAAGTTTCCGCTAGACTATACCCTCAATGACCCGCTCGCGGTTAGCCTTCCAGTCTGCGGCGCTTTGTCCCCAGACATCGACGATCATGCCGAAACCGGCGACCTCGGCCTTGCGGCCGGTATTGACCGAACCCAGGCGGGCGGCAACGCGCTGACTTCCGTGATTTTCGCCCGCAATGAGGTGGACGGCGCTATCCCAGCCCAGCCTGTCGAACGCGTAGTCCATGCAGACGATCGCGGCCTCGGTCGCATAGCCCTTGCCCCAGCTGGCGCGATTGAGCGTCCAGCCGATCTCCGGCTGTGGCCAACCATGCGGATACCAGGGACCGATCCGGCCAAGCCAGTCACCCGTCTCGCGCTCGATAACGGAGAAGAATCCATAGCCGCGCAGTTGCCAGTGACCGGCAATACCGCACAGGCTGCGCCAGGCCAGCGCTGGCGTCTGGACGCCGCCAATATGCCGGGTCACAACCTCATCTGCCATCAACGCACACATCGGCTCGAAATCCGACATTTCCGGCGGGCGCAGCGTCAGGCGGGGTGTTTCGAGAATAGTCTGTTTCATGCCGCGAACGCGACACCAGATGGCCACAAAGGTCAAGTAGACCATTCCGGCGAGGGTGTTCCGGGAGAGTGGCATTGGCCGGCCAGATTGGCTCGGTAAATGCATGGCAAACGCCAAGTCCCGTTTTGAGGAGTACACCTGCCGCCATGGACGCCAAGAATCGTCCCGGAGTGATACGCTTGCTGATCTACATGCTCGTCGCGGCGGGCCTGGGGGGCGGTTTTGCGGGCTGGGTTCAATCCAGCGCGGCAGCCCTGTGGACGGCAAGTCTTGAGGTTCCGACCTGGACCCCCGGAGGCCCGCTGCCGGTCCTCATCCCGATTTTCCTGATTCAGCTGATCGCCATCAGCCTGTGGATCACCGAGCGCTGCAGCGGCAGCCTCTGGCGCTTCGTCTCCGCAGTGATGACACTCGGCCTTCTCGCCGGTGCGGGCGTGACGATGTATATCGTGTTCGGCGCCCACAACGTGACCTCGGCCTTCCTCGCCATGCTGGCCTTGTGGGTCTATGCGCTATTCACGACCGCACTGGTGGGACGTGTTTCACGCCCGGCCGGCTTCCTGCTCTGGCCACCCTTTATCTGGCTGAGCTTCGGCGTTGTGCTGAGCTTTGAGGTCATGCGTCTCAATAGCGGGACGAATTTCGTCGGCGGACTTTGACGCCTGACCGGAACTGATACAGGCCCAGACTGATACAAGAACGGCCACCGGATCGCTCCGGTGGCCGTTTGTCATTTCAGCCGGACAATGCCGATCAGGCGAGCGAAGGATCCAGGCCCTTGCAGGCCGCGACCAGGCCTTTGACCGACTCAACCGAGACATCGAACATCGCCTGCTCTTCGGCATTGAGCGAAATCTCGACGACTTTCTCGACGCCGCCGGCACCGATCACGACGGGCACACCGACATACATATCGTTCTGGCCGAACTGGCCTGTCAGGTGGGCCGCGCAAGGCAGGACGCGCTTCTTGTCGCGCAGGTAAGCCGTTGCCATCTCGATGGCGCTTTCGGCCGGCGCATAGAAGGCCGAGCCGGTGCCAAGCAGGGCAACGATCTCGCCGCCGCCGCCACGTGTGCGCTGGACGATTTCTTCCATCTTGGCATCCGTCGACCAGCCCATGGCGATCAGATCGGGAACCGGGATGCCGGCAACGGTGGAATAGCGCAGCAGCGGCACCATGGTGTCGCCATGTCCGCCCATCACGAAGGCGGTGACGTCTTCAACCGAGACGCCAAACTCTTCGGCGAGGAAGTGGCGGAAGCGCGCGCTGTCGAGCACACCGGCCATGCCGACGACCTTGTTGTGCGGCAGGCCAGAAAACTGGCGCAGC